>Ga0315279_10010684_pt1 | contig 10756 bp, 8 predicted proteins | sample YL17G06_20_MG_FD_203694 | JGI IMG/M metagenome (GOLD analysis project Ga0315279, IMG submission 203694) | Sediment microbial communities from Yellowstone Lake, YNP, Wyoming, USA - YL17G06_20 | ecosystem: Environmental > Aquatic > Freshwater > Lake > Sediment | place: USA: Wyoming | collected...
GAAGGTGAACGCCTTCCTCAGGAAGAGGACGTACGTCACTGCCCGTGAATGGGCCATCGCAAGGCTCTGCGCCGATTTCAAGACAACGAGCGGTTCGGAGATGACCTTCATAGGGGAACACCTTCCCGAGCTTGTCCCGTTCATGACCGATACCTATACCCCCCAGGCCGTGAACCAGGCGCGGAGCGCGTTCAAGCGGAAGGTGAAGAAGTCCGGGGCCACCTTCTTCTACGGGGCCATGTGCGGCTTCTTCACCGCTGAGGAGCTGGATGACATCCTCTTCGAGGCAAGCGAGGTGGCGAAGTTCCTCCTCGAGGTTGAGGGCACGAGGCTGGATATTGACGAGGAGATCTCCATCGAGGACCGGATCACCGATGTGATGCGGAATGTCGCGGAATCCGCGGCAAAGGTCCTCAAAGCCCGGGAGGCGGAACAGGATCAGGGCCCGGGGGCGGGAGAGGATCAGGGCCTGGAAACAGGAAAAGATCAGCGCCTGGAGGAGGCGGAGGATCGGAGTCCCGGGAAAGACCTGGATCGGGGGTCGGTGCAGAGACAGGATCGGGGCGGCCCGGGGGGGGACCAGGGTCCTGGCCCAGGGGATACGGATCAGGGGCCGGGGGAAGAAGCGGATCGGGGTCCGGGGGTGTAGGATCATGGGAGAGGAAGAGATCAGGAAACGCCTCTTCGGCACCAACGGGGTACGTGGTGTCGTCGGCCAGGATATGAACCCGGAACTCGTGCTCAGGATCGGGGCCGCGCTCGGATCGATGCGAAGGGGGCGGATCGCGGTGGGTCGCGATACCAGGACCTCCGGGCCGGCCCTCGCGAGTGCCCTCCAGGCAGGGCTCATGGCAACCGGTTCCGATGTGGTGGACCTCGGGATACTTCCCACTCCCGCCCTCCAGTACATCGTGCGGGGACGGTTCGTGGCCGGAGCCATGGTGACCGCGTCCCACAATCCTCCCGAGTATAATGGCGTGAAGGTCATCGACACCGACGGGACCGAGATGGGGGACAGGGAGGTTATCCAGCTCGAGGACCGGCTCTTTTCACACCGGTTTGAGCTCGCACCCTGGAACCGGGTCGGCGGGCAGACGTCTGCCCTCGGGATGATCGAGGAGTACCTTGCAGCGGTGGCGGGTCATTTCCCCCCTGGAACCGGGGACGGGGTGACCGTGGTGGTGGACCCGGGCTCCGGGGCGGGTTCACGGACCACGCCGGAGATCCTGACCCGCATGGGGTGCCGGGTCCATACACTGAACGCTCCTCTGGATGGCACATTCCCCAACCGGGCACCTGAACCTTCGGTTGAAGGCCTCGAGCCCCTCGCACGGATGGTGAAAGCAACCCGTGCTGCACTGGGCATAGCCCATGACGGTGATGCCGACCGGACCGTCTTCGTCGATGAGAAAGGCCGGTTTATCGAGGAGAACCGGGAGTTCGCGCTCATCGCCCGTTCCCTGTGCAGGGAGAAGAAGGGGGTCGTGGTGGCGCCGGTCAGCACCTCCCAGATCATCGAGGATGTCGCAGGGGAGTTCGGCTGCCGCGTGGATTACACGGCAGTCGGGTCGATCTATGTGGCCCGGCGGATGATGGATCTCATCGCCGGAGGTACTCCCGTGGTCATGGGTGGGGAGGGGAACGGCGGCCTCATCTATCCGGGGCACCAGTTCTGCAGGGATGGTGCCATGACGGCGGCGAAGATGGTATCCCTCCTCTCCCTGTCGGAAAAACCCCTCTCGGAGATGGCCGATTCCCTCCCCCGGTATCACATGATCAAGGAGAAGATCCGGACCGGGGACGTCCGTGCCCTCGTATCTTGCCTGGTCGAGCGGTACCGGGCAGAGAAACCCGACCTGACCGACGGGATGCGGCTGAACAGGGATAGTTCGTGGGCCCTTGTCCGTGCATCGGGCACCGAACCCCTCGTCCGGATCACGGTCGAGTCCAGGAAGAAGAAAGAGGCCGAGGATCTCCTGGGAGAGATACGCGATGCCATCCGGGCCTGCTCGTCGGTGCAGCCCCTCCGACGTCCCGGATCGTAATCCGGGACGCCATCCGGGGGTTTACGGGATCCTGGGGAGATCCGCAGAATTCCTGAATTATTTTTCTCTCTTTTATCCGGTACCCCCCCTCCCAGCGAGGATACCTTGACAAATAATGCGAATATGGGGTTTTGATCGGAAAATAATGGCCAGAATCTTTTTATTTGCCTTTAATACTCTTGAAAATGCTGGGAAGTTGATTTATTTCATAATTTCTGTTAAATACGGTTTTTATTTCGTTAAACGAATGGATTTCAATCGGAATATTTATAAATAAAATGGGGTCATATCTTGTGATGAGGGGATCCCCTTGCCCATCACCCCCAACACCTCCCATATAAAGAAGAAGATCCACCAGGCTCTCCTACATAAAGATCTCGATGGGATCCAGCTGATCATCGATGATGTCCGGACCATCCAGAAGAGGAAGGAGCGGAGGATGATCCTTGCGGTCATCCACGATGCCATCAAGGAGAGCATCTTCAAGGAGAGCATCCCCGACTTCCTGATCTTTTTAGGGGACCTCCCCTTTCCCGAGGTCCAGGAGGTGGCGGACCGGGCGATAAAAGCCTATATCTCCTCCCGGAACGAGCGCTGGCTCCAGAAGACCATCGAGCTCTGCCATGGCCTCGACCGGAAGAACTACCAGTCCAAGATCTTCTCAGTCGTCTCCAAGGAGCTCATTGAGGCCGGTGTCGCCCAGAAGGACCGGCAGCTCATGGAGCGGGGGATGTCCACTATCCATATGATCAGCTTCCGGAAACACCGGTCGAGCATCATGATGGACATCATCCCCATGATCATCGTCTGGAGTGTATCCACCGAGGACGACCGGCACCTCTACACCTCCCTCCAGCTCATCGATGTCATCGGGGACGTATCGAAGCGGTCCATCCTCCACTCGGAGATCGCAAAGGCGATCGGCATGATCGGGATCCTCCAGAGGGATATCAGGGGCGTCCGCGAGGCGGTGAAGATCGCTATCATCATCAAGCAGAAGCAGCGGCGGATCACCTGCGTCTCCCACATCCTGGAGCGGGGCTGGTCCTCGCCCCTTGGGAAGCAGCTCGAGGATCTGGTTGGTTTCATGAACCTCATGGGCGAGGTGGCCGCCCCGAGGAAGTACGAGATCCTCTCCGTCCTGATCGAGCACCTCCTGAACCGGGTGAAGGACAAGAAACAGATCAACTACACCCTCCAGAACCTCGTGGACCGGATCACTGTATCGAGGGAGTGCATCGTGCTCAAGCTCGTGAAGAAGGCCGAGCTCTCCGGGGACAAGTGGTACTTCGAACGGGCCCTCGAGTTCAATGACAAGATCACCGACTCCTCGCGGATCCCCATCAAGGAGATCATCGCCTCGTCGAGTTCCGTCGTGGAGAAGACCGGAGATATCAGCCTCCTCATGAAGACCGTGCCCCTTCTCGATGCCGTGGCGAAGACCTCCGAGGAGTCGTTCCTTCCCCAGTACCTCATGGTGGCGGATACCCTCCTCAAGAGGGGCAATCTCCAGAATGCGGTCGATATCTTCGCCCGGATCGGCGGGCCACTGGAGAGCGCCAACAAGGTGGCCATGGACACCTGCGTCCGGATTCTCAGGGAGGGGATCTTCAGGGACGAGACCGAGCTCCTGAAGGAGAAGATCCTCTTGCCCATGGATGCCGGGACCCGGGACTTCGTCATCAACCGGGCGGTGACCGAGTTCTGCAACGACGCGGAGTTCGTGGACATCATCGCCCACCTCCCCTCGCTCCAGTCCCTCACCCTCGCCCACCACACCCCGGGAGTCATCATCCCCGAGTGCATCCGGATCCTTATCGGACGGAACTTCATCGAGTTCCAGGACCCGTCAGCCCTCCTCTCCCTCGCAAACCAGATCCCGAACCGCGCCGAGAAGGAGCAGATCGTCTCGGCCATCGTCATCGGTATCGCCAAGGTGGGGGTTGCCCACAAGAACCGGGACCTCCTCCAGCGGGCCGTGGGGCTCTCGTGCGAGATCAAGGAGCAGCGCCCCAGGTCCGAGGCGCTTGGGCATATCATCGACCAGGCCACCCTCCTCGCCGTGGAGCAGGGGGATCTCGACCTCCTCCACCGGATGATGAAGTGGACGGGGTCGCTCCTCGAGCGGGACTTCAAGCTCTATGCCATCGACAGCGTCATCAAGGGGATGATCACGTACGGGATCCACCACCAGTCCCCCAAGGCCCTCGACGAGGCATACCTCATCACCCATACGGTGGACGATCCCTCGCTCCAGCAGCAGCAGCGGGAGAGCATCATCGAGGGGCTCGTCCGGGTCGGGTGCATCCGGCTCACCACGGCGGTCACCCCCATCACGCCCGAAGCGCTCAAGTTCGAGATCGATCCTTTCGACCGGGCCCTCGCCCTCCTTTCGGAGAGCGTGAACCGCTCGCAGCTCTCCCTCAAGATCTCCAAGTTCATCGATATCATCCTCGAGTATGCCCAGGCGGCGAGCCGGCAGGAGTTCCTCATCCCCCTCACGATGTTCATCTTAAAGATCGAGGACCGGCTGGAGAGGAACGCCATGTTCTACCGGATCTCGGGGAACTTCCGGGATGTCATGGAGGACCTGGAGTCCACAGACCCCTACGAGATCATCGCCGCGGTCCTCCAGCGCCTCCAGAGCGGGAACATCTCGCCCCTCGTCCTCGATCTCATCCACCGGCTCCTGGAACAGACGCCGGACTCCTACAAGAAGTTCGCCGGGCTCTGCAACCTCGCGGACTCCTACTACTCCATCCAGGAAAGGGAGAAGGGGACCGAGATCTTAAAGAAGGTCTACAGCAACCTCTCCTCCCTCACCGATGCCTATGAAAGGGCGAGGATCCTTGCAGATCTCGCGGGCATGCTCGCACGGGTGGACGAGGCCCTTGCCCGCGACTGCCTCGAGGCGGCCATCGCCCTCCTCAACCAGGTGAAGGACGAGAAGGGGTCGCTCCTCAGAAAGCACATCGTCTTTGCCATCCTCTCCCTCCACGCCCTGAGGACCCAGGAGGAGAACCTCGTGACGGCCCTCGACCTCGTGAAGCAGATCGAGGACCCCACGGAGTACGTCAATGCCCTCATCGCCATCCTCTCCATGGTGATCACGGGCGAGAAGGCGAAGGAGATCCTCGCCAATATCTACGACGCGATCGCGGCCATCCCGTCCACGTACGAGCGGGTGGCCATGCTCCTCGACGTGGTCCCCCTCGCGGAGCAGTACGGGGATCCCGCCGATGCCCTCAGGCTCCTCGAAGAGGCCCGGGCAGAGGTGGAGGCCATCTCCATCCCCTACATCGCCACCATGATCAAGAAGGGCCTCGTCCAGGTGATGCTCATGGTCTTCCACAAAAGGGGCGACGAGGCCATCCGGAAGAATGCCAAGGAGGTCACCATGCGGATCGAGGACGAGGAGGCAAGGTCCCAGCTCCTGGCCCAGACGGGGTATGACCGGGCAGATGCCGAGGTGAGCCCGGTCTTCACCTCGCTCCACGTCCTGCGCGAGAAGATCAAGGAGGGGCGGAACCCGTTGAACGAGCTCTCGAGCATCACCCACCAGATCACCACCCTCCCGGACAGGGCAAAGCGGGCGACCTACTACATCGACCTCTTCAGGATCTTCACCGAGAGCAAGGAGGAGAAGATGGCAGAGCGGATGCTCTCGGCTGCGATCGACGAGGCGGCCATTATCCGGCCCCTCTCGCGGCGGGCGTATGTCCTCGGTGACCTCGCGCTCAACGTCTATAGTGCCGGTTTTGAGGAGCGGTCCAAGGACATCCTGGGGATGGCGGTCTACGCTGCCATGAACATCCGCGACGAGGGCCTCAGGGACGAGGTCTTCTACGAGCTCGACGTCGCCCTCCGGATCATCGAGGAGCGCCTTGCGTGAAGACCCTCGAGCTCTACGCCTCAGGCCGCGTCCAGAGCGTCGGTTTCCGGGCCTGCGTGAAGAAGGTGGCGCAGAACCTCGGGATCCTCGGTGACGTGATGAACCTCCCCGACGGGAGGGTGCAGATCACCGCCACTGCCGACGAGGTAATCCTCGAGAAGTTCGTCTCCATGCTCTACGGGTGCCCCCGGGTCGTCATCCGCAACCTCGAGATCCGGGAGCGGGACCCCGTCACCTTTCCTGACTTTTCTATCAGGCGGCCCCTGGATTACTGAGAGCCCGTCTCACCTGGAGAGAGGGCGAAGGGGCGGTTACTGAGCAGGGAATCCCTGAACCGGGCGACCATGTCATCGATCTTCTCGCTATTCACCGAGGTGTACAGGCGGGAGAGGAGCCTCCCGATGAGGCCCTCGGAGAGGTGGCACCGCCGGTCTCCGTATTCGTAGTCCCCGTCGAGGAGCCCCTTCCTCGCGATCTCGAAGACTACATCGTCCACCATCCCGGGCTTGAGGGGCTCGATGAGATCATAGACAAAGCTCCCCGTGCCCTCGTGGAGCATCCCGAGGTCCGGGTCCAGGTTGGCACCCAGCACCGCCCGCATGCACTGGGAGAAGAGCATGGCGTACCCGAATGAGAGCATGGCATTGACCGGGTCCTGGTGGGGCCGCCTTGTCCTCCGCCGAAAGCCGAGGTCAGGGGGCAGGGTGCGGGAGAGGATCTCGTAGTACATGTCGCCCGTGAGGGTGAAGAGCCTCCGCACCTCGTCCAGTTTCACGAGGAACTCCATCTCCTTATAAGAGGTATGAAGGAACTCCAGTTCACCTTTGTACAGGATCTCCCTTCCCGAGGCATCCCCGAGTTTCTCGACCCGGAGGATCCGGGCCCGGATGGCGCCGGTGGCGATCGCGAGGGCGTACCGGTGTGCTGGGGCCAGCTTCTGGACGGCCTTGATCTCCTCGTCAGGGTGCCTCATCGGGGGATTGAGGAAGGCGACGGGATTGCTGTCCTGGTCAAGGAAGCTGATGGCCCCCCCTGCCTTCAGGAGGTTGATGATGGCTGAGGTATGGATGGTGTGGCCTCCTGCGATGACCAGGTGATGGACGCTCCTGAGAGGGTGATTCTCTATCTCGCCCTTTCTCTGGATAATCAGCTGGGTGGGTGTGGACTTGATGTGCGCACCATACCCTGACACCGTGAGCCAGGGAACCTTCTGTAAGACCATCCTTTACCCGCAATACCTCGAATTCGGCGAAAGAAGGTACCAAGTTCGCATTACATTAACTCATCGTTTCTTGCCTGCCGGGGAGGGGAAATCCTCTTCTCCCGAGAAGCTCCTAGCTCAATGGATGGAGCCAGGGGTAAGGGCCGAGTGGGATACCCTCAGGCATGTATTGGTACATGAACCCGGGATCGAGGTCTTCTTTGCCCTTCTTTCACCCGAGGCCAACCTGTACGAGCGGTTCTTCAACCACCATGAAGCGCGGTGGGAGCACCGCCAGCTCTGCGACCTCCTCCACAACAGTTTCGGGGTCAGGATCCATCACCTGAAGACCACGCTCATGGAGGAGGCGGGTGAACCGGGACCCATCAGGGATCTCCTCGTCTCCATGGCCTGCAGGAGACTGGCTGGTGACAGGACCCCGATGACCTCCCCCGGCAGGAATAGGGAGGCGGGCGGACCCGGCCAGGAAGTCCCGCTTGATGAGCGGGACCCGGAGCACCTCTTCAGGATTATCGTCCTCAACCCCGCACCCGGACATGGGCGGGGCGGACACGTGCGGCTCATCTCTCCCCTCCATAATCTCTACTTCATGAGGGACCAGCAGGCGGCGACCGACAGGGGGATCTGCATGGGCAGGATGGCGACGCATGAGCGATCCGAGGAGGTCGCGGTCTCTGACCTGGGATTGCGGGCCCTCGGGGTTGAGCCTGTCCACAGGGTGAGCCAGGGGCGGTTCGAGGGAGGGGACTTCATCCCTGCCGGTGAGTTCGCCCTGGTCGGCTGTGGGTCACGGACGAACCCGGAAGGGGTCCGCGACCTCCTTGCAGGAGGCATGGGCTTCGACGAGGTCGGGGTTATCCGCGAGCCAAAGCACCCCCTCATCAGCGGGCGCGACCTTATGGTGAACATGCACCTGGACACGTACCTGAACCTTCCGAAGGAAGGGGTGGCAGTCGGCAGCCCTGCTCTCCTCCGGGAGGCGAAGGTGACGGTGTTCAACCGGTCGGGAAAGGGTTACGACAGAGCCGGCGACGGGGGCACCCTCCTGGATTACCTCAGGGCAAAGGGGTTTGACCTCATCGAGATCACCACCCTCGAGCAACTCTGCTTCTCCACGAACTTCCTCTCTGTCCGGAATGGCGCCTGCATCACCCCGGACGCAAGCGCCCTCGCCCCCCTCATGCTCAGGCGCCTGGGGGAGAAGGCACAGGCCGATCCCGCCAAGTATGGAAGGCTCCTCGCCCAGGCAGAGCATGACTACCAGCTCCTCCGCACCGAGGCCGAGTTCTTCCCCCACAAGAAGGCGGTCTATGCCCATGGCCTCGAGATGACCCCCCTCCTCCTGACAAATGCCACCGGGGGCTATGGCGGGGCCCACTGCATGACCTGCGTCATCGCAAGGTAGGATCAGGGGAGGATGCGGGTCCCCGCGCTCCCTTCGAGGCCGTCCAGGGCTTTTTCAAGGGAGGTGATGATGGCGAACCGGCCGCCATCCTCGACAAACCTCGCACATGCCTCCATCTTGGGTCCCATGGAGCCCGCAGGGAAGTGCCCTTCCCGAAGCCAGGTCCGGACCTCAGATGCACGGGCCGAAGGGATAGGCTCCTCTTCAGGAGTACCGAACCTGAGTGATGCCTGCTCCACATCCGTGAGGATGAGGAGGGTATCTGCCCCGATTGCGGTCGCAAGGCGCTCGGCGGTGAGATCCTTGTCGATGACCGCCTCCACCCCTTCAAGGTTCCCGGATTCGTCCTGAACCACAGGAATCCCGCCTCCCCCGGCAGCGATGACGATGAAGCCCTCCTCGACCAGGGTCCGGATGGAGGACTCCTCGATGATCCTCAGCGGCACTGGTGATGGGACAACCCTCCGGTAGAGGCCTCCTTCCACGGGGTGGACCGTCCATCCCTCCCTCTCCCTGAGCTGCCTGGCCTCGATCTCCCCAAAGAAAGGCCCGATCGGCTTTGTCGGAAGGGAGAAGGCCGGATCCCCGCGGTCGACGATGGTCTGGGTCACCACGGTGATGACCCTCCTGTCGATCCCCGCGGTCCTGAGGGCGTTCTCCAGGCTCTGCTGGATCATGTACCCGAGCATCCCCTGGCTCTCGGCCCCGCAGACATCGAGGGGCATCCTGGGGAGGGCATCCTTTGCACACTCGTTTTTAAGGAGGATATCCCCCACCTGGGGGCCGTTCCCGTGGGTGATGGCGATGCGGTGCCCCTCCTTCACGATCGCCGTGAGGTTGGCTGCCGCGTAGTGCACGTGCCCGAACTGCTCACCTGCGGTCCCCTTCTCCCCCCGCCGGAGGATGGCGTTCCCGCCCAGGGCGACGACAAGCCGCATAGGGGAGTTGTGGTCCATTCGGGGATTTAAACGGATGGGTGGGCGATACGGGCATCCACCCGGAGCCGAAGTGGGAAGAGAGATCCCCGGCAATCCCGTGGACCGTGCCTCGGACGCGAAACGTTCATCTGGAGCGAAGGAGAAGTAGCCTCGTAATAAGGAGGAACAGGAGACATGGATGCAAAGTTGTACGAGCTCCCGAAGCTCAACTATGACCTGAAAGCCCTCGCGCCCCACATCTCTGAGGCGCAGCTCACCCTGCACTACCAGAAGCATCACCAGGCCTATGTGACCGGGGCGAATGCTCTCTTCGAAAAGCTTGACAGGGCGAGGAAGGACGGGACCGATCTCGACATGAAGGCGACCTTAAAGGAGCTCTCCTTCCATATCGGCGGCCACCGGCTCCACACACGCTTCTGGGGGAACCTGGCCCCCGCAGGAAAGGGAGGCGGCGGAGAACCCGGAGGTGCCTTTGCAAAAGCCGTTCTAGGTGACTGCGGTTCCTTTGCGCGGTTCAAGAAGGAGTTCACCCAGGCTGCCACATCGGTGGAGGGCTCCGGCTGGGCTGCCCTCACCCTCTCTAGGACGACGAAAAGGCTCCTTCCCGTGCAGATCGAGAAGCATAACATCAACGTTCCCCCGGGGAGCCCCATCCTCATGGTTCTCGACGTCTGGGAGCATGCCTACTACCTGGACTACAAGAACGACCGGGCAAAGTTCGTGGAGGCCTTCTGGAACATCGTGAACTGGGACGAGGTAAACCGCCGCTACGAGGCCGCGGTAAAGGCCTGAATCCCCCACCTTTTCCCCAGAAGAACGGATCTCTGGAGGAGCCCCCCCTCCACTCATCTTCGGGATGCACCATGCCAGGGCAGGATCTCCTCCACCCCGTCCTGCCTGCACCAAGCCCCCCAATTCCCCCATTCCTCTTGCGCCGTGAAGAACCATGGCCCCCTGTGCCAGATCACGCACCATAAATATCATGCCATGCAACGGCATATCAGGGATACCGGATGTTCTGGAACGAGAGGATGGAGACCCTGAAAGGGAAGGATCTCGGGGATCTCCAGCTCAGGCTCCTGAAGTGGACAGTGAACCAGGCAGGAAAGGTCCCGTTCTACCGCAGGCTGCTCGGGGATGCCTCCATCGGGCCAGGCGACATCAGGACCCTCCCGGATGTGGCGAAACTTCCGTTCACCTCCAAGAAGGATCTCAGGGGGGGCTACCCGTTCGGGTTCCTGGCGGTGCCCCTCC
>Ga0315279_10010685_pt1 | contig 10755 bp, 6 predicted proteins | sample YL17G06_20_MG_FD_203694 | JGI IMG/M metagenome (GOLD analysis project Ga0315279, IMG submission 203694) | Sediment microbial communities from Yellowstone Lake, YNP, Wyoming, USA - YL17G06_20 | ecosystem: Environmental > Aquatic > Freshwater > Lake > Sediment | place: USA: Wyoming | collected...
GGCGCCGCTCGACGCGCGCCGGCGCGACCAGTTCGCGATCATGAGCGAGGTGCGCTCGAAGATCCTGCCGCTGTTCGCCGGCGAGCGCCTGCGGACGTCCGTGCGGCCGGCCTCGAGCATGGGCGGCGGCGGCTCGGACGTGCAGTTCGTGCTGAACGGACCGGACCTCGATCAGATGGCGAACTACGCCACGCGGATCGCCACGGGGACGAGGAAGATCCCGGGCGCCGTGGACGTGGACACGTCGCTCAATCTCGGCAAGCCCGAGGTGCAGGTGACGCTGAACCGCCTGAAGGCCGCGGATCTGGGCGTGCAGGTGAGCGATGTCGCGGGTGCATTGCGGCTGCTGGTTGGCGGCGACCAGGTGACGACCTACAACGAGGGTGGCGAGCAGTACGAGGTGCACCTGCGGGCGCGCGCCGAGGACCGGGCCAGCACCAGCGGGCTCGCCGGGCTCACCGTTCCCTCGACGCGCCTCGGCAGCATCGCCCTCGAGAATCTCGCCATGCTGCGCAGCGGCGAGGCGCCGACGCAGATCGACCGGTACCAGCGACAGCGCCAGGTGACCGTCCTCACGAACCTGCTTCCCGGATTCTCGCAGACGCCGGTGATGGCGGCCATGCAGCAGGCGGCCGCGGACCTGAAGATGCCGGCGTCGTATCAGGTGCGCTTCACCGGCCAGTCGCGGGAGATGGGACGCGCGGCGGGCAACTTCGTGCTGGCGTTCGGCCTGTCGCTCATCTTCATGTACCTGATCCTGGCGGCACAGTTCGAGTCGTGGCTGCACCCCGTGACAATCCTCCTGTCGCTGCCGCTCACGCTGCCCTTCGCGCTGCTGTCGATCTTCATGGTGGGCCAGTCGGTGAACATCATGTCGGCGCTGGGGCTGTTCGTGCTGTTCGGCGTGGTGAAGAAGAACGCGATCCTGCAGATCGACCAGGCGAACCGGCTGCTGGCCACCGGGATGCCGACGACCGAGGCGGTGATCCGCGCGTGCCGCAACCGGCTGCGGCCGATCCTGATGACCACGGCGGCCTTCGTCGCCGGCATGGTGCCGCTCGTGCTGTCGGGCGGTCCCGGCGCCGGCACGAACCGCTCGATCGGCTTCGTGATCATCGGCGGCCAGTCGCTCGCCCTGCTGCTGACGCTGGTCGCGACACCGGTGGCGTACTCGCTGTTCGACCAGGCCAGGCGGATGCGCTTCGGGCGCGGGAAGACAGAGACGGTGGGGGTGGCGGGTGGAGTGGGTAGTGGGTAGTGGGTAGTGGGTAGTGGGTAGTGGGTAGTGGGTAGTGGGTAGTGGGTAGTGGGTAGTGGGTAGTGGGTAGTGGGTAGTGGGTAGGAGCCTGGAGCCAGGAGCCTGGAGCCTGGAGCCAGAACACAGGTCGGAGTTTTCCATGAATGCCGGTATCACCCGTTCAATCGTCCTGGCTTCGCTGATGATGGTGGCTGCGACCGCAGGTGCGGCAGCGCAATCGGTGGCGCAGTCAAAGGCTGGCACCGGGCAGACGCCGCCGGCCGCGCCGGCGCGTCTGACGCTGGACGAGGCGGTGCGCCTGGCGCTGCAGAACAACCTCGACATCGCGGTGGACCGGCTCGAGCCGCGACTGTCCGAGCAGCGCGTCGCGCAGGCGAAGGCCGCGTACCTGCCGTCGATGTCCGGCATCTTCGGCCGCAGTCGCCAGGTGCAGCCGCCGAGCAACCTGCTGGTGAACGCGGGCGGCACCACGACGGACGCCTTCAATTCGACGCTGGCCGTGGGCCAGCGGCTGCCCTGGGCGGGCACCAGTTACGCGGTCTCGTGGAACGCGTCGCGCCAGACGACCAACAGTTTCTTCCAGAGTTTCAGTCCGAACCTCGGCTCGGTGGTGCAGGTCTCCTTCTCGCAGCCGTTGCTGCGCGATTTCGCCATCGACGCGCCGCGCCAGCAGTTCATCGTCAGCAAGCGCAACAAGGAGATGTCCGACACCCGGTTCCGCGAGACGGTCGTGCGCACGCTGGCCGACGTGAAACGCGCCTACTGGAACCTGGTGGCGGCGCGCGCGTCGGTCGGCGTGCAGCAGACGGCGCTGGACCTTGCGCGCGAGCTCGTGCGGACCAACGCGGCCCGCGTGGAGGTGGGCAGCGCGCCGCCGCTCGATCTGCTGTCGGCCAGAGCCGAGCAGGCGCAGCGCGAGGAAAATCTCGTCCTCGCGCAGGTGCAGGCGCGCCAGACGGAGGACGCGCTTCGCATGCTGATCTTCGATCCGAACGCACCCTCGTTCTGGGACGAGGGGATCGAGCCGGTGGACCCCACGCCGGCGGTTGCGCCGTTGCCGGACGCCGATGCCGTGATCCAGCGGGCGTTGAAGACGCGCCAGGACCTGATCCGCGCGCGCGACGATGTGGCCAACGCGGAGACGGGCGTCACCTTCTACCGGAGCCAGCGCCTGCCGGACCTGCGGCTGCAGGCCAGCTATGGCACGACCGGTCTGGGCGGCACCCGCTGGGTCCGCACCGGGGGATTCCCCGGAGTCATCACGGGTACCGAGATCACCAGCTTCGGCAGCGTGATGAACCAGGTGGTCGGCCGGAACTTCCCGTCGTGGAGCCTCGGCGTCACCCTCAGCTACCCGATCGGCTACAGCTTCGAGGACGCCGCGCTCACCAACGCGCGAATCCAGGAGACGCAGGCGAGGATCCGTCTGCAGAGCGCCGAGATCAAGGCGGTGCGGCAGCTGCGCCAGTCGGCCTGGCAGATGGAAGCCAATGCCAGGCGCATCGAGACCAGTCGCGCGGCGCGCGAGTTCGCCGAGCAGCGCCTCGACGCCGAGCAGAAGCGGTTCGAAGTGGGGATGTCGACCAGCTTCCTCGTCGTGCAGGCGCAGCGCGATGTCGCGCAGGCACGCAACAACGTGCTGGCCGCGGCGCTCGACTACGTGCGCGCGATCATCGACTTCGAGGCGCTGCAGGAGGCGTCCCCCGCCGGTGGCGCCACGGGCGGCACGATGGCCGTGTCCGGGGGATCGGTGGTGTCATTCCCCGCCGCGACGGCAACGTCGTCCACCAGCGGGACCAGCTCCGGCGTGCCGGTGACGACGTCGGGTCGTCCGGGCGGAATGTAACGTGTAGCGGGGTCAGGTCTTGCACGCCAGCATTTTGCACGTCTGACCCCGCGGGCCGGCGTGCCCGGTGCCAGACGTGCAAAATGCGTTGATGCAAGACCTGACCCCAAGGGCGAGCTAGGTCAGGGCGAGCTGCCCGCGCTCGAGCGCCAGCAGCCACTCCTTCGTCTTCAGTCCGCCACCGTAGCCGGTCAGCTTTCCGTTGCTGCCGATCACCCGGTGGCAGGGAATGACGATCGAGATCGGATTCGAGCCGTTGGCGAGTCCGACCGCGCGCGAGCCGTTCGGATTGCCGATGCGGCGCGCCAGCTCGCCGTAGGAGATCGTCTCGCCGTACGGGATCCGCAGCAGCTCGCGCCAGACGCGCTGCTGGAACGGCGTGCCTTCGGGGGCCAGCGGGAGGTCGAAGCGCCGCAGCTCGCCGGCGAAGTACGCGCGCAGCTGCCGGATCGGTTCTCCAAGAGCGGCCGGCTTTTCCTGCCAGCCGGGTTGCGGCCCCACCTCTGACCTGCCTTCACCGAAGAGCACGTACCGCAATCCGGCTTCGCTGCCGGCGACGAGCAGCTTGCCCACCGGCGAATCCATCCAGACGTACTCAACCGATCCGGGCATTGCGTCGCTCCTTGGCAGCCACTGGCGAACGTCCAACCGGGCTGCTAATAGGGGCGGAGCTTGCGCCCGCCCAGAGGTGCAGCGCCGCGTAGGCGCGCCACGGCCGCCATGCCTGCGCTCGTCTGGTCAGATCGCCCGCGGTCCTCGTTCCAGTCGCGCGCAGCAATCCCAGGTCGCCGGCAGGGAAGGCGTCGGGATCGCCGAGCGCGCGCAGGGCGATGTACTCGGCGGTCCACGCACCGATTCCCGGCAATTCGCGCAGGCGATCGCGAAACGCGGCGGGATCCAGGCTGAGGTCGAACGGGATGTCGCCGCGCGCCACCGCGGCGGCGAAACGCCGAACGGCCTCCGCTCGCGTGGCCGGCACGCCGATGCCCGCGACGCTCGCGGCGGCGATGTCGGCAGCCGAGGGGAAGATATGCGTCACGCGGCCGAGGCCGCATCCGAGCGGGCGGCCGAACCGTGCGACCAGGCGGCCGGCAAGCGTGGTGGCAGCCCCCACGCTGACCTGCTGCCCGAGAATCGCGCGGACGCCGAGTTCGAAGCCGTCCCACGCCCCCGGCACGCGCAGGCCGGGCCTGCAGCGCACGAGCGGCGCGAGCAGGGGGTCGAGGCCGAGGTGCGTGTCGATGACCATCGGGTCGGCGTCGAGGTCGAACATCCGCCGGACCCGCGAGACGATGCGCAGCATCTGCACCGGCTGGGGAAACTCGATGCAGAGCTGAAGCGCGCCGCGCTCGCCCGGGCCGACTTCGAGCCAGCCGGCCTCGCCCGCGATGTCGATCGAACGCCGGTAGAGGCGTCCCTCCACGAGCTCGACGCCCGGGATCCCCCGCGGGCCCAGGAACGCCAGCAGCGCGTCCCAATCGAACGGGGGACGATACCGCAGCTGGAACACGTAGCGGGGCAGGGAACTGACGCTTGTTGTCCGGAGTCCGGAGTCCGGAGTCCGGAGTCCGATGTCCGGTGTCCGATGTCGACTTCGGACGTCGGACGGCGACTGCGTGTGGGACCGCCGGGCTTCAGCCCGGTGGCAGTTTCCACTGTGGGACCGCCGGGCTTCAGCCCCAGTCTCCCTGTGGGACCGCCGGGCTTCAGCCTCAGTCTCCCTGTGGGACCGCCGGGCTTCAGCCCGGTGGCAGCGCGGGCTGCGCCCGTAGCCGTCGAGGAACGCCGCGTTGAAGCGCCGGATGCTGCCATATCCCGCCGACATCGCGATGGCGGTGAGCGGCATGTCCGTTTCGTCGATGAGGCGCTTGGCCGACAACAGGCGGCGCGTCTGCGCCACCGCGACGGGGCTGGCCCCGAGATGCTCGATGAACAGGCGGCGCAGGTGCCGGGCGCCGATGCCGAGGCGACCGGCCAGCGCGTCGATGCCGTCGGCCTCGAGCGCGCCGTCGCCGATCAACCGCAGCGCGCGGGCGACCGTAGACGAGGCGCCGGTCCACGCCGGCGTCCCGGGCGCGCACTCGGGGCGGCAGCGCAGGCACGCGCGAAACCCCGCCTCGGAGGCGGCCGCCGCGGTGGGGAAATACTCGACGTTGCACTCCCGGGGCGGCACCGCGGGGCAGATCGGCCTGCAGAAGACGCGTGTCGTCTTGACGCCGACGAAGAAGCGCCCGTCGAAGCGGGCATCTCTCGCCAGGCGGGCGCGACGGCAGGTCGTGCGGTCGAGGTCCATGTCGTTCGTCCTGCCTGCGACTATAGCGCGGCGCGCCCGGGCAGACTAGCCGTTTTCGGACCTGCATCTCGGGCCTTGACAGGCGCCGGCCTCGCCGTTATTCTCCCATAGTCATCCTATGGAACAAGACAAACGTGCGCGGACCGACCTGCTGCCTGGCACCCTGGACATGCTGATCCTCAAGACGCTGACGAGCGGCGTCATGCACGGCTACGGCATCGCCGAGCACATCAAGCGCACCTCGGAACGGGTCCTGCAGATCGAGGAAGGCTCGCTCTACCCGGCGCTGCAACGGCTCCAGGTCCAGGGCCTCGTGGCGTCGGAATGGGGCCACTCGGTCAACAACCGGCGCGCCCGCTACTATCGCCTGACGCGCGCCGGGCGCAAGAGACTCGGCGAGACGGAATCGAGCTTCGATCGCCTGGTCGAGGCCATCGGCCGCGTGATGAAACCGGCCGATCCATCGACGACCTAGGGGGGAACCCATGTCCGTTCTGCGCCGCCTGTGGTTCCTCGTTCGGCGCCGCCAGCTCGACGAGCAATTGCGGGACGAGATGCGCTGGCACCTGCAGCAGCGCGTCGACGCGCTGGTCGCCGGGGGAATGGACGAGGCCGCGGCGCGCGACGAGGCGCGCCGCGCGTTCGGCAACCTGACCCACCTGCGCGAGGAGAGCCGCGACTCCTGGGGATTCGTGTGGCTCGATCTGTTCTTCCAGGACGTCCGGCACGCCATCCGCACGCTGGGCCGGCAACCCCTCCTGACGGCAATTGCCGTCGTGTCGCTCGGCTCCAGCATGGCCGCCTGTTGCGCGGTCTTCGCGCTCGCGCACACGACGTTGTTCGCCGCGCTGCCCGTGCCCGAGCCGGATCGGCTGACGGTGTTGCACTGGGTATCGGGTCCGAACGCGCCCTACGAGTCGCTCGACGGCTGGTCGGACGGCGACGGGCGCGAGAATCGCTCGACCGCGTTTTCCTACGACGCGTTCCTGGCCGCCCGCAGCCGGCTGCGCGGTCGAGCCGACGTGTTTGCATTTGCCGACCTGTACCACGTGAACGTGTCGGCAGGCGGGGAGTCGCAGATCGCGAGCGGCCAGGCGGTGTCGGGCAACTACTTCGGCGTGCTCGGCATCCAGCCCGCCGCGGGCCGCTTGTTCGGGCCGGCCGACGATCGCGAGGATGCGCCCGCCGTGGCGGCCGTGATCAGCCACGCGTTCTGGCAGCGGCGATTTGGCGGGCGCCCCGAGGTCGTCGGTGCCACGGTGCACGTCAACCAGGTGCCGGCCGTCGTCGTCGGCGTGGCGCCCGCCGGCTTCAGCGGGACGCGGCAGGTCGGCGACACCTCGGATGTCACCGTCCCGATTGCGCTGCGCGATCGACTCGTGCGCGAGGGCGCCTTCGCCCCCGGCCAGACCGCGGAGGACACCCTGACCCATCGCGATCCGCGCTACTGGTGGGTGAACATGATGGCGCGCCTTGCGCCCGGCGTCGAGGCCAGGAGCCTGCAGCCGGAGATCGATCTCGCGATCCGGGCCACCGTGATCGCCGCAAACGCCGAGGCGGCGCAACAGCTGTTCCGCGTCGAACTCGAGTCGGGCGCGCGCGGGATGACGGAGCGGCGCCGGGAGCTCGTGCCGACCATGACCGTCATGGCGGCGATCGTCCTGCTGGTCATCGCGATTGCCTGCGCGAATCTGGCGACGCTGCTGCTGGCGCGCGGCGTGGCGCGCGACCGCGAGGTTGGCGTCCGCTACGCGCTGGGCGCGTCGCGGGGCCGGTTGCTGCGCGCGCTGATGCTCGAGAGCCTCATCATCGGCATCCTGGGCGGCGCCGTCGGCCTGCTGGCCGCCCGCTGGCTGGCCTACGGGCTGCTGCCAGCGCTGCAGATCGAGGCGGCCGGGGTGGACATCGCGGTCAGCGGTGCGGTGCTCGCGTTTGCCTTCGCCGCGGCACTCGTGGCGTCGCTGCTGTTCGGTCTCGTCCCCGCATGGCGCGGCACTGACGTTCGACCGATGCGCGCCATCAAGGAAGGCACCGGGTCGGTGGCCACCCGGGTGCCGCGGTTGCGGACCGCTCGCGCGATCCTGACGTTCCAGGTGGCGCTGTCCATCGTGGTGCTGGTGGCGGCGGGGTTGCTCGTTCGCACGATCCAGAACCTGGGGCGGGTGAACCCGGGGTTCGATCCGAAGAATGTCCTGCTGTTTCGCGTGGACCCGACGCTCAATCACTACGACAGCGCGCGCATCCGCCGCTTGTACTCGGACATCCTGGTCCGCCTCCGCGCGCTGCCGGGCGTGCAGGCGGCGTCGTTCTCGCACCATCCACTGGTGTCGCGATCGTCGTCGAGTTCGACGATCCACGTTGTCGACGGCGCCACCCTCCGCGACGCGCTGCAGGTGAACCGCCTGATCGTCGATCGCGCGTTCTTCGGCACCATGCGCATCCCGCTCCTCGCCGGTGCCACGTTCAGCGGCCTGGAGCAGCCGTCCGACATTCGGCCCGTCGTCATCAACCGCAGGTTCGCGTTGCGCGTGTTCCACTCGCCGGCCCCGCTCGGGCACCGGTTCCGCTTCGGAGAGCGTTCGACACAACCGACCTACGAAGTGATCGGCGTGGCGGGTGACGTGCCGGTCGTGGACCTTCGCCGGGAGATTCCACCGACCGTTTACTTCTCGTACCGGGAAGAGGAGACGCACCAGGTGACCTTCGCGGTGCGGTCCGCAGGCCCGCCCGGCACGCTCGCCCCCTCGGTGCGACGCGCGGTTGCGGCGGTCGATGCGGGCGTGCCGATTGATCGGGTGCAGACGCAGGAGGAGCAGATCGCGGCGGGTGTGGAGCGCGAGCGGCTGTTCGCGACGTTGGCGTCCGCGCTCGGCATCCTCGCGCTGTTTCTCGCCTGCGTCGGCATCTACGGCGTGATGGCGTACGCCGTCTCTCGGCGGACGACCGAGATCGGGATCCGCCTGGCGCTGGGCGCTCGCCCGGGTCGGATCCTCCTCATGGTCGTCGGCGAAGCCAGCCGCGTGCTCGCGGTCGGGATCGTCCTGGGGCTCGTCGCCGCGTTCGTCGCGTCTCGGTACCTGGACAGCCTCCTGTTCGGGCTGGCCGCCCGCGATCCGCTGACGCAGGCTGGCGCGGTCGCATTGCTCGCCGCGGTAGCCGTGGCCGCGGCGCTCATCCCGGCGCGCCGAGCGGCGCGGACCGATCCGCTCGTGGCGCTCAGGAACGAATAGGGCGCCGGAAGCCTGGAATCAGGAGTCAGGAATCAGGAATCAGGAGCCCGGAGCCAAGGCCCCGGCAACGCTCAGCGTCCCAGACGCCCGGCGCCGGCCTCGGCTTCGATCGCGCGGTACCGCCGGGCGAAGTCCTGCCCCGTGGAGATGTTCTCGATGAGGCGCAACAGCCCGTTCCTGCCCACGAGCGCGAACCAGCGCTGGACCTCGGCCTTCGACACGATGTAGGCCATCCTAGTCGCGTCTGCATCGCCCGAGTAGAACCCCTCGGCGGTCGAGATCTCGCCCAGACCCGGCACGCGTACGCCTCTGGCCACCAGTTGGCCATACGCGCCCCTGGAGTACTGCGGGCGTCTGTCGACGAGCATCGCGAGTCCCTCCGAGAACCAGGGCGGCACGACGCTGCTCAGGCGGAATCTCCGAATCCGCTGACTCAGTTCGGCGTGTGCGATCTCGTGTGCGAGGACGTCCACGCTGATGCCTCTCGGCCCGAGGACGATGAACGAACGCGTCCACGTGAGCCGCGTGAACCCGGTCGCGCGCGGGTTGATACCGAAACGTGTCGCGGTCGAGGGCGTCCAGGTGGCAATGACGATGGGCCTGGCGAGGACTTCACCGAACACGTCCGCCACGCGTTGCCGTCCAAGCGCGAGGCTCATCTGAAGCCGGATGCGCGCGTCCCCGGTCATCGCCGGGTCCACGAACACGTCCTGCTGGAACCGCTGCATCCCGGTGAACTCGACCAGGAACGTGCGGACGACCTCTGGATGGGCTGCGTAGTACGCGGCGGGAACCGACACGCAGACGAGCAGGGCTGCCGGGGCGAGGACGTACCACCGCCACCGGATCGCATGCATGATCCGGATGCTCAGACGAACTCCTTTCGATGGCGCCTTCGGCCCCTACGTGCCGCGTGCAGGGCGTGCCGCCATCGCCGTTCGCGCCCAGTCCCAACTCGCCAGGCCACGGGCATTGACCGCCTTCACCGCGACGTGCAGCGGCCCGCTGCCTGCCGGCAGCTGCGCGTGTGGCGTCGTCACGGCGAGCGTGTGCGCCATGGGCTTCCCCGGGGGACCGAACGCGACGAGGTACTTCACGATCCCTTTTTCCGGGCTGGGCGTCCACGAGACGGTGATCGCGCCGGTCCTCGCGCGGCCGGTTTTCAGGCCCGTGACGCGCGCGGGGCTCGACGCCAGCCCCATCATCGAGGCCACGTTCATCTTGGTGGCTTCGAACACGAGCTGCTGATTCACCGTCTCGAGCAGGTCCGTGGGCTGGTGGTAGTACGGATTGCCGAGCACCGGGTACGATCCGAGGCCGCCAATGATGTCGCCGTACACGTCGTAGAACGCCTGCGCGTCGGTCGCCTTGTAGTACTTGGCGTCGTAGGTGACCATCCTCGAGAACAGGAACGATGCCGCGTGCTGGAGATCGCGGATGCCCGCGTTCGAGTAGCGGATCGTGTTGTCCAGATGGTGGTCGTTCGTCCAGCCGATCATGTCGTTGTTGACCACGCCCGCCAGCCTGATCTTCTTCTCGGCCGCCTGGCGCACGAACTCGTGGCTGCCCAGGTCGCCCGCCTCTTCCCCGGTGAAGGCCGCAAACAGGATCGTCGCCGGCATGGGCGTCCTGGCCAGCACGCGGGCAGCCTCGAGCAGGACCGCGACGCCCGTGCTGTTGTCGTCGCCGCCCGGGCCGCGTTGAACCGAGTCGAAGTGGCTGCACAGCACGTAGATGAGTTCGGGATTGGTGGTGCCCTTCAGCGTCGCGAGGACGTTCACCGAGCGGATGTCGCCACCGCCCGTGCGGGCGCGCGTCGTGAACGGCTGGTATTCCGGCGCGTAGCCGAAGCCCTTCAACGTCTCGAAGATGTAGTCGGCCGCCTTCTGGTTGCCCGGCAACCCGATGTACTTCGAATCGAAGTGGAAGAGCGTCTCCTGGTACTGGTAGAGCTTCGTCGGCGATACCCTGGCCAGAGCGGCCTTCACCGCCGCGGCGATCGGCTGGAACATCGCCGCGCCGCGCTGTCGCAGGTCGCGCTCGGCCGCCAGGTCGTCGTCGATCCGGCGCAGCAGGTCCTGTTTCGAGATCGTGCGGCCCAGGTCGAGCAGGTAGACGCCGCGTTCGG
>Ga0315279_10010688_pt1 | contig 10753 bp, 9 predicted proteins | sample YL17G06_20_MG_FD_203694 | JGI IMG/M metagenome (GOLD analysis project Ga0315279, IMG submission 203694) | Sediment microbial communities from Yellowstone Lake, YNP, Wyoming, USA - YL17G06_20 | ecosystem: Environmental > Aquatic > Freshwater > Lake > Sediment | place: USA: Wyoming | collected...
GAACCGTGCCAGTCGGCGGCGAGTTCCACGTCCTTGACCGGGCTGGCGCAACTCCCTGGCGGAGAATGAGATGCGAAACGGCGCTTCGCCCCGCTCGGCCGCCCGTGTTGCCGTTGCGTCGCACGGCCCGTCCCGCGCGCCGTCTTTGGGCAACGCACGTTTGCTCCCACGATCCTATTGGTATGATGGTGTGCGACGCAGCAAGCCGCGGCAATTGCCGCGCGGCGCGGTGAAGGAGAGCCGATGACCCGATGCGCCTGGGCCCGCTGGGGCGACCTCAACGCCTTCTTCGGCCTGATCCTGGACAACGTGGCCGTGATGATCGTGCTGGTGGTGCTGGTCACCAGCGCCAGTCCCGTGGCCGACGAGCGCTACTCGCGGGAGTTTGTGCTGACGCAGATGATCCCGGGCACGGCCCTGGGGGTCGTGGTCGGGGACTTGGCCTATACCTGGATGGCACTGCGGCTGGCCCGCCGAATCGGCCGGTCCGACGTGACCGCCATGCCGCTGGGGCTCGACACGCCGAGCACGTTTGCCGTCGGGCCGCTGGTGCTGCTGCCGGCCCTGAAACAGGGCATGGGCGTAGACGGATTCGGCATGGATCACCAGCAGGCCATGGTCTTTGGCTGGCACGTGGGGGCCGTGGTCTTAGTGCTGGTCGGGGTCTTCAAGTCGGTCGTGGCGCCGATGGGCGGCAAGATCCGGCAGTGGGTGCCGCGCGCCGGGCTGCTCGGCTCGTTGGCGGGAATCGCCCTGGCGCTGATCGCGTTCGTCCCGCTCTGGACGCACATAGCGGCAGTGCCGGTGGTCGGCCTTATGTCCTTGACTGTGATTCTCGTGGCGTTGGTGGCGCATCGCGCGCTGCCGGGAAAGATCCCCGGCGCGCTGGCCGCGGTGGTCTTGGGCTTGCTCATCTATCTCGCCGGCGACTACCTGGGCGGTGCGCTGGATTGGCCGGTGGTCCCGCCGCTTGAAGCCCACACGAGCGTGACATGGCGGCCGCCGGAGCTGCTGCCGGAGTTCTCCTGGAATGTGCTCTGGTGGCAGCGCGTGGCTTGGCAGGCCCTGGCCAGTCTGCCGATCATGCTGCCCTTCGCCCTGGCCACGATCGTCGGCGGCATTGACTGCACCGAAAGCGCTGCGGCCGCGGGCGACGAATACGACACGCGGACCATCTTGTTGACCGAGGGGCTGGCCTCCGTGGCCGCCGGGGCCTGCGGTGGGGTGATTCAGAATACTCCTTACATCGGTCACCCCGCCTACAAGGCCATGGGCGGCCGGGCCGCCTACACCCTCGCCACGGCGATCTTCGTCGGCGCCGCCGGCCTCTTCGGCTGGTTCATCCACCTGTTCGACTGGCTGCCCGAGGCCGCCGCGTTTCCGATCCTGGTCTTCATCGGGCTGGAGATCGCGGCTCAGTCGTTTCGGGCCACTCCGGTGCGGCACTTCCCCGCGGTGGCGTTGGCCGTTTTGCCCGCGCTGGCCTATCTTGCACTGATCCCCATGAACCGGGCGCTTGCCGGCCGCGCGCCCGACGCTGACGCGGCCGTTGTCGTGCAGTCGCTACGATGCCTGGCCGGCGGGTTCATCGTGACCAGTCTGCTTTGGGCGTCGGCCTTGGCCGCGATCTTGGACGGAAGGCTCGTCCGGTCGGCGGTCTACCTGGGCGTGGCGGCGGTGTGCAGCCTGTTCGGGATCATCCATTCGCCGCTCCAGTCGGCGGCGATCGCCTGGCCGCACGAGGTTTTCGCCCAGATGCAAGTTCTGGCCCGCACAGTGGAACACCCTGCCGCCATCCTTTGCCAGTCCCCATACCACTGGGCCGCGGCGTACGGACTGGCGGCAGTCCTGCTCGTTGCCCTGTCGGCTTTCCGCAATCCCGCGAGTGAACTACCAAGTCACGCGAGATTGCCGCGGTAGGACGGGATCCCTGCGATCGGCCCAAGATGGTCCTTCCACTGGGCGGCCATCTTCCTGCCCAAGGCATCGACCTTCGCCGTCTCTTCCCCGGTCAGCGGCTTGGCGCCAACGACCATCGCGATGTTCGGGCGGATCTGATCGACGTTGTGGCAGCCGATGTCCAGGGTGGCCACGCCCGGGATGCCCAGCGAATAGCGCACCGCCAGCTCCAGGTGCTGCGCGTCCAACAGCGGCGGGCAGTTCGGGTCCGCGTAGTTGCCGCCTTTGGCGCCGCCGAAGGCCTTCATGGCCACGATGCCCACGTTGTGCTTGCGCGCGACCGGCAACACCTTCTCCTCGAAGCGGTACGTGTGACGATCGACGAAGTTGATGATCGTCAGCAGCACGTCCACCTCGCCGGACTCCAGCAGCTCGAGGCACTTCGCCGGGTGATTGTGGATCGAGATGCCCACGAAGCGGATCTTGCCGGCCTTCTTCTGCTTGACCAACCAGGTGAAGACCCCGTCGGCGTTGCGGCAGATATCGACGTTGCGCTCGCCGGTTTGATGGAAGTAGAGGAGGTCCACGTAGTCGGTCTTCAGCATCTTGAGGGAATTGGCGAGGATCTTCTCCGCGGTGGGCACGTCGTCGGCCAAGACCTTGGTGGAGAGGAAGACCTGCTTGCGCCGCTTGCCCAGCGCCAGTCCAACGCCCTCTTCGGCCACGTCGTAGGCCGGGGCGGTGTCGATCGCGCTCAGGCCCAGGTCGATGGCGGCATTGACGCACTCGGCGACGAGCTTGGGATTGGCCGGCTTGATGAAGCCGCAGGGGGCCGTGCCCAGGGTCATGATCGTCACTGGGACGCCCGTCTTTCCCAGGACGCGCTTGGGGATGGCATTGCCCTCGGCCGCGGGGGCGGCGGCCTGGGCCGCAGCCGCACCCCAAAGGGCACCGCCCGCAACAACGCCCGTCCGACAGACAAACTCGCGTCGCGAAATCCCTTGCCCGGTCTCGTTCGACATCTTGGCTTCCTCCTCGAAGGACAACTGCGTTTGGTTCCATTCATTGTTGCAGTGCAGGCCGGAAAAGTCAAAAATGGCGGAACCGTAGCCAGGCAATTGGGCTACTTTCGGGGGACACAAGCCATGACCAATCGAGAGCGGATCTTGGCGATCCTGGCCGGCCGGGCCCCCGACCGCATCCCGTGGATCCCCCGCCTGAGCATCTGGTACGAGGCCAACCGGCTGGCCGGCACGCTTCCGCCGGAGTACCAGGGCCGGACCCTGCGCCAGGTCGAGAGGGACGTCTACGGCGGGACTGCTGCCCGGGACGGCATCATCTGGCGCACCAAGCTCCGCAATGTCGAGGTCCGCGTCCACCACCCCAGCCCGATGGAGACCGTCACCGAGTACGTCACTCCGGTCGGCGCCGTGACCACACGGCTCCGTGCGACCGAGCACTTGCGCCGGCACGGCATTCAGGACGCCGAGGTCGGCTTCATGCTCAAGCAGCGGGAAGACTATGCGGTGGTCGAGTATCTCATCGAGCACACCGACTACCTTCCGGCGTATGACGAGTACCTCGCCTACGAAACGGAGGTCGGCGAAGACGGCTACCCGATGGTCAACTGCGGCGACTGCCCGTTTCACCACTGGATGCGGGCCCTCTGCGGCTATGGCCAGGCGTTCTATCACCTGAGCGACCACGCCAACGAGGTCGAGCGCCTGGTGGCGGTGATGACCGACCGGTTCAAGGAAACGGTCTGGCGCCATATCCTCGACTCGCCAGCCAGCCTGCTGATGCACGGCCACCACCTGTCGAGCCAGATGACGCCGCCGCCCCTCTTCCGCCGCTACATCCTGCCGTATTACCGGGAGCTAACGCCGCTGGTGCGGGCCCGCGGCAAGACGGTGGCCATCCATGCCGACAACGACACGCGGCTCATCTTGCCGCTCATCAAGGAGGCGGGGATCGGCATGGCCGAGTGCTTTGTCACCAGCCCGATGGTGCGGACGACGCTGGCCGAGGCCCGGGCGGCGTGGGGCGAGGAGGTGATCATCTGGGGGGGCGTGCCGTCGGTGATCCTCGAAGACCCGTACACGGAGGAGCAATTCGAGGGCTACATGGACCAGCTCTTCCGCACCATTGCCCCGGGCCGGGCCTTCATCCTGGGGGTTGCCGACAATGCCATGCCCGGCTCGAAGATCGAGCGGATCAAGCGGATCACGCGGATGGTGGAGGAGAACCGATAATGTATGAAGACCCGATCGTCGCCGAGGTACGCAAAGCGGGACAGGTCCTGGCAGAGCAGGCAGGCGGAGACGTACACGTCTTCTTCCAGCAATTGCGAAACGCTCAGGAGAAGTACCGGAATCGCGTGGTAGAATCCCCGCCTCGGCAGCCTGAAGCGGCGGAGCCCAGCTAGTACGCTCGGTTGCGGCTGTGCCACGTCACAGGCGGTATCCCCGCTGCCCGTGGAGCACTTCGACCATCGCCAGCATGTTCTCCAGCGGGACGTCGCCTTCGACGTCGTGGGCCGGGGCGAAGATGTAGCCGCCCTCGCTGCCGAGATCCAAGAGCCGCCGCGTCTCAGCCCGCACCTGGTCGGCAGTGCCGAACGGCAGGACCCGCTGCGTGGACATCCCCCCGTGAAAGGCCAGGCGCCCGCGGTATCGCGGCAAGAGCGAGTAGACGTCCATCACCTCCGGCTGGAAGGGGTTGAAGCAGTTGAGTCCCGCGGCCACCAGATCGTCGAACAGCTCATCCACGTCGCCGCAGGAGTGGATCATCACGCACTTGCCCGCCCGGCGGACCACTCCGTACATCCGCCGCAGCACCGGCAAGATGAACTCGCGCCAGATCCGCGGACCCATTTGCAGGCCCCGCTGCTGCCCCCAGTCGTCGCCGAAGTAGACCGCGTCGATCGGGTGCTTCAGGGCCTCCCGGACCTGGGCGACGTTGTAGACGGCGATCCGGTCCAGAAGCTCGTGGACGAAACCGGGGTGATCGAGGAAATCGGTCATCAACGCCTCCATCCCCCGCAGCGTCCACGCCCGCTCGTAGAGCGAAAACCCTATCTGAAACACCCGGAAGCGGTCGGGATAGCGGTCGATCCGCTCGGGGACGTCCTCGAAGAACCGGCGGTCGAGCGGATCGGGAAAGTCGAAGCCCGCCAGAGTCGGCTCGGGCAACACCTGGCCCACGACGTTTCCGATGTCCTTGTCGATCGAGCGGTCCCAGACCACGCCGAAGACGTCGCGGACGCGGCACTCGCCGATCTCGGTGAAGAGCCCGATGTCCCGGCCGAGCTTCACGAAGTGGTTGTCCAGCGGGACTTCCAGGTCGTCGCAGCCGTAGTGGCTTTGGAGTTTCTCGACGGCTTCCTTGGTGAACCCGAGCGACCAGGGGACGTAGGGGGGGCGCTTCGCCGCCAGAGCCAATCGCACGATTTCCCGCTTGTTCATGGGGTCTCTCCGCGGGCGCAGGTGCCGTGGGCGATTATACCCTTGGCCGGGGACCCGGGCGACAGCCAGGCCGGGCATGGGGTGCTGAGGACTCGGCACTCGGTCCGCCCTTGCACTGGCGGCCGGGGGGGGTGTATTCTGAACGGAGGTTCTTCGGGACAGCCAGGCGCGCCGAGTCCGTCATGCCGATCTGCTGCGAGTGCGGTCACTGCAAGACCGAGTTCTGGGCCCCCGACAAGTTTGCCGGGCGCACGCTGGCGTGTCCGGTGTGCGAGAAATGGGTTACCGCGCCGGGCGCAAAACCCGCCGCGCCGCAGGCCCCCGAGCCCGTCAAGCCCGAACCGCTGGCGAGCATCCTCGACGAGACGCTGGGGCCGGCCGGGGCGACGCTCGACGGCGGGCAAACGGTCGGCACGACTTCGTCGCCTTACGCGGGCGGCGCTTGGGCCAGCGACGGGACGTGGCTGGGCACGGGCCGCCGCTCGCGGCGGGAGATCGTGCGGATTCCCCTCCAGGCGGGAATCGCGATCTTCGCCATCGGCTCCCTGGTCTTCTTCGGCCTGATCATTGCGGCGCTACCCAAGGCGGCAGCCGTGATCGGCTGGGTCCTCTTCTGGACCGGCGGCGTGGGCCTGGTTCTTGTGGGATTAGGTTGGGAGGCCCTCATCGCAATGCGGGAGCCGACCGGCCCGGGGATCTTCGTGCTGATCCCGCCGGTTGACCTCTACTACTTCGTGGGCCAATGGGACAAGACCCGCAAGGCGTTTCTGACGGTGTTGGCGGGAACGGCGATTGTTGGCGGCTCCTTGGGGACGGTCTTTCTGGCCGACTACCTCGCGGGGCGTCAGGACGACCAGGCCGCAGGTCCGGAGAGGCCGAAGGAGCCTGCGACCGCAGGGCCCCAGCAGCGACGAGACGCCGCCGGAAAGGGTGCCCAAGGCCCCGCGGTACAGCGCACGCCCGCGGCCCAGACACCCATCGCCAGTGCAGCCGCTCCCGGTCCCGCGGCCGACGCGGCGCGGGGCACAGGCCCGTCAGCGCCTCCCGAAGCCCGACTTACTGCGCCAACGCCCCAAGCCTTTGCGGCCGCGCTTTCCGACGCGGACTTGGCGATGAATCCCATCCAGCGGGCCTACGAAGCGGCGAGCCGCGACTACGCGCTCCGCACCGCCGTGGACCTGGTCGCCGGCGACGATGCCACGCTCTTGTATCGGATGCGTTGGTTTCCGGCGGGGCGGCGACTGGTGATCGGGCTGCGTTGGGGGCTGGGCGTCGAGGTCGCCGATCCAATGAACCCGGCGGTGCAGGCCGCCGTGAAGCAGGGAGAGAAGCTCATCGGCGCGGTGGCCCTGGGGCTGGTCTCCGGGCTGGAGGGCCGGATCAAGGGGGGCGCGTTTGGCGACTGGCCCGATCAGGGCGACCCGCGCTGCCGCCAGGTGGCGATCCTGCGGACCGGCACGCGGCAGCAGTTGGCCGCTGCGGCGCGGGCCCGCCGACTCGACATGCTGATCCTCCTCCAGCCGGTCCCGTTGTCTTCGGCGGCCGGGCAGATCACCCAGACCTTGGTGCAGGTCCAGGTCTTCGACGCGACTGCGGGGAAGCCGCTCTGGACGTCGCCGACTTTTGGAGGCGGCGCCTTGGGGACTTCAGACGTGCGCGGGTGGGACCCCGTCGCCGTCCGCGTCGGCGAGGTCCTGCAGTACGTCCGCGATTACTGCGAGCTTAGGCCGGTCGGCAATTTGACGGCCGAGCAGGTCCGTGCCCGGCTCAAGGAGTGGGAGCCGGAGAGAGGCCGGCCCGAAGGCGCCCTCCTCCTGCTGGTCGAGCTGCGGTATTACCAGCTCAAGCAGCTCCTTCCCGCCGACGAGGTGGCCAGGGAGCTCGACTCGCTGGTTGGGCTGGGCCGCGGGCGGCTCCTGGCCACCGAGCCGCCCGTCAAGCGGCGCGAGATCGTCCAGGCATGGTTGAAGGGGCTAGGGACTAGGGACTAGGGACTAGGGGCGAGGGAAGTGGAAATGTCTTGCGGCGACGTAGCACAGGGTCAGGCTGAGTCGGAACTCCAGGCCATCTACGACGGCCTGGCGGACGGACTGGTGCTGGCCGACATCGAGACGAAGCGGGTGCTGCGGGTCAATCCGTCCGCGTGCCGCATGTTCGGCTACCCGCCGGAAGAGATGCAGAGGCTTTCGGTCAGCGATCTCCACCCGGCCGACGAGGTGCCCGCAGTCTTCGCGAACTTCGATCGCCTGTACCAGCAGCCGATTGCCCGGGTAGTCAACCGCCGTTGCCTGCGGAGAGACGGGACGGAGTTTCTCGCCGAGATCAACAGCAGCCGCTTGGGCTACCAAGGCCGCCATTGCGCCATCGGCTTCTTCCGGGACGTGACCGAGGCGCGAAAGACCGAGGAGGCGCTGGCCCAGAGCGAGGCGGCCCTGCACAAGGAACAGGAGCTGCTCCGCCACCTGCTGGAGTTGGCGGAGCGCGACCGGGAACTGCTGGCCTTCGAGCTCCACGATGGTTTTGCCCAGCAGTTGGCCGGGGCCAAGATGCACTTCGAGTCGGCGGCGCGCCTCCAGGAGACGAACCCCCAACAGGCCCGCCTAGCCTTCGACAAGGGGCTTCAACTGCTCCGCGAAGGGATTCAAGAGGCGCGTCGCCTGGTGAGCGGGCTGCACCCGCCCGTGCTCGAGGCCTTTGGCGTTGTCCCGGCCATCGAGCACCTGGTCCTCGAGCATCAGAGTCCGGACGGGCCGAAGATCGAGTTTGCCGCCGAGGCCCGATTCGAGCGGCTGGCCCGGCCGCTGGAAAACGCCCTCTTTCGCATCGTTCAGGAGTCCCTGAGCAACGCCGAGAAGCACAGCCGCAGCCCCAAAGTCCGCGTGGAGCTGTCCGACGACGGCCAGAAAATCTACCTCGCGGTCCGGGACTGGGGCGTGGGCTTCGACCCCGAGAAGGTCGTGGAAGGGCATTTCGGACTGCGAGGGATCCGCGAGCGGGCCCGCTTGTTCCACGGCCGCTCATCGATCGAGAGCGAGCCCGGACAAGGCACCACGATTCGTGTGGAGCTGCCTTTGGTCGCGTATGCACCCGACGCGCCCGGCGAGAGCTGAGGAGCCGTCCGGGCGGTTGGTCGAACGGAATCGCGGCACCAGTGGGCCGATTGCGGGTCAGAATCTCATCAGGCCTCCGGCCGATGCGCGGTCCCACCCGATGGCGGGGTGGCGGTGCCGCCTTTTTTCTGGCCGCGTAGACAACTGGGGTCTGCCGCGGCATCGTATGAAGAGACGGGAACCTGACGTGAGGCGCCTGTGCAGCAGGACACCGACGAGTTGGTCGCGTGGATGGACCGGCACGGGGCCGCTCTGGTGCTCTTGGCGAGGCAGTGGGTCGGGAGCCATGCGGACGCGGAGGACGTGGTGCAGGAGGCGTTCGTCGGTTTCTGGCGATTCCGCAGCCGCGTGCGCGATCCCGTCGCGTATCTATATGGTTGTGTGCGGCGAGAGGCCCAGGCTTGGCTGCGGGGTCGCCGGCGCCGATGTCGCCGCGAGCAGATCGCCGCGGCCGACGGGCAGCCGCGGTCGGAAGCGGCCTGGTGCTGCGGCTTGGAGGCAGTAGAAGAGTCGGAACGGATCCAAGCCGCGATGGGGCGACTTCCCGCCGAGCAGCGGGAAGTGCTCGTCCTGCACCTATGGGGAGAGCTTACCTTCGCGCAGATTGGCGCGGTCCTCAAGGTTCCGCCGAACACCGCGGCATCGCGATATCGCTATGCCCTGGCCTCGCTTCGGCGTCAATTGGCTGGAAATGGTGGATGATGACCGAGGAATCCGATCAACTTGAGACATCGTTGCGCAAGCTCAAACCGCAGCCCATGTCGGCCGAGCTGCGCGGGCGGATCGCGGGCAGAATCTCCGCGTCTGCGCGCGCAAGGGCGAGGATTCTCCGCGGGAGCCTGATGGCACTGGGCGCGGTCCTTCTCGTGTCGGTGACCGTTGTTGTGGCGGTGCGCGGCCCAGTTGTAGGGCCGGCTTTGCCGGCCGGTGAGTCCGTCCGCATCCCGGAAAGGCCGGCGGAGCCGGCCCTACGTCTGCTGGCCGCTCGGCAGCTTGCCGAGGCCGAGACCATCGACCAAATCGATGCCGTGCTGGATCAATACGCTCCGCGCTGGCTGGTCTTTACGGAGACGGATCGGGACGTTTTCGCGGCTCCAGGTCTCTAACGGGAGAGAAGTCATGTTTCGACGACGACTGCTTGGCTGCCAACTGGCCGTCTTGCTGGGCACCTGCGCTGTGGCCGGTGCTCAGGAGGGAGCCCGCAAGCCAGGATCCAACGGGAATGCGGCCCTGCTGTACTGGCAGGCATTCGCCCGGCTCTCCGAACTGCCGCCGGCGGAGCGGTTGGTGGTGGATTACTATTGGGAAAAGGACAAGGCCCCGGCCAAGGTAAGAGACGAGGTATTCCGGAAGACCGCCGGAGCGGCGAAGACCATCCATCGCGCCGTTCGGATGCCCCGATGCGATTGGCAAGAGGATTGGACCGATGAACCGCTACCACACGTGCAGATGTGCCGGAGCCTCGGCCGATTCCTGGCATTCCGTGCCAAGCATCAGGTTGAGCAGGGGCAGGCCCGCGCCGCCGTGGACGACCTGCTGGCAGGCTTCACGCTCTCGCGGCACACGGCTGCGGACAATACCATCGTGGGGGTCCTCGTCGGGCTAGCGATCGAAGGGATCTTCGAGGGCGAGGGCGTCGAGTATTTGCAGCAGATGGACCCCACGGCGCTGGACGCCCTGCAATCCGGGCTGGATCATATTCCGCCACGCCGGACGTGGAAGGCGATTCTGGCGCAGGACAAGCGGCGCCTCGATGAGTGGCTGATCCCGCAGTTCGCCGCCACGAGCGATCCCGATGCCTGGAAGGCGACGTTGCGGCGGATGTATCCCGACAATCTTTCCGTTGTCGAGAGGCCGAAGGCATACACGAAGGTAGCAGACAAGGCAGACAGAAAGGCGTCGCCGAACCCGCCCAAGGTGAAGCCAGCCGCGCCCAAGGTCCAGCAGGAGGTTTCTGCCGCGTGGCCCGGGTGGGCGCGAGCCAGTGAACTGATCGAGAGGTTCGGCACGCGTGAAGCGCTCGTGCGGCATCTTCAGGAGGGCCATGAGCTACTCGACGACCTTGCCCAATTCCCCTTCCCCCCGCCGGGCAAGCCCAGCCCGGAGTTGAGGGCCAAGATCGATGAAATGGAAAAACGCAGTCCGTTCTTCGACGAATACTGCTCGCTCCAGCCCGCCAGCTACGCGGCAACCGTGCGCACCGCCGTCCAATTCCAGTTGCTTCGGGCGGCGATTGCCGTCCAGCGGCATGGGCCGGCGGCGCTCAAAGACTACCCCGAT
>Ga0315279_10010690_pt1 | contig 10752 bp, 9 predicted proteins | sample YL17G06_20_MG_FD_203694 | JGI IMG/M metagenome (GOLD analysis project Ga0315279, IMG submission 203694) | Sediment microbial communities from Yellowstone Lake, YNP, Wyoming, USA - YL17G06_20 | ecosystem: Environmental > Aquatic > Freshwater > Lake > Sediment | place: USA: Wyoming | collected...
ACCCCAAATAACCAGGTATGCTATGCCCATATGAGTTAACCAATCAGGCACCCTCGTTTCCCTCCTTTTGTTTCCTTGAAAAACTAAAATCCTTCAAATTAAACTTAAATCCCACAAAAAGAATTACTAAAATTAGAATTGCTCCAGGAATCGATAAATAAACCGAATAGGATATTTGAATTTCAAATTTCTCTGCTAAAAAGTACTCTTTTGAGGGATCATCATAATAGGAAATTCCAAATAAATAAACATTCATGTTCGCCCCAACGGAACCAATGTCCAAGCCTGAACAGTTCACCCGAAAATATCCTTTATCGCCCCCATAGAGATATAAAAAGTCCCCCGTCTTGTTGTAAATTTGACCCTGGATTATAACTTGCATTGGAGCTTTATAGACATCCGGATAGTCTCGAAGAATATTGATATTGATATATTGGGGCGTATTGGGATTTAACGGCGGATGCCAAAGATCCATTTCATAAATTGAAAACCCCAATAAGATAATTGGGCTAAGTAAGAATAAGACGCGAATTATTTTCCTCATATGATTTTCCCTTAATTATTTGAAAATTTTTGTCGCTCTCCCGATCCCTTGTGATAAGATATTGTCTGATGTGATCTTTTTGTTGGGATCAGTTTCCATATTTACATCTAAATAAACTCCTTGCAATGTTTCTTCCACAGAAAACCCGAAATCTTCTGATCGGATGTTATTTCCCGGAGGATAAACCCAGTTAAAATCACTTCTTTCGTATGTTGCTTCATCTAAAAGATTAGGAAGCTGGCAGTTCGCAGTTTGAATAGGAAAGGGTACTCCGCTTTCTTCTAAACGCTGGCGTAAGGTTATATCATATATTTCAGGTATTGTTTCCGTCATCCATTGTATCCAATAATCCCCTAACCCCTGAAGATAAAGGTAATCTTCGCACATTAACCCCGCTAAACGTGATAAGAATCCCTTCCTTCCAAGTAAAAGGAAGGTCGGGATTAATGGAGGCCAAGGAACTAAGGAGACATAATTATCAAATAAATGCCAATTCGATTTTGCAGTTAAAGCATCAAAAACTCCTACAAATGATTCATGATTGCTTATTTCCACGCCTAAATTACAGGCTGCACTCATCCAGCAGAGACATACATGATACGTACTCATACTCCATTGAGGCGTCCGTTCATTTCTAATATCCTTTAAAACTTCAATAATCCTCTCGCCACTTTTAGCTAATGATGAAATTTTGACAGGAATATCCTTTAATTTAAATCCCAGTTTGATGTGCCGGCGTTCAAGCACTTCACCCTCATTTTCCTCATCTACAAGCCACCAATCAACTGGAATCCCATCCTCCATATGACAGTTGAATAATAATCCTATTTTACCTTCCGAAAAATCATCTAATAGAATGAAAGTCGTGTCGGTACTCTCGCCAAATAAAAGCTTAGACGTTCCCTGCTCCAAATCTGTTCGGCAGCAAAAAACTACTGGAAAGAAGAAAAAGGTGAGAATTCGATCTGGGCGTTCGAGTTTCCTATTAATAACATCCCGCGCGGTTAAAATTGCTTCATCCAATCGCACCTTTGCCAAATTATAATAATTCTTAAACACTTTATCCATGGCATCACGCGAATACTCCCATCCATGGGTCTGAATAATGGGCCACATATTATGTGCCAGTGGAAGGAAAGGTTTGGTCTTCAATGTGTCGGGGATATCTCCAAACATGGTGAGAGAAATGCATTTTACCTCCTAAAGGCTATATTTAATAACAACTATTACTTGTTATTTTATAAATGAATTGACAGGATAGTAAAATGATAAATTCAAAGGACATTATCCGAATTGCGAAACGATATCGACTTTCCCTCATATATTTATTTGGATCAAAAGTACGAGGGAGAGATACGATACTTAGTGATATTGATATCGCTATTCTTTTAAAAAATGAGAAGGAAATTAATTTTAAAAAATTAATCTTAGACTTAATTTTCGAATTTTCCTATATTTTCAATTCGGACAAAATTGATCTTCTCATTCTTAATAAGGCGGGATTAGATATTCAATATTCTGTAGTTTCCGAGGGGAAAATTCTCTATCAATTAAATGAAGACATACGTTGCAATTATGAAACTCGGGTAATTAAATTATATTTCGATTTTCAAAAATATGAGACTGAATATTACGCATTGATGCATAAAACAATTCTACAAGGGAGGAAGGAGTATTAACATAAATATCATTAATTCTCGCATTTCTAAGCTTAGAGAATATTTAAAAATATTAAAAGAACTGACTAAAGAAAACAAAGATGATTTTCTTTCCAATTATAAAATTTATGGATTAGCTGAACGCTATCTCCAATTATCTATTGAATGTCTTCTGGATATTGGAAATCACATAATCTCTGGTCTAGAATTGAAAAAGCCCGAGAAACTTCAAGATATTTTTCTTATTCTCGGCGAAAACTCCATTTTACCCAAACAATTTGCTAAAAAAGTTGCTAAAATGGCAGGCTTTAGAAATATTCTTGTGCATGGATATTCAGATATCGATGAAAACCTTGTTTATGACAGTTTAACTCAAGGTCTCACCGATTTTGAAGATTTTATTAAATATATTTTGAAATTTCTCGAAAATTCTCAACAAGAAAAATAAAGTTTAGTCTAAGACAAAAAATAGTTTCTTAAAACACTTTTGAATCAAATATACAATAATAAAACACACGAGAATAAAAATTTATAATTAATTAGGATAATTTATTATTTTATAAACTTAAATCTCAAAACTTATTTATCAAGTACTCAAATTTAAGTGTGGAGAAAAATGATAGCGATAGATCGAGAAAAATGCTGTGGCTGCAACTATTGCGCCATTATGTGTGCCCAAGAAGCACTTTTTTATCAGGATTATGATATGGAATTAGACCAGAATAAATGCGAGTTGTGTGGCGCTTGCGTCTATTATTGCCCCAGTGGTGCAATTCAGATGATTCGCTCAGATTAATTTTTATTTTGCTTAAATTTGTAACCTAAATTCGGACAGATGATTATATGGTAGAACATGATTTCATTATAATTGGCTCGGGTATTGGGGGGCTAATGACTGCTGCCGCCCTCAGCAGGGATGGGAAAAAGGTCCTGGTCCTTGAACAGCTAGCTTTCACAGGAGGGCGCTATACCGAAATCCCATACAAAGGTTATGAGGTCACCAGTGGCGCTTGGACCTCTATGGGCATAAAATCCCATATCGGACGTTTTTGTGAAGAGGTTGGAGCCAAAGTTGATTACATTACGTTGCGAGATAAAGGGGAAAAGCATAGCCCAGCCTCGCTTTTCAAAGTAAAATTTAATAATCAACAGGAAATTGACTTCTTTCGGCCACTTCCTGGCACCGGCATTGATAATGAAAGCTATTTTCAAGTGTTAATGAATATTTTAGCGAAACAGACTGAAATCACGCCTGAAACCTCTGCACGAGAGGTTATTGAAGCCGTTACAAAGGATGAGACTATTCATTCCATTTTAAATCATATGATTGGGACCGCATCGGGATTGACTATTGATACCCTTCCTGCTTCCGAATTGAAAACTGTTATTGGCGACGTTTTAAAAACTGGCGGTAAATTTGGGTTTGCTGTAGGCGGCACAAAAAATATCATCCAAGCACTTGAACGGGTTATTCTGGCACATGGCGGCGCCATTCGGACATGTGTAGGTGTAAAAAGCTTAATTATCGAAGATAATATTGCGAAAGGTGTAGAATTAGAATCGGGAAATAACCTTTATGCAAAAAATATTATTCACAATGGCGGTGCCCATCAATTGGTTAAGTTAGCAAAATCCAAAAATTTACCCAATGCTTATGTAAAATACATTAACCACCTGAAACCCGTTGAGTGTGCCGCAATCATATTAGGACTGGATCGGCCTGTCACTTCAGGCTGTGCAATCACCATTCCTCCTGACGCGGAGCGGGCTGCTGGTATCTTCCCCCCCACCTTTTTTGATCCCGGTGTGGCACCTCCTGGAAAACATATGATTGATGTATTCATTCCGCTTCAATCTCACAATATTAAAAAAGAAATGGATTTAGCATGGAATGACCTATATGCGCTCTTTCCCCAATTGGATTCGATTATCAATATGAAAATGGAAATGGTCTTCTATAAGGACTGGCCGGGCGCAGAATCCGCCCAGACCTTTGGGCAAATCGGCGATCAGCGGCTGGACCCCCTCAGTCCCGTGGATAATCTCTATCTCGTTGGGATGGATTGTAAGGGCTCTGGTGTTGCGGGTGATTTAGTGCCCGTTACGGCGCATTTATGCCTGACTCGGATTAAGGAAAAATATAAAGAATTGAAGGTACCATCTATCACCTTCTAATCACCTTAATTCTAACTACTATCAGCTTTAAAATATGAAAGCATATAGAAATAAGGATAAGAATAAATCATAATATAAAATAAAATAAAAAGTTAAGTAAAATAACAGATGGGAATTATATGACAATTGAAATTCCAGAAGAAGATTCAACCTATATGTATAATTTCATTGAACGCATTATAACAGAAGTGGGTCCTCGTATCCCTTGCAGTCAACCGGAAGCCCAGGCTGCAGAAATCATTAAAACTGAATTGGCAGATACCTGCGATGAAGTGAAAATAGAACCCTTCACTTGTCATCCCAGAGCCTTTTTAGGCTGGATCAAAGTCGACATACTGCTGATAGTAGCCTCTATGGTTAGCTACTTCTTTTTACTCCCCCTCAATGCTATTGCAGGTGCTATTCTGGCATTCATTCCAGCCTTAATAGCGATTATCATCGCATGGTTCGAATTCTTCAACTATGATGAGTTTGTAGACCGATTTTTCAAAGAAAAACCCTCGCAAAATGTAGTTGGGACTCTCAGACCCGCTGAAGAAGTTAAAAGGATTCTGATTTTCTCCGGACATCATGACAGCGCCTTGCAATTCAATCTCCTCCGATATTTGAAACATGGGTATTTCATTATCATTTTCCTTGGAGTAATCATCCTATTTCTTTGGCTTATCCTTACTGGGTTGAATTTAATTCTTACTTCGGTCAATGTGATTAACCGGACTATTTTTGATGATTGGGCGCTCCGTTTATTGATCATTGGGAGCCCTGCGTTAATTGGGCTCTGGTTCTTCGTGTCAAGTGATCAAATGGCGAATACAGTCCCAGGTGCTGTGGATAATTTGAGTGCCGTCGCCGTTGTTTTGGGATTAGGGCGCTATCTCAACGCACATAAGGAGATTATTCCACCCGATACCGAAATCCGATTAATCTCGTTTGGTTGCGAAGAAGCCGGCCTCCGTGGGGCATATCGCTATGTCGAGGCGCATCTGGAGGAATTGAAGCAGTATGATGCTGTGGATATTAACATGGATGGGGTAATGAGCAACAAGAATATAATGATCATCGAAAAAGAACCCACCACGCGCACCACACACTCAAAAGAAATCGCCGAGAAACTCAAACGAGCGGCTGAAGCGGTCAATATTCCCGCAAAAGGCTTTGGGGGCGGGTTGATGTCCCTCGTGGCATCGCTTTCTGGCGGAACTGATGCGACCGCCTTCTCAAAAGCAAAAGTGAAAGCTGCAACCCTCGCTTCCATGGAATTACGGAAATTTCCGTATTTCTATCATCAGCCCAGCGATCGCCCCGATATGATTGAACGAGGCTCCCTCGAATTGGCGCTCAAAATCTTAATTAGTTATGTCGAGCATGAAGCAGGGTGAAAAAGAGCCACTAGAGCCTTAGTCCCTTTGGAGCAGGCTTGCCTTCGATATATACAATGCCTTTGTCATCAATTGATATGACTCCTTTGGCAAGATAAATGAGCGATAATGGAAAGATAACCCAATCACCTATTTTTTTTAGTTTATTTTGATGTGTCTCGGTTAGGCTTTTCAATAACTCTTTGTTCTGGTCGGTTTTCAATTTTTCTAATGAAATTTTTGGAGGAATTTTGATTTTAACAGGTTTCGAAATCAGCAGCAACGGACCACCGTCGACTGCTGCAGTAGCGATATGAGTACTAGCCCGAATTTCAAAAGCACCAGCTAAGATTGCATCTCTTACCGCATCATCCCCTGTGAATTTCCGTTTTCCGGTTGTTTCATCAATTATTGAGAGATCCGCTGGATGTACATTGATGGTCGGAATTGCTTCAAAAATAATTTCAGTTACAATGCTCATATACCCCCCTAATGCTACACAATCAACGTCGTATTCTTTAAGATATCCTAAAGTGATTTCATCATATTCCCGCCGAATATTCATATCACGTTTTGTTATTTCCCCCCGTGCTTTGTAAAACTCCCAAATATCATTTATTTGATAGGGTAAATTGTACTCATTTGCGATTTCTTGAATTTTACATTTCGAAGGATCTGCGACATCACTAAACAAAAAAACCATTTCATAAGGCGCTATTCCCTCTTGCTGTTTCAATTCCTGCTCTTTTTCTAAAATCTTCCGAATATTCGTTCCTGAGCCAGACATGAACCCTGCCACTCGCATAGGACTGTCGGGATGTTTCTGTGGGTCATATAGCAATTTCTTCGGCATACTCCAAAACCTCATTCAACTTTAAGTGTAAAAAAAATTTAAAATATTGTGATACGAATAAATTTGAGGAGAATAATATTTCGGTGGCGTGTTTTTGTCGGCAACTCCCATGATGGATCAGTATAATCTCATGAAAAAGAAGTATAAAGACGCCATCCTATTTTTTCGCGTGGGGGATTTTTATGAAACGTTTGCGGAAGATGCTAAACTCGTCAGTAAAGAGCTGAATATAGTATTAACCGCCCGTGGAAAGGGTCCAAGAGCGGTGCCCTTAGCGGGGGTGCCTTACCATGCGGTTGATAGCTATATCGCGCGATTAATTCGGAAGGGGTATAAAATTGCAGTTTGTGACCAGTTGGAAGAAGTTCCGGCAAAGGGAGAGAAGATCGTTAAACGCGATATTGTGCGTGTTATTACAGCAGGAACCCTTTTAGAAGATTCCCTTCTGGACGCTAAAGAGAATAATTATCTAGCTGCAATCTTTCTGGAAAAAACAAGATTAGGGCTCGCATTTGTTGATATTTCCACTGCTGAGTTTTATTGTACGCAAATTGAAGCGGAAGATCCCATTTCTCGGTTGATTATGGAATTCTCGCGATTCAATCCCTCTGAATGCCTCATTCCGCAATATCTTATGAAGAATGAGGATTTAATCACAGCGCTCAAACAAAATTTCGAGATTACGATTTCCTCCTATGATGATTTTCATTTTACTTATGAACAAGCTAAAGAAAAATTATTAGATCACTTCCAGACTCTCTCTTTGGATTCCTATGGCTGCGAAAATACACCAATTGCCGTTCAAGCGGCGGGCGCAATCATTTCTTATTTGCAAGAGACTCAGAAGTCCCCAGTTCAAAATATTCAGCAATTAAAATCCTATTACACTAATGATTACATGTATCTCGATTCTGTAACAATCCGAAATTTGGAACTCATCAGAAATTTACGAGATGGCTCCCCTAAAGGAACGCTCCTCGAAGTCTTATCCCGAACCGATACATCGATGGGCCGGCGGTTACTTCAGAACTGGCTCCTCCATCCGCTCCAAAATTTGGCCATAATCAAAGAACGGTTAGAGGGCGTATCCGAGCTCAAAGAAAATGCGCTTCTCCGCGCGGAAATTACTGAGATCCTGACCCAGATTAGTGATATCGAACGCCTAATAAGTCGAATAAATTATAAGCGCACTACTATAAAAGATGTCCTCGGGCTGAAAGACTCTCTCAATCTAGTTCCGAAATTTGCTGAATTGTTAGCCTCCGTACAAAGTGCGATTCTAAATTCCATTAAAAATTCCTTAACCGGATTGCCCTCCATTGTGGAACTTATAGAAAATGCTATTGTCACCGATACATCCGGAAAATCAGCCGAGATTATAAAGCAGGGGTATAGTGAGGAATTGGACCAGCTTCGTGCTTCCGTGAAGAGTGGCAAAGCCTTTATTGAAGAACTCGAGGCAAAGGAGCAACGTCGTACAGGGATTAAATCTTTAAAAGTCCGCTACAATAAAGTTTTTGGATATTATATCGAAATTACGAAAGCTAACTTAAATCTCGTTCCAAAAGATTATATTCGGAAACAGACGCTCGTGAATGCGGAACGATTCATTACACCTGACTTGAAAGAGTACGAAGCCCTTGTCCTAAATAATCAGGATCGGATTGAAGAACTGGAAAAGCAGCTTTTTAATGAAGTCCTAGATCAAATTTGTCAAAAAACTAAAGAAATTCAAATTATTGCTGCCGCAATTTCCCAGCTTGACGTACTAATGACCTTTGCGGAAATTGCACAGAAAAATAACTACATACGCCCGATAGTAACCGAAGAGTTATCAATTGAAATTGAAGCAGGCCGTCACCCTGTTATTGAGCAGCTCGTGATAAATGAACCCTTTGTACCCAACGATACCTTTATGAATTGCGAGAAAGACCGCTTGATAATCCTTACTGGCCCAAATATGGCTGGAAAATCGACTTATTTGCGTCAAATTGCTCTTATATCATTACTGGCTCAAATCGGCTCTTTTGTTCCCGCTAAAAAAGCAAAATTAGGCATTATTGATCGTATATTCACCCGAATCGGTGCCGTTGATGACTTGACGCGCCGTCAATCCACTTTCATGGTCGAAATGATTGAAACGGCTGCGATTCTGAATCAAGCCACCCAACGAAGCCTCATTATCCTTGATGAAATCGGGCGCGGCACTGCGACCTTCGATGGACTCTCGATTGCTTGGTCCGTTGCAGAATATATCCACGATAACATCGGTGCTAAAACGCTATTTGCCACCCATTACCACGAACTCACCCAATTAGTCAATTTTCTTGATGGCGCCAAAAATTATAACGTTGCTGTGAGCGAACTTCATGGGAAAATCCATTTCATCCGAAAAGTCGTTCCAGGGTCTGCTTCCAAAAGCTATGGCATTCAAGTTGCCAAACTTGCGGGACTCCCTTCGTCTGTTATTGAACGCGCTGGCGATATTTTAACACAAATAGAACAGCAAAGTCAAATTCAGCTTTCTGACGAAAAAATTACCCGCGAAATCAAGAAAATTCCAAAAGATAAAACGAAAAAAACTCCAAAACAAAAAACCCTTTTCGAAGCTTAATTGGGAAAAAGCCTCTTAACGAAGTTCTAATTTCAATGAATCAAATTCTCATAGGCTTGAATTGGAAATTCGTGATTCTAACAGGATTATTACCGCAATCCTTTTCCAACCGACTTCGCTAACTCGAAAACTGGGTATTCAATTCCAAACGTCAATCCTTTAATCCTTTCTGGATTGGCGAAAATTGCCCCATCCATCCTTATAAAGTAATTTTGACCCCCTTTTATTCATATCATATTACTTATCGTGAGCGTCTTAAGGCTCAGGAACAAGGAAACGGACCGGCGCTTGTTCCCTTTTTCCCCTTTTATTAATAGAGAGGCGAATAGAATGAATAGGAAAATGCATTATAGCTTGTTCATTATAATTCTGCTTGGTATTATATTTATTTTTAGTATTTCCAATCAAAAATTTCCAAATAATCAAATCTTTGCCAATTCTCCTACTAATTCTCCTAATGGGCTAACTACTTCAGCAGTTTACGCTACCAACCCCTCAGATATACAACTTTTAAATACAGATTCAACAAATCATACCATTTCTTGGACAGTTTCAGATGACGGGTCCAAAGATTATTTAGGATTATATTCATTTACAAACGATTTAACGGGCGCTGCTCCCGCAGGCTGGACTACGTCTACCCCTTCTGGGACTTCAATATCTGTTATTAATAGTTTTCTAGGTCATTCGAAGGTGGTATTTATGAATGATAGTTCGACCTCTCAAGGTACCTATATGACAAATACCTTCACTGGGGTTGCAGTAGGTAGCATGGAATTTTGGGTATTAACTACGAAAGCAAATGCTGGTGGTTGTCTTATGACTTCTCCAACTGCTACTGTTGGAGATTGGAAAGGTGTATATCTTCAATGGAGGGCAAGTGATTCGTGTTTCGATTATTACGATGGCTCTTGGCACACAATAATGCCAGTTACAGCTAATCACTGGTATCATATAAAAGTTCAATGGAATTGCGGATCGGCTAAATGGCATCTATGGATCGATGGCGTGCAGAAAGATAGTGGGACAGGATATGGGTTTGATGGGACAGCGGCCTCTCTGAACATGATCTGTATTTATGCAGGAGAAGCATCAACAACTGTCAATCAATACATTGATGCAGTGGATTATTCTTGGGCATTGGGGCATTACTTAAATCGGAATAAAGATTTCGAACCCAGCCCCAAGGACTATTGTGGGCTTTACAGCTTTACAAATGATGCTGTTGGCTCGATACCTGCAGGCTGGACCTATACAATACCTAGTGGTGATAACATCCAGACAGTTGCTGGAATGTCAGGGCATAATAAAGTAGCTTTTATCAATGCAACTACTTCATCACTAGTAAACTTAGTAAATTCATTCAGCAGTCAAACGTCTGGAACAATTGCATTCTGGGTATTCGTGAATAACACTGCAGGGCTTTATATTGAAACGTTTGGGATTGGCGGCATGGTCTTTGGGCTTTATATGGGCACATCTTTCCAGTATTGTTCAGGGGGAACTTGGTACACTCTAACCCCCCCGACGCTCGTAGTAGTAAAGAGGTG
>Ga0315279_10010691_pt1 | contig 10751 bp, 9 predicted proteins | sample YL17G06_20_MG_FD_203694 | JGI IMG/M metagenome (GOLD analysis project Ga0315279, IMG submission 203694) | Sediment microbial communities from Yellowstone Lake, YNP, Wyoming, USA - YL17G06_20 | ecosystem: Environmental > Aquatic > Freshwater > Lake > Sediment | place: USA: Wyoming | collected...
GAAGAAGATCTTCGACGTCCTCGCCGCCCTGAATAGGGAGCATGGGATGACTATCATCCTCATAGAGCACCGCATGGACCTCGCCGTCAAGTACGTCAACAGGATCATCATCTTCGACGAAGGAAAGGTAGTGAAAGACGGCTCACCCGGCGAGATCTTCTACTCGGACGAGACGAGGCTCATCGGCGTCGGCATACCCAGAGTAGTTGAACTTTCGCGGAGACTGAAGAACAGGGGACTAAACATCGAAGGCGTACCCCTCACCTCCGAAGAACTTCTAGCCCGGCTGAAGCCGAGGCTCAGTCCGACTGAAAGAGGCGCTGAAAGGGGAGCCATACAAGGCCTGAACGAGCTGGCAGGGGAGTACAGCCATAGCCCCCTGGTTAGGATCGAGGGCATCTCTTTCACATACCCGACTGGGGTCAAGGCCCTCAGCGACGTCTCCCTCACAATCAACAGCGGCGAATATGTCGCCATAATGGGAGAGAACGGCGCCGGAAAGACGACTCTAGTCAAGCAGATGAACGGGCTGCTCAGGCCCCAGGAAGGAAAGGTCTACGTCGGAGACGTCGACGTCTCCAAGACCAGCGTCGCATCCATCGCCCGCAGGGTCGGCCTGGTCTTCCAGAACCCTGACGACCAGCTCTTTGCGGAGGATGTCGAGGAGGAGATAGGTTTCGCACTCCGAAACTTCGGCTTCCCTGTAGAGGTCGTGTCGAAGCGAGTCGAGTGGGCCCTCAACCTCCTAGACCTGGAACGGTACAGGAAGTCGAGCCCATTCATCCTAAGTGGTGGAGAGAGGAAGCGTGTCGCCCTCGCCTCCGTCTTAGCCTGGAACCCAGACATCCTCGTCCTCGATGAGCCGACCATCGGCCAAGACTACGGCCAGAAGGAGCGCCTCAGGCATTTCCTCCAGCAGCTCAGGGCCCAAGGGAAGACCGTCATTATAGTTACTCACGACGTCGAGTTCGTCGCGGAGGGTCAACCTAGGATAGTTCTCATGGCCGGTGGCAGGATAGAGGCAGACGGTCCGGCGAAGACGATAATGACCGACTTCGCGACCCTCGAGAGGTGCTCCGTCGCGCCGCCGGAGATAACGAGGCTATTCACTGGGCTCTTAGGCTACGGCTTCCCTGGCGACGTCCTCGACGTCGACGAGGCCTCCGACATCCTAGCCGGAAGACTTAGGGAGGCAGAGGAATGAGTCTCCTCGAGGGCCTCAGGTTCAGCAGGGGCGACTCTCCCCTCCACAGGCTCGACCCCCGAGTAAAGTTCACCCTAACAATTGCCCTATTCTCCGCCGCGATAATCTTCTTCGACCTAGCACCCCTCATCGTGATCTTTCTGGCTCAGCTGCCAATAGTCGTCGTCGGGAAGATAGGGAAGGAGTGGCTGAAGACCCTGAAGGGGGGCGCCTTCCTAGCCGTGATAATATTCGCGACCAACCTGGGCTCCCTCTACTTCTTCAGAGGGCAGCAGCTCACGGCGGACATCGTCGAGTTCTCCCTCGCCCTTACCCTGAGGTTCCTCGCCCTGGTCACCAGCTTCTCCATCTTCTTCCTCACTACCTCACCCGACAAGCTTAGCCTCGCCCTCGAGAAGGCCAAGGTACCCTACGAGTTCAACTTCGCCTTCATAACCGCGATAAGGTTCGTCCCCGTGCTCGCGGAGGAGGCGCAGACCATCATGGACGCACAGAGATCCAGGGGGCTCGAGCTGGACAAGGGGAGCTTCCTCAGCAGGATCCGCAAGTACATCCCTATCCTCCTCCCTCTCATCATCAACTCCATACGCAGGAGCCTAGAGCTCGCCGAGGCGATGGAGTCCAGGGCCTTCGGCGCCACCAAGTATAGGACGAACCTATACGAACTCAAGATGAAACTCATTGATTATATTATTCTAATACTATCTCTATCGATAATAATGGCTATGATTTATATTCGGTTATATCTACCGCCATTTCCGAAGCTCATCACATTTTAGTCTTTTTCTCGCGTCATCTTTTTTATGCTTTTTTTCGGAATGTTTAAATAAGTACCTCTGTAAGTATGGTAGATACCAGTGCGTATAAATATATACTGTCAAGGTGTTCTCGTTGGAGCCTAGAAGGATTCAGAAGGTCGGCTACTCGACGCTGTCCGTCTCGATACCCATGAACTGGGCTAAGAAGATGAGCATCAAGAAGGGTGACATCGTCTTCCTCTCTGAGGATAACGACGGCGCCCTCAGGATAGCCCCAGAGCCGAGCAAAGTTGAGGACACGAGCGTCTACGTGGTTAACGTCGACAAATGCGACAACAACAAGGTCCTCGGCAGGGTGATGGTCGCCAACTATGTCCTCGGCAGAAACCTGATCAGGGTTGAGTCATCGCGGAGGCTGATGAGAGAACAGATAGAGAGCATCAGAGAGGTGACCCAGAGGCTCCTCGGTATAGGCATAATCGAGGAGAGCGACCGACACCTCCTGCTCCAGTGCAGCATCGATCCCAAAAACTTCCCCATAGATACAGTCATCAAGAGGCTTTACACTATTACGTCCATCATGTTCAAGGAGACCATCGACAGCCTCATAGATGGCGACCTTGAGCTGGCAAAGGACGCGATAGCCAGAGAGTACGAAGCCGACACCATCTTCTGGCTCATCGCGCGGCTCCTGGCTTCGGCCCAGCAGTCCCGCCTCGTCTCCGAGAACATAGGCATCACCACCCCCATGGACATCATACAGCAGAACATAATCGCATGGTACCTCGAGATGGTCGGCGACAGGCTTCAGGCGATAGCGAGCAACATTATAAAGCTGAACAGTTCCCGGAAGGGCACCGACTCGGAGCTCATAGAGAGGCTCTCCCAGATGGCTCTCATCAGCTTCACTATGTTCGACAAGGCGGTGAAGAGCATGCTTGAAAAAGATGTCAAGGTGGCGAGCGACGCCGTCGACCTCTACGAGGCCGTCGAAATAGAGGAGGAGAAGCTGCTCGAGGAGTTCCAGGCGGTCCACTCTGAGCTGGCGCCTCTTTTCAACATGATCGCCTGGGAGTTCAAGATCATCGCCGAGCACAGCACTGCCATCGCCGAGATAAGCATAGACAACGTCCTCAAGAACAAGAACGACATCTGCTGGGTGCAGGAAAACAACAAGAAGTGAGAACCGCTCACCACAATTTTCGAGAACCGAAATTCAAGATTAAAAGTAGTTTAACTTCCGATATAATTCTTTTGATCACATAGTATATACTAGTAAATATTTTAGAACCTAAATCTGGTTAATAAGCACACTGGCGTTGGCCCTCCCGAGGAATTTATTATAAGTCTGAAGATTTCTATTATGACCATTATGAGTTCTATAAAGGATACATCGATCTGGATTCTGTCAGGTATAAAATACGTTATTGAGGGAATGAACGACTCCCAGATAGATAAGATGGTCGAGATGATCCTCGAGGCTCAGAACAATAAGATCCTCCTCCTAGGCGCGGGTCGAAGTGGGTTCGTCGGGAGGGCCTTCGCACTAAGACTGATGCACCTCGGCTTCAGGGTCTACGTCAGCGGTGAGACCATTGCCCCCGCCATTGTGCCGAACGACCTCGTCATAGGCATATCAGGCTCGGGTCGAACGAGGATAGTCGTGACTCAGGCGGAGGTCTCTAAGGATATTGGTGCTAAGGTAATAGCCATTACTTCCCATGCTGACTCGCCACTGGCTATCCTCTCAGACCAAGTCGTCGAGATAAAGGGCAGGACCAAAGAGGACCCTGACATAGACTACACCCGGCGCCAGATCACGGGCGAGTTCGAGATGGCCCCACTCGGCACCATGTTCGAGCTCTCCTCAGCAATCTTCCTCGACAGCGTGATAACGGAGCTGATGAAGCTGATGGGAAAGAGCGAGATCGATCTCAGGAAGCGTCATGCCAATGTCGAATAATTTGTACGACTATTTATTATCTAATTATATGTTTGTTCAACGCAAACTTAGGTGATAACAAGGTTGTGATGAAGTCGGTGGAACTAAAATACGAAAGTTATTTCGGGGCGATGCTCGTGGTCTGTGGTATAACATGGATCTGGGATTTTATTTCTTCGATATACTTCGCAGGACAGATAGCACTTAGCCTAACAATTATCTCGTTCTTAGTATATCTGGAAGCTGGTTTCCTCGGAGCCTTCGTCCTAGCCCGTAAGCTACCGAGAAATCATATACTCATAGGGTTGAGGGTCGGTTTCGGTGCCTTTTTGGTGAACCTGGCCTTTAGGCTGATCTTGTTTGAATTGGCTGAGGCTCTCTGGGGCGTTATCATCTATTTAATCAGCTTAACAATGGGGGGAATGCTAGGTGGGCTCTTAGCAAGCAAGGTTCATGTTGGTAAAAAAAAATAATTTGAGTAATTTGCGTAACCACACTAATTTTTCGTAAGAAATAAATTTTTTTTTAGTATATATAATATATGTAGGTAACAAGTTTTACTATTATAAAGTTTTATAAACAGATTAGACATAGCTATAAACGGAAAATTGCAGTGATTATCATGTTTGTAACTGGAAGAATCTTTGCTCTAGGAATGCTCGTAGCAGTCTGGATCTTCATACTTGGCGGAATGGAGTTAGCAAAAAGGACCATGCCAACTTTCAGGAAACTAGCGGGGCTCGACGCTATTCCCGAGATGGTGGGCAGGGCAGCCGAGACGGGTAAGCCGGTGCACTTCACGACTGGGTTAGGTGAACTCCATACCAATATGGCTTCTCAACTAATCGCCGGTTTGAGCGTCCTATCATATGTTTCAGAGTTGTGCGCCAAGGACGGGGTCAAGATCATCTACACGGTCTATCAATCTCAGGTGATGCCTATAGCGACGGAGCTGATGAAGGCAGCCTATACGAGTGCAGGGAAAGCTGAGGAATTTGACGCCGATGATCAGGTCAGGTACTTGTCAGGAGAGCAGTTCGCCTACGCAGCCGCGGTGCAGGGCATAGCCGAAAGGGAGCGCCCCGCTGCGAACATAATGATCGGCCCCTTCTATGCGGAGTCGATGCTCTTCGCTGAGACATTCTATAGGATAGGCTCCATACAGCTGGCTGGAACAGCTAGGGGTTACCAGATACCGTTCTTCGCCGTAGTCTGCGACTATCTGCTCATCGCCGAAGAGATCTATGCAGCCAGTGCTTACCTATCAAAGGATCCGATACTTGCTGGAAGTCTTCGCGGTCAGGATGTAGCGAAGCTATTGGCTTTGGTATTAATGATTATAGGTGTCATCCTTACGGCCCTCGGCAGCTCGGTGCTTAATAACCTATTGAAGATGTAGGAGGATGCATGAATGTCGGTATTATATAGGAGGAATATCCCTATAGCAATAGTATTCGTCACTGTTTTGTTCTTCCTCTGGGATTTTTTCGTGACTGTACCAGGAATCAATACCAAATCAGCTTCAACGATTCTGACTAACTGGGGAACCATCCTCACGGCTTTCACATTGGGCTTTGGTGCTGTCAACCTTTTCATGCTCCATGGTAAGCACATATCAAGGCGTACGAAGGGGCAGTGGCCATTCAGCCTTTGGATGCTCATCATAATTGCACTATTTACAGTGGTAGGAGTCTCAACCGGCGCTACGTCTAGTCAATACTCATGGCTATACAACTCATCCTATTTCGCGCTCAGCGCCACGGTCTACTCGTCCCTGGGCTTCTACATGACCTCAGGCATCTACCGTGCCTTGAGAGCTAAAAACATAGAATCGGGGCTGCTTCTCATAGTCGGAATCATAGCCTTGGCGAGGAACGCACCAGCGTTAGTAGCCGCTTTCCCAATTATAGTTCCTTGGGAGGCCTGGATCAGCGCGGTGCCTACCACCTCAGCTCAACGTGGTATCATGATCGGTGCAGCTCTAGGGACCCTGGCTTTGGGTTTACGGACGATGATTGGCAGAGAAACTGGCTTCCTTGGAAAACTGACCGAGGCGGAGAGGGGCTAAGACATGGGTAAAGAATCGAAGACGATATGGGACAGACTTGAAGATATTCCCCGAGAAGTACTTTATGGGATCCTCATTGTAGCTTTCATCATACCAATGCTGTTCCCCTTCGGCTTCCCTGTTCCAATCTCACCAGAAGTGCAGAGATGGTACGACTTTATAGACAAGTTGCCGAACGGCTCAGCGATCATGATCGACTTTGGGTACTCCGGAGGCGGCGAAGCCGAGCTCGGACCGTTCGCCGTAGCGGTCTATCACCATATCTTCAAAAGAGGAGGGCTAAAGGCGATAGCCATGTCCACGTCAAACGAGGGACCACTTCTATTCGATAAGGTCATAGCCGAGGTCAACCCCTCTCAATACGGAAAGAAGTATGGCGTAGACTACATCCACATAGGTTATATTGCAGGTACGGAGACGGGGATGGCGGGCGTCGGAAAAGACATCAGGGCGACCACTACAACTGACTACAAAGGCACCCCCCTTGATCAGTGTTCTATCATGAATGGTATCAACGAGGCAAAGGACTTCAGCCTCCTAATCTGCTACACCACAGGAGGCGACCAATCGGAGGGCTGGGTAAGACAATGGTATACAACCTATAAGACGCCCTACCTCTGCTGCCCCATAGCCATGATGGTGCCGACGATGCTGCCCTATCAGAAGGCAGGCCAGATAGTGTCCCTTTGTTCAGGCGCACAGTCGGGCCAGATGGAGTTGCTTGTGCATGTTCCTGGGAGGGGGATAAAGTCGGCTGACGTAATTACGATAACGCACATACTATGCCTCGCTCTCGTGGTCGTCGGCAATATAGCCTACTTCGGGAAGAAGTTCTCTGGAGGGAAATGATAGATGGCAGATTTCGCTATGGTTGTTCAAATCTGGTTCGCTGCCCTATTAACTATCTGGATCTATAGCATAGTTTTCAAGGATAACGTCTTCTTCAAGTTCGCTGAACACACTTTCGTAGGTGCGGCAGCCGGTCACGGCATCGTTATGGGCGTTGACAACATTCTAAGGTATGGATGGGCACCGTTTATCGGCGGCAACTATATCTACATAGTCGTTTTCGTTCTTGGTCTCCTTCTATACACAAGGTACCATGGTAACTACTTCTGGCTAAGCAGGTTCCCTCTCGCGGTCTTAGTGGGCGTCGGCATCGGATTGTCCGTGAGAACCGATGTATCGGCATCGTTCATAGCTCAGATCCAATCGACGGCAGGGATGAAAGTCCTCGGAACAGACGCGTGGACAGCCTTCAGTAACCTGGTCTTCATCATAATCACCCTATCGGTGGTCTACTACTTCATCTTCACATTCCCTAAGATGCACGGAGGGAGGCTCGGCATAATCTCCACCATAGCCAAGTACGGCATGATGGCGGCCTTCGGCTACTCCTTCGCCAACACCGTCCTCTCAAGGTTCAACATGATCTTCGGAAGATTCGACTACATCATGAACACATGGTTACCCCTCCCGTACGCAATGATAGCGCTACCCGTAGCGCTAATATTGCTCATCTACGTGATGATCCCGGCAGAAAGAAGACCTTGGCCAAAGACCCAAAAATAATCTCAGTTTTTCCATTCCCATTTTTATACATATAACAATCAAAAACAGATTATGCCATATAGAGCAAACGAAAAAAGAGAGGTTTTAAGATTATAAAATATTATATATGAAAAATTATGCAAGAAATTAATATCGATTTATCCACATATTATTACTATATAATATTCAGTATATATTTATCATGGCGATAATATGTTATAAGGATAGGTTTAAAAGACTCTTTCTGGAGTCTATAGACAATCTGAGATAAAGGACTTGAGGGTTCTATGCCGAAGTACAAGCAAACGAGCGAGATCCTCAAACTGATGCGTGACAAGGAGCACATCAGGAACCTAGGAATCATTGCACACATAGATCATGGCAAGACGACTATGAGTGACAGCCTCCTCGCCCAGGCTGGGCTCATGTCGCCGGACAGGGCAGGCGAGGCACGTGCCCTTGACTACCTCGAGGAGGAGCAGCGTAGAGGCATCACCATCAAGACAGCTAACATCAGCCTCCTCTACGAAGACGAGAAGGGGCAGCCGTACGTCATCAACCTCATCGACACGCCTGGCCACGTTGACTTCAGCGGCAAGGTCACCAGGGCCATGAGGGCTCTGGACGGTTGCATACTGCTCGTAGACGCCGTCGAGGAGTTCCAGATCATGACCGAGGTCAGGCTCAGGCTTGCCCTCGACGAGATGGTGAAACCCGTCCTCTACATCAACAAGTTCGACAGACTCATCAAGGAGCTGAAGATGGACGCCGACATGGTTCAGCAGAAGATCCTCCGCATCATCAACCAGTTCAACACCCAGGTCCAGACCTACGGCTCAGACGAGGTCAAGAACGATTGGGTAGTCAACGCTGGCAAGGGTCAGGTCGCCTTCGGCTCCGCCCTCGACAGGTGGGGTTTCACGCTGCCTATGCTCCAGAAGAAGGGGATCACATTCAAGCAGCTCGTAGAGATGTACAAAGAGGGCAAGGTAGAGTACCTCCAAGAGCAGCTTCCCCTCCACGAGGCCATCCTCAGCATGGCGATACAGCACCTCCCCAATCCCATCGAGTCTCAGCCCAGGCGCCTTATGGCGATCTGGAAGGGAGACTTCGAGAGCAGGATGGGGAAGTCGATGATGGCCATCGACCCCGAAGGGCCCCTTGTAATCTGCATCACCAACATCGTCATCGACCCCCAAGCAGGCCTCGTCAGCACCGGCAGAGTCTTCTCAGGCACCATCCGCAAGGGGGACGACCTATACCTCGTCAACGCCAAGAAGGGCTACAAGGCCCAGCAGGTCAGCATCTACATGGGCCAGTACAGGGAGATCGTCGACGAGATCCCGGCTGGCAACATCGTCGCTCTCCTCGGAATAAGCGAGGGAAGGTCAGGCGAGACGATGGTCTCGGAGGATCTGAAGGCTGAGGCCGTCGGGTTCGAATCGATAAAGTACCTGTCGGACCCTGTCCTCACCATAGCACTTGAGCCGAAGAAGGCTATCGACCTTCCCAAGCTCATCGACGCGCTTCAGAAGCTTTCGATACAGGACCCAAACCTCGTCACAACCATCGACCAGGAGACGGGTGAGTATCTCCTAGCGGGGATGGGTGAGCTCCACCTCGAGATCGCGATAAAGGACCTTAAGCGCGAGTACAACCTCGACGTAACCGAGTCTGAGCCGACCGTGGTCTACAGGGAGTCTATCAGGGCGTCAATGGGCCCCTTCATGGGGAAGAGCCCGAACAAGCACAACAGGGTCTTCTTCAACGTCTCGCCCCTCGACCCCAAGATCATCGACCTCATCAGGATGGGCGAGATAAGCGAGATCACCTCGCAGCGCAAGATGGAGGAGGTCCTCGTCGAGAAGGCTGGCTGGACGACTAAGCAGGCTAGGCAGGTCTTCGACATCAACCAGAACGCGAACATGATGATAGACACCACCGTCGGCATCCAGGGCCTAAGGGAGGTCAAGGAGCACATCTCAGGCGGCTTCTCATGGACCCTCTCAGCCGGACCACTCGCAGGCGAGATAGTCCGGGGCGTCATGGTCGATATGTTCGACATATCCCTACACGAGGACCCGGTACACAGGGGCCCCGCACAGATGATGCCCGCCGTGAGGCAAGCCCTCTATGCTGGTATACTCTCGGCTAACCCAACACTGCTCGAGCCTATCTACAAGATACAGGTCCGTGTCCCCGCCACAGAGATGGGGAACGTCACCGGCCTCCTCAGCAGGAAGCGTGGAAGCATCCGAGAGGTCGAGCAGCAGGGAGCCGTCGTAGGCATCATCGGTTTCATACCCGTCTCCGAGACACTAGGCCTCTCCCAGGAGATGAGGGCGGCAACCTCCGGAAGCGCCTTCTGGCAGAGCACCTTCGACCACTGGGCGCCTGTGCCGGACAACATGCTCTTAGAGCAGGTGAAGAAGATTAGGACAAGGAAGGGCATGACGCCAGAGCCGCCGAGCCCAAGCGAGTACATTGTCAGGGAATAGCCGGCAGCTACCTTTATCCCCCCAACACCCAATTATTCTTTCAAACTCAGCCTGAAGAGGTAGACGTTTACATGCATATCAAGAATAGTAACCAATTGATTCAGAACGGTGTCTCAGAGGCTTTACGGAAGCTAAGAGGCGACGCCATTACAGTCCTCGAGGCGGCGCTCAATTCAGTTGGCCCATATAAAGCGGTTCTAAATAACCTGAAAATCGTAGATGGGAAGCTTAGGGTAGGAAATTTCGAGGCGTCTCTGGACGATCTGAGGAAGATCGTGGTCATAGGGGGCGGTAAGGCTGGAGGCGCGATGGCTGAGGCCGTTGAATCTGTCCTAGGTGATCGTGTCAGCGGGGGATGCGTAAACGTCCTACAGGGAACCGAGTTTAGATACAACTTGAAGAAGATCAGGCTCCAAGGCGCGTCCCACCCGATACCTAACAACGATGGTGTCAGGGGGGTCGCAGAGATGCTCATGCTCATCAGCAGCATGAGGGAGAAAGACCTCGTTATTTGCCTGATCTCAGGCGGAGGCTCAGCACTGATGCCGTACCCCGCAGAGGGGATTTCGCTCGAAGACAAGCAGGATGTGACGAGCAGGCTCCTGATGAAGGGGGCGACGATAGATGATCTGAACGCCGTCAGGAAGCACCTCTCGGCGATCAAGGGAGGGCAGCTGGCGAGGCGATGCTACCCGACCAGAGTCGTCAGCCTGATACTCTCAGACGTCGT
>Ga0315279_10010695_pt1 | contig 10748 bp, 8 predicted proteins | sample YL17G06_20_MG_FD_203694 | JGI IMG/M metagenome (GOLD analysis project Ga0315279, IMG submission 203694) | Sediment microbial communities from Yellowstone Lake, YNP, Wyoming, USA - YL17G06_20 | ecosystem: Environmental > Aquatic > Freshwater > Lake > Sediment | place: USA: Wyoming | collected...
AGAAAACCGCCATCCAACTCCAGCGGGAGGCCGCCGTGGTGCTGGCTCTGGGCGGTGGGTTCCAGGCCTACTTCAAGCAGAAACGGGATGGCTCGGTTTACGATGAACGCGTGCCGGTGATGGCTGAAGTGGCGAAGTTCTGCCGGGCCCGGCAGGCGATCTGCCACCGGGCGGAAATGGTCCCGCAAGTGGCGTTGTTACTTTCGACGACGGGGCATTACCGCAAAATCAACGGCCTGTTTTCGCGGGACCTTTCGCGGATCAGCGGCGTATTGCAAGCTTTGCTCGAGAGTCAGCAATGTGTCGAGGTCTTGGGTGAACATCATTTCGCGAGCCGAATGTCCCAATATCCACTGATCATCGTGCCAGAGTGGGAATACTTGGAGCCGGCCTTCAAGGACGATCTGCTCACTTACGTAAGGGCCGGAGGAAACCTGTTGCTAATCGGGCCAGGTGCCGCAGCCATGTTTCAGGCCGAATTGGATGTAGCTTTTGAAGGGCAACCAAAGTCTGAAACACATTATCTGGCACAGGACAGGTCTCTTGTAGCCACCAAAGGCCCAATACAGTTGGTCAAGTTAGGTCCCAAGGCGCAGGCTTTTGGCCAGATCCACACCAGCAACAATCTAGGCTCAGCGTCGCAACCAGCGGCTTCGGTCACGCCCTTGGGCAATGGCAAGATCGCCGCCACCTATTTCAGTTTTGGACAGGGCTACGCGGCCACGCGCGACGAAGTCGCCCGGCAATTCCTGAATGATATGGTGCATCAACTCTTTCCCGAGCCAGTGGTCCAGGTGGAAGGTTCAAATGATGTCGATGTCTCTCTGGCCATCAACCATGGCAAACTGCTGGTCAACCTGGTCAACACGGCAGGACCGCATCAAACCGAGCTGGTTGTCGATGCTATTCCTCTGGTTGGACCGCTCACAGTCACCATCCGCCAATCGGTCAGGCCGTCCAAAATCACCCTGGAGCCTGTGGGTGAATCGCTGCCGTTCAAATTTCAGAACGGCCTGGTGCGTTTGACCATGCCGCACCTTGAGATTCACGACATCATAGTGCTCGACAGCGGAGCCGTGGCGTCCTCGTCCACACTACCCAACGAGGAGCAGCTCGCCCCGTATTGTCAATAACATGATGCGGTCATGTCAGACCAGGCAAGAAGTGGCAACGGGCGGCTAAGGATTGTCAATAGGAAGCCGCGGCGTATCGTGTTCAGAGACGGATTTGATATTTTGGTGAAGTAAGCTAAGGACTTGGCCGCACAGGTAGAGCGTGCTTACTTCGTCCATTGCGAGCTTGTGTTTCATATACGTGTTCCATAATAAGGGGAAAACCAACTATGCACAGTAAGTATCTTAACCCCTATATCCTGCTCTTATTGGTCCTTTCTAATGTCACATTTGTCCAGGCCGTTCAGATGAAGCCTTTCAACATCAACTGGCGGCAGAACGGAGATTCACCCGTGAATCTCTCTTTCCTGTTGGATGCTCCGGTAGGTAACGAGGGATTCATTCGAGTCAAGGATGGTCACCTGGTCAAACCAAACGGTGAGCGTTTTCGTATCTGGGGCATCAACTTTACCGGCGGCTCGTGTTTCCCATCAAAAGAAGATGCCCCGGTTGTGGCAGACCATCTTGCCCGTTTTGGCATCAACTGTGTCAGATTTCATTTTCTTGACTCGAATTGGTCAGCCAGCATTTTTGTAAAAGGCCGGGACGATACTCGCACCCTGGATCCGCAGCAGCTTGACCGCCTGGATTATTTCGTAGCTGAGTTGAAAAAGCGAGGCATTTACACAAATCTCAATCTCAACGTGGGGCGGAACTACCGCAAAGCAGACGCGGTGTTAGACTACGAATACCTTGGGCTTGCTAAGGTAATAAACTATTTCGACGAGCACGTTCAGACACTTCACAAAGAGTATGCCCTGCAGCTTCTGACCCACCGCAACCCTTACATAAGAACCGAGTATCGCCACGAACCGGCGGTTGTAATCGTCGAGCTTGTCAATGAGAATTCGATAGTTGAGGCCTGGTTCAGCGACCGTTTGCTCGGAAAGAACACGGAGAAGAACCCTGGCACCTGGACGGATATCACGCCTTCTTATGCGAATCAACTGACCGAAAGGTACAATGCGTGGCTTAGAGAGCGTCTGTCGCCGACCGAACCGAAGGAGCTGCGAGAGATGGCTGGCGTCAAAGAGGATGAGCCTATACCTCGTCTGACAAGAGAACAGTTCTCCGCCGCCCCCAAGAAGTGGTTTCAAATTGAGGCGGCCTTCTATATGGAGCTGGAGCGGGACTACTTTGACCAAATGTACCGCTACTTGAAGCAGGAGCTTGGACTGAAGTCCTTAATAGTTGGTACGAGCGACCATAATCACGGTAAAACTTGCTATCCCCTGCTCACTTCCACGTCGAAGCTGGATGTTGTTGATGGCCATGTGTATTGGCAGCACCCTCGCTATCTAACCGACCCGAAGACGAAGGCACGAACCTTCTCGATTCCGAATACCCCAATGGTCAACGATCCATTTAGTTCGACCGTGGTTCAGCTTTCCCGCTCTGCCGTAGCGGGCAAACCATATACTATTTCGGAAACAAACCATCCATTCCCCAACCAATACGCGTGCGAGAGTATTGGTATTCTTGCTGCTTATTCAGCTTTTCACGATTGGGACGGCGTTTTCTTATACACATTTGAGCACAAGGACCCCAAAGAGTGGGAAAACAGGATACCCGGACACTTTGAGATTCGTCCCGACCCTGTGAAAATGACGAATATTGCCGCCGCGGCCATACTGTTTCTCAGGGGTGACGTTCAACCTGCACTTGAGACTAGTGCTCTGTCTTTATTCAATTGATGGATAGAGCTTTTTTAGTTTAATCCTTGCATCTTCAGTAGTAAACCGCCAGTTAACTTTGGCCTCTTTAGCATTTCGCTTTTCTGCCCAAGCCCTGGCTTCGTTATCCAAACGGCTTATATTGTCCATCCTCTCCGCCAAGCACTGGCGGGACAGAACTCTCATCTCAATCTCAGCCATATTCAGCCAACTACCGTGTTTGGGCGTGTGATGAATCTCAAGTTTGTCAGCAATGCGTTTGGCTTCTGTTGGTTCAAAGGCTTCATACAACGAAGCCTTTTTATGAATGTTCAGATTGTCCATTACCAGCACAATACTATCGGCCTTCGTATAAATCTCATCGACCAGCTCACGTATACACCAGGCCCAATCCTTCTTCGTTCGTCTGTCGGTAACCTTTATGCGTCTTTTGCCTGCTAACGGCTCGAACATCTGAGACAAATTGGCCACACCGTTGCGCCTGTACTCATAATCATAACGCAGAGGCTTACCTGATGACATCGGTATGGGGGCCCTTGTTTCAGCAATCAACTGTTTAGGCCTCTCATCAAAACAAACAACTCTTGTGTTTGAGTCGTAGGGCCGCTTATACACGTCTAAAACATCTTCCATCTGGCAGACAAATTCAGCATTGGCCTTCGGCGGAATAACCACTGCTCCACTAACCAGGGCTTAAGTTCGTTTTTTTTAGCTGACGCCGCACCGTCTCTGACGATATCGCATCGACATAATATAACTTGACCATCCGGTCAGCCAAAAGCTGCAATGTCCAGCGCTGGTAGCCCTTTGGAGCTTTACTGCAGGCCAAAGCAATCAGATGTGCTTCACCATCTCCATCAAGGCAACGCTCATATTCGCGATTGGGCTTGCGACTGCTCAAGGCCGCCTCAAGCCCTTCCTCTACCAACCTCTTTCGCACCCGCTCAATGGTAGCAGTTCCCACATCCAGGGCTTGGCTTATCTTCCAGTCAGGCCAATTTGGTCCTGCGGGACTGCTATCAGCTTTTAGTAAGATGCGTGCATGTGTCAGTTTCCGAGCATTTGCCTTGCCTGATGAAACCATCTCTCGTAGTAGCTCCCTTTCATTTTCGAACAACAATGTATCTCTTGTTCATAATGGGTCTCCCTACCAAACTTTTCCCCTAATATCGGCAAAAAGACCCAAAAGCGCCCATCAATTCACTTGTGACGGAGCACTATGGTGGCATCATATCTAATGGACAGCACTTACGATTGGACCGAATACAGAGTGTTCTCACAAATTCCATCGGGATTAAGCATTGACCCATACGATTCTCGTACCTTCGAACGTGCACATGGTCTTATTGATGTCTGTGTTGAAAATGGAAACACATACATTAAATCAGCCTAAAACCTGCCTTTTTTAGCTTGTCCGGTTTGGTCAGGAATTTGGCTGTTCCATTATCTATACAGTTCTTAATAGAATAACCGTGTTTTGGCCACACACCAAAACAAACCTTGTCCGCCATAGAATCGCCGTCCTTTCCGTAGAACTAAGCCTACTTCGGACAATTTTCATATAAAACATATCGAAAAAAACCTAAAAATTATCCACCCTCGCTTCGCAATGTGATTGATAACGCAACTCTTATAGGACTTGCTCGACCTCCTTCCCCTTAAAAGGTTAATTTTTGCCCGAAATGCAGAAACTTACTTCATAATTGCAGTAATACTTATGCTCTTTACCTGATTTCTGCCTGCCACCTGCCCGGAAACGCCAAAAACTGAATTCCCTGTTTCCGGAATCCACGGATTTTATCATCTTTTTTTATACCAGATTGCCCAGCTTCAAGTCAAGAAAAACCCGAAAAAACCCCAAAAATTGAAAGAATTATATGCACTTTTCCAGAGGGTCTGTGCATTGCCCCGCGGCCATTGTGACGTGGCTTTGAACCGAATCGTTTGGCCTGCCTTCCAAGAGAGGTTGGCTAATTTCAGCAGAATTAAGAGGTTAGGCTAATCCCGGCAGGGACAGGTATATCGGCCATTGAATCTGGTTGGAGGGGGCCCCATTGCCGGCATAGGTTGGATTTGGGTAGTTGCTCTTTGGGTGCAAATTCCGATATGGGGGTGATTGTTTTCAGCAGATTTTTTCAAGTATTTATCGGTCTGTGGGGCAATTTAGGCGAATTGCCCCTGGCTTGTGGATTCCTTCAGGAACTTCAGCCACTTCATCCAGGCGTTTTTGTAGATCTCGCCGGACACAAGGAATCCATCGTTGTGGCTGCCGAAAATCTCGACAAGCTCTTTCGGCCGGTTCGCAGTTTCGTAAAGCTCCACGCCAAACTCAAACGGCACAATCTCATCGTCTCTGCTGTGGATTATCATTACCGGACAGTGCACATCCTTAATATAATCAATAGTGTTGTATCTGAATCTGGCGAACCACCGCACGGGCATATAGGGGTAAAATTTCAGCCCCATATCCGGGTATGATGTGAAAGCGCTTTCAACGACCAGGCCCGCGACTTTGTCTTCGCCTGCCAATTTCGCTGCGATGCTTCCGCCCAGAGACCAGCCAAAGGCGATAATGTTGCCCGGCAGTATCTTCTTTTTCTCGGTCAGCCATTTATACGCTGCCCGGGCGTCGAGGTATGTCCCCTCCTCGGTTGGTTTGCCTTCGCTGTTGCCGTAGCCTCGATAGTCAAAAATAAAACAGTTCAGCCCCAAATCGTGAAAGATATCTATGCTATCCAGGCAGTGCATAATATTGCCGCCGTTGCCGTGGCAGAACAAAATGGTAAATTGCGAGTTCTCCGCAGGGATATACCAGCCGCTCAACCGCAACCCATCCGAAGTCTTGAAAATTACGTTTTCAAACTCCAGGTCCAATTCCGCAGGTGTATGAGGCACCTCCCGTATCGGGACGTAAAGAAGTTTTGGCTGCAGAATATAGAGTACCGCACCCCAGCCCGCATAAGCGAGAAGTACTACCGCGGCAGCATATACCAGCAGCGGGCCTATGCCGTTAAATGAAATGATATGGGCCGCCTTTCCCAATTCTTCCATAGTTTCTGACTCGATGCTCGATGCTTGATACTCGATGCTCGATACTCGATTGTCGATTTGAAATCGTAAATCGAAAATCGCAAATTCAAAATCCCGATTTTAATTTGCCCCCGCTGATAAGACAAGCTACAATTTTGCCGTGATTAAAAGAAGGAAAACCGTTACCGTCAAAGTCGGCTCGGTAAAAATCGGCTCCCGTGAGCCGGTTGTCATCCAATCGATGACAAAGGTGGCAACGGTCGATACCGACCGCTGTATCGAGCAGATAAATCAGCTCATCGATGCGGGCTGCGAGCTGGTCAGGGTCGCCGTCCCTGCCCGTGCCGATACCGCTGCCTTTGCAAAGATTGTCCAAAAAGTAGATGTCCCGTTAATCGCCGATATTCACTTCAGTCCCGACCGGGCCATTGAAGCAATAGAAGCGGGGGCCGCCAAGATAAGATTAAATCCCGGCAACATAAAAAATCGTAGTGACATCCTGCGAATAATAGATGCGGCCAAAATGCACAGAACGGCTGTCCGCATCGGGGTCAACGAAGCAAGTATCAGGGACCTCAAAAAGCAGGATGTCCCCCCGCACCGGCGCACGGCTTTGATGTTGAGGGAGATGAAAAAATATGTTCGGCTTTTTGAAAGTCGCAAATTTACTCAACTGGTCCTCAGCGCAAAAAGCAGCGACCCACTGAGGACTATCGAGGTCAACCGTTCCATCGCAAAGACCTTCGATTACCCGATTCACCTCGGCCTCACTCACGCAGGGCTGCCCGAAGATGCCCGGATACCTTCAGCCGTTGCTCTCGGCACGCTCCTGTCCGAAGGCATCGGCGATACCGTCAGAGTAAGCGCTGCGGGCGACCCCGTTGAAGAAGTCAAAATCGCAAAAGACATTCTGATTTCACTTGGTCTGTATAAGCGTTCCGCACCCGAGCTGATAGTCTGTCCGACCTGTGCAAGGGCCGAGATTGACGTGGTCAGGCTGGCGCGGCAGGTTGGAAAAGTCTTGGCTGCTGTCGATAAGCCGGTGCGTGTCGCGGTTATGGGCTGCGTGGTCAACGGCCCCGGCGAGGCGGCTGACGCGGATTTGGCCGTCTGCGCCGCAAAGAACAAAGCCTTCATTTACAAAAAAGGGCAAAGAATTTCAGTGGTGCCGGCAGACAAGATTGTCCCGACCCTGCTGCGGCAGTTGCGAAGTCTCCTGTCCTCCCGAGAGTGATGCTGAAAGGTAATTTTCGATTTGAGGTGCCAATCGAAAATCGACAATTGAAAATCTCAAATGTTCGGGGGGGGTCTTTTTGATATGTGCCCAGAGACGTTGAAGACAACTCTCAAGAGGTTTTGCATAGTCGTCATTTTCGGCGTAGCATTTGCATACATTGAAGCCGCCGTAGTGGTGTACCTGCGGACAATTTTCCATCCTGGCGGTTTCGATTTCCCCCTTGCTGATTTTGCCGCCAGTCCGCTTTGGAAACCTCTCTTGCTGACTGAAGTAGGTCGAGAAGCCGCCACGGTAGTCTTGATTTTTACAGCCGCCTGGCTGTTCGGGCAGGGCGCCCAGCAGCGATTCGCCTGTTTTCTGACCATTTTTGCCGTCTGGGACATATTCTACTACGTCTGGCTCAAGGTCCTGCTTGACTGGCCCGCCTCGATTATGGACTGGGACATATTGTTTCTAATGCCGGTCGCCTGGGCCTCGCCGGTCCTCGCACCGCTGCTCGTCTCGATTACGCTGCTTGTTTTCGCCGTAATAATATTGTATCGCTGCTCGTATGCTAAACCCCTCAGAGCCACGCCGGTGGAGTGGATGGGTTTCTGCGCAGCCGGTCTTATCGTGGCGGTCTCTTTTTGTATTGCGGGTCTGCGTATTGCCAAACCCGATTTCAAATCGCACTTCTATTGGCCGTTATTTGCTGCCGGCGGTATATTGGCGCTCGCCCTTTTCTTTCGCTGTCTTTTGCGGTCCAGATAGCGGGATAGGAGAAACTTCCTGCGGCACAACAGGAAATAAGTGAAGAGCAATTTGACCCTCACACAACGTCGAGCTGAAAACCAACCACTAACCACTAACGACTAACTTACATATTCGCTTCCGTGGGTTTTCTATTTGGTGTTCGCCGCGAGCTTTCATCTCTCTCTTGTGCAATGCTCTCAAATTTGCCGAAAATCATTTTGCCGGCGGATGTCTGGAGCGAGCTGGTCACGCTTATGACCACTTCCCGCCCGATTTTATTCCGCCCGCTTTCGACAACAACCATTGTCCCATCGTCCATATAGCCGATTCCCTGCTCGGCCTCTTCGCCCTGCTTTATAATCTTTACTTGCATGGCCTCACCGGGCAGGACGACCACTTTCAGCGCGCTGGCCAAATCGTTTATGTTGACCACATCGACATCGCGGAGCTGCGCAACTTTACTCAGGTTGTAGTCCGTGGTCGCAAGCCGACCGTTGCGGCTCTTGGCGAATATCATCAGTTTCTGGTCAACCCCTTTGGACTCCTCGATTTCCGGAGTCATTGTATCGTCAATTTCCACCTCTATTGCGGAGCTGCCCTGCATCTTGTGCAGTATATCGAGCCCTCGCCTTCCGCGGTTGCGCTTGAGTTTGTCGGGTGAATCCGCTATCACCTGCAGCTCCGTCAGGACGAATCGCGGCACAACTACCGGAGCATCGAAAAGTTTGCTCTGGCACAGGTCGGCAATACGCCCGTCGATAATCGCCGAGGTGTCCAGGACCAGCGGTCTTGCGCCTTTTGTCTGCTTGGCAAACTCGACGTAGGGAATCACAAAGCGCACATCGTCCTTGGTCCTCATTACGATACTAATGGTAAGAAAGCATATACATATCCCCAGCATCCATTTAATCGCAGCGACCGACTCCGGGATTAGCTCGATTCTGAAAATCTCAACTATCATATCCACCACCGGCGCCAGAGCTCCGCTGATGAGCATGCCCACCAGCAGACCGAAAAACACCCCGGCCAGGGCGCGGAACTTTTTCTTGGGCGTCATAACATCCAGAAAGAAAACGAATATCATCATTCCCGAGCCGCTTAATACTACCGCCCACCAACTGGTCGAATTCGCCGGCGAGGTCATTACGTTGGAGGTCGCACTGACCAGCAGCACCCCCGCGACAACGATAAGGAAGATGGTTCTAAAAGCCCAGAGCAACATAGTTATAAACCTCCAAAAATTATGACATAGTTTCCTGTTTATAACCTGCTCCATAAAAACTCTCCCAAACGTCATTCCCAGCTGCTCCGCCACGACGTTTTTGGCGGACCAATGACTTCCTGGCGGCTCAGCGGCGAAGAATCCGGCCGAAATGCGGCGAAACAGATTCTTCACATTTTGGCGGGTTTTCCACAGAGCATTTATAACGATGAAGATTATACCCCACTTGCCAGCTAATTTGAAACCTGAAATTTGAAATTTTTTAACCCGCCCGTCCCGCCTGCCGCCAAGAGAGATTTACGATTTGCGATTTGCGTTTTTCGATTTGAGGTAGCAATCGAAAATTGACAATTGAAAATCGTAAATTGACCGTTCCTGCCTGCATGATATACGAAATACGCCCCCTTTTCTGTCTTCGACAGAAGACAAGGGGGACGATATACGAGCGACGGGCCACGAGCGACGACCCCCAAAAACAATCGGGGCCCGCCATTTGTGTGGCGGGCCCCCGAACTGATGCAAATTCATCGGATAACTAATACTTTTTGACGGGTATTAGTGTTTCCTGCGAGAACCAAGCAGACTCAATCCGCCAAGGCCCAGCAGAGCAATTGTTGCTGGCTCAGGGACGCACTCGGTTTTTACCCTTACTTCATCGACGAGGATGTCGCCCTTTATGGCGAGCCACTCGGTGTCTGGATTGGGCCAGACCGTAATCGAGTACCAGGTCTCGCGCCAGTCACCAGGCCCCTGCAGGACGGTCTGCTGCTGACTCATCTCCAGCTTCTCGTACTGCGGGTCGGTCTGGACACCCACAAGCGGCACATCCGGCAGGAACGGGTCAAGACTCCCAGCCCTCCAGACTATGTAGAGGTCTATCACCTTCCAGCCTTCGATTACCGGCCTGTTCGGGATGATCATGTCTATCTCACCCGACAGGGACCAGATTCCGGTTCGTCCGTCCTGCCCGCTAATCCAGCCGCCTGGACCAGGCGCCACCCTCAACGCCGGGTTCCCGTAGGGGTTGTTGACGGTGTCAGGGGCAGGATTGACGGCGTCATTGTTGAAACGCCATTCCTGAAAAGTCTGGGCGGCAAAGGCAAGCGACCCTGCCAAAAGCACCACAAGAGAAACTAAAAGAAACATTCTTTTATGCATAGAACTCCTCCTCATTTACACACAAAACATACTTTGGCTAAAAGCCAAAAACGTCCGTTGTTTTCGACAAACGCCAAGCGTCAACAACCTTATTACGTTTGCCTCAAACAACCTACTAAAACAAGCAACAAGAATCTTCACCAAACCTGCGCTTGTTCAGATAGCTGTTTTCAAGGCTTCTAACTAAAAAGCCGTTTTATTTCCTGCGACGCAGCAGCGCCAGTGTGCCAAAGCCAAGCAGCGCAATGGTTGCCGGCTCGGGCACAGAAGAGACGGCGACACGCTCCTCCTTTAAAAATTGTAAATAAACAACTCAGAGCTTTGACTAAAGCCCTGCACGTGCCCAAAAGCCTTTTATGGGACTTGTTCTTATCCTCCTCCTGTGAGGATAACCATTTTTTCACCATTCTCAACTTGCTCATTTATACCAGATTAGCTATGTTCTCGTCAATAGAAATTTCGCAAATTTTCATCAAGTTTTTAAGCGGACTTTTATGGGGTATGTAAGTTCTTTATTTGCAAGA
>Ga0315279_10010696_pt1 | contig 10747 bp, 9 predicted proteins | sample YL17G06_20_MG_FD_203694 | JGI IMG/M metagenome (GOLD analysis project Ga0315279, IMG submission 203694) | Sediment microbial communities from Yellowstone Lake, YNP, Wyoming, USA - YL17G06_20 | ecosystem: Environmental > Aquatic > Freshwater > Lake > Sediment | place: USA: Wyoming | collected...
GAACGCTCAGCAATGTTGCAGACTCTGGTTTGCCAGTGTGTGAGGAGCAGCTTGTAATAGGCGTTAGGTCAGGAGTTGACCGCGCGAGGGATGGTTTATGAGAATTTTGAAAGGTTGGAGAAAAATAGACAATCAAAGAGGATACTTGAATGAAACCACGGGGCAGAATCTCACTGTTGCAAAGAAACAGTTTGGCGAGCACTACATAACCCTGCTTTTTCTTGACGCCAAAATTAGCCGTGAGGACGGAAGAACAATATCACCAGAGTATGCGACTGAGTCAAAGGCGGAAGCATTTGCCACAGATTGGATGAATAAGCATCCTGATGGAGCCAGATGAATTCTCAATTTGATACAATTGCTATTCATCTTCGTCTCTTGGCTTCATAAGTCAAGCTGCGAACATATGTTTCAGGAAAAGGCGCGTCGATAGGTTCTTCAAGTACTATTCGCGTTATGAAATCGATTGCTTTTTCTTAGAAGTGTTATGATATGTCGAACATGAGAAAGATTCCAGAAGGAAATCGTAGTAAGCTTGAGATTATAGCTCAAATCTTAAGGGAGGTCCGTCTTCCGACTGGTAAGACGTGTATCATGTCTCACTGCAACACGAGTTTCGCTCAGTCAGAAAACTAGTTGAAATTGATGAAATCGAATGATCTTGTTCACGTGGGAAAGCCTTAGCCATGCTGAAGCCGATCTAACCACGAACTAAAGGCGACTTTTCTTAACGTGCATAGCGTAGGTACGCCTGCGACGAGCTTTAGGGCAAAGGATTTATAGTTTAACCTAGGACTAAAACCTAGCACAAAATTCATGGAGAAAACTCTTGGACGAAGAAAAGAAAAAAAGAATCATGACAGAATTGAACAAAATCTATCCCCTCGACCTATCTATCAAAGAGGTTTCGCGGCGAGTGGAATTATCCGAGCCTACTACATCGACCTATCTGAGAGTCTTAGAAGCCCAACAAGCAATAGAAGTCTCAAGAAAAGTTGGTAACGCAATTTTTTATCGTAGCAAGAAAAGCGGCACAACAAACGCGAATACCTTTCGAAGGTGACATCATGCTTCCAAAGTCTATCGAGGAGCTTCAGAGAGCCTATTCAAGAATAGTGACAGAAACAAACAACAATGGATTTGGTGTAAGCACTCGGGGTGTCTGTGATGGTATCTATGATTGGTTTCCTATGATTCAAAGATTCACACGAAGCTTTCTAGACAAGATCTTTGACACGAAGGAGTTGAGAGAAAGCAAGGTCATTTTGGAGCCGTTCATGGGTTCTGGCAATGCGCTGGTCGCGTGCCGAGAACACGGTAAGATTGGGTTTGGAGTTGACATAAGTCCCTTCTTCTGGTTCATAGCTCACGTCAAAACAGGCGATTATAGCCACGCTGACTTTCAGAAGGCAATCGACGTTCTTCACAATGACAAGTCAGTTGGAAAAGTTGAGATCCCGGCCCTCTCATCTTTCAGGACTCTGTTCAGGAGAAAACAAATCTGCAAACTGCTTACGCTGAGAGAAAAAGCCGTAGGTCTTAGTCAGAAATCTTCTGAGCTCTTGCTTTTTGCGCTGGCATCCGAACTTATCAACTTTTCCAGAGCTCAACGCTATGGAAAAGGAGTGCGTAAGCGTGAGGAGGAAACGAGATCACCTCGCGTTGAAGCTACCTTGCGGTATACACTATCGAAAATGGAGAAAGACTATGAGAACTTCCAGAAGAACGATGAACTGCAATATGCACAGACGACCCCTCTTTTGGGAGACGCCAGAGATCTCAACAACGTCATCAGTCTCAATGACGACGAAAGAACGAGTCTACCAAAAGGCGAGATTGACAGTGTTATAACTTCTCCACCATACTGTAATTCTGCAGACTACATAGAGATGTACAAGCTTGAACATTGGTTTCTGAGATATATTACATCATACGACAACTTCAGAATATTGAGTGAATCCACTATTAGGTCGCACATGAGTTTCAGCGATGAAAGGACCTGCTGGGTCCATCCCGTGATAGAGGACATATGCTCTAATCTCGAACAAAACCGAAACTTATGGAATAAGAAGATCCCAGCCATGATTAGAGGATACTTCGATGATATGTACAGTTCTCTGAAACAGATGAGACTCTTTCTGCGCCAAAACGGGAAGGTCATTTTGCTTGTGGCTAATAGTAGCTATGCAGAGACGCCTATTCCGACCGACCTGCTTCTCGCAGAAGCTGCCAAAGAACTGGGCTTCAGTGTTCAAAGCATAAGAAAGGTGAGGAGATTGACGACTAGCGGGCAACAATGGACGCTCATGGAATCCGAGAGCAAGAAGCTTCTGAGAGAAAGCGTTCTAACATTAGAGTCTGACTAGCAATCCGACGCGCGCCTACATCAGCACTTGTAGCGCGCGTTGCATATTGCATGTCTATTTCACAATATGCTTGAGATCTCTGTACTCTTCCAGCGTTACCTCGCGCGACCTGTTGTAGCAGAATGCTTGTGATGGTTTTCAGGGCGCGATTACGTGCTCTGCGTCCTATCCAAGATGAGTCGCTATGTAGTCAATCAAAGATTTATCTTTGCTGACCAAGATAATTGAATAAGTGCTTGGTTCAATCACTTGATGAGCGAATATATTGTCTTTTTGCGCCTCATTGAGTGGAAAGACCGAGTCGAAACTTCCAGGAAAGACTGAAACAAAAACCAATTCGGTAGTATCCAGCAGCTTTCCAAAAAGATCGAATCCTTTTCTTCCTTTGGAGGTGAAGAAGTTGCTAAAAGCATTCATCTCGACTGCCGGAAGGAAAAGAATCTCATCCCTACTCTCAACGGGTTGACCCAAAAGGAATGCAATGGCACGCCAAAGATTACTGTATGGAGCATATTGATAGAAAACAACCACCTTATTGTCTAGTTCGTAAGGGATTATTTCCTTGGTATCAACTGTGGTATGAGAAAGGTCGTTTGGTGGAATTTCCTTCTTGTCAAAGAGAAAAATGCCATAACCTCCGTAGATATCCAAAACACGATTCATGAAGGCCATATCAAAGTGTTCTTTTCTACCGTGGACTTCAGCTATAAGGTCTCTCATGTCGCCTTCTCTGATTTCGATTTTAAGCTTGTTTGCAAATTCCTCCCTTTCTGAAGCACTTCGGAGCCCTTTGCCCGGATCCTCCACTATATCATTCAACAAGGTGTAGAAGAGAACCTGTCTCGACAGTTCGTTTTGGTTTTCCAGTAGTCTATGATACGAATTCCTAAGCAATGTTCCGCTTCCACAACCCAGATCCATTACTCTGAAATTCTCGATAGAAAATGCGTTATATTGCATGTAACAAGAAATGGCGCTGGAAAGATGTCTTCTTATAAGACCTGGATGAGTACCTCTCTTCCCAAACGGTGTGAGGCATTTCAGTTTCTCAATTAAGGGATCTGCACTTTCCTGGAAGTGTTTTAGTGATCTCTCCACTTCTTCCTGGAATTTTTCCGAATCCTTTTCAAATATAGGTATTCGTATCATTATGGGGTGGTTATCCAAGCTTCTATAAGGTTTCACCAATCGCGGAATATTTTCTTTCCACGTCACGAAGACAGGAGGCGAGAACATTCTATTCCAGTTTTTCACTCTTGCACTCGAATGTCCGGATACTAACCAACTTAGAGAGATGCGCAAAGGAGAAAAATCCAGAGGTATAACGAGAGATTTCTCGGATCCGAGATAATCTTTCTCATCAGCTATGAGAAGGACATCACAGGATATAACCTCCGCTACAAGTTGCTGCAATTGCTGTGACGTGATCTTGTACTTCTTGATTTGAATTCTTTGCTCAACCAGCCAGTCGACTAGACCGAGAAAACCTTGGATATATTCAGATATCCTGTCCTGCAGAGCACTCTTGTCATTGAAACGCTTTTTTTCCTCTTTGATCGAATCACCTAATGCATCCAGTAGGTTGTCATAGTCTTTCGCTTTTTTTTGGCTCGTTCCCGCTATTAGTTTCTTCTCTGTTAGTTGTTCTCCAGTTTCTTCAACTTCATTCTCCAGTATCTTCTCAACCGCTTTCTCCTCGGCCTCCATGTCAAGCTCTGTTTCCACTTCAGATTCAAGTCCTAAAACATAGTTTAGAAATGATTTAACTTCTGGCGTACTGCGCAGAATTTCAAGAAGCTTCTGTCTGCTCGCTAGAAACCCATGAACCTTTGTGTCAAACTCTGAACTGAATTGGAATATTGCTTGCAGTCTACTCTTGAAGCGGTTTGTGCTTTCCTCGGCATGCTGTATTATGTCAGCTTCCACAGCAGGCGGTGTATATCTATGCCGGTGAGACACCTGAAACGATTGAGGTTTGCAGTACTGTGGATGAGTAGAACAATATGCATAGATTCGATTCTCTTCAGACATCTGATCAGCTCTCTCTTCCGATGGTGGCTATCAACTTGTTAATCTGGGAGGCTGGGCTTTTCAGGCCATCAAGGTATGTGTTCAATTCGATGTTCCCGTTTTTCCCTTTCAGGCTGAATTCAACTCTCAGTTCCTTTCCATTTGCCGTCAAGTCTTGTGGTTTGATGGAGAAAGTTGGTTTCTTTAGTTTCGAATATTCCTGCATTATCTCAGTCAGCTCTCCAGTCATGAACTCTTTCAACAAGTTTCTGCTAGCTTCATCTTCAAGAGTAACGTTCAAGGGAACGCTGATTCGTCTAGGTAGTCCTGAGACCGGAGACCTATTCCGAATGCGCACCCCTTGAGGTTTCGCCTGATATTTTTTTCTGGTCTTAAGTTTCTCCCTAAATGCATACTCAAAATCACAGAAAACCTCAGTCCATTTTCCTCTTGCTGCAGACAAAGACTCAGCCCGTGCAAGTTCATATATCATCATTCGAAGATGATTGAAGCAAAGATCTGCCAGGTTTTTCCTTTGGCTCGCAACGTCAGATGCCACGTAATACCTCAAAACCCTGCAAAACCCAAGCAGCGTGGCCTTCAAAGTATCCAGATTCTTTTCCCCCGAAATGCTGTTCTGAAAAAGCGGGATGTCTTCCAGAGTAATGGTGGGTTCAACTCCCAGGTTCCGCAAGAAGAAAGAGACAGTGACTGGTTTGTCCCCTCTCTGTTCACTTGTGGCAGCAACGAGCGCCTTCGTAACTCTTTGCGGATGGAGCCATATTGAAAAGCTAGGGTTCCTCTGTGCTAGTTTCGAAATCTCGTTGAGTATTACTTTGACACCGGAGTAGTCAGTCGGTGATGGAAGCTTTCCAACCTCCTTTTGTATGAAATTGCCGACATCATTCAAACCTTTGGCAAGTAACCATTCCGAAACATCCGTCAGGTTGTACAGATCTGTCTTGTTCTCATAAGAAGCTCCTTCCACATTGATTGTCTCTTCCAAAATCTTAAAGGCAGTTGTTAGTGATGCAAATTTCCCGAGATTCTGTCGGCTTATCAGTATGGCGCAACTTTCATCAGTCTTGCCTCTCAAGAGTGAAGCTTCTTTGAGTCTTCCACTGACTTCTGGCTCGATAGCTTGGATCTTATTTTTCGCGAGCTCCATGCGTAGCTGATTACGGATGTCATCAAAACCTAGCAAGACGAATCGCGGTTTCGTCGTTTCACCACGAAGCAAATACTCCACTATCAAATAGGCGTAGGTCTTTCTCTCAATATCATTCAAGTCTATTGTGGATTCAGGTTGTTCCAATTCTTGCTTCACCATCCGGGCGTATAGAGGCAAAACCTAGATTCACTAGACGTTCTAGCATTCTTGAGTAATTTCGATCCAGATTATTACGCAAGAGGCTGAGATCAATTCCCAAGGCCTCATATTCTACGTTGTCGACGAGAAATCTGATAACATCGTCAGCATCCACCAGAAAACGGAAGTCATGTTTCAGGACTTCTGCGAATTCGTGCGGGGAAATTGATTCTTTTCCGGTCTTGGCTAAAGCATACCACACGCTACTTGAAAGGAGCTTGTCAGGCAATGTGGTGTACCAAAAGCCATATCGACTCTGCAGAATGCCCAATCTTTCGAGTGCTCGTTTGATTTCGTACGATCCGCGATCTATTAGAATGTACGGGTTAACTGTGCTTCCAACAGCGACAAGCTTCTCAACGATTCTTTCCCTCAAGTTGGACATCGCTAGATATATTTCATTCACCAGAAAGGTGGATAGAATTATGGGGTCATTGGACGTCTTCAGTTCTTGCACTGTATTCGGGGGTTCAACCTGCACAAAATAGGCATTTCTGAGAGACGTGTAGAGATCATTCGAAGATATCTGGAACGGCTTAGGTCGACTGATGTCTTTCGGCGAATTGGCGCAAACAAGTTCAATAGGTTTTTTGCTGATCGTGTTAAGAAGAACTCCAAGATTCTCGATTCTCTTCGATATCAGATATGTTATGAGGATGCTTTCCATCGATTCTGACCAGCTAACCCGTCCGCTGGATTTCTTCGCTGCCTCGAATGCCAGCTTTCCAAAGGCTCCCAGGCGGTAGGCGCTACTTCCAACCTTTTGCGTAGCATCAATCTCCTGAAGCTTGGTTATGTGCCAGTGATACCATTTTTTCCGAGCGGCCTTTGGCGGACCTTCGAACAATTCCTCCAATGCGAAAATGTCCAGAAGGGATGCCCATAGAGGATCACCATTAACTTTTCCGTACTTTTTTAGCCAAAAAGGTAATCTGCCATAATCATGGAGCCAATAAGTGAGCTCCCTTTCTTTTCCATTTTGGTCAACAAATTTAAGATCAGTGAAAGTCAGCTTCCCCTTTTTTCCTTTGATCGTGTAAGTCAGCCTCAAAGCAACACCTCTTTTGAGAGTTTGACAATCTGGACTCCTTCGAGTTCAATGACAATCTGTTCTCCCTCAAGCTTCAGATTGCATCTTCGCGTTTTAGGGCCTAGCGTGCGAACAAGAACTCTCGAAAGATCTCCGGTTTTGACATCGGTTCTCAGATATTTCCACAGCAGTGGCCTAATCTTGTGCATTACAAATCCTTCGATTGAATCGAGGAAGGAAGAGACCTTTATCTGAGTCGATTCTTCCAAACCAATGTCCGGCTTGCCGGTTCCCCTTGTGAGTTCCCTTAGAGAGGCATAATCCAGTAATCCTAAGTGCAAACTTGGGGCTTTCTCTTGAAGATCCGATGGAACACTTGACCCCAACCTGAGCTTCAACCTGAGTATTTTTTCCCGATTGGCTAGATAGTGACTTGGATGTTGAGTCTCTTCGAAAGCAACCCCCGATTGGATATCTACGTCATTAAGGACCGATTCATGGAAAAGCATTAGCGGCATTTTCCTCTTCTTATCCCCATCGGTGGATTTGGCTGTTACTCTGGTTGCAAACAAGATCCTGGCGAATCCCCAGGGTTCCATAAATAGCTCCTTGGATCTTTCATCATTCTCCGGAACATACAACAAAGATCTATCCAATCTCATGAGTACAAGCCTCTTGGCGATTTCCGTAGTGCACGCTGCCAATCTTATCTCGTCAACGTATTCTTCAAAGATTCCTCCGTAGATTTTCTCCTTGTAGTCGGATTTTGTTGCTCCTTCAAAGAAATATCCAAGCCTTTTCCGAAGCCTGAAATATGGATCGTTGCACGAGTCCTTATAGGTCTGCAAGAGCTCTTGCTCAACTGTCTTGTTCCTGAGCCTGTGGATGTTAGTGCCTGACAGATAATACTCAACGACGCGATATATCGAAGGCAGTTTAGAAAAATACAAAGAGGCATAAATCAAAGATCTGTCGACTTGCATGGCTGCGTCTTTTCCGCATTCTTCGATGGCTTTCCACAATTCTGCTAATGCATGACCCCAGAAGATGTTCAAGGCTCTTGCCACAAGATATACATCTGCATTCTTTAGCCACAGAAATTGCATTAAATCATGTAGACGGTATGGAAGGTCAGTTTCTTTTAGGAGTTGCTCAAGCTTCCTTAAGTAGTCAAGATACCGCCGTCCAATGCAATTCTGGCATCCTAGCGTCTTGTCTCCCTTGGATGAACACTCCTCGAGAATTTTGCATCCCAGCTCGACCAGTTTTGTAGAATATCTTTGGAACCCCTCTTGCCCACTCACCAAAAAACAAGGATCTCCATCAACTCCGTATCTCTTAATGTTTATTCCATATTCTTTGGTCCAATAGAGAGACTTGTACAATGGGAATCTGATGAACTTGATTGGTTTCCGGTTCCTTAGTTCTACGAGTTTGTGGATTTTGATAGTGGCCTGTTTCGCTTCGTCACTTTCGAGAACTCCTACGTTGCCGCAGATTATCAGTGACTTTCCTTCGGATAAGCCAGCGTTGAGCTTCGTGTAGAGTTCGTTTAAGGGATCCTTTCCCGGGACAGTACTTACGAATTCATCGATGTTAAGAGTTATCCATACTTGCTTCTTGCCGCTCTTCATCTGTGACGCTTTTTGAGAAGGACTGAGCGTTTCGACATCAAGAAACTCGAATGCTTGGGCAACATCCTCGACGAGCGTCTTGTGGCCTGGGTCAAAATCTTCGGAGCATAATCCAAGTGTGAGCTCCCTGAGAAATTTCGTCTTCCCAACACCAGGAACGCCAACAACCTCCATGAGAAAAGCTTTTTCGTCGACGTATTTCCAGATTGTTGAAAGGATTTCTAGATCCGCCGAATGTGGCACATAAAACTTGCCGAAACGCTCTTCGATTTTCTTCGAGATATCAGATTCTGCAACAAGTGCTCCGCCGCCTCTCCCGTGCCATTGCAAGAAGTCTTTGTAACAGAAAGTCTTCGACTCTTCCATTCTTTGCGCCGTACTATCTTCTACTTCTCCGCACTTAGAACTTTCTGCGCGAGCAGAAGGCCGTCTTGAATGCTCCCGTTTTCTGAAGTTGTAGCCTTCTTAGCCGCATGTATAGGTTCTGCGTCTATCAGGGCGCAAGTGTCGGTTTCGGCTGCTTTGGAAAGGAGCAGACAGTGCATAACAAGCATCAGTAAAAGTACTTTGCTTGGGGGCGATGATCGATATTATGAACCATCAGCTCTTGTAGAGCCGGTGTGTTCCCATAGATAAATATGGCGTGATTTCGTCCAAGAAGTCATGCGTCTTTTTCTGGACTTTTCCTGCAGTCCCACGTCCATGTATATGACGAAGTAGTCTCCGATAGTAGTTCCCTATTTAGATATCCTCGCAAAATAACCCAGTGATGCAGGCAAGGTGGTCTACAATGAAAATCAAACTTGACCCAGAAAGGAAATAAGTTCATTATTCACTTTTCAGTTCTAGGCCGAGAAAATTCCAGTTCTGGGGTAGTTGCGATCTATGAGCGCCAATCGATCTTGGGTTCCATTGTATGACATTTTCACGGCCAAGCTATGCTATCATTCTAGGATTTATATACCTCATCTAGGTTTATGTCCGCACTTTGGTCGAAGTCAGAGCGCGTCAAGCTCTTGGATGAGATGAGCGTGCTTGTCTCTCAGGGAGGACCGGATAGCACGTGCAGATAGGCCGATGAAGACTTGGCTTCCTGGTTTCTTACTTTGTTCAAGGGAGAAGGATTTCAAACCCAAGTATCACGTTCTTGCCGATCCACAACTTCGCAACTACAGCTCATTGAATGGATTCGAATAATTCTAGGAGCCGTTCCATCTCACTCACCGAATCTATGACTTCAGGCCAGGTTGAGGCTACAACCAAGTCTTGTGCATGCGCCAGTCTGTCTCTTAGCTTCTCCACTGATTTCAATAGAAGTCTTCCATTCTTCTTTAATTCTCCTTCGATATGCTCTCGGATTTTTGGTGTTCTTAGTACTATCTCGATCTTGTCGCATAATTGAAGGCAATCCGCCAAATCTACAGCCTCATTCCTGGCCTTTCTAGCGGAAAGGAGTTCCCTAGCACGGTCTAAACGTGTGTACTTGAGCAATCCCCGCCAGGAGTCTTCGGGGTAATAAATACGAACTAGACGCAAGAGATGCATTTCTAGAAGCGTGACAAATCCGAATAACAGCATACGTAGAGGTGCTTTTTGCAGGTCCCCACGCGTTACTATGCCCATTACTCGATTGTGATCCTCGACAAATATTCTCGGAGTCTCACGCAAAGCCACAAGAAGATCCATCAAAGGGGTGGAGTTGGCTAGTATTTCAGATGGAAGAAATGCCCTCCGAAATCCTCTACATGGTCCAACTCCCAAACTCGTTCTCTCTATGTAACCGTAGACTTCTCCTTTGTCTTCCAGCCCCATAACGTCAAAATCAAGATCTTCCATAAGCTTTCGAACGGTAGTCGCATCATCATCTGCATTGCATGACTGCAGTTCCTCAAGAACATGTCTAACAGTGATGTTGTGTTCAAAAAGCTCTCGCAGATCTTGGCATCTTGATTTGAGCTGCTTAACTCGACGCGGCATACCTGAGGCTCCTCAGCTTTTAGGTTTTTGTTTCCTGTTGGGATAAGTCTTGCGGATAAACAATCCAAGTGGTATCTAGCGCGGGCGAGCGCGACTGCGATGTCTCAGGATGCTCCCTTCTGACATACGTTTTCCGTAATCATGTTTATGCTTTTTGCATACTAGCGCTCGAGCCGTAACTCGATAAGTTGTCTCGTTAGTACGGCTTTCCATTCAAACGTTACTGGTAAATTAGTGCGGGGGGTGGGATTTGAACCCACGAACCTCTACAGGATAGGCGCCTCAGGCCTACGCCTTTGACCATGCTTGGCAACCCCCGCCCTTTGCTGGTTGCTCTATCTCCTAACCCTAGGTCTGAATT
>Ga0315279_10010698_pt1 | contig 10744 bp, 2 predicted proteins | sample YL17G06_20_MG_FD_203694 | JGI IMG/M metagenome (GOLD analysis project Ga0315279, IMG submission 203694) | Sediment microbial communities from Yellowstone Lake, YNP, Wyoming, USA - YL17G06_20 | ecosystem: Environmental > Aquatic > Freshwater > Lake > Sediment | place: USA: Wyoming | collected...
CGATCAAGAGGAAGGCGATCTACGAACTGGCGACCTGCCAGTTCGTGCATCAGGGCAAGGATGTTCTGCTGCTGGGGCCGCCGGGCACGGGCAAAAGCCATCTGGCCCAGGCCATCGGCTACCAGGCAATCAAGGCTGGGCTTGTCGTGCTCTACCGTTCGATCTTCGACGTGGTGCGGGACTTCATGCACGACGAGGCCTTCGATGGCCAGGAGAAGGTCCTGGCGCGGTACCTGAAGCCGGACCTCCTGATCATCGACGACATGGGCATCAAGCAACTGCCGAGACGGTCCGGGGAGTACCTCTTCGAGATCATCATGCGGCGGTACGAAACGCGGTCCACGATGATGACCTCGAACCGGCCGCTGGAGGACTGGGGCAAGCTCATCGGCGACGTGCCCTCGGCCACGGCCATCCTCGACCGCTTCCTGCACCACGCCGAGATCATCACGATCACCGGCCGCAGCTACCGTCTGAAAGACCATGCGGCGACTGACGCCCCCGCCAAACCCCGCGTCGGGAAACAAACAGCCCAACAAGAAGCTTGCCAGGAACAGCCGAGATGAGGTATAGAGGAGCACGAATTACTGGCCGGTTTTGACCCGCCCATCACTGGCCGGTTCTAACCTGCCCGGTGACAGCGTGATTCCTTTCGTCCGCGCACTTGTGCCGAGCTGTTTCTCCAGACGGAGTATGTCTGGGAAACCGTCTGCGTACGTGTCTTGTTGCCACGAGTAGGCCCTGTAGAGTACCCCAAGGTCGGTCTCATCGATGAAGCGATTCACACGAGCGGCGAGGTGGGGCGGAAGGCGACGCGGCATCTGAGGCACTCCTTCGAGACGCGTTTCCGACAGTGGCGGCATACTTCGTTCTATACTATGTTGCCAAGAGGAAATGGCCTGCCGCAGTGTGTCCCTGGATTCGAGCCTGGCCACCAGGCCTCGTTAGGGGGCGCCCCGTGACAATTGGCCGAAAAAGCAACACGCCAGAAAGCGATTTCCCAGCGTCTCCATATAACCCCCCGGTCGCGCTTTTCGCAACCCGAATGGTTGGCAGTGGTGCGCCCACCGTGTTCGAAGGCTGGGCCCCGGCTAAAGCACAGTAACGAGGTCGCCGTCCTTGTTCTGTTGCTTCAAGTCGGTGACCTTGTCGCCGCTGGAGATGATGAACCAGTCGGCGCCGGAGCTGCCGGTCAAGAGGTCGAAGTCGTCGTCCGTGATCAGCGACTCGTCCAGGGCGTCGGTCGAGGCTGCCAGGTCAGCCGCTCGGTCCCGAACCCAGTCGTCGCGCACCATCACCACCGCGCCTCGCGTGAAGTGGTTGGCCAGATCCGCCGCCACCAGGACATCATGGCCGGCTGAGCCGACGATGCGGTCGCACCCGTCCCCGCCGACCAGAAAATCGTTCCCGGCGGCGCCCGTGAGGTCATCGTTGCCGAGACCGCCGAAGAGGAGGTCATCGCCTGCGCCGCCGATGAGCGTGTCGTTGCCCGCACCGCCATGCAGGAACGTGGCGATTGCGAGGTCGCGAACCTCAATACGGTCGTCGCCGCTGCGGCCCCAGACCCGGATCTCGGACACCGAGGCCAACGGGACCGTATCGCTCACGACGGCCGAGTTGACGACGACCTTCAAGTTCCTCCCGTCTGCGGTCTTCGTGACCAAGATGTTGTCGGTGCCGGCCGTGCCGCCGATCCGCACGATGCCAGCTGCGTCGAAGGTCACGTCCCCGTCGGCCACCGCCTGGGTGATGTCGACGGTCACGATTGCGGGAACGCTCGTGGGGCCGCAGGCACCCGGTCTATCGGGGTCGCCCCGGTCCGTCACGGCGAAGGTGAACGAATCGCTACCCGCGCCTTCGCGCGCCATGCCGGGCTCATAGACCAAGACGGGCGGGCCGATGAACTGCTGCCCGACACTGACCGCATTGCCCTGGCCATCTGTGAGGATCCCCTCGACCGGAAGCGAGGCGATTGTAAACGTAAGGTTGCCTTCGGCGGTCTCGACATCACTGCCGCCAAGGGTGATGGCCACCTGATTGTCCTCCGTGACCGTGACCTTCTGGCCCAAGGCCACCGGTTCATCGTTGACCGGCCTTACGGTGATCGTCACGGTCGCCTCACTGCTCTCCTCAGTCCCATTCGTAGCTGTGTAGGTGAACACGTCCGTGCCGTTGAAGTTCACCTCCGGCGTGTACGCGAACGTGCCGTCTTCGTAGAGCGTCAACGTGCCGTGCGACGGACCTGTGATGAGCGCGGTCGCCAGAGCCGCTCCTTGCGGATCGAGATCGTTGGCCAGCACGCCCAGTGCGGGCAAGACGACATTGAGCGGCGTGTCTTCATCGGTCTGGTACGCATTGCAGAAGACTTCTGGCCGCGTGCTCCCGGGCGTGGTCTGGAACGTATCAGTGCCGCCGCCGGGGATAAAGGTGTTGTCTCCTTCGCCGCCGATGACCGTGTTCTGGCCAGGCCCGCCGATCAGCAGATCGTCGCCGTCGCCGCCGTCAAGGAGGTTGCTGCCGCTGCCTCCCTGCAACGTGTCGTTGCCTGCGCCGCCGTAGAGTTCCGCCTTCACAGTGACAGCGGGATCGACCTCGATGAGATCGTCACCCTCGCCGCCGAGGACGGTGACACTGCTGATATCATCCATCTCGGCGATCTGCTCGCCGTTGACGATCACCACGATGCTGCCGTACTTGACTTCGATCTCGTCACTCCCAAGCGTGCCCAGCACATACAGTCTGTTCCCACGACGTATGCCCGAGCCGCCATCATCGTCGGTGACGGTGATTGTAACCCTGAAAGCCTTGCCCTGAGTGAAGGTGTAATCGTGGCTGAGCTCGAAGGTCTTGTCGGTGTTGAGGGCCAACGGCTGTTCGCCCGTGCCATCCCCATAGTCGACTGTCGCCGTCCATGTGTCGAGGCCGGGATCCGTGAAGTAGCCCGAGGCGGAGAAGGCAGCCACGGTGCCCATGTCCACGATCTCAGCCGAATCCTCATCCAGGAAGACCTCCGGCTTGACGTTATGCACATTGACCGACCTGGTAGCGGTGGTCAGGCCGCCGTCCTCGTCGGAGACGTCCAACCGTACCTCGTAGTTGCCGTCGTCCGCAGATGTGAAGCTGAACGCGTTCCCCGAGCCCATGGCAACCACCGTGCCGTCCCCGAGATTGCGAGCCGTCCAGACAAGGCTGAGTGTATCGTTCGCCCCGGCCGGATCGCTCGCAGTGGCGCTGGCCTCGACAGCGGACCCTTCATTGCCGGCGCCCGGCATCACGAGCGTCTCGATTGTAGGAGCCACGTTGTTGACCGTCACACTCAAGCTGCCTGCCCCGGCGTGAGTGCCGTCCTCATCGACCAGATCGACGGTGATCGTGTGACTGTCCGGCCCGTCGGCATAGGTGTGGAGGACGTTGGGGTCTGCGACCACTTCGCCAGCGGTCAGGCTGGTCGAGGTGCCGTCGCCCCAGTTGACGGTGTAGGCGGTGACGGCGTCGTCGCCCGGATCGCTGACGGCCCCCAGCGTCAGGGTGTACGGTGCGCCCTCGTCCCCCTGAGCGGCTCCCCCCAACGCGATTGTCGGGGCCACATTATTGACCGTAAGGACGGTGGATGACTCAGCTCGACTGCCGTGCCCGTCGTCCACCTTGACGGCGACGTTGAAGCTGCCGTCATCCGCGATGCCCAGGTTCACCAGCTCAGGCCACGTGAGGGTCGCGCTCGCGCCCGTCGCGTCGTCGTACTGGCCGTCGCTGTCCAGGTCCCACGCGAAGGAGAGCGGATCTCCGTCCGGGTCGTACGAACCGGCCCCGTCGAGGTTAAGCTGACCGCCTTCCTCGACCACGTAGGGGCCGCCCGGAACGGCGATGGGCGCGTCGTTCACAGGATTGACTGTGATCGTGACAGTAGCGAGGTTGGAGTCCACAGTGCCGTCGTTCGCTTTGTAGATGAAGCTGTCAGACCCGTTGAAGTTAAGATTCGGGGTGTACGTGAAGGAGCCGTCCGCGTTGAGATCCAACGTGCCGTTTGCCGGAAGGCCGACCAGCACCGCGCTGAGCGGATCGCCATCAGCATCGGTATCGTTCGCCAGCACACCGTCCGGCGCGACCGTCAGCACGCCGTCCTCTTCCATGCTGTAAGGATCAGCGGCCGCCACCGGCGCACGGTTCTGAACCTCGTAGGCGCCCATGTCCACAGCCAGCCCGATAACGCGCGGGTTGCCTGCCAGATCCAGCGGCAACAGCTCCGCAGTGTCGCCATCGCCATCCAGGTCAGCCGCATCGGCTGGCAGGAGGGCGTTGTTGCCGGCATTGACTGCCGGGCTGTTCGCCCGCAGGCGCAGGTCGCCGTAGTCGTCATCGGCCGTGCCCCACGTCCCGTCGTCCCCAGGGCTGGGATTGCGGACAAAGAGCGGATCAGCGTCCAAGTTGCCCTCGCCGACCCATCCGCCCTCGATCAGGCTGTAGGAGGCAGTTGTCTCAGAGCTGGGGTAACCACTACCGGGGTGGTCGTAAATGGCAGCCCCCACTGAGGCTGTGTTGCCCCAGAGGATGCTGTTGCTCACCGTTGGCGAGGAGCCGTAGTAGTTGCACATCCCGCCGCCGCCCTGGCTAGCGGTGTTGCCACTGAAGGTGACGTTGGTAACCGTCGGCGCGGAGTAGTAGACGTTGTACATTCCGCCGGCGCCGTCGGCGGTGTTACCGCTGAAGATGACGTTGCTCACCGTCGGCGAGGAGGAGTAGTTGTACATCCCGCCGCCGAGGCCAGCGGTGTTGCCACTGAAGGTGACGTTGCTCACCGGCGGCGAAGAGGAGTACCAGTTGAACATCCCGCCGCCGTAGTTGGCGGTATTGCCGCTGAAGGTGACGTTGCTCACCGTCGGCGACGAGTGGTCGTCGAACATCCCGCCGCCCTGGGTGGCGGTGTTGGCGCTGAAGGTGACGTTGCTGAACGTCGGCAAGCAGAAGTAGTTGTCGACCCCGCCGCCGTTGACATCGGCCATATTGCCGATGAAGGTGACGTTGCTCACCGTCGGCGAGGAGTAGTAGTTGTACATCCCGCCGCCTGAATTGCCGGCGTAATTGTCCGCGATGGTTGAGTCCTCAAGCGTCAACTGGGCATGGTCGTTGTAGACCCCGCCGCCCGCGGTGTTGGCCGTGTTACCTGAGATCGTGTTGCGGACTACGATCAGGGTGCCGCTTTCATTGTAGACCCCGCCGCCCAAATCGGCGGTATTGCCGCTGAAGGTGACGTCGCTCAGCGTCGGCGAGGAGGAGGACGTGTTGAACATCCCACCGCCCTGGTTGGCGGTGTTGGCGCTGAAGGTGACGTTGCTCAACGTCGGCAAGGACGAGGTCATGTTGAGCATCCCACCCCCCAAATCAGCCGTATTGCCGCTGAAGGTGACGTTGCTCAACGTCGGCGAAGCGTGCTCGTTGAACATCCCGCCGCCCTGGCTGCGGGCGGTGTTGCCGCTGAAGGTGACGTTGCTCAGCGTCGGCGAACAGAGGTCGCTGGCGAATCCGTCGTTGTACATCCCGCCGCCCTGGTTGTTGGCGATGTTGCCGCTGAAGGTGACCGTGCTCAACGTCGGTGAGCACTCGTCGTTGTACATCCCGCCGCCGCGGGAGTCGGCGGTATTGCCCGTGAAGGTGACATTGCTCACCGTCGGCGAGGAGTACCAGTTGAAGACTCCGCCGCCGTAGCCGGCGCCATTGCCGCTGAAGGTGACGTTGCTCAGCGTCGGCGAGGAGTAGTAGTTGTACATCCCGCCGCCTGAAGTGCCGGCGTAATTGTCCGCGACGGTTGAGTCCTCAAGCGTCAACTGGGCATGGTCGTTGTAGACCCCGCCGCCCCCGGTGTTGGCCGTGTTACCTGAGATCGTGCTGCGGACTACGATCAGGGTGCCGTTTTCATTGTAGAGCCCGCCGCCCAAATCGGCGGTATTGCCGCTGAAGGTGACGTCGCTCAACGTCGGCGAGGAGGAGGACGTGTTGAACATCCCACCGCCCCGGTTGGCGGTGTTGGCGCTGAAGGTGACGTTGCTCACCATCGGCGAGGAGAGGCCGTTCCACATCCCGCCGCCGTCGCGGGCGGTATTGCCGCTGAAGGTGACATTGGTCAGCGTCGGCGAAGAGGTGTCGTTTATCATCCCGCCGCCGCCCTGGCCAGCGGTGTTGCCGCTGAAAATGACGTTGCTCAGTATCGCCGAGGAGGAGTTGTTGTAGATGCCGCCGCCATAGGAGGAGTCAGCGATATTGCCGCTGAAGGTGACGTTGCTCACCATCGCCGAGGAGAAGTAGTTGTACATCCCGCCGCCTGAATTGCCGGCGTAGTTGTCCGCGACGGTCGCGTCCTCAAGCGTCAGATGGGCATGGTCGTTGTAGATGCCGGCGCCGTAGTACGCGCGGCCGCCGTAGATCGTCAGCCCGCGGATCGTGGCGTCGGCGCCCGGGGCGATGAAGAAGACGCGCATCCAGTCCTGGCCGTCGATGTACAGCAGGTCTTGCCCGGGGCCCCGGATCTCCAGGGCGCTGCTGATCGTCAGTTGCCCCAAAGTCAGGTCGATGTCATTCCGGGTGCCGGACGAGAAAAGCGCCGCAGCGAAGGTGATCGCGTCGGCCTCCGGCGTGGCGTTGGCCAGCTCGATCGCTTCCCGCAGCGACAGATCGCCGGCGCTGTAGTCCCCGTCGTTCTCGTCCAGGAGCGTGTCCACGATGTAGGTTGTAGGACCCACGTTGTTGACCGTGACCGTGGCCGTGTCCGTCCCGGTCGCGCCGAATGAATCTGTCACCCGGAGCCGCACATCCACCGGCGTGGCCACAGGGAATCCCGACAGGGCCGACCATGGAACGGTCGGACAGGCGCCCATGTACTCGTAGCTCCCGTCGGCCATGAGGTCCCATTCATAGTGGACAATGGCATCACCGGCCGCCGTATCCGGGTCAGTCGATGCCGTCCCGTCCAGAACCAGATCGCTGCCGGAATCCACCATGTACGGGCCCCCCGCACGGGCTACTGGTGGCCGGTCCGAAGAGTAGCCAAAGTCGGCATTGTCATAACGCTGACCGGTGGCAAGGCTTATGTTCAACGGATCGGCGCCCGCCGTGAGGAGTCTGCCCGTCAGCGCCGGGGACGTCTGGTCCACGTCCACCAGGTAGTAACCCGCGGGAACGTCGGGGAACGCATAGAGACCGCCTCCGGACGTCATCGTAGTACCCATGAGCCAGGGAGCGATAGGGCCGGTGCCATCGGGATCCTGCCATAGCCGCACCGTCACGCCGTCAATGCCGCTGTCGCCCGCCTCGCGGACCCCGTCGCCGTCGCCGTCGTTCCAGATCGTCCCGCTGATCCCCGGTAGGGCCAGATCGGACAGGAAGATGCTGTAGGTATGCCCGACGAGGTTATATATCCCCGCGCCGGGATCGAAGTCAACCGTTCCAAAGAAGAACCCGGTCGTGAAGACGTGCCCAAACGAATCCACGGCGATGCTGTTCGCCCGGTCGTCGCTGGTCCCGCCCATGCGCTTGGCCCAGACGTAGGCGCCGGGACTGTCCAGTTTGGAGATGAAGACGTCAGTGCCGCCCGCGCTGGTCAGATTAGCCGTGCCCGTCCCCGGGTCGAAATCGGCCGTGCCGCCGAAGTAGCCCGTGGTGTACACGTTACCCGACCCGTCCACAGCGATGCCATACCCGTAATCGCTACTCGTCCCGCCCATGGCCTTGGCCCAGACGTAGGCGCCGGAACTGTCCAGTTTGGAGATGAAGATGTCGGCACTACCGCCCGCGCTGGTCAGATTGACCGTGCCCGCCCCCGGATCGAAATCGGCCGTACCCTGGAACTGGCCCGTAGTATACACGTTCCCCGAGCCATCCACAGCGATGCCATACCCGTAATCGTAACCAGTCCCGCCCATGGCTTTGGCCCAGACGTAGGCGCCGGAACTGTCCAGTTTGGAGACAAAGACGTCCTCGTAACCCGCGCTGGTCAGGTTGGCCGTGCCCGCCCCCGGGTCGAAATCGGCCGTGCCCTGGAACTGGCCCGTGGTGTACACGTCCCCCGAGCCATCCAGCTCGATGCCCCGGCCGATATCGGTGCCCGTCCCGCCCAATGCCTTGGCCCAGACGTAGTTGCCGGAACTGTCCAGCTTAGAGACGAAGATGTCGAAACTGAGGCCCGCGCTGGTCAGATTGGCCGTGCCCGTCCCCGGATCGAAATCGGCCGTGGTGCCGAAGTAGCCCGTGGTGTACACGTTCCCCAAGCCGTCCACCGCGATGCCATTCCCGTAATCGGGAATAGGCCCGCCCAGGGCCTTGGCCCAGACGTAGGTGCCGGAACTGTCCAGCTTGGAGACAAAGACGTCCTGGTAACCCGCGCTGGTCAGGTTGGCCGTGCCCGGCCCCGGATCGAAATCGGCCGTGCCCTGGAAGTAGCCCGTGGTGTACACGTTCCCCCAGGAATCCACCGCAATCCCTAAGCCCCGCTCTTCCATCGCCCCGCCCATGGCTCTGGCCCAGACCAAGGCTCCCGTAGCGGTGTACTTGGCCACAAATATGTCGTTTGTGCTTGGGCTCATGGAGGTCCGTCTGTACCCGCCCGGACCTGGATCGAAGTCCTCGCTGCCGGCAAACGTCCCTGTGACATAGACGTTCCCCATTGCGTCGGTCGTGGTGGCATAGGCGTTTTCCGAGGTGTTATTGCCCAGGAACGCCACGGCATCCACGTAAGCACCGGCACCGTCCAGCCTGGACAGGAAAGCGGTGTTAGAAGAGCTAGAGATGCTCACCGTTCCCGGCCCCGGGTCGAAATCGGCCGTGCCAGAGAAGTAACCCGTGGTGTACACGTTCCCCGAGCTGTCCACAGCGATGCCATACCCGTAATCGTAACCAGTCCCGCCCATGGCCTTGGCCCAGACGTAGGCGCCGGAACTGTCCAGTTTGGAGATGAAGATGTCGGGACTGCCGCCCGCGCTGGTCAGGTTGGCCGTGCTGGGCCCCGGATCGAAATCAGCCGTACCGTAAAAGTAGCCCGTGGTGTACACGTTCCCGGAGGCGTCCACCGCGATCCCACAGCCGACATCGGTGCTGGTCCCGCCCATCCGCTCGGCCCAGACGTAGGCACCGGCACTACTCAGCTTGGAGACGAATATGTCGTTGCCTCCGGCACTGGTCAGAATGACCGTGCCCGTCCCCGGATCGAAATCAGCCATACCCTGGAACACGCCCGTCGTATACACGTTCCCCGAGCTGTCCACAGCGATGCCATACCCGTAATCGTAACCAGTCCCGCCCATGGCCTTGGCCCAGACGTAGGCGCCGGAACTGTCCAGTTTGGAGACAAAGACGTCCTCGTTACCTGCGCTGGTCAGATTGGCCGTGCCCGTCCCCGGATCGAAATCGACCGTGTAGCTGAAGTAGCCCGTCGTATACACGTTCCCGGACGCGTCCACCGCAATCCCATAGGCTTGGTCGTCGCTGGTCCCGCCCAAGGCCTTGGCCCAGACCAGATTACCTGCCGAGTCATACTTGGCGACAAAGATGTCGCTCTGACCCGCGCTGGTCAACACGCAGGAAATGGGGCCCCGGCCGAAATCAACACTGCCACCGAAGTACCCTGCCACGTAGCGGTTGCCGCCCGAGTCATTCGCGATGGCGTAGCCTACGGACGCTCCGTTGTCGGATAGTCCGGTCCCGATGGCCCAGCCGAAGCCCGGCGCGGCCCCGGTCAGGCCGGCATCCCGCGTGAGGTTGTCCACGCCGGCCGTGTGGGCGAAGACGGCCGTCAACCCGAACGAGTTGGCGTCGCTGTCGGCGGCGTCGCCGTCCTGGTCCTGCGGGGCGAAGGCGTAGCCAGCCAGCGCGCGGAACTGGAGGTAGTAGTTGCCCGTCGGCACGGCCGAGAACCGGTAGTTGCCGACGGCGTCGGTGATTGCCGTGCCCAGGGAGACATCGTCCCCGCCGCCGACCTGGCCGTTGGCGCCGGCGTTGAAAAGTTCAACCACCGCCCCTGGCAGTCCGCCTTCGCCGGCGTCCTGGATGCCGTTGCCGTTGAGGTCGTGCCAGACCAGGTGCCCAATGTCCCCGGTCAGCAGCACGCGGGCCTCCAGGGCGTCAAGAATCGGACGATCGCCACAGGACTTCGTGGTTCTGTCCGGGCCGGCGAGGCTGGCCACTCGGTTCCGTGGGCGTGCCATTGCCACAACCGCCGCCCTCCCCACATCTCTTGCGCTGATCATAGGTGATACCCCTACATGCCATGCGGCCCCAAAGAAAAAGGGGAAACCGGCCCCGTGGCTGATCTCCCCATGACATCCTCTGTTGTTACCTGCGTCGCCCGAAACTCCGCCGGGCGGCAGACAAACTCCCCGCGCTTGCCCTCCGAGCAAACCGGGCATGGTCTCCCCCTTTGCTATGCCGGACTGCGGGAGGAGTATCGCACACCCATTGGGGAAGTCAAAAGATAATTCATTCTAGAACAGCAATTTCTTATAGTATGCGGCGCGACACTGCTATATACGCTGTGCGATCCGGGTAATTTGAGGATACAATCAACTCTATTTGGCTCATGGATTACACAACAGGCTGGCCGGGGATGCAAGGGGTGGGTCTCTTTCTAGCTGGCGAGGACAGAGAGGCTGTTCGCTGCACGGGGTGGATCGCGGCGGGGACCGGGAGTGTGTGTGTATCGTCCTAGTAGTCCGTCACTTTTGAAAATGTGGGTGCCACGGCTTGCTTGCAAGCCGTGTCA
>Ga0315279_10010699_pt1 | contig 10744 bp, 11 predicted proteins | sample YL17G06_20_MG_FD_203694 | JGI IMG/M metagenome (GOLD analysis project Ga0315279, IMG submission 203694) | Sediment microbial communities from Yellowstone Lake, YNP, Wyoming, USA - YL17G06_20 | ecosystem: Environmental > Aquatic > Freshwater > Lake > Sediment | place: USA: Wyoming | collected...
GGCGGCCTCCTTGATGTTGTCGGGGGTGTCAAAGTCCGGCTCTCCCTGGGCAAAACTGATGACTTCAATCCCCTTGGCCCGCATGGCCGCCGCCTTGGCTGCCGCGGCGAAAGTGGGGGAGGGTTTGATCCGGTTCACGCGCTCGGCGAGTTTCATCGGTGCTCCTTTCTTGTGAAGGGAGTAGGGGCGATTCATGAATCGCCCCTACGATAGGTTACCGTCTTGCGTCCTAAATCCGCCTACTTCTTGCGGACGTACTCCACCCACTTCTTGGCCACCTTGTAGCTTTCCCAGTAATACTTTCCGAATTCCTCGGCCAACATGATCTTGACCGGCATGCCGGCGCTCTCCAACTTGTCCATGTGGTCCTGGGTCATCATGGCTTTCTGGAAGATCTGCTCGATTTTTTTTACGATCGGGCCGGGAATTCCTTTCGGCCCGGCAATGCCCCGGGTGGAGGCGGAGAGAACCGTGGGGAATCCCAACTCTGCCGTGGTGGGCAAATCGGGATAGAACTTGGTTCTTTCCTTATCCATGATCGTGAGCATGCGGATCCTTCCTGACTTCCACTGGCTGTAATTATCGGCCACGGTGCAGAAAAGAACGTCCACATGTTTTCCCAGAAGGGCGGTGATGGCCAGAGCGGCGCCGTCAAAATAGACCAACCGCAACTTCACCCCGGCAGCCTCGGCAAACTGGAGGTAGCCGATCTCGTCGTCCTGGAGGTAACCTACGATTCCGGCCTTGATCTCGCCGGGCTTCTTTTTGGCTTCATCGATGAGGTCCTTCAGGTTTTTCCAGGGGCTGTCCGGTCGGACCGAGATGGTGGTGGGGTCGAGGGCCTGGCTGATGATGGGGACGATGTCTTCGGCCTTGAAGACCGCTTTCCGCTCCGGGTCCAAGACAGTGGTGAGGAGGTGGGGGAGATTGATTCCCCCCAGGTAATACCCGTCGGGTTTCTGCCTGGCTAACTCCGTCCAACCAATCTGCCCGCCGGCCCCGGGTTTATTCACGACGACGATGGGCTGACTGATTTGTTTCTCCGCGATGCTCGCCACGATCCGGGCTCCCACGTCTGAGCTTCCTCCTGCCGGGTAGGGAATCTGAATCGTGACCGGCCTCGTGGGATAATCCTGGGCGAAGACGATTCCGGATAAAGCAAAGATCATCCCGATTACCAAACTCACAAAAACTTTCCTTTTCATGTAGCTTCCTCCTTTTTTATTCGGCTGCAATGATACTGGGGAACTTCCCCTTTCTTTGGAAATGGAAAGAACCTTGGGGGTTCGCTTTCCTAATCGGCCTTGCGGCCCAGCTCCATCAACTTCCGGGTCGTTTGATGGAGCTCATTCATGTATTTGACGTATTCATTCCCCACCATGATTTTGACGGCCAGTCCCACCTTGTCCATCTTTTCCATGTGCTGGGGATCTTCCATGGCCTTCTTGAAGACCGCCTGGAGCTTTTTGAGGATGGGGTCGGGAATGCCCTTGGGACCCACGATGCCCCGGCTGGAAGACATGATGACGTTGGGGTATCCCTGCTCTGCCGTGGTGGGAACATCCGGGCGGAACTTGGACCTCTCCTTGTCCATCACGATGAGGGGACGGACCTGCCCGCCCTTCACCCGGGCTGTCCAGGGCCCCCCCACGTTATCCACGGCCACATCGACCTGCCCTCCCATGAGGGCGGTGTTGATTTGGGCACTCCCGTCGAAATGGACGATTCGGAACTTGACCTTGGCGGCGTCCTGCAATAAAAGGATGCCCAGGTGCTCGTTGCTGAAGATACCCGTGGTGGTGACCGTGATCTTCGCGGGGCGTTTCCTGGCATCCTCCAGCAGGTCTTTGAAGCTCTTGTAAGGGCTTTCCGGTTTTACATAAAGGCAGACCGGGTCGACCACCTGGTTGATGATCGGGACAAAATGGTCGAGGGTAAAGGTGGCTTTCCGCTCGGGGTCGAGGATGATGCTGTTCAAGGCCGGGGGATTGACGAAGCCGATGGCATAGCCGTCGGGCTTCTGCCTGGCCAATTCCGTCCATCCCAGCTGTCCTCCGGCCCCTCCCTTGTTCATAATCACGAGGGGCTGACCCAGGTCTTTTTCGGCAATGGAGGCCACGATCCGGGCCCCAATATCGGTCTCTCCACCGGCGGCATAGGCGACGATTACGGAAACGGGCTTAGAAGGATACGCCTGCGGGTGAGCCGGAGAGACAACAAAAACCGCGAAAAACAATGCGATCATAGACAAGAAAACTCTTTTTTTCATCATTCCCCTCCTGTTTTCTTCCTTCCCGACTCTATTAACACCTATTGCATTTTTAATAGATCGCGCTTTTGAAATTTGCCCATGCGCGCAAAGGCGATTCATAAATCGCCCCTACGACCGACCTCAATCATCCTTCCCCGCCCGCTTGCCCAGGAGGCGGACTGCCGGGCTGGCCAGGACGATAACCGCGATGATCAGAAGAACGGCGGAAATCGGCCGGGTAACAAGGATGCTGAGATCCCCCGCCGACATTTCCAGCGAGGTACGCAAGGCCCTCTCCATCATCGGTCCCAATATGAGAGCAAGGACCGTTGGAGCCAATGGCCAATCCAGCTTCCTGAAGATATAGCCCAGTACCCCGAAAACCACCATGACTCCCACATCAAACACGCTTTGGTTCAGGCTGTAGGCGCCCAGAATGCAGAAGAGTAATATCCCCGGGTAGAGATACTGGTACTTGATCTCCAGGAGCCTGGCCCAGATGCCTACCAGGGGGAGGTTGAGGACGAGAAGAATCACGTTGCCCAGGTACAGGCTGGCGATGAGACCCCAGACCACGTCGGGGCGCTCTTTGAAAAGGAAGGGACCCGGAGTCAGGCCGTGAATGATGAAGGCGCCCATGATCACCGCCAGAGTGGGAGACCCGGGAATCCCCAGAGTGAGAAGGGGCACCATGGCTCCATTGGCATAGGCGTTATTGGCGGTCTCCGGAGATGCGACCCCCTCGATGACCCCGGTGCCGAATTTCTCGGGATGCTTGGACACTTTCTTCTCTACCACGTAGGCGAGGAACGTGGGGATAATGGCGCCGATACCCGGGATGAGGCCCAGGAAGAAACCGATGACCGTCCCCCGGCCGATGGCTTTAGTGCAAATCCCCCATTCCTCCCGTTTGGGCAGGAGGTCGGTAAGCTTGGTTTTGATGATCTCCAGGATGGGCGCCTCCATGCTCAAGAATATCTCACCGACCCCGAAGAGGCCCATGACCACGGGGATGAAACCCACGCCGTCATAAAGCGGGGGGATGCCAAGGGTGAAGCGGGGGGCACCCCGCACCGGGTCCATCCCAATCATAGCCAGCAACAGGCCGAACATGGTCATGATCAAGGCGGCCAGAAGCGACCTTCCGGAAAGGCCGGTCACGAGGGAGAGGCCCACGACCAGAAGGGCGAACACCTCGGGAGGACCGAAACGCAGGGCAAAACTGGCCAGGGGAAGGGAAACGACCATGAGGGCCATGGTGGCAAAGGTTCCCCCGATGAAAGAGCCGATGGCCGCGATTCCCAGGGCAGGACCTGCCCGGCCCTGTTTGGCCATTTGATAACCGTCCAGGCAGGTGATCACCGAGGCCGCCTCTCCGGGCACATTCACCAGCACGGAGGTGATGGTCCCGCCGTACATGGCCCCGTAATAAATGGCCGACAGCATGATGATCGCCCCAATGGGGTCCAGGCTGAAGGTAACGGGAATAAGAATCGCCGTCCCCGCCGCCGGCCCCAATCCGGGCAAGACCCCGATGAGGGTGCCCAGAATGCATCCGATGAAGGCATACAGCAAATTGGAGGGCTGTGTGGCTACCGCGAATCCTTGAATCCAGTATTGTAAAGTCTCCAAGATCTCCTCCCTAGAACCCCAAAACCCCCATGGGCAAAGGCACCTTAAGCCAGTAATAAAAGACGTGGAAAACGCCGAAGCTCCCCAGGAGGGAAAAAATCAAGACAATAACCCAGTTGCGCATTCCCAGGGCAAGAGGCAAAAAAGCAAGGAATAGGAAGAGGGTGATCCGGAATCCCAGAAGGTCCAGGAAAGCCAAGCTTCCTGCCAGAGCCGCAAGAATGATGATAATGCGGATCGTTCCCGCACGGTCTTCCGGAAGGGGAGACCCCGGGGTGAAGGGTGTCTTCCGGGACCAGGTCACCTGGGCAAACAAGGCGAGAGAAAGGCCTCCGGTGATGAAGCTCAGCCAGACGGGAAAAAAGCCGGGCCCGGGCCCCAGCCGGTCCTTATAAGGATATCCAAAGGAGCCAATGAGGGTAATGATCGCTGCGGCTACAAAGGCCAAGCACATAATCTGCCACGCACGTTTCATCCCTGCTTTTCCTCGTTTTCCCTAAAAATCTGCTGTTACCCCGGGATGGGAAGATAATCCGGCCGAAACGCGGCCGGGGGTTTCATCCAGCGGAGGTATCTCCTTTTTATCATTAAAGATGGCAGTGTCAAGAAGAAAAATCCAAGGGAAGAAAGCCTACGGATTTCTTTTGGAAAAGAGCCTGCCGGCGAAGGGGTTTAGTCGGACACAACGATGGCAAAGTCCGGGCAAAGAAGCGAGCACATGCCGCACTTTTTGCACTTCTCCATCTCCTTGCTCTCCGGCGGAAAATATCCCTTGGAGTTCATCTTTTTGGATTGCTTCAGCACCTTGGCCGGGCAGAACTCGATACAGATCCCGCAACCCTTGCAATACCTCTCTTCTATGTATAGCTTGGGCATAACTTCCTCGCTTAAATGGTCAATAGGAAATTGTCAAGAAATGGAATAATGGAATGTTGGAATATTGGGTAATTCGGTAGTTATTATTTCTTTAACCCATGATTCCATTCTTCCATTATTCCAACATTCCAGCTTATGTTTTATCCTTGAACCGGTCTATGATCTTCTGGTACGTCTCCAGCCATTCCGGACGATCCCGATCCACGAATTCCCCCACCCAGAACTGGTCCTTCTTCAAGGCTTCTTCCTTCTTCTCCGGGGAGAAACGGACTCCCTGGGAACGGTACTTCTTCATCATCTTGGCCGGCTCCTGTTTCCAGTGAGTAGGGCACTGGACCATGATCTCGATGAAGGACAGCCCCTTTTTCCGGATTCCCTTCTCCAGCGCCTGAATGCACTGCTGGGGGTGGGCGGTGGTCCAGCGAGCCACATAATTGGCCCCGGCAGTGATGGCCATTTCGCAAAGATCGAAAGTATTCTCTACGTTCCCATAGGGGGATGTCGTGGAAGGAACTCCGCGCGAGGTCGTGGGGGACGATTGCCCCCCGGTCATTCCGTAGAGATTGTTATTCATGCAAAGGACCGTCATATCCAGGTTGCGGCGGCATACCTGGATGAAATGGTTCCCTCCGATGGCCGCTAAATCCCCGTCTCCGGTAACCACGATAGCCCTCAATTCCGGGCGGGCCAGAAGCGCGCCCGTAGCCACGGCCGGTGCTCTTCCATGGAGGGACCAGATGGCGTCGAAGCCGAGATACTGGGAGGTCACCCGGGCCGAGCACCCGATCCCCGCGATGAAGCAGAAATGGTCCCGGGGAACCTTGTCTTTCTTGACGATGCGGTCGACCGCATTCAGCGCGTAATTCAAAGCCTGCCCGATTCCGCAGCCAGGGCAGAAAATGGTGGGAAACCGGTCTCCGTAGGCTCCGGTTTCCTTCAGGTATTCCAGCATGGGGTGTTTCATAGTTCCGTTTCCTTCAGGAGAGAAAGGTTAAGATCAAGGTCAAGGTTAAGGTTGAGGCTAAGGCTAAGGCAAGATATTCTTTCCTCAACCTCAACCTTAGCCTTAACCTGCATTTCTATTTTCCTATTATTTCGATGATCTTCCCGATGATCAAATCCGGCGAATGCAGGGCCCCGAGGAAGGGAATGGGGATGAACTGCTTTGCCCGGTCCCGCAGGCTCTCCCTCAGGGGATGGATCATATATCCCAGGTTCATTTCCGGGAAGAAGACATTTTCGAGCTTCCCGATCATGGACCGGATCTTGCCATCGGGAAATGGCCAGAGAGTCTTCAGACGGAGAAAACCCAGATCCTTCTTTCCTTTATCTCGGAGTTCCTCTACGGCCTCGAAGGCCGAGCGGGTCACAGTCCCGTAGGCCACTACGAGATTCTTGCAGCCTTCCAGGTAGAGCCCTTCCACTTGGGCAATTTCGTCGGCATGATCCTCGATCTTCTGGTAAATCCGGCTCACGCAGGCCATGTGCATCTCCGGGCTGTACCTGGTCACGTTTCCGTCAGGGTGATGGACCAGCCCGACCACATTGACCCGGTATCCGTCCCCCCAGGCGGGCATGGGCGGAACTTTTCCCTCATAGGGTTCATAAGGGAGATACTTCTCCAGGGAGATCCCCAGATCCTGGGGTTTTATGCGATTTGTGATCTTGATCTGATCCCGGGCGGGGACTGCAAGCTTTTCCCGCATGTGGGCCAGAGTCTCGTCGGCCAGCAGGATCACCGGGACACGCCACTCTTCGGCGTAGTTGAAAGCCTGAATGGTGAAGTCGAACATCTCTTGCACGGAAGAAGGAGCCAGGGCGATAATCGGGCCCCCGCCGTGATGGCCCCAGCGGGCCTGCATCACGTCTTCCTGGGAGGAGGTGATGTACCCCTGCCCGGGGCCCGGCCGCTGGACATTAACGATGAGAAAGGGGGTCTCGGACATGATCGCGAAGGAGACCGCTTCCATCATCAGGGAAAACCCCGGGCCGGAAGTGGCGGTCATCGCCTTCACTCCTGCCCAGGAGGCTCCGATCAAAGAACAGGCAGATGAAATTTCATCCTCCATCTGGATGAACCGTCCTCCCACCTGGGGCATCCTCTGGGCGGCTTTTTCCATGATCTCCGATGCCGGAGTGATGGGATAGCCGGCATAATATCGGCAACCGGCGATGACGGCCCCTTCCACGCAGGCGTCGCTACCGAACAGGTAGTAATCCCCCGGGGGAAGAGGTCCGCGAAGAGCCTTTTGGGCCTCTTCCGACAATAGAGGTTCAAAGGCAGTTTCATCAACCTCGGACATATTCATTTCCTTTCTTGAAAGCCTCCAGGTTCTGACCCAGAGTCCTGGGCGGGACCGAGTCCTTGATCGCTTTCTCAAAAGCTTCCCGGGAAATGACCCCGGTCAAAGAAGCGAGAGCCCCCAGGGCGACCATGTTCTGGAATTTTTTGTTTCCTACCTGCAAAGCGATTTCCGCCGTCGGCACTTTGACGACTTTGATGTCCGTCCGGGGGACCTCTTTGATCACCGTCAAGGGGTCGATGATTAAGACGCCCCCGGCCTTCAAATCCTTGAGGTAAATGTCCAGAGCGGGCTGGGACAGGGCCACCAGTACATCCGCCATTCGAACTTTGGGGTAATGGATCTCTCCATCCGACAGCACCACTTCCGACTTGCAGGCTCCCCCGCGGGATTCCGGCCCGTAGGACTGGGTCTGGACCGCGTTCTTTTTATCATACAGGGCGGCGGCTAGGCCGACGATCTTCCCGACCGTCACCACTCCCTGACCGCCGAACCCGGCGATCCGGATCTCATACCGTTTCATCCGACTTCTGGTTCTCCTTTCTGATTGGCCGGTTGGAGCGCCAAATGAATACCTTATGTGGATGGGAACGAAATATCCTTATATCGACAACCGTAGGGGCACGATGCATCGTGCCCCTACTCTTCCTTTTTATAATACCCCAACTTGACCGAAACAATGACCAAGGCCATGCAGATCGCCCCGAGGAGATCGGTAACCCAACCGGGGTTGATGAGCCCCAGGGCGGCAACGATGAGCAGCACCCTCTGGGGCCAGGTGATGGTCTTGAGAAACCAGCCCTGGAGTCCTCCGGCCAGACAGACCGTTCCAACGCAAGCGGTGGCCAAAGAATAAATAATCTCCCCCCACGATCCGATCATCAGCAAAGGGGGTCCGTAAACGAACATATAAGGAATAATGTAGCCGGCGGCGGCAATTTTGACGGCGCACAGCCCGACCCCCCATAGGCCGGTTCGGGCAATCCCCGCTGCGGCGAAAGCTGCCAAAGCCACGGGCGGAGTGATGGCCGAGAGACAGGCGAAATAGAAGATGAACATGTGGGCGGCCAGGGGGGGAACTCCCATCTGGGTGAGGGCCGGAGCGATGGTGCTGGCGCAGATCACATAGGCGGCGGTCGTGGGGAGGCCCATGCCCAGAATGAAGGACACGACCATGGTCAGGAACAAAGCCAGTAATAAGGAATTTCCGGAAAGGGCGATCAACCCGGCGGAGATCCGGACTCCCAGGCCGGTCAGGGCCATCACCCCGATGATGATGCCGGCACAGGCGCAGGTGGCCGCTACTTCCAGGATCCCCTTGGCCCCTCCCTCCAGGGCCTCGCTGATCTTCCCCCAGCCCATGTGGGTGGCCCGGCGAAGGAAGCTAAAAATGATGATGGATAAACAAGACCATAAACCGGCTCGAATCGGAGAGGTCTCCATGACAATGAGAAAGAAAAGCAGGACGACAATCGGGATAAGCAGGTGTCCTTGCTGAGACAATACGGCAGAAGCCTTGGGAAGCTCCGCCCGGGGAATCCCTTTTAAATTGTAACGGAGAGCTTCAAAGTCGATCATCCAATATAGGGCAAAATAATAAAGGATCGCAGGGATCGCCGCGGCCACGATGATCTTGGTGTAGGTCACTCCCAGAACTTCGGCCATGATAAAGGCTCCCGCGCCCATGACCGGCGGCATGATCTGCCCCCCGGTGGAGGCCACGGCTTCGACGGCCCCGGCCATTTGCGGGCGGTAGCCCACGTTCTTCATCAGGGGAATGGTCATCCATCCGTCCACCATGACGTTGGCCACGGCAGACCCGGAGATGGTGCCGAAGAGGGAACTGGCGATAACCGCAATCTTGGCCGGCCCCCCCCGGGCCCACCCGGCCACGGACTTGGCGAGTTCGGTAAATGTGGTTCCGGCCCCTGAAGAGCTCAGGAAGGCGCCGAAGAGAATAAAGAGAAAAACGTAGGTGGAAGAGACGCCAAGGGGAATGGTGAAGATTCCTTCGGTGCTGAAGAGGAAACTTACCATGCGCGCGTAGCTGTACCCCCCATGGCGCATGGCTCCGGGCAGGTATTGCCCCAGAAGCGTATAGCCGATAAAAACAGAACCCAGGATGACCAGGGTGTAGCCGGTGGTCCGGCGGGTCATTTCCAGGACCAGGAGGACAAAAGCCGTCCCGAAAACGATGTCCCAGAAGGTTGGATCCACGCCGGTGCGCTGGATCAGGTTGTCGAAATCGATAAAAATATAAAGAGTAGAGACGACGGCCAGCAGACACAAGGGGATGTCCAGATAATGCAGGTGGTCGTCCTTCGAGGTTCGATTCACCTTAAAAATGAAAAGGGTCAAAATGAGGGTAAAACAGAGGTGAATTGCCCGGAGTTGGAAGGGGTCCATGGGATAGATGGCCAGGACAAAAACCTGCCACAGCGACATCCCGATGGCCACCCAGCGGACGATCTGGCTAAGGCGTTGGGAGAGCTTTCTTTTGGGAAGCCCCTCTTCCCCATCGGTTTCTTGAAGGGCTGGAATTTTTTCTTCTTCGGCCATAAGTCTTCTTCTTCCAGGACGGGCGATCATCCATCCGCTATTTCATGGCCGATGGCTGATCGCCGGACGGATCTTCCTTTCTTCATTTCGGGGGCAGGGCCTTATCCGGGACGGGAATTCCTTTGTCCTTGAAGTATTTGTAGGCGCCCGGGTGGAGGGGAAGACTGATGAATTTCTGATTGGCCGCCGTGACATCCTTGAGGGATTTGTGGGTCGCCACCAGCTGGTCATAGTTGGCGAAGGATAGCTCGCAGAACTTGTAGATCAGGTCGTCGGGTACATCTTTGTGGGCAAAGATGGCCGACCAGTCGGCGGTCGCCGGAACGGGGGCGGCCTGGTTTCTATAGGTATTCGCCGGAATCTCCGCAGGAGAAAGGAAAGGGTACTTGGCCTCGATTTTCTTGAGATCCTCGGGCGAGAATCCTACCACCACCCCGTCGAGGGTGGAGGTGACTTCATTGGTCGCCCCGTGGGGAATGCCCCCGCTGTTCCAACCGGCGTCGATCATGCCGTCCTGCAGCAGGTTCACCGTATCGGAGAAGGGGACGGTAACCACGCGGGAATATTTCAGGCCCAGAAGGCCCCCGATATTCCGCAGATACATGTCCGACGTTCCTCCCGGAGGGCCGCCGCTGACCACCTTTCCATTAAAATCACGGAAGTTGGTGATGTTCTTCTTCCGCAAGGCGTAGCCGTGGCCGTAGGAGGGGAAAATGGCCATGACCGAACGGAGGTTGTCGTGCTTCTGTTTGGCCCATCCCGTGCCCGTCCAGGCCTCATAGGCCGAGCCCTGAGCAATGGTGGCGAAGAGGAGCTGTTTCGACTGGATGAGCTTGGGATTGTGCACCGACCCCCCGGTGACTTCCACCGTGGCCTTGATCCCCATCTTCTCGAAGATCTTCACAAAAGCCCCGCCCACATAGTAAAAAGTCCCTCCCACGGAAGCGGTGCCGATGGAAAGGGTCTTCGGCCATTCCGCTCCCCAAGAAAAAGAGAGACTCATCAAAAGAAACAATACGGGCAGGATTCCAAAGAGAAGCGATTTTCGAAGCGCCATGATCTTCCCCCTTTTCTCAAAAATTGGAAACGATCGTTAGGCCGGGGCAGGGATTTCCCCGCCCCG
>Ga0315279_10010702_pt1 | contig 10741 bp, 9 predicted proteins | sample YL17G06_20_MG_FD_203694 | JGI IMG/M metagenome (GOLD analysis project Ga0315279, IMG submission 203694) | Sediment microbial communities from Yellowstone Lake, YNP, Wyoming, USA - YL17G06_20 | ecosystem: Environmental > Aquatic > Freshwater > Lake > Sediment | place: USA: Wyoming | collected...
ATCCACGTGGAGCAAGTTGAAGCCTGCTTCGACATCGGCCTGGTAGGAACGGAGCGCACTGGCCATGGCTTCGTCCGCGGGGAGCTGCGCCCGCAGCTCCTCATCCCGGTGCCAGGGTCCACCGTGGTCGCGGCAGACGTAGAGCAGGCCGTCGAAGCCGACCTCGCCGGCGATGCGCCGGATATCTGCGGCGAAGCGGTCCTGGGTCCAGCCTGCGGCATAGCCGCCGCCGAAGGCCGCCGAGTCCACCTGGTTGCGGCTTGCGATGAGCATGACGGGGCAGTCGGCCTCGCGGCCGGCCTCCAGCGCCGCCCGTACCACCAGCGGCGACATGGGGCCGACCCCCAGCAGCGTGGGCGCCCATCCCTCGCGTTCATACCGGCCCAGCAAGCGGCCGACGACCTCGTTCAGAGTCAGGTCACGGTTAAACGGGGTTGCCAAATCGATTGCGCCTCCTGGTGCGGGAGCGGCGAACGCGCCGAACGCGGCGGCATTCCGCGCGTCGCGCGCACGGCCGGGTGAAGAACCTGGTAGCCCCGGCGGGATTCGAACCCGCGATCCCCTGTGACTCTTCGCATTCTGCTGCTTAAAGCCACAACCGAATATTGTCCTCGACGTACTTCAGGCCAGTCGGCGAAACGCTTACCATGCCGGCGGGCTCATCGTAGTCGATAAGCGCCTTGCGATGAAGCGCCCTGAGGACGTCCCTCCGATACACGGACTTGTTGGAGTGTTCTGTGTCTCGAAAAAGGTCCGCATCATCTACGGGGGCTGGGTAGGAGTGGTAGAGGAGCGCTAGTGTGCGGTCGCGGGAGCTGAGACTAGGGTTGAGAATTCGTCTTCTTCCGGCGACCTCCCAGACCAACGCGATGTCTCTCGAGATTATCCCCTCCACGGCTGCCTCCGCGTCATGCGTGGAAAGGCCATGGAAGATCCGGACGAGTTCGGCGATCATCCAATCCGCCATGGCGACTACTACCGCGGCGTCCATGTGGTTGGGCTCAACATCGCCCCCTTCGTGTCCCACGCCGCGTTTATTTCGGATGTCATAGAGGGCAGCAAGTACGCCGGGAATATGGAATCGGACCGAGTGCGGAAAGGTCGTCAGGCTCTCAAAGCGCCGGCAGGCTTGGCGGAAGTCTCGGATTTGGGTCCCGAAAGGAGTGTAAGTCGGCGGAGACGACGTGTGCCACTCAAGCACACGGAACACCACCTCGCATAGCTTCCCTCCGCTGAGTTCCGAGGGTTCCCAGCGCGCTTCGCGGTAGTTGCGCTTGATCTCTCCGTACCTCCGGACGAGTCTCTCTCGGAATCTCCGCGGCAACCCTTGGAGGGCATCGGGCAGACTTGTGCTCGACATGGACGGCCTCGATCTCCGGACTGAAGACGGTCCCTAGCGGGTCACTTCGGCGGGGACGTTTTCTTGGGAAGGTCGAAACGGACATACTCCCGGCCCACATGGTTCAGCGCCCACCGACTTTCTTCGTCTCTCTCAAACCACCGGTCGGCATCCCGAAACACCTGATCCATCGATTTGGGCCCTCTCTTATTGAGCAGCGAATAGCACGTGTATATCTCATCTACGTCCACATTGTTCGAAATAGCACCATCCTGGAGGAAGCACGCCATGACCGCATAACGTTCCTGGTGTGTCTGGGGCTTCTTCTCGTCATAGAATTTCGTCAGTTCTGACTTCGGTATCTTCAGACTAGACAGGACCCTCGGCCTTCCCCGGCGTCTTGCGGCTTTTCCGGCGGGTGACTTCGGCCTAGCCCGAGTTGACGGAGTTGCCTTCCTCGCATCCTTGGTAGGCGCGTGCTGCAAAGGGATGCGTTGCAGAAGGAACTGGAAAGCCACCGGTCGCAGGTCCTTGGGTACGCCATCCAAGGCCTTCGCCACTTTCGCTATGTCAGAGAGAAGTTGATCGTCCACGTCCCCCTCCTTCATGCTCGAAACGTGCATTGCCCGAACGCGGCCGGCCAGGGTAAAGGCCCGAATTGGCCACGTCTGGAGCCGAGTAGCAGTTAAACACAAAAGTGCGGGGCATGTCAAGAACCGAAAGATCGGCGGCCGCGCCGCCGCTTCAGCCGTCTCCTCCGCGATCCCGCGAACTTCGGCTTCCTCTCACATCCGTTCCTGCTCTCCTCTTCAGGGTTGTCTGGTTTGCCCCATCGAGCAGGGAAACCCACCTGATTGCCGAATGGTGAAACTTAGTATTTGTCCGATTCTCCCTCACGACATACAGTTCGACGTAGGCGACTGTACTATGACTGTTCGCTAGCGCGGAGCCGCCCGCTGCAGGCCCGGCACGAGGGGAAAGACCATGAAGAGGACGAGGTTGCTGACGGCGGCCTTGAGCCTTGTCGCGGTGAGCGCAGTGGCGCATGCCGCCAACGAGCGGGTGCTGCAGCGCAGATACACCAAAGGCCTGGTCGAAACTTACGCCATCAAGGGCACGCTCTCGGAGGGGCCGGGCGGCGCCCCAGAACCCTTCGCCATTTCTGCCACCACGGACCTCCACATGACCGTCACCACGGTCGCCGTCGCCGCTGACGGTTCAGCATCGCAGAAGATGATGATCGTGGATGGGCAAGAGACAATCAAATCCATGACTAAGATAATCGAGACCACCTTCAAGGACGGCCGTATGACTCTCAAAATCAACGGCAAGCCCCAGGACCGCGGCGAGCTATACGGGGGGGGTAGCTTCGGTCAGCCGCTGGCCTTTCGGTTCGACGCGCGGGGCCGGCCGCTGGAGACGGCCCCCATCGCGTCTGATTCTAGCTCGATGTGCACCATGGACCCCGTGATTGTGCAGATTCCCGCCATCTTGCCCAAAGGCCCGGCGACGGCCGGAGACAGCTGGCTAGAGAAAATCAAGCTGCCGGTCTACCTCGTAGACAGCCGTAAGGCAGAGCTGCCCATGAAGTACACCTACATGTTTGTTGGATTCGAGCAATACCAGGACCGGCAGGTGGCACGCCTCAACTTCAAAGGCAGCGGCGTGGTACGCGCAGGCGGCGCGGATAATCCCGCTGCCAGCCTGGCGCTCACCATGAGCGGCTACGAACTCTTCGACTACGACGCGGGGACTACCCTGGTGCGCAAGGTGCGCATGGAGCAAACCAACACCGGCCCCGCCATCGGAGCGGCTCCGGTCACCTCGGGCTACGTTGTTGACTACTACGCCGTTCGGCAGTAGAACCGCGGGCCGGGTGCGCCGGGGCTGCCCCGGCAGCACTCCAGATGGCAGTTGACGGGCGATGTCCCCGGGTGAATAGTGCGACGTGCGTCGGCGGTGAAGGTTAGCGTTCGAACCTACGCATCAGCTCGAGGGGGTCTGATGGCTACCAGCGGTTACACGTCCGGACACGTCTGCCTTGATGGTCGCGTCAGGGCGCGGCCAATGTCGGCGCTTGCCCTGTTTCTCATGCTCGCCGCCGGCGCGTCCTGTCTCCCCAAGGTTCTGGCGCAGTCCGCGCCGAGCTCCGCCTCCGCCGCGGGTGCCCAACCGACCTCGGGCGATCGGTCGGCAACCCAGCCGAAGGTCGTTGCGCTGATCGAGGCGCCTGTCGTCGCGATGTCGCCCGAGCTACAACCGTTGCAGGCGGGGCTGGCCCACCTTCTGCTCAGCGACCTGGCGGGCCATCCCCAGGTGCGCGCGGTGTCGCGGGAGAAGGTATCCGCGTTACTGGAGGAGACGCAACTGGGCGGCGCCGGGCTGGTGGGGCAAGACACTGCGCAGCGTGTGGGGAATGCGGTGCAGGCTGACGTGGTGCTCGCGCTCAAAGTCAGCGGATCGCCGGCGAAGCTGGTGGCGACTGTGCAGCTTCTCAAGTCCGCAGGAGGCGAGCCGGCATGGAGCCAGGATTTCCCGGGACAGGGCAGCGATCTGCCGGGGCTGGAGCGGCGGATGCTGTCGTCGCTGCGGGAGCGCCTGGGGTTGGCGGAATCACAGGCAGGGCAGGCGCCGAAGGGGCAACCCGCGACACTCGCCGTCTTTGACTTCCAACCGGGAGGCCCGGTTGCTGAGCTGGATAAGTATGGGAGCGACCTGGCCGACCTGCTGGCCAGCGACCTGTCGGCATACGAGACCGTGCGGTTGGTCGAGCGCCAGCGCCTGGCGGTGGTGCTCCAGGAGCAGGCGCTGGTCCTGACTCAGCGCAGCGCGCAGGACCAGGCGCGGCTGGGCCGACTGCTGGGGGCGCAGCGGCTCCTGTACACCACCATGGTGCAAGGGGGGCAGAATGTGCGCTTCGACTCCCAGCTGGTGGAGCCGCAGACGGGAATGATCGTGACCGCGGCTTCGGTCGAGGGGCCGGCCCAGCAGGCAGCCGCACTGCTGCACGAACTCGCCGGCCAGATTGCCGCGAGGCTGTCTGTGAGCGGCAAAGCGCCCGAGCCCTCCGCCGGCGACGCGGCCGGGGCTTTGCCGCTGGAGGCGGCCATTCACCTCACCCGCGGCGCCAAGCTCTATCGTCTGCCTGACTACGACAAGGCCATCCCGGAATTGCAGCAGGCGGCCTTCTTGGCGCCCGACGTGATGTGGGCATGGAAGCTGCTCGCCGAAGCATGCCTGTACGACAAGCGATACGATGATGCCGTCCGCTATGTCACGAGCTTCCTGGCCCGGCATCCCGAATTGGGCGGCGAACTGCGCCCGATCCACGCCGACGCGCAGGAGGCGCGGGGCAACTGGTCTGGACTGGAGGCGGCCGCCCACGCGTGGCTGAATGATCCGCCCTCCACCGTTGGGATGTGGCGCGAGACGCAGGCTGCGCACTGGCTCAGCCTGGCCCTCATCAAGCAAGGACGCGTGGAAGAAGCGGTACGCTATTGCGAGTCCCTGACCGGTCACGCGGACGACAGGAACATCGTCGGCGCCTGGGGTGCCCTTATCCCTAACCTGATGAACTCAGGAAAATGGTGGGTGCCGCCCGGCGCGGAAGGACCACAGCCTAATGCACTCTCCGTCGTGCGCAGGGAATTGGCGGCCCTTCCGGTCGGCCCGGAGGCTGAGCAGCGTGCCGTCCGCTGGCTGACATGGCCGGTGCTGATGCACTGCCTGATCGCCTCTGCAGTCCCGGGCTCGCACCTATATGACCTTCCTGCGCGCGACTTGGCGCCAGGCCTGGAAGTCCTGGACAGCGTCATCGCCAAGTTCAAAGACGGAACACGCATACCTGCGGCCGCGGGGCTAGCGCGGGCACTGCTCTTGGCGCGCATGAACCGCCCCGCCGACGCGCTGGCCGCCCTGCACAGCGTGCTCAAGGACTTCCCCACGGCCGACGTGGACGGCTTGGACTCTACTCCGTTGAGCCCGCCCGCCAACGGGACGGTCCACTTCTACATCGGGGTCATCAACGAGCACCTGGGGCGGCGCGCCGAGGCGGCCGCTGCGTATCGCAAGGCGGTGGCGATCCTCGGTTCCGATCTCCCCCTTGGGCAGGCGGCGCTTACCCGTCTCAAGGAGTGGAAGACGCCGCCTCCGCCCGAAGCGGCCTGGGAAAAGCGCGTGCAAGCTTTCCCCCCGTTCACCTGGTCTGCGCATAACCGTCGCTTCGTGCATTGGCTGCGCACGCACGGACACCAGCTTTGGGAAGCTGGTTCGGCCAATAAGGACCCGCTCATTGGGTCTAGCGGCACCCTCGTCCTGATCTACGGAGGGCGGCAGCCAAGCATGCCTTCCGCCGATGACCTGCGTGCGTGGGTGGTGCATGGCGGGCGGCTGCTGCTCCTTTGCCAGCAGTTGAACGAGTTCATGTACGCCCCGGATTCCCCGCAGTCCGGGCGCGCGACGCTGGACCAAACCCTGAACTGGATTCTGCCGGCATTCGGCATGCGTATGGATCCGGCCGCCCTCTGGACGCTGAGCCAGGACCAGCCGGTGACGCCGGCGGAACGGGCGCCGGTGCCGGGGCTCGAATCGTTCGCCTACACAGGCGAGTGGTCGCCGATGACCTGTCCGGATGAAGCAGTGGTGCTTCGGCTGGCCGGAGAAGCCGGTCAGCCCGCTTCCGCGCACACCTCCGGTGCCGTGGTCGCCGCCGCAAGGGACTTCGGACTGGGGCGAGTTGCCGTGGTGACACTGCGGGATTGGTTCCCCGCGATGGCCTGGCCGGACCGCCCTGCGCCCTGGGATGAGCGGCTGCTGGCGCGCGTGATGGCCTGGCTCACCGAGCCGCAACGCGATCCCGCGAAGAGCAAACTGGTGGAGCGCTTCGCTCGCGCGTGGGAAGCGCGGATGGCGGACTATCCCAACGGCGGCTTCCGGGAGTTCGAGGCACTGATGCGCCAGCCCGGCCCTTGGGGGGAGGAAGCGCGATACATCGTGGCCCAGATGCGTACTGGCGGCGGCGGGTCTGGGGCCGGCAACGCTGCGGCAGCGCTGCCTATGTTCGCGGAACTGGCGCGGTCGGCGCGCGACCCCTGGCTGCGACGGATGAGCGCACTGTGGGCCGGGCGCCTTGCAACGTGGCGGGATAACCCCGCGCAAGCGCTCGATTACTATCGCATGGCGGCTGCTGAGCAACGCGACTATCTGTGGGCGAGCGCCATCATCGGCCAGGCTGACGTCGCCGTGCACCAGGGGGACCTGCACCAAGCCGAAGCGCGCTTCCGCGAGGTGGCGAATACCATCGGGCACTCCTCGGAGCGCATCCGCGCCCTCTATGGGCTCGGCTACTCGCTGGAGCACCAAGGCCGCAAGGCCGAAGCCGCGCGCTTGTACCAGGCGATCGCAGATGAGTACGGCGAGGTGCAACTGCCGCCATTCTTGGAGCCGCTGTGGGCTGACCCGCGGAACCTGTACTGGCCGCAGGTCAGCGGAGCGAAGCCCTGATGGTTCCGGCAAAGGAATGACCCCAATAGGGAGGGGGTCTGATGGCCACCACCGGTTACACGTGCGTACATGTCTGTCTTGCATAGTGGCGCCAGGTGTGGCTGTCAGGCGGCGATGAGACCGCTGCAATGGGCCGAAACCGACACTCAGAAGGCCGTCAGCGCGGCTTAGCAGCCGCCTAACAAGGGCAAGCGGCGCGATGGCAGGGACGCACACACCCACCGCAGTGGCCGGGGCGCCTACCCAGGTCTCCGTTTCTTCGGGGCCAGATCCCCCACTCCCCCGTTGGTTGTGACTTGGCGTGTCAGGTGCCCTTGGCGCTCGCCCCCGGTCGGCACACTCGAAAACTGGTAGTACACCAACTGGTGATCCGCCCTGAGGGTATGTTCGACGCCGCGCACGCAGGCGACCATGTCCCCAGGCTCCAGAGCAAACTCCTTGACCACCCCGGTAGGGCTGCGCAAGGTCACTTTCGGGTTCCCTTCCGTGAACCACCAGTATTCATCCACGTCGTGGTAGTGCAACTCAACATCGGCATTGGCCCGCAGCCGAAACCGGTGGAAGGTCGCGGGATCGACCGGATTGAGAAGACCGGCTAATTCCTGGGACACGCGTTCACCGCGACCGGTGTGGACAATGCACAGAGCCGGATCATCGACGTTCTGGGTAAAGACGCTCATGCGATCATCCCTTGTCATGTTGAGCTTCAGCGACCATGGGCAAGTCGGGGGCTGAGTCAAGTTGAAGTCCCGGTGTCCCTGCTCTTGCATCTTGAGCCATCAGCGCGAGCTTGCGATAGTTCTCACGCTTGGCCACCAGGGTCCGAATCTGCAGCGGTGTTCGCCGCGCCAGGACGGCTTCCTTGCGCGACAGGGTGGTCGAGGAGGACATCCTGCCATCGAAACAACATGCTTTGGATAGAATCGTGGCCTGTCGCGGTTCGCGGATGGCCTCGCTGCAAAGGCAAGATTCCTTCTGGCGGGCATGACAGGATTGCCTGCGCAGTCGGGGTTGATGAGCCACATGCCGGCGCCTCTTTACCATCCTCTCGGTTCTCCTCTATAATCCGTTCATGGACCGCATCCTTGTCATCGGCGCCGGCGCCGCCGGCCTCTTCGCCGCCCTTACCGCCGCCCGCCGCGGCCGCGCCGTTCTGGCACTGGAAAAGATGCACCGCCCCGCGCTCAAGCTTGGCATTACCGGCAAAGGCCGCTGCAACCTCACCAACCTGTGCGACGTCGACGAGTTCATCGCCAACGTCCCCGGCAACGGCCGCTTCCTGCGCCCCGCCGTTTATGCCTTCACCCCCCAGGATGCGGTGGACTCTTTCGCCGAACTTGGGGTGGAAACGAAGGTGGAGCGCGGGCGTCGGGTCTTTCCGGTCTCGGATGACGCTCCCTTGGTCGCCCGCAGCTTGATCAGCGCGACGCGCGCCGCCGGCGCCCGTATCCGCCCACACGCGCCGGTGGCCGAGATCCTGTTGGCGAAGGGCCGGGCCGCCGGGGTGCGCCTGGAAGGCGGTGAAGAGCTGCCCGCGAGCGCTGTCATCCTGGCCACGGGAGGCGCATCCTACCCGGCTACCGGCAGCACCGGCGACGGCTACCGCCTGGCGCGCCAATGTGGGCACACCGTTACCGACATTCGCCCTTCGCTCGTGCCCTTGGAAACGCAGGAGGACTGGCCTCGCCAGTGCCAGGGCCTCACTTTAGAGAACGTCGAGCTGCAAGCATGGAGCGGCTCCCGGTCGGTTTATCGAGAGTTGGGCGAGTTGCTCTGCACGCACTTCGGTGTGTCCGGGCCGCTGGTGCTTACCGCCAGCCGGCACCTCGCGGGCGTCGCCAGCCCCAGGCTTACCCTGGATCTCAAGCCCGGCCTGTCCCCGGAGCGGCTCGATGCCCGCCTGCAACGCGACCTCGTCGCCGGCGGCAACAAGCAGCTTAAGAACATCATGGGCGCGCTGCTGCCCCTGCGGCTGATCCCGGTGGTGCTCGACCTGGCGGATGTGCCCCCCGAACTACCCTGTCATTCCATCACTAAGGCTCAGCGCCGCCGCCTGGGTGAGACCCTCAAGCGCCTGGTGCTTCACGTCACCAAGCCGCGCCCGATCGCGGAGGCAGTTGTCACTGCAGGCGGGGTCAAAACCGGGGAGATCAACCCCGGGACGATGGAGAGCCGGCTGGTGCCGGGGCTTTTCTTCGCCGGGGAAGTGATGGACGTGGACGGCTATACGGGTGGCTTCAATCTGCACATCGCCTGGGCCACCGGTCGCCTCGCCGGGATGAACGCCTGAAAAGGGGACAGGAACCACATCTGTCCAAAAACAGGCTTGGTCCCCCGGCTCCACAACCGGGGACGGGTCCGCGTTGGGACAGTATCCGTTCTCCGCATTATTGGGACGAATTCGGGGCTGAATTGAGGTGCGGCTTGGGCGTCCCTGCCGGTGCATTTTGACGACGCCCCGCATCCAGCGATAACGCGGTCGCCGGGCCGCAAACGCCAGTACCTGCAGCGCTCTTCGCACGGCGGGGACGGCTTCCCCCGCGACCACACCGGCATCCCCGCGTGACGTCAAGGACACCGGCAACGATCATCATGCGCGGGGGCCCGGCATCTGTCTACTATTATGCCCGGCCCCCGAACATACGCAGGCCGTGAGCCGTTGTTCGGGCTCACGATTCACGCACGAGTTCCTGCTTCAGGACTTCTTAGCGCCGCAGCTCTCCTTCTTCTCGGTCCCGCAACTCTGCTTCTTCGTCGCGGCGCACGCGTCTTTCTTCTCGGTCCCGCAGCCCTGCTTCTTCTTGGATTCACAGCTTCCCATTGCGATTCGTCCCTTCTCGACGTGGCATTTGAGGAGTGATAATCATACCCGACTGTAGTCAGTTTCCGCGGCGGCTTGATGCCTTCCTTGTCGGCAATTGAGACAATCAGGGGCTGCGCGGTTGAATGGACAGGTTTGGCCGCGGTATCTTGGACGACGCGCGACTCCGGCCGGCCGGGCCTGCCCTCGTGAATGATGCCACGGGCTGTGCTGGTCCCGAGGCGTGTCGCGTGCTCCCGGTTCGTGATTCACCCGGGATGAGACTCCTGCTAACCGGCTGGACAGCGAGCGGCGGCGCTCGCGGCCTGACGTCTTCCCGCGGCACTTCAACAGAGGCAAATGGGATGTCAAGTCGCGAGTTCTGACGGAGCCGATCGTCGCATATGTTCTCCCGGACCGAGCGCCCTAGATGCGAGTCACGCCCGGGACGGCGGCGGCGTGCTTCTTGGCCTTCTTCTCGCGGCGCTTCTCCTTGATGCCCTTGACCGCCTTCTTCTTCTCCTCGTGCTTGGTGGTATGTCCTTTGTCCTTTGATGCCATCTTACTGCTCCTGTCAGTGAGGTCCCCTCGCTACCCCCCAACTCGGTGAGCGGCGAACGGAGGACTGCCCCGTGTTGAGGTTCAGCAATCACGGGACGAATCCGGGGGTGAATTAAGGTACAGGTAGGGTGTCCCTGCTCTTGCATCTTGTTCCGTCCGCGCGAGCTTTCGATAGTTCTCACGCCTGGCCACCAAAGCCCGCATCTGCAGTGCTTTTCGCCGCGCGCAAACGGCTTCCTTGCGCGATAGGGTGGTGGAGGAAAACATCCTGGCATCCTTATAGAAGCGGCGTCAAGGCCCCGCTGCGGTTTTCCTCTCGAGTCCCTCGTGCGAGCCGCAGGGCGAAGCACCCTTCTCTTGTGCGAAGCCCGTGGCGGCTCGCCCATCGTTCCCGGTCAGCGGTCGGGTTTTGCGCGAATCCCTTATCGGCGCTCGTGGCGCAGTTTACCCTCGCGGATGTGGGGCCTCCCAGTTCGAAACTGAGCCGTCAAGGCGGCTAGATGCCAGGTGGGGAGTGCCCCAAGCAACGTACGGCTCCG
>Ga0315279_10010705_pt1 | contig 10738 bp, 16 predicted proteins | sample YL17G06_20_MG_FD_203694 | JGI IMG/M metagenome (GOLD analysis project Ga0315279, IMG submission 203694) | Sediment microbial communities from Yellowstone Lake, YNP, Wyoming, USA - YL17G06_20 | ecosystem: Environmental > Aquatic > Freshwater > Lake > Sediment | place: USA: Wyoming | collected...
TCAATTTCGACGGTCTTCATGGTCGAAACCTATCCATTAGACCACCTAATCTCTCTTGTGGTCCGGAGCTAAACTAGTGGGATTTGGTGCGGGGGAGGGGATTTGAACCCCTGAACCCCTGCGGGACAAACATTCTCTTTCTTGCCGTCAGGCATTCCAGTGTCTGACAAGAATTCAGCCTCAACAACAGTAGAACTACTTCATTCTCAGCTCATAAGAGTTAGAGGTACTTTGAAGAACACGCAGGTCATTGCGGACTTTGACGCATGGCTCAGCTTTGTGATTTCCTCACAGACTCTTGTTGTATCTCTAGCTTGGTCTTTGCATCTTCAACGTAGTCAAGAAGATTGTGATTCGGCCTCCCTACGAACTCCAGCCCAAGTTTCGAGTAGAAATTCCTGGTGATACTTCTTCCGAGAACATTTCCAACTGTTGCACCAAAGTTCTTTTCGAACACATGAAAAACGACATCCATGTGATATGGCATTTCATCTCTTCTTATTCCACCAAAGAAGTCAAGGTGCTTGTAGAAGGATTCCAGAACGTCTCGACCCAGTAATCCTACTATTGTTTCATCAATGGCCTTGGCCAGGGTTTTGTTGAAATCTCTTGGTGTACGCCTCTCGGAACCTGCATCTTCCTTCTTTTCTGGCCAAGCCAAGGTTCAAACTGTCCATATGCCGAACTTTGATGTCCTCTGCTTTATTCTCAGGTAGAATCCAAATGCAAATGCCAGATAGCTCCATTGGTAGAGCAAGTCTATCGGATGACCCGTGTAGTAGGTGCCTATCGTGCTAGTCCATGCGAAGAGCAAGTCGGCAACTAGCGTCAAGATGATGGCGATTGTCACGTACAACACAGGCTTCCAGAAGGTACCACTCCTGAACACTAGCAACACGGGAATGCTGACGACTAGTCTGAAGTTCCTTCTGGCAAAAGGGCAACATAGAACCCATCAGGGATGGTTCCTGTCAATCAGTTCCACAATGGAACTAATGCTTGGGATACCTGTCAGCTAATGTGAGATGCCGTCAGATCCTCCATCGAATAAATTGCAGAGTCACCGTTTCTCATTTCTTGGAAGGGAGAATGGAGGTGGATGTTGGAAGTTAGGTTGGGGTATGGTTGCTACTTCAGACGATGGGTGGAAGGACAGCAATTAACTACACAGATGCAAACCTGCCTGAAACATGAGAACCTGCTTCAAACCTTCAGAGATACCAACGGAGTCACATCCGATGTTGCACGAGGGTATCCGTTCCTTGACCGTCTAAGGCTCAGCTGGTTTGTGACGGAGGTCCCTGACCTCCCCTCCTTCATGTACACACCATTCATGGTCCTCATGCGTCGATTCCTCATACCTGTATGTGTTGGGCTTTTCAAGTGGACGATGATTCTCCTAGTCTCCGTCCTTGGCATACTAATCCTAGGTGCCGCTGTAATGTCTCTGCTTGGCAGGTAGAAGATATGTTATCGAGTGCTCAGTTCAAATGCTACCGAATACGAACGTGACCGTTCGGAGCCTGTTGGCCCTGGACAGTTAGCCTAGATAGAGTCCAAGATGCCCTCCATGCAATAAATCACAGGGACCCGTTATCAGGGCCGCTGAGACCAGTGTCAGCTTTTCAGAAGCTGTCCTGCATCCGATGTGGTGTCCCCCTAGTAGACGGTGCAGTGTTCTGCATTCAGTGTGGAGCCAGACAGGAAACAAAGGGAGCCAGATACCGTGATGTTTCAATTGACAGGCTGGCTCTCTACCCAGTCAAGCTCCCATTATCATTCCGAGTTGTGATGTTCACTGCCAACTGTGCAATTGCCAGCATCTCACTCTTGGTTCTCACGGTGGGTGGTCTGTTCCTTGCTGCAGGTTGGTTGATGGAGGCAAGAGAGTTGCTGACAGGGTTCGGACTCGGAATAGTTGTCTGGGCATTTTGGTTATTTCTCCTACTGTTCCTCACAGCAATCTACTTGGTCTTCGTTGGAATTCTGACTCACAAGATTCTCAATAGAATCCTTGGCAGGTAACCGAAGTTCTGATTTCCACCGTGGAACTCGGTTCAGGGGCCCTTCTCGGGTAGATAGGTGACTAGAAACAGCTCCCCTACCTGCTCTCTTGCCATATTTTGACGGCTTTTCCGACTATTTCTGGCAAGACTTGGGCATATTATTCGGGTAGAGTGACTACAGGTGAATAGCCGCATGCCCACGGCTACTTGAACTCGACCCTCAGCTTCTCAACTTCAGTCCAGACTTCTCCCTTCTTCCTAGATCCGGGAACAATCACAGGGTAGTATCTAGGGAAGCACTCATCGTTGATGACTTTCGCAAGTTCTGGGTCTTCATGTGCAGCCTTCATCTGTTTGTCGAAATCTTCACGGTGCTCATATTCATCCAGGAACATCCAGTTCTCCTCAGACGACCCTTCTTCAGTGAAGGTGAATAGGCGAGACCTAGTGTAGTAGAACTTTTCCGGATGAGACCTCTGCCAGTCCATCCACCAACGCATGAACTCAAACTGCTTCTCATGGTTCTCTTTGGGAACACGCCATCTTACAATATTAACGAACAACAAGTTCACCTCTTTGTTAGCATTCTTGGTTCTTTCCATTCCTCTCTGAGGATACTGTACAGATAGGCGTCTCGCAGTTGGGACCAATGGAAAAAAAGAACAGTGGAGGAGGCAGATTACGAAGCTACCTGTAGGCCTCTGCATCCACTTTGGCCATTGGGTATATGCCTTCTGTTGGAAGCTGAGGAATCTTTCTCAAGGCCATGCGGATTGATTCAATGTCTTTAGCATCCCACTCACAGAATAACTTGGTTATCTTCCCCTGCTCATTCAGCTGAAGCCAGCTACCAACCCAATAGGCGTCCGTGCTGACGTTAGTCCTTACCGCCTTTGCGATTGGAGTAGCCTCCTCAACTGTTGTGGGCGACGGTAGTGGATGAATAGCCAGAAACTTTCCCATTTCATTTCACCTCCCTTTTCTTCAATCTACGTTCCACTAGACTTCAATACGAGAGCATCTCATAGACCCAGCAGTTGTATCATTAGTATGAGAATTAACATTTGCTACTACTTTGTCAACCGAAATCTCTTGAAGCGTAACTTGGATAGACCTGCTGGACATTGCCCTTCGAGTCTATCCCCAGTAGAACTAGGCCCAACCTATCGAACACGGCAGGGTCTATTCTCTTGGCATTACGAAGAGTTGTAACCAAGGCAACTTCATTGTAACCATAAGCTAAAGCCTCTGCAAGTTGCCCTATACCTCTCGTAATGTCATCCCTTGGAGTCTTGAGTTCCAAAGCCATCTTCCACCCCTTGCCCTCGACTTCACCATCAATAGCCACATTCCCCAACTTGATTGAGGCCAAGCGAACCTTCAAGCCCTTCTGTCGAAAATGCCTGGCAATAGCCCACTTGAGCCAACGAAGATTAGTCAATGTTAGTTCTTTCTAGGATTCCTCTTTTCGTTCTACTATCGAAGCGGTTCCACTGATGGTTTTGCTCTGAGTTTTCACGAAGCGTGCTTGCTTCATCGAAACATACATGCCAAGTAGAATGAACAGAAAATTCAGGGGCAAGAAGTATGCAGGTGCAAGTAAGTAACTGACCACACTCGGAAGGAATGCAACTAGTACACCGATAATGAGCCATGTCCAGTCAACTTTCATCCGAACATCTTCAAGTGGCAAGGGAAGTTCTACACCTGAGAGCTAGTAGTTCTTATTGAACCCGTTGTGGACTTGCCTCACTTCCTCTTCCTGAAGAGTTTCATGCCATCTACTTCAGTGACATAGTCAAACCCATCTTCAACTAGGTTCTTGGCTTCCTCTACCGTTCTGGCAACCTTGCAGACATACTCATCACCCTCAAAGTTGACTAGGTGGGTGTAACGCATAGTGCTGAGGATAGACTTGTGTCCAAGTATCTGTTGAACGAAGAGTATGTCTTTGGTTCTCTTGTATTCCATTGTGGCCTTGAAATGCCTCAACGTATGGAATGTTATGGCATTGATTCTAGGGTTCTGAAGGTTCTGAGCTAGTCTTTCTCTTCGTTTGATGAAGTTTCTTCTGAAATGTTCGATGGACTTTATTGGGTCAACCCCTGGGTTTCGGAAGACGGTCTCATACTTGTGTGGAAGGTTGTTTAACATGGCAACGAGACGGTTTGATATTCCCAGTTGCCTTGCATTGCTGTTCTTTTCTGGGGATTTGTTGACTGCTGCTCTCTCGAAATCAATATCCTTCCATCCAAGATTCCATGCTTCACCACATCTCATCCCTGTCTCCCTGAGTAGTTGTAGGAAGGCAGAACCTTTCTTGGACATACCTGAGACTAGTTGTGCCACTTCTGTTTCTAGGGGGATAAAGGGTATCTTGTCTGTTTTCTTGTATCGTGGTCTGTCGAAGGGTATGTTCTTGAACTTGTAGAACCTGGTAAGGTCTTCGACCAGTTTCCGTTTTCTGCTCTCACTGGTCTTGGCTGAAGCTAGTGTAGCTTTGACGGTTTCTGGTTCGAGTAGGTTGGTTCTCCTTGCCACCCACATTAGGGACTTGACGGAGAAATGGATTGTTGATTCCCTGTAACCCTGCCTTCTCATCCATAGTCCATAGGAGACTATGTCCCCTAACGCTGGCACAGAAGGGGGGAGGTTCACTAGTTGGTGCGGGGGAGGGGATTTGAACCCCTGAACCCCTGCGGGACGAGGTTTCTTAACATCAGGGCTTGATGTTCCTGAGCTTCGCGTTCGCATCTGATTCGCATGCGTCTCGCGCCTTTGACCTGGCTGGGCGCTGGAGGGTAACATGCCTACCCCCGCTTAAGCCAGAGTCCTACCCCGCACGCGAAATCCTCGTAAGCACGAGGCGTCAATAAAGCTGTTGCAAACGACTTGAAATTCATCGAATTGCGTGGACCTGTCTCTTGGCTTGGCGCTCCAGAAAGTAGAGGCTGCCCGAAATTTCATCTTCCTCATCACGACATCAACATGTTTCGGACTTCTGGGCTCGCTGGCTTGTAGGTCAGCTCATCCCCAGCATAGGCCAAGCCTTCTGTGGCCCATCGACCCAACCGCTCAGCGAAAACAAGTTGGCCGATATTGATAGCCGCATTCCAGTCCGCGTCATAATGCAGACCGCAGTCCAAGCACCAGAACAGTGCCTGGCTGATTCTACGAGTGTTTGTAGAACTACACCTATGGCAGCGCTTGCTCGTCCATGCTTCGAACACTGTTTCAGCCTCGATTCCCCGTTCTGCGCATTCATCGAGGATGTATCGAATTCTGCGTCCGTAACGAAAGTGTCGGTGCATCGTTCGCCGCAGTCCTGGTTTCCCGTTGCCGCGATAGTTATCGTACTTAACCTCCTTTGGGTAGCCGACCACTACCATTGCACTTTCTCGTTCAGCCATGTCCGCGACTTTCTTTGCAATTAGCCGGTCAGTATAATCAGCAACATGCCTGCGCTTATGGCGCAAATGTTTCAATAGCTGCCACATCCTAGCGGTCTGCAACTTCGCAAACCGACGATTCAGCATATTCAGGCGATGTCTTTCTTCACCATCGCTCAGCATTGCAAAGTCACGTCGTCGAAGGGGCCCATTGGGCGTCAGCAACACGGTTGCCACCGCCCTCCGCACGCCCAGATCGATCGCTCTCACTCCGTGGACTGGTCTATCAGGAGTGGTATACTTGACGCAAATATGCGCGTAGAATCGTCCGTCTCGCTTGATCAGCTGGAAGTCCACTATGCGACCCTGTCTCAGGAGATTTTTGTGATATTCGACGGGATTGAGCGGAATCGTAACTCGACAACCCTTCTTCAAAGTCGAAAGCCTGATCACGTAGGACGAGAGCTTCATTTGCTCAGATGCTTCAACGCTGCCCATCCTCTTGTCTATGCGGACAGGAATCTTGGATTGCATGCCTCGGTAGAATGGCTTGTGCGGTTCTCGTCTGGCCAGCTTTTCGCGCCACTTACCTTTTGCATACTTGTACCGTTTTTCCCACTCTGCATGTCTGGTCTGATAACTGCGCCAGAGCCATAATGCTTGATCACGACATTCTTGGACGTACGCAATTTGGAGCTTCGTTATTTTTCCTATCTCCGCGATATCGCTGCGGGAGAACTCGCCATAGTGTTCAACCCTCATGTTACGTTGCTCGATGAGCTGCGAGAAGAGTCCAACACCATAGCTCATCCTAGCCGTGAGACGGTTCATGATGGAAAGCTTTCGCTTAGTCAGTAAATGGTGCACAGGTACACGAACGGTCTTCGTGACTTCCAAAGCGGTAATCCATTGCGCACCAGACCTAAAGCTTGGAGAGATGGCTGAAAGTCAACAAGCTCAAACCAATGCCAAGCACATCAGATTAATATCGCTCGGATGGGCGATTGTTTCCAGGGAGACGCTGCGACCTCATCTCTCTCCGGGACGGAGAGCACATTGTAAGCTCTATGGCAGCAGTCTCCCGAGAAATCTTCTAACATGCTCGATGAGTGAATTGCATATCTTTGGTCGGGCTTCTGCATCAGTTTTGACGTGTGCTCCGCTAGAGTCTTGCTATTTCGTGAACGGAAACGCTGGAAAAAGAACTAGCCTAGAAGGCGTTAGTGTAGTAGAGCTGAGGTCCAGCGTAGAATACAGGAGCGGGGTAGTGGTAGCCGTTGTAAGAGTATGGGTAGGGAACAGGCATCAAGTAGACAGGTCTCCTCCATGCGTATGCGGCTGCGCCAAATCCAAAACCCGCGAGAGCGCCAACGCCGACACCAACCGCCGCACCCGTCGCGCCAGCTGCTACATAACCTAACGTTCCACCAGCTGCAGCTCCCAATAGAGCACCGGCTGCTAGAAGAAAGATCGGCAATTCATTTCACAGGAAAGACCTTACCGAGCAGAAATATATCGTTTTGTTGGGAACGGGGGAGGACATTGCAGGGTTGAACGCAATATTGTTTCTCTACATCAGGAATTATTGAGACAGCATAGGTACTGCGGTCAGCTTGCACTCCAGAGCATAGACCCGCTCTAAATTGTACTCGTCGAAAGGAGCATTAGTTGAGAAACTGAGGCGAGTCCGTTAGGAGCGGGATGTGATCACGCGAAGGGTCCTACGCCTTCGGTGATCTTAATCGCTTGAACGGGGCACTGAATCTCGCAGGCCCTGCAGAAGATACAGTCTCGCTCACGAGTTGGGTCCGCTTTCCAGCGGTCGAGAAGCGTCTTGCCACTGTCGTTCGGAATTTGCTTGTCAATCTTCTCCTGTTCAGCCGCTATGTCCATCTTGTCGAAAACATTCACAGGGCAGACGGAGATGCAGATGCCGTCAGCGATGCAGATGTCGAAATCAACTGCCACTGCAACGCCGTGCACTCCATATTCTTTGCTGACGCCTTCCTTCCATCGCACTTCGTGTCCTTCGTGGTCTTCTTTCTTGGGCCATTCGTTAGGGAAGCTTGCGTCGTCGATTATTCGCCTTTCAGTCAACGATTGCACCTAGTCAGGCCGCCTGAAGGTAGGATGAATTAAGAAGATTTGCGTGTCACAAGTGAACCTGACAATTCGCGACGAACTGAGAAAAATCTACGAGACAACAAAATCGTAGAGAAAGTCTGATGCAAACTGTTAGATGTGTCACTTGACCGATTTGTGTTCAGCGTGCGCCCACTGTGGCTCTGACCTTCGGTTCCAGTACCGTCCAAAGCCAATCGGCGAATTCGCTCAGGTTCTTGGTTTGTAGGTAGACTTCTCCTGGTCCTGTGATGTTTGTGACCAAGCCCTCGCCTCCGAGGAGTGTTGACTTGAGACCACCGAACTTGGTTACTGTGTATTGGCAGGTGTCGCTGAAAGCGACTAGATGGAAGTTGTCGACAACGAATGTTTCGCCAGCTGCCAGTGGATGTGAATCGATCGCTCCGAAAGTGTTGATGAACAAATCTCCTTGGCCGCCAGTCTTCACCATAAACAGTCCCTGCCCGAACAGCCCTTTCGTAAAGCCTTGCCACTGAACGTCCAGTTGTACCGTAGGCGACGACGCGATGTACGCGGATTTCTGAACTATGTAACCCTTCCCTGGGCCGACCTCAAGTCTTTGAATGTCCCCGATTGGCGCTGAGACGAGACCGATTTTTCCGGGCCCGCCTGTTGCGACATAGTCGTTAACAAAGAATGACTGACCACCAAGCAATTTCAATCCCAAGGTGCCCAGCAAGCCCTTCTCTCGCATGTGGGTGTTCACCTGAATGTTGGAGGACATGTAAGTCATTGCCCCAGCTTCAGCACGAACAAGCTGGTTCAACTCTAATGTGATTTCGAGAAGCGAGTATGATGGCCTGTACTTGATTTCGTAGTTGAATCTCTGTGCTGGAGCTGAAACCTGCGAGGATCCCATTTGAGCTCCACAATACGGACAGAACGTTGCCCCAGCGGTGACTTCCTTACTGCAACTTCCGCAGAACGGCAATCGAATTCACGTCGCCATAATTCCTTTTGAACGTATTAAAACCATGGAAAGCTGTCCAGATCCATCGAGGGTCCTGAACAGATGGAAATTGACGGTGGAATAGTTCCACTTTGGTGCCGGCTTCAACCACAGTTTTTCAACAACGAAATGCGCTTCGTTACTGGACCGGCGATGAAAGTCCGCGAATCAATTCTCGCACCGCTCATGCTTTTCGTTGTGATTTCAACTGGAACAATCACAGCCAAGGCATCGAACGAACTTATCATAAACAGTGGGTTCGAGAATGGGAACGCTTTCGGCTGGACAGTCGTCGGAAATGTAATGGCAGCACGCTTTGGACACACAGGAATCTTTTCTCTCAGATTAGGTTCGAGAGGCCACACTGGACAAGTATCACAATCCTTCAACGTACCCGCCGGATTGGCACCGACTCTGTCCTTCTGGTATCTTGGCGTACCTGGAGATTTGGACACAGAGCAGCTAATCGTAACCTTGCTTGATCAGAACGGGGTAATAATCACACAATGGAACGGGGAAATCGATTACAGGTGGCATCAAATCACTTACAGCATTGACCCTAAGTATGCAGGTTCGACGCTTACTGTCAGGATGTTCGGCAGACCTGATGTGGCCCATGAGATCATAGATCTGTACTGTCCGCCAGCTCCCCTGCTATGCAGGCATAGAGTCATCACATACGCCGTGTACGCATACATCGACGACGTGAGCGTCAGCTACAGCTAGACATTCAACCCTGCGCGTCTCATTCTTCAAAGAAACGTCGATTTTAGTGGGGTGAGGCTTAACTCCGTCAAAGCTAAGAGCTGTTGAAGAGGCTTGAAGAGAAAACCTACAACGACCCGGATTTGGAAAGCGTGGCGAGTCTTCCTTCGTCTTCTGGTGGGGTTCTATTGGCTCTATTTCAGCAGTCAAAAATGGTTCAGCAATGCTTGGGTCAAGCCGATCTTAGATGGAGCGGCATCAACCAATCCAATCCAAACCGTGGGCATTATTCTAAGAGATTTCGTGATTCCGAATTGGCAACCCATCACAGCCCTGCAAACGATTCTTGAAGCTGTAATTGGGACGCTGCTTCTGATCGGTCTGTTCACACGGGTCTCTGGAATTCTCGGCACCCTATTAGCCTCAACTCTGCTTGTGACTTTTCTTGGCTCCATTGATGCGCCCGTATTCATTTGGTTCTATCTGCTCTCTGCATCTGCAAGTTTAACAGTGGCGATTTCGGATGCCGGAAAAAGCCTCGGCTTAGACAGCTTACTCGAGAAGAAGTGGCCAAATCCCCGACTACATGCATGGTGAGCACACACACGAAAAATCGAACGAAGTATCCCTAAGTTACAAAGGAGAAAAGAATGGGCCGGGGGAAAGCTTCCCCACTGCGGCTTTCCGAGCTACTTCACTCTTGTGTTTAGGTAGCGTAGGTCGTCGTCAAAGCCATTGTTGAGGATTTGTCTGATGGTAGCCTCGACTTGTTTGTCGTGTGATTCTATACTGATGGCCGCTTGACATTCCGTATCAGTGTCATCCACTTGTCCTCTCCTTTTACCTCAATTCCAGTGGCTACCCCCCTACTGCTGACCTTCATCTTTCTGAGGAAATGATGCTCATCTGAAGGTTGGACTTAGTAGAATGAGCAACTCAACGGCTCGTACCGGCCTTACAAGAGTCTCAGAAATTCTTCCACGGTTAACCCGGTTTCCCTGATTATGGCCCTCAGAGTGCCTTTGGCTATTTCCCTATGTCTTGGCACCGTTATTCTTCTGTGCGGGGGTTCCCTCTGCCTTAGGATCATATGACTGCCTGTTTGATGGTCAAGTTCATAGCCAATCTTTGCTAGACCTTTTATAACGTCGACGCCGGAAACTACCGGTAGCTTAGGCACTCACTTCAACCGTGTCCTCTTCTATGGGCGGCGGGATCGGCTCGTTATGTTTCTTCAAGCTTGCCAAGTAGCCTTCAACGGCGTCCTTAATGTTAGTTAATGCGTCCTCTCTGTTCTTGCCTTGCGAGATACAACCCGGCAGACTGGGGCAGCCCACCACAAAGTTTCCATCTTCATCCTGCTCGATCGTTACCCTGAATTTCAAATGGCTGTCCTGCTCCAAGTATACTTGCTTTTCTTGTCGGCGCTGTGACACATATAGCTTTGCACCATTAGACCCTCTTCCTCTGCTCCCCTATGCGGTTGCTGTTCGACTGACCCTGGGCACAGGTTGGCGAGTAGTCTGGTTCCGTGCCTAAGTTGCATG
>Ga0315279_10010708_pt1 | contig 10736 bp, 8 predicted proteins | sample YL17G06_20_MG_FD_203694 | JGI IMG/M metagenome (GOLD analysis project Ga0315279, IMG submission 203694) | Sediment microbial communities from Yellowstone Lake, YNP, Wyoming, USA - YL17G06_20 | ecosystem: Environmental > Aquatic > Freshwater > Lake > Sediment | place: USA: Wyoming | collected...
TGAGATCCAAGTCACGGTTCTGTGCTAGGGCATGTGCTGCATTGAAAATGTCTCGCAGTTTGGTGACAAGTTCAAAGCGAATGCGTTGGGTATCAAGACGAAGGATGCGCCGACAAACATTCAAACGCTTTTCGATCAGTTCTTTTCGCGTAATTTTAACCAAAACACCCCTACCCCCTAGGGCCTCTTACCGTTGAGATCAATGAACTTCTGGATTTGTCTCTTCGACAAGTTTTCCCTGCTTCCTTTATGCGTCAAAAACAACTCTGACGCCACTCGAGGCGGCAACTTCTAGCACCACAGTGACCAAGGCATAAGAAATACCCAGTGGTGCCTGAAACAATGTCTTGTCTGATACACTGTGAAAGACCTTTAGGCGGTATGGACGGCTTGTGTTGGTTTGGACACTTCGTTCGCTTGCCGGTATTATCGGTAAACTTGTGTGCGCGCGCGCTCTTAATACTCCCACTTTGAACCACATGAAAACTCAAATTCAAAGTTTGCCAGATAATGAGCTAGAGCAAAGACTTTATTGTGCGAGGATGATGAATACTGCGGAGAACCTATCATGCCGGGCGAGGTATTTCCTTATCCTACGGTAAGACAAGTGGCTTTTGAAATCAAATATCCCAATCTCTTTTCCATCGAAAACAAAATGGGTGATTTCCAAGAGAAGATAATAGGTGAGTTTCCAGAATCCCAAGCAGTGATTCGTCGGCAAATTGTGTTCGCTGATGTAGGCCCCGAGGGAAAACTCATGAACATACCCGATCAATTCGGAGAGGGTATGGGGAAGAAACTCTGGATTTTCAAGTCCAAACAGCAACACGAGGTAAATGTCTCGACAAACTCATTATTGATTGTCTCAAGTGATCACAAAACCTATCACAATCCGAGTGTTGAGAAGAAGTTTAGAGACGTGATAGGGTTTGTGCTAAGCAGTTTCTTTCAAACGATATCCGTGCCAATAATCCATAGAATTGGTTTGCGATACACTGATGAGTGCCCATTACCTTCCAAGGACAATCAGACGTTGAGCAAGTTCTATAATTCCACTTTTCCAATTGAAAGATATCCAATTAATGATGCACAGGGGGTTTACTTTGAAATCACTACCAAAAGGAAAAACCACAACCTGATTTATAAGGAGAGAATGGCAAAACAGAATGAACAATACATTATATTTCTCGATTTTGATGGTTTCGAGAATGAAGTTTTTCCCAAGGATTGTTTGAAAGTTACGGATGAATTGCATGAGATAATAGAAGAAGAATACTTCAAAACGATCAAAGACCCGGTCAAGAATTACATGAGAACGGGGAAATTGGAATGAGTAACGAAGATTCTACCGATCATAAGAACATAAGAACATATCTTGGGACAGGAAGCACTTCAACAAAGGAATACATGACACTAGTCTATCCAATTGAAAAATATCTGGTCACCGTGAAGCTAACTTCGGATGGACGATTTGTTGGAATAGAGGAGATTCGCGTCAACAAGGATTTCAGGTCTTACAAACAGAGAGTACCACAGAAAATCTTTAACTACATTGATGAGTATGAGCCAAAATAACAGATCTAGCAAGTTCTACCAAGATTCAGTCGAAAAGAAACTGAGATTCGGCGACGTTTTGAAGGGATATTTGTTGACTACGCCGATGATCAGCAAGCCCCTTGGCGAAAATGCAAAAGATCCCTATGACATAGAAGTCTGTGTACCTGAGTTTTCTGTAGTGTTGGATCCCTGTTGTCACATTGGAGAAGGGTCAATTTCGCTGACGCCTCTGATAGAAGTGCCCCCTCATTTTTGGGATACCTCCTGTCTTGCCGAGGACATGACTCGGATAAATCGGATCGCGATGCCAAAAGACTTGATGCATCCCGCAGCCTGGAACAAAATATCTGTCGAAGAAAGAAGGATTTCAATGAACGCGACGCCAGAGTATGGTCACAAACATTACTTCATTTATGAGGAGAACCCTCAGTTCCATAAATATCCAGTTCTAAGAGAGATTCGATACCATGAAGTAATTGATCCGAGCAATCAATTGCCAAAGTATGAGGAAAAAATAGAGCAGTATACAATTACCACTGGGCTCTACATGATAGATTTCAAGAACATCTATCACCTAAACTGTGAAAGGATATTCCCGTCTAGAAGGGAAGCAGACGAAGAAATCTTGAAATCAGTAGTTCTGCAACTATCAGTCAAGACAAGAAGCGAATTGAGAGACAAGATGGCTGATTATTTCGGAAAGCCTCCTGACGAAGACCTAGTCGATATGTAGGCCAAAGCGCCAAGAATAAGAACTACAAGACAGAAGTGCGGATCGACCGATCACTTATCCTGACTGGACAGAAACAGATGAGCGAATGTTTGAGGAGATTAGACGGCTCCTGCGAAATGGTTTCTATTAGAAAGATTATTTGAAGAAGCCAGAATATGTGACGTGAGGCGTGGCTGTTGAAGACGCTGAAAATACCTTTCGCATCAGGTGTTGTTCTCAGCCCAATCTTTGCATAGCAGTTTTGCTTGCTCCAATACAGTTTCTGTTGCCTTTTGCTGTTTGTCTGGAGGGTAGCCATGTTTTTTCAGTATCTTCTTAACCAGCACTCTGAGTTTTGCTTGAACGCTTTCCCTTAGGGTCCAGTCGATGCTTACGTTCTTTCTGACCATGTCGACCAGCTCTCTAGCTATGGTTTTTAGTGTTTCGTCTCCTAGGATCTCTCTGGCGCTTTCGTTGTCTGCCAGTGCGTCGTAGAAAGCCACTTCATCTTCGGTTAGGTTTAGTTTTTTGCCTCGGTCTTGCTCTTCTCGCATTTTCTTGGCGAGTTCGATTAGTCGCTGAATGACTTCTACTGCTTCGATGCTTTTGTTAGTGTAGGCCTTTATTGCTTTGTCTAAAAGCTCTTCGAATGACCTTGCCTGGATGAGGTTCTTTTTCTGCCTGAATCTAATCTCATCGTTAAGTAGTTTCTTCAGCATTTCAAAAGCTAGATTCTTTTGAGGCATATCCTTTACTTCAGCTAAGAATTCCTCTGACAAGATAGAAACATCGGGTTTCTTTAGGCCTGCAGCGGCGAAGACGTCGATTACTCTGTCGGATATGATTGCCTTTGAGAGTATCTGCTTAATCGCTGAATCAATATCCACGCCTTTGAATTGTTTTGTTTCGGTGTTTTTGACGATTGCAGCCCTTATGGCTTGGAAGAATCCAACATCGTCTCTTATCTTGAGGGCATCTTCATTTGGTACAGCGAGAGCAAAGGCCCATAACAAAGAGCTGACTTGTTCCAAGTATCGTTCTTTGCCCCTTTCGTGTTTTAAGACCTGCTCCATTGCTTCAGCAATGATGGTAATTCTTGCTCTTGGTTCTGCTTCAAAAAACCTTTTGTAGTCGAAACCGTGGAAGAATGCAGAGACAATTTCAAACTTCTCTTGCATTATTGCTACGGCTTGTTCTTGAGGGATTCCTGTCAGTTTTCTGTCGCTTTCGGTATATTCTGACAGGGCTTTCTTCAGTTCATAGGCAATTCCGATGTAATCAACGACTAATCCGCCTTTCTTGTCTTTGAACACTCTGTTTACTCTGGCTATGGCTTGCATCAGCGTGTGCCCTTTCATAGGCTTGTCCAAGTACATGGTGTGAAGGCTGGGAGCGTCAAATCCAGTTAGCCACATGTCCCGCACAATCGCTATTTTCAGTGGGTCGGACGGATCTTTCATTCGTTCTCCTAATTCTCGTCTTCTCTTCTTGTTTCTGATGTGCTCTTGCCATTCTGGCCCGTCGGCTGCAGAACCTGTAATTACTACTTTTATGGTTCCTTTGTCGTCGTCTTTGTGGTACCAGTCTGGCCTGAGTCTGCGAATTTCATTGTGGAGTTCTATGCATATTCTTCTGCTCATGCAGACGATAATGGCTTTGCCGTCGAGGACTGAGACCCTGTTTTCCCAGTGTTTCACTATATCTTTGGCGATTCTCTTAATTCTTCTTTCGCTGCCGACAACCTTTTCAAGCCGTGACCACTTGCTCTTCAGATACTCCTTACTCTCTATTTCTTCGCCTTCGGTGACCTCTTCAAATTCTTCGTCGATGTAGGGTCGTTCTTCTGGCTTGAGCTCCAGCTTTGCGAGACGGCTTTCATAATAGATTTTGACTGTTGACCCATCTTCAACTGCTTGTTCCACATCATAAATATCCACATACTTGCCGAAAACAGCCGGAGTGCTTCGGTCAGCCTTTTCTATCGGAGTCCCCGTAAAACCAATGAAAGTGGCATTAGGCAGTGCATCTCTAACGTACTTCGCATATCCGTATTTCAGCACTGCTCCGTCTGCACTCTTTGGAATTTTCAGCCCAAACCCATACTGGCTTCTGTGTGCCTCGTCAGCAATGATTATGACGTTCTTTCTTTCTGACAACAGAGGGTAGTCTGCGACGCCCTTTTCTGGAAAGAATTTTTGGATAGTTGTAAATACTACTCCTCCAGACGCGACACTGAGCAGTTCTTTGAGTTTTTCTCTTGTTTCAGCCTGCTTTGGCTCCTGTCCCAGCAACTCGTGGCATCTGCTAAAAGTTCCGAAAAGTTGGTCATCTAAGTCGTTCCGGTCGTTTAGGACTATTATTGTTGGGTTTTCAAGTTCTGGCTCCACAACCAGTTTTCCCGTGTAGAACACCATCGTCAGGCTTTTGCCTGAGCCTTGCGTGTGCCAGACGATTCCCGCTTTCTTGTTTGTTTTCGTTGCGTTCACTGTTGACCCGATGGCTTTCTGGACCGCATTATACTGTTGATAGGCAGCAATTTTCTTGGAAATCTTGATGCTTCCGTCTTTCTTGTCTTTGTCAGCTTCGAAAACAACAAAGTGCCTAACTAAGTCTAATAGCACTTCTTTGCTTAGCATTCCTTTCAGCAAAACTTCATATTCAGGAATGGGCTTTGGAATTCTTTTCTCGTTAATTGTTTTCCATGGAGTAAATCGTTCCTCATTTGAGGTCATAGTTCCTTCTCTTGCATAGGTGCCGTCGCTTATGACCAGTATTTCGTTGAATCTGAAGACAGATGGAATCTCTTGTTTGTACGTTTCAAACTGCCTAAAGGCCGACCATATCGTAGCGTTTTCGTCTGCTGGATTCTTCAACTCAATCAGAACCAACGGCAATCCGTTGACAAACAGAACAATGTCAGGTCGTCGCTCGTTGTGTTCTTCCATTATCGTGAACTGATTTACAGCCAAATATTCATTTTTTCTTATGTCATCGAAATCAAACAGCCAAACCAATTCGTCCTTGATGCTTCCGTCTGCTCTCTTGTACTGGACTGGGACTCCACTAGAGACTAGTTTGTGAAAAAGTTGATTATTAACTACCAAGTCCTGACTGTCTGTCCTCAGAACTTTCTTCACAGCTTCATCAATTGCACCATCGGGAATAGACTTGTTTATTCGCCTGAGAGCACTGCGCAATCTGCTAACCAGTACGACTTCACGGTACTTTCTTTCCTCAGAGGGACCTCCTTCAGAAATATCTGGACCATATGCTATGTCGTAACCAAGGTCATCCCTGAGAATTTCAAGGCAAGCTTCCTCAAATTCTGACTCTGTCATGATTCTGGACATCATCGCACTTCCACATTTTCGTTCGTAACAGGGACTCTAATTTTCCCAGACATAAGTTTGGGAAGAAGCAAATCACGTATAGACACAAGAGTCCTGGATTGGAGCACATTGCCAATTATCTTATCAACCATTGGAGAGATGATGTCCGTAAAATCCCGCATGATTTCCTTTGAAGGAATCGATATTTTATGTTGAGCAAGGTCGCTCCAACTTGTTCTGGGCATTTTGGTACCTGACGAGGCCATATCTGCGTATTTTACAAGTTCATCACTTGCGAAATGAAACAGAACCACACCAAAAGATTCAGGTTGTTTCGCAGTGATAACCAATATGTCTGTGGAACAAAAACCGTCGATGGGAGCAACTCCCACCTTGTGGAAATATGGTCGGAGCTTTCCAAAAAGAACGTCTTTTCGGTGAAATGAAGACTTGTTACTGCTCACATCTTCTGCATGACCCCAGTCTGCAAGAGCAATGCTTCTTCGTGGCATGTGCTCAAGTCCTATGTATGGAGTTTCTGGCTCAACATCCTCAGGTTTGACTGGATTTCTCACATTATTGGCAATATCACCTAAGCATCCAACAGTCCAGCTCTCTGGAATCTCGCCAAGTTCTGAATCAATCATTTTGCCATCATTTGATTTGTAGGGCTTGCCTTCCTCATTTGGAAACTCAAAATCAATAAACCACCGCTTAAAAATCGCCTGACCAATGGCTTCCAAGGTTTTGTTCATATGCTGGTTAAGTTCAATTTTTGAATCAATGTCAGAAAGAATCTTTGCGATTGATTGCTGTTCCTGCAAATGTGGAAAGGAAAGCAAAAAACCTTTTATTATATCCTGATTCAAGTTTTGTTGTGCAGCGCCACATGCGAGATTGATTAGTTTTTCTCGCCCATTAAGCAACGAATAGAAAAGGTATCGGTAGTCAGCAATCCTCTCGTCAACAATCATTGCACAAACAGCTTGATTGGTTGTTGCTTCAATTTTTAATATTCCTAGTTTTCCAACGGTAGCACCATACATTGCCATTAGCACAGTATTCTTGGAGAACAATTTGGCTGATGAATTTTCCAGTCCTATTCGCGTTATTGTTTCCTCTGTTTCGTAGATATTATTGTCCGTAAGTTCTTGTGTTTTTAGCCAAGGAATTGTCCCATTGTCCCAATATTCTGGTCTTGTTCTAGATGGTGTTCCCCCGCTAGTTATTCTTAAGCAAAACTCTTTCACCCTTTTCACTTGCCACTCTTCAGGAATCAGTCCAATATCAGTTTGCTTCAACTTGTGCTTCTTCTCAGAGCTCATAACCTATCTTCTCAAGATTTTTCTCTATTTCTTCATCAAGCCTCTTTTCCTCGTTCATCTGCTCTGCAAGTTCCGCGGTTAGCTTCTTCATTTTTTCTTCGAATGTTGCATCGTCTTCCTCTTCTTCTTCAGCACCAACATACCTGCCAGGAGTTAAGATATGACTTTGCTTTCTCATCTCGTCAAGCTTTGCAGCTTTGCAGAATCCAGCAACATCCGCATACTCCACTTTTTGTCCGTCGATGGGCTCGCCTCTCCAAGCGTGGTAAGTATCGGCAATTTTTTTGATGTCGCCTGGAGTTAGCTCCTTGTGTCTTCTATCCACCATCACGCCAAGTTTTCTGGCATCGATAAACAGGACTTCGCCTCTTCGATCTCGGAATCTGTTGTTTTGCTTGTCCCTTGCGATAAACCATAGGCAGGCTGGAATCATCGTGTTGTAGAATAGCTGGGGCGGCAACGCAACCATGCAGTCAACCAAATCTGCCTCAACTATGTTTTTTCGTATTTCTCCTTCGTTTGAGGTGTTCGAGCTCATGGAGCCGTTTGCGAGAACGAAACCTGCAACTCCTTTCGGTCCTAAATGATAGATGAAGTGTTGAACCCATGCAAAATTCGCGTTTCCAATTGGAGGAACGCCGTATTTCCACCGTATGTCTTCTCTGATCAACTCGCCTTTCCAGTCAGAATCATTGAATGGTGGATTGGCAAGAACGTAATCCGCTTTCAAATCCTTGTGGGCGTCGTTTTGGAAGCTTCCTTCATTATTCCATATTACAAACTTTGAATCAATGCCCCGTATCGCCAGGTTCATCTTGCACAGTCGCCATGTCGTCTGGTTCGACTCCTGACCGTATATGCTGATGCTGTCTAGTCTGCCTTGATGAGCTTCAACAAATTTCTCGCTTTGAACAAACATTCCGCCTGAACCACAGCACGGGTCAAAAACTCTGCCTTTGAATGGCTCTATCATGGCTACAAGTAATTGGACTATGCTTCTAGGAGTGTAAAATTGCCCGCCTTTCTTGCCCTCAGCATCCGCAAACTGTCCCAAGAAATATTCGTAGACTCTGCCAAGGATGTCTTTGCTTCTGCTTTCTTTATCCCCTAAGCCAATGGTACCGACTAAATCAATCAGTTCTCCAAGCCTCTGTTTGTCCAAAGCTGGCCTAGCATAATTCTTGGGCAAGACGCCTTTCAGCGAAGTATTGTCTCGCTCTATTGCATCCATCGCGTCGTCCACGATGATGCCGATATTTGGCTGCTTTGCATTCTTCTGCAGTTCATCCCATCGTGCCTCACGTGGCACCCAGAACACATTTCTCGCCCTGTACTCATCAATATCTTCTGGGTCTGACAACTTTTCTGGGTCATTTTTCAATTCATTATGGATTTCTACAAAGACATCGGATATGTACTTAAGAAAAATGAGCCCCAAGACAACATGCTTGTATTCGGCTGCATCCACGTTGTTACGCATCTTATCTGCAGCCTTCCACAATTTCTCTTCAAAACCGAGGTTTGCTCCATTCGAATTCTTTGCCTTCGCCATTCTTGCCGCCTCAGGTTCTATGCACGTAATACAATTGCCAGCGAATTTAAGCTTCTAACAGAATCAACATGTAGCGCGCGCCGGAGTTTAACTGTTAAATACCTTTCACACTCGTAATACTCTAATCGGTTTGTATGATCATAATCGACGGGGTCAGGTACAACCTTTGGATGCCTAAGGATGAAGAGAAAGAGTTCCATCCCATGGTTAGGGAGTATTCGAAAGAGATTTTTGGCGAGAATTCACTCTACTTTGACGTCAAACACATTCTTAAATCGGCGTCGGGAATCGGCTCTATTCCGGATGCCTACGTTATCAGCTTGTCCAAGCCGAGCGAATGGTACGTTGTTGAGAATGAGCTGTCTACTCATCCTGTTTTCGATCATGTTGTGAAGCAACTTACGAAGTTCATCAACGGTGTTGAAAATCAGAACGCAAAGAGCCAGATCCTAGATATGCTCTACGAAGAAATAAATCGCGACGGAATTTTGAAGGCAACCGTCAAGAAACTGATCGACACAGACGACATATACCACTTCCTTTCTAAGCTTCTTTCTAAACCTCCCAGAATAGTAATCATAATAGACGAGAAACTGCCAGAACTGGATGAAGCATGCAGAGTTTTGAAATATCACACATTCATCGTCGAATTCAAAACATACGCGAGAGAAGACGCTGAAAACGTTCGCGCACATCTGTTTGACCCGCTTTCCGACACAGGCCAGCCACCCCCACCGCAACCTCCTCTTACACGGAGAAGCTGGCAGGAAATGCTTGATTGGGTTGACCAAAACACAAGAGATGTTACGAAAGACGTGCTAGAAAGAGTGCTAAGACTAAACAACGTGACGCATAGGCCAACAGGAAACATGTATACGTGCTTCAAAGGTAAGCCGATGTCGGAGTCCCGCTTCTTGGGACTATTTCTTTCACGGAAATCTCTCAAAGTGAGAATAAGAACCGACCCGACAACATTCAAGGATCTCAAGAAATGGACGGGAGACAAAACCTATCATTGGTTCTTCAAAACGGGAGAAGAAAAAGAATTCAGGATAACCGAGAAGAATCAAATAGACTATGCAATGGAACTGATAAAGCAATCCTATGATCTAGCAAAATGACTCGGGCTAACTCTGCAAACCTCTTTTCCATCCCAAAACAAGTAAACCTTCGACTGAAGGAGAAAACCGGGTTCTGTGTAGTTGTCGTCGGATGAGTTAGCGTGTGAAAAATCGCCGGATACGCTTCTCGTAAAGGAGATACGGAACGATAGTATTGGACTAGATGGTTCTGGTGACTCTTATGGTATTGGCTCATTACGAACCCTAACGGACTTGTTGAGAAAAGACCACTAGGTGTGACTATCATTAATGTTACAGTTTAGAATTAATATCAATTCGCTAATTTGCTCAATCATCTTCGTTGTAGTGTGTTACAGTACGTTACGGTACTACTACTAACTACTCACTAACTACAAGTGTCTAATCAGCACGGTACCAACGTGGCGATGCTTTCACATCTTATTTTTTCGCAGTTATAACTCCCAATTGTAACCGTTCTGTTATAACTCCTATAGGTGGCACAACGAGGTAGAAAGCTTTAATACATGGATAGTGCAGTGGTATAATGAAAAGTCTCGCTTGTGAAAGAGGTAGACAAAATATGGTGGATTGGAGTAAAATTAAGAAAGAGTATATTCAAGCCAGCCAAGTGCCCATAGGACGGGGTAGTGAATCGCCATGGGATGAGATATTCTCGGATATTCCAAAAGGTCAAGCTTTGGTATTGCATGAGCCAGAAGTTAGTGCTGGTACAGTGAGAGCCGCACTACAGCGGCAGCATAAACATGGCAGGTTCAAGAACATCCACATCACAACAAAAGGTGTGCATGGAACAGCCACAATATACATTACTAACACGGAAAAAGCTCCAACATACAAGCTGATTCAAAAAACATCATAGTGACTGCCGAGGTACGTAATCTGGATAGCACCTGAACGTTTCGAGTGATGTGGTGTCACGCGTTCAGGAATGTGGGTTCAAATCCCGCCCTCGGCACTCACACAAGGCAATCAATAGGATTAGGCACCTAACACCTAAATAAGGTTTTTGGCTATGCCTGTGTTACGAACATTGTCAACACCTAACGTGCTTTCTTTAGTCTCAACACTTTTCCCTCAACTGAGGGAATGAGTTGATCGCCTTCTGCCCATTGTAGTTGATTGATGATTTTTGTGGGTATTACAACAGTGTATTTGGAA
>Ga0315279_10010710_pt1 | contig 10735 bp, 6 predicted proteins | sample YL17G06_20_MG_FD_203694 | JGI IMG/M metagenome (GOLD analysis project Ga0315279, IMG submission 203694) | Sediment microbial communities from Yellowstone Lake, YNP, Wyoming, USA - YL17G06_20 | ecosystem: Environmental > Aquatic > Freshwater > Lake > Sediment | place: USA: Wyoming | collected...
TCGCAGTGGACGAGCCGCCCGAGGCGCTCGTCACCACCGGCGAGCACCTGCGAACGCTCGGCCTGGTCGAAATCCAGTGGAAGGAATATGTCTGCTGCGCGGACCCGCAGGACGGGGATTTTCCGCCCAAGAACAGACACTGCCGCGGCCGCATATATCTAGACGACGCCTTGGACGAGGCGGGTCACGACCTCCGATGTCCGGAATGCGAGCGGCCGGTGTTTCCGTACCAGTACCGCAAGCGACGGCACAGGGAGATGCGCACGGCGGTATCGGCCAAGGGCGTCTTGGCCTACGTGCTCGGCAGACTCCAGGAAGCAGCAGAGGATGTCAAGGAGATCGCGGCCGGCGCGTACCGTGCCGAGATGAACGGCACGGACATAACGGTGTGCGTCGTCGACTACTGCGGGGACGATAGATACCTGGCGCGCGACTGGGCCAGGACGAACCCGACATGTTACATCATCGTCAACTCCAAGCACGGCGACGAGAAGTTTCTGGACGAGGCCTGGGTGGCGCGCGTCTCGCTGGCGCAGGTCGTCTGTGGTGAGGTGGACTTCAAGAAGCAATTGCATGAGGTCGCCGCCGCAGGACCGCCCAGCACCGTGCTCAACGCATCGGTCGCCGTGTATGCGCGAGGCGCGCCGCCCATTGTGGAACCTGTTGCACCGACACGCCTCCAGCGGCGATTTGTGGTGGAATGCGGTTCCAAGACCGTGCGCGTGGAGGACGAGGTTGTGGTGTCCCCCCAGGCGGGAACGCGGTTTGACGTCTTCCACATCCTATGGCAGCAGTTCCTGGAGGACCTAAGATCGGAGTGTCGGCCGGGCGAGTTCCACATGGTCACGGTGAAGGATCTGGACGCGAAGCTCCAGGCAGAGGGAACGCGGCACGAGGATGTGGCCACAATCAGGCGGGCGGTCAACCGCCTTCAGGATGACATTGCCACCGCGGTCAAGAAGAAGTTGGGCCTTCCCATCGACCGAGAAGATATCATCGAGACCTGCCGCTGGCGTGGCCAGGACGACAAGAACCACGGCTACCGGATCAACCCGTTCACGGTAGCCGCGCGGCCGTACCAAGGCGATTAGGGCCGCAACCTGTCTCAAGAATCTTGGAACTGTCTCATCCTGCACCACCGAAGCCGTTTCCCGGTGGTGTTCTCTTGGCATCCGTTCCTCCCGCCGCCGAGACCTGTCTTCTCCGTTTCGGACCTGTCCTGCAACGCTTCGGCCGTTCCCGGTGAAATGCCCCTGTGAAACGTGGTCGCGGTGACCGCGTGCAAGCACCTTGTTCACAGGAGCAAAGCGATGACGAAACAGATGCTGTCGGAGCCGTGGAAGCGGATTGTCGTGGTGATGCAGGACCTGAACTTCGGCCGGATCACGTTCTCTGTCCGGTCGGGCCAGCCGGACTTCACGAGGCCGTTCCGCACGGTGCGGACGGTGAAGCCGGCCGGCAGCGAGAACGGGCCACGCCCGGAGGCCCACAGCACGGACTTCGAGGTCCGCAAGGAGGTGACATCGCTCATTGAGCAGGTGGCCAAGGCCGCTGACGGCGCCCAGGTGACCGTCGAGGTAAAGTACGGCCTGCCGTTCCTCATCGAAATCGCAGAAGATCACCAGGCGTAGGGCACAGAACTAACCAGCACACAGCGCAAGTAAGAATCCACGCCCAGAGGGCGTGGCTTTAGGAAGGCCCCCCCGAGGGGGCCGTTGACATAGGGAAGGCCCCGTTGGGGCCTTTACTTAAGGTCCAAGTCGCCCTGGCCGCTTTCCAGTTTCTCCTGGTCCCGGATGTACCGGCGGATCTTCTCCTCGTCGCGGCCCACCGTGCTCACCGAGTACCCCGTAGCCCAAAAGTGCAGCCCCGTCATCCGACGCTCCTGAAGTAACTCCCGGTGAATACGTACCGCACTCTTCCCCTTCAGAAAGCCCACCGTGTGAGCTACACTGTACTTCGGCGGAATACTCATGCACCTGTGCACGTGATCCGGCATCAAGTGCCCTTCCAGCAACTCGATGCCCCGCTGCCGACACAACTCCCGTAAAATCACTCCCACCTGCTTCCTGATTCTCCCGTATAACACCTTCCGGCGATACTTCGGTATAATCACCACATGGTACTTGCACTCCCACCTCACGTGGGCTAGGCTTTCCCATTCTTCCATGGGGTTCTCCTTCCTGCCCACGGGGCCTTCCCGGAGGGAGAACCTACCCACTTCCTACGTCCTATACCACGGATCGCTCCGAAGCTCTTCGGGTCACACGGCCAGAGGCCGTGGGTTTAACTCGCGCTAAACGATCCGGCCGGCGAGCCGTTGCACGACGTATTCGCTGAGCAAGTGCCGCCAGCTTAGTTACGCTGGCCCGTTGTGGAGTTGGTTTGCGACGGCCACAGGGGCAGCCAGACCACCACCTATGTCTACGCCTTCGATCTCAATGACAAAGGCTGCCCCGTGGTCCGGGGCGACCTGCTGCGGGCGGTCATCTACCCCGACAGCGACGACATCGCCGCCACCGGCGGCAACCTGGAACCCGGCAGCGACGGCACGTACGACCGTGTCGAGATGACTTATTACGCCGACGGCTCCGTCAAGACCCGGACCGACCAGCGCGGCGTGGTGCACACCTACACCTATGACGCGCTCGGCCGCGAGGTGTCGGACGCGGTGACGCTCCCGGAGGGGAGCACCGTGGATGCCGCCATCCTGCGCATCGGCCGCACCTACGACGATTGGGGACGCCTGGCCGCCATCACCTCCTACGACGTTAACGATGACGTCGTCAACCAGGTCGCTTATGCTTACGGCCCGTGGGGCGGCGTCGCCACGTCCTGGCAGTCGCACAGCGACGCCGCGGTCACCACCGGCACGGGCCAGTCGCCCAGCGTGCAGTACGCCTACGACGACGGCAACGCCATCGGCCCCGCCAGCTACGTCCGCCTGAGTTCCGTGACCTACCCCAACGCCCACCAGGTGTTCTACAACTATCCGTCGAGCGGCGTTGGCGCAGCCCTCTCGCGTCTGGGCAGCATCTCGGCCAACGCCGACGGCACGTCGGTCCACGCCCAGTTCGGCTATCTCGGCTCCAACACGATCGTCCAGGAAACCCGTCCGCTACTCACGACGCCGGCCAGCAGCCTCCAGGTGAACTATGGCCTCGACGCGTTCGGCCGCACGGCCGCCGTCACCTGGACCGTGGACGAGACCACCATCGACGGCTATACTTATACGTACGACATGGCCGGCAACCGCACGTCGCGGTATGCCACCTACGGCTCGGGGGTTTCGGTGAAGGACGTCTACGCTTTACGACAGCCTCGATCGCCTGGCGAGCAACGAACGCAGCGTCGCCCTCGCCGACGATCTGGTGGCGTGGTACGAGTTCGAGGAGGATGCCGCCCACGCAGGCTCGGCCCTGGACTCCAGCGGCAACGGCCACGCCGGCACGCTCGAAAACGGGCCGACGCGCACGGCCGGTATCTTCCAGCAGGCCCTCTCCTTCGACGGAAGCGACGACGACGCCACGGTCCCCAACACCGGCGGCGCATTCAGCCTCGACACGTTCTCGATCACCGGCTGGTTCAAGACGGACGAGGCGTCCGATTTCGGCCCACTCGTCGCCCGCGGGGCGTCGGCCACGGGGCGGAACTTCTGGGTGGGCATCTGGAAGGCGGAGGAGGCGGGCCATGACGGCGGCACGCTCGTTTTCCGGACCACCACGTCGGGCGGCACCCTCGACGCGGACCTCGCCTCCGACAGCACGGTCGCCGACGGCAAATGGCACTCCTTCGTCGCCGTCCTCGACCGGGAAGGGTCCTCGCCGCACGCATATCTTTACGTCGATGGGGCGCTGGCGGACGATTCGAGCGGCCCGGGCGCGCCGGACAAGCCGACCGACGCGCCGCTCCTCCTGGGCGCGGATGCCGAGGGACACCATTTCGGCGGCGAACTGGACGAGGTGCGGGTCTATGCCGGCGCCATCCCCGGGTCGGGGCTGGACCTTACCCAGCCGTGGGCGCTCGACGCCCTCGGCAACCCCGAGTCCCTGGGCACGGGCGGCGACACGCAGACCGTCAGCCACAACGCGGCCAACGAAATGGGGCCGTTCGGGTCGCCAACGCCTTGGGCGACGCCCGAGTACGATGCCGCCGGCAACATGATCTCCGGCCCGCGGCCAGGGGCGGAGACCACGGCGCTGCATTACGTCTACGATGCGTGGAATCGCATGGTCACGGTGACGGACGCCTCGGACGAGACCGTCGCGGAGTACCAGTACGACGGCCTGAACCGGCGGGTCGTCAAGCTTCTGTGGAACGCGTCTTCAGAGACTTGGACGCGGACGGATAGCTATTATAACGAAGAGTGGCAGGTCCTGGAGGAGCGCGTGGCCGTGGGGCTTCCGACGGTGGACAAGGGCGAGGTGGCCACGGACGCCTCGGTTCAGGACCTGTGGGACCCGCGGTACATCGATTCGCCGGTCCTCAGGTGGCGCAACGCAAACACGGGCAATGCCGATCTGGAGGAGGTGCTCTACTACACGACAGACGCGAACATGAACGTGACGGGGCTGGTGGACACGTCGGGGGCCGTGGTCGAGCGGTATCTGTACGCCCCCTACGGCACGGCCACGATTCTTGAACCCGACGGCAGCCCGCGGACCGGCAACGCCTCCGCCGTGGCCAACGAGATCGGCTACAGCGGATACCGCAAAGACCCGGAGACGGGGCTGTGGTACGTGCGAATGCGGTATCTGCAGCCGACCATCAGCGTCTGGCTCCAACGCGATCAACTGCCTGAGCATACGGGACAGTATCCAGATGGCACCAACCTTTACCAGTACGTTGGCTCCAACCCCATCGATGCGCTGGACCCTTCCGGACTGCTCAAACTGAGCAACCATGTGGCCGTAACGGAGGCAGCCCTTGACTTGCTTGGTGAGACGAAGGACCCGCTTTTTTCCCAAGACTTCAGGATGTCTTTCTACAAGGGCGTGTGCAATCCTGACCTGATGTTCCTCAATGAAGCGGACCGCGCCACATACTCAGGTCTCGCCATCAGGCTTTCCCTGCTCTATAAGGTGAAGGCGGACACGGTTGGCATAGTCAAGGATCCGCTCAAGGAGTTGGAGTGGAAGATTGAGAAAGGTGTGGCCCACGTGGTCCTTCCCGGCTTCGTCTACAACGGCCTGCGGTGTGCTCGCAACTGGTGGCAGGATTGGAACTTTGCCAAACCTGTTGTTCGCGGCGCTGACAAAGCGGCTGAAGCGGTCGTACCGTGGTACTCCGGCACTTACGACGTAATTGATCCCTTCTACCGCACGCACTGGGGTGACTTGGCGTGGCAGCATGCGATGTATGTAGATGGATGGTCCGCCGAGGATATACAGAAGCAACTTATCGAAGGCTCGGCGGGCCTCATAGGGTCCGCGCGATCTAAAGAGCAAACCGGCGATTACGACAGGGCTGCGTTTGAACTGGGCATGGCATTGCACTACTTGCAGGATTCCTACACGCTGGGGCATGCCAGTCGGAATGAGAAGGGGGAGATAACTCGGTTTCAGGACTACAATAAACAGAGTCCCCATCTTCACGCCGAAAAGGATGAAGTGACTTTGTATTCGCGGGCTTTCTGGAACCAAGTGATGCGAAGCGTAGAGTTGATACGGGTCTTTCAGGACAGGGGACTCAAGGATGACCAGCTTAGGACATACCTGCGCGAGCACTTCTATGCGCTGGCAGACGAGGCCCAATCGGGCGATTCTGAAGATCAGTTCAGACCTCGTCAGTAGATCATTGAGGCGAATAACGATGAGCCAGGGACGTCATTGGGGCAGCCTGCGGGAACCTTCGACCTGGGTACTTATTGTTTTCATACAGACTATTGCATTCACGGGCTCCGGTTGCACCGAAGAAGCGCCCTCAGCAATGGACTTGGCGTCCCGGCCGCCACTGTCCTCTCCCGGCACCCTGAGCCACGAGATAGCTCTGGACCTTGGAAACCAGGTCAGCCTGAAGATGGTCTTAGTTCCCGCTGGCGAATTTCTCATGGGGGACCCCAAACGTCTGGTGGGCGGGCCACCTTCGGTCCCGCAGCATATGGTCAGGATTAGCAGACCTTTCTACATGGGGGTCTACGAGATCACTCAGGAGCAGTACGAGCGGTTAATCGGTCGGAACCCCAGTTACCTCAAAGGGACGGAGAGACCCGTCGAGCAGGTTACTTGGTTCGATGCGATGAGTTTCTGCAAGAAGCTTTCAGAGGCGACGGGGCAGCGCATTCGCCTGCCCACAGAGGCGGAATGGGAGTATGCCTGCCGAGCCGGAAGCACGACGCTATTTCACTATGGGGATGACCAGAAGCCCAATCTCCGGCTGGGCGACTACGCTTGGTACGAGGAGAACAGCGGCCACAAGGCCCATCGTGTAGGACAGAAGAAGCCCAACGGCTTCGGCCTCTATGACGTGTATGGCAACGTCGAGGAGTGGTGTGCCGACTGGTACGCCCTTTACCAGGAGGGGGAGTTGACGGATCCCTCCGGCCCGACATCGGGCCAGACGCGTATCTTGCGGGGAGGGAACTGCGGGCATCCCTGGGATAGTTGCCGTTCCGCACGACGCAATAACAACGTGCCCCATTATAGCTCGGACTATGTGGGTTTTCGCGTAGTCCTCGATCCCAAATAGGGCAAGAACGATCCCCGGGTCGGGGCTGGACCTTACCCAGCCGTGGGCGCTCGACGCCCTCGGCAACCCGGAGTCTCTGGGCACGGGCGGCGACACGCAGACCGTTAGCCACAACGCGGCCAACGAGATGGGGCCGTTCGAGTCGCCGGGCACGCCTTGGGCAACGCCCGAGTACGATGCTGCCGGGAACATGATTGCCGGCCCGAGGCCGGGGGCGGAGACCACGGCCCTGCATTACGTCTACGATGCGTGGAATCGCATGGTCAAGGTGACGGCCGCCTCGGACGAGACCGTCGCGGAGTACCAGTACGATGGCCTGAACCGCCGGGTTGTGAAGCTGCTGTGGAACGCCTCTTCAGAGACTTGGACGCGGACGGATAGCTATTATAACGAAGAGTGGCAGGTCCTGGAGGAGCGCGTGGCCGTGGCGCTTCCGACGGTGGACAAGGGCGAGGTGGCCACGGACGCCTCGGTTCAGTACCTGTGGGACCCGCGGTACATCGATTCGCCGGTCCTCAGGTGGCGCAACGCGAACACGGGCAATGCCGATCTGGAGGAGGTGCTCTACTACACGACAGACGCGAACATGAACGTGACGGCGCTGGTGGACACGTCGGGGGCCGTGGTCGAGCGGTATCTGTACGCCCCCTACGGCACGGCCACGATTCTTGAAGCCGACGGCGGCCCGCGGACCGGCAACGCCTCCGCCGTGGCCAACGAGATCGGCTACTGCGGGTACCGCAAGGACCCGGAGACGGGGCTGTGGTATGTGCGAATGCGGTACCTGCAGCCGACACTCACCCTGTGGCTTCAGCGGGATCCACTGCCCGAGCAGACAGGGCAGTACCCAGCTGGGATGCACCTATACCAATACGTGCGGTCTTCACCAGTCACTCTCGTAGATCCGTCTGGTCAGCAGGCCCTGCAAGAGGCGATCACAATCTACCTCACTCGCGTCTTCGGAACACAGTCCTATCTCCTTAAGGTACCACATCCAACCACTTACGGACCAGGACCCCTTGCGGCAGGGGTACTGTGGGGCATCCTGCAAGCTCAAGCGGATGCTGGGAAGGAGATAACGTCCGACCTGGTTATCAGCCGATCTATTGAGTTTGGCGCTATACCAGCGGCTGCGGGTGGGGCGGCGCTACTGTATTCTGCGGTGCCAAATGCCGCGACTAGCGCGATCTGGAAATGGAGCGCTGTTGGTGCCCGGACGAGTCTGTATGCCGCGGCCGTATATGTCGGCTGGCAGATTGGCACCGCCATCAACAATCGTCTCGACGACTTAGAAGATGAGGCGTGGTACAACATCAACAAGGAAAAGTATATTGAAGGAATGCGGCTCCAGGGGCGACTGCTTGCGACGATTCTCCTGAAAAACGCGCCAAAGATACGCTGTGGCAACAAGGTTATGCAATTGAACCGGAGCACGCCTAGGAAATGCGCGGACAAGCTTGTTGATCGTTTTGGCGCCGCAGTTGGTTACTACGGAATCCTGGTTTGGAATGACGTAATTGGCGATACCTATGCGGATGCCAAAGCCCGCAAAGGCCAACCAGGTAGCGAAGACCCCAAGCGCCGACATGACATGGTCGACCGCCTTGAAACTGCGATCAACCGCTACTATGAGTCCGTGCGAGAGTATTGCGGTGGGAGGATATCCCCGTATGCCTCGGATTGACTGGGAATCGGTTGGTGCCGTGATAAGCGGTCTCGGAGCAATTGACGGCTTCGATATAGCGGTCGGTCACCTCGACCAGCATTCCTCCCAGTACTTGGCTCGACGTCTTAGTTACTTCTTGCTGAGGCCCGTAGAGCCCAAGGATGTGAGTGCTATTCTGGCGCAGGATGCGCGGTCTGAGATCCTTTCTTTAGAGAAGAACCGTCGAGGGTTGACCGTCGTCCAATGTATTGAGCAGGTAACTGCTGTGATGGGGGACACCTTCGGGCCGGCGGTGCGGTCAGCACCCGTCCCCGCGCTGGTGCGATATGGTGCGCTCTCTGAGACTAAGGCATGGCGCCGAGCCGACGGTTTCGATCTGGTGGAGTTGTTCATTATGGTTGAGCGTGCTGTCGGGCTGATTGACCTGGGGTCGAAGGGCGGCTTCGCATGTGAATTCCCTATCCTCGAGATGGGTCATGCCTTTTTCCTATACGATGATCTTACTGCATATTGTGGTCATTCGAGCCATATCGCGCGTGCCATGCATTGGCCAAAGTCGTGCCCGGAGGATGGCGAATCGATCGTTCATCTGGTGCTTGAATGCATGGCAGTAGTCCTTGGACTGCCATTCGACTTATGCAGGCGGTCCGTGCCGCTAGCGAAGATAATGAGCTACTGCCTGAGGTCTTCTAGATACTATGGTATCGAACAGAGAGTAGGCGCACTCGTCTGCGCCCTGAGTTGTTTGTGGAGTCGGAGCGACCGGCGGAAGGCCAAGTTACTAGTGCGGACATGCGAACAATGTTTGCATCGCGGTGAGGATGTCGCTGGATGGGTGCGACTGTGGGAGTAGTAAAGTGGGCCACTGTAGTAGGTCAGCGAGATTGGGCAGAATGTCCCCCTGTGCTGGTCCAGGGGAATTGGGTTCGCCATGTGTTAGCGCGGAAAGCAGGGCGGACATTCGGGCTGCCGGGCGTCACGGGCCGCCAGATGGGGGGTTGCGGCGCGGGAAGCAAGCGACTCGCGGCTCGTTGGCATCACGAAGTCGGCATGGGCGCGCACGACGACCGCGGGCGGCTCAAGTCCGTGACCTCGTATGACGGTGACGACTGCCCCCTCAACCAGGTCTTCTACGACGACGATCCGTGGGGCGAGGTGGTCACGTCGTGGCAGTCGCACAGTGGCCCCGCGAATACCGACGGGCCGGATGAATCGCCGAGCGTGCGGTACGAGTATGACGGCGCCGGAAGCGGGGCCGTGCCCCACGTCCGCCTGACTTCCGTCACCTATCCCGACGGCCGGGAGCTGGCTTACTACTACACGGGCGACGCCATCTCTGATAAACTGTCGCGGGTGTCGAGTATCGGGGACCTCCAGGACCCGTACGCGCGGTTCACGTACCTGGGCGCGGACATGATCGTCGAAGTGGACCATCCGGCGGTGACGGGCGGACTGAAGCTCAGTTACGGCGCGGATGGCGCTGCCGGCCTCGACGGTCTCGGCCGCGTGGTGGACCAGAAATGGACTACAGGCGAGGGCGAGACGCTGGCCGTGGTGGACAGGTTCGGCTACACCTACGATCTCGCCGGCAACCGTTTGACGCGCGATGTGGGGGCGGCGCCCTTCGAGCAGGACCTTTTTGACGAGAAGTACACCTATGACGCCCTGAACCGCCTCACGAATGTCGAGCGCGGCAGGTTGTACTGCGGCGACATCACGGCTTCCACACTGACGCAGGACTGGACGCTGGACGCCGTGGGCAACTGGGACGGGTTCGCGTGGGACCCGGATGGCGACGGAAGCGCGGAGGAGGTCGCCCAGACCCGCGAGCACGATGCGGCGAACCAGTTGACGGGCTTTACGACCGGTCCGACGTGGGTCACGCCCGCCTACGATGCCGCCGGGAACATGACCCTCGCGCCGAAACCGGGCGACGAGTACCACGGCCTCGCCCTCACCTATGACGCGTGGAACCGGCTCGTCAGAGTGAGCGGCGGCGCCACGCCGGTCGCCGAATATCAATATGACGGCCTCAACCGCCGCACCGCCAAGCTCGTCTTCGACGCCCCGTCCGACACATGGACCCGCACGGACTCGTATCTCAACGAAGCCTGGCAGGTTCTCGAAGAACGCGTGGCCACGGCCGTCTTGGCGGCGGACAAGGGACAGGTGGCTACCGACGCCTCTGTGCAATACCTCTGGGACCCCCGTTACATCGACATGCCGATCTTGCGTTGGCGCAACGCAAACGTCGAAGACCCCGACCTCGAAGAGACTTTGTACTATACGACGGACGCCAACTTCAACGTCACGGCCCTGATCGACGGCTCGACGGGCGACCCAACGGAGCGTTATATCTACGATGCCTACGGCACGGTGACG
>Ga0315279_10010711_pt1 | contig 10733 bp, 15 predicted proteins | sample YL17G06_20_MG_FD_203694 | JGI IMG/M metagenome (GOLD analysis project Ga0315279, IMG submission 203694) | Sediment microbial communities from Yellowstone Lake, YNP, Wyoming, USA - YL17G06_20 | ecosystem: Environmental > Aquatic > Freshwater > Lake > Sediment | place: USA: Wyoming | collected...
GGGCTTTGCTTTCAGGGGTTGCTGGGGCTTTTCTGACGCTTGCCATGGTCAGCGTTTGGGCGTACATAAGCGGACCAAAAGAACGTTAACTCCCTTCCCCCTCTCCTTTCTTTCCTCAGGCTTTGAGGGTCTTCTGTCTAACGTGTCGTTTTGCGTGGGGGCTAGCTGATGGCTGTTTTCTGGACTCAGGAGCGGAAAAAGATGTCATCCGCGGAAAGCGTACTCGTACCTCGATTTCCTCATCGTCCACATGTAAACGCTCAACTAAACTATTTATGCTTTGAATGGACTAAAGCGTTTTAACGGAGGACAAAGAGTGTATGTGTGGGATTTTCGGTTTTGCATTGAAGCAGCCTGTGGCTATGAGTAAGGTTTTTGGGGTCTTGGCTAGGCTTGAGGTTCATCAGTATCCGACTGAGACGAAGCCTGTTGGGGGTTTCGGCGCTGGTGTTGCCGTGTTGGCGAATGACGGCAGCACTGTGCTTGAGAAGGTTGGAAAGGTTGCTGGTTCGCCTGCTAGGACTCTGTCTGAGGTTGTGGGAGTTGGTGAAGCCAGAGTTTTGATTGGTCACGTGCGGTATCCGAGTCCGCAGTTTATGGAAAAAACCAGTTTCAGAGAGACTGCTCAGCCATACTTAGCTGAGTGTTTTTCTGGTCTGCGCGTGGTTTCTGTTCATAATGGCTTTGTTGAGAATTGCCTGCAGGTTAGGGAGAAGCTTGGTGGTGGGCATGTTTTTGAGTCGGATGGGGTTGGGTTTGTGGATTCTGAGGTTGTTCCGCACTTTTTTGAGCATCTGTTGAGAGAGTGCGGTTCGGTTGATGAGGCTTTGGGCGAGCTTTTCTCTGGTTTGGATGGGAATAGCAGTGTTGGTTTGTTGCATGTTGCTGGGGAGCGTGTGTTTTTGCATTTTGTTCATAAGGGTAGGACTAGGGGTTTGAGGGTTTGGGTGAACGATGAGGGCGAGGTCGTTTTCTGCAGCAGGAAGGAGCCTTTGCTTGAGGTTTTCGATGACATGCTGAAAAAGTACAAGTTCAAAGAGAAAGTTTCGATTGGCTGGCAAGAAAAAGTGGAGACGAAGCTTTCTGTTCCTGTAAACCTGTGAATTGTCGATTCTAATGCCTTCGGGTGAAATCCAACCCAACCATCGCATTTCACGCTTTTTTTGGGGCTTCTGTCCAACGTGTCTGTTCCAATGCGAGGATCGAGATTGCCGCGGGTCTTGATCTAGGAGTTCTCAGACTAAAAGAAGACCAGACGCGAAAAAAAATTTGAGTCTTCTTCTTCCACGTTGAGTTCATGTTGATTGATGATTCTTGGTGGGTATTGGTGGTGGGGTGAAATCCAGCCTCCTATATATATCCAACGTACTCTCAGGCTGGCGTGCGTTTCTTAGTAAAGGATAAGTGTGTTGTTTTCTCATTTGGTTTTGGCGACGTGCAGTAATGGAGAAGCAGTCTTCAGGTTCTAGCGTTTTCGGGTTGCTCTGTAGACCTGTGCGTGATGGGCTAGATGAGCTCGGATTTGTTGAGCCTACCCTGCCGCAGACTTTGGCTTTTCCTCCGATTCTGGCTGGGGAAAACGTGTTGTTGATTGCGCCTACGGGAAGCGGCAAGACCGAAGCTGTATTGCTCCCGATCTTTTCGAAATTCATTCAGCAACGACAGGACAAGGGCATTTCAATCGTGTATGTTACGCCTTTGCGGGCTTTGAACCGTGACATGCTGAAGCGTTTGGGTTTTTGGGCTGAGCGTTTGGACGTTTCGGTTGAGGTTAGGCATGGCGACACTGAAATGAAGCTTCGGCGTAGGCAAGCTATCCGTCCGCCGAACATGCTTGTGACGACGCCTGAGACTTTGCAGGCGATTCTCCCGGGCTCGCGCATGAAACAGCACCTGGCCAGCGTTAAGTATGTTGTCGTCGATGAGGTTCACGAGTTAGCAGGGGACAAACGCGGAATCCAGCTTACCGTGGCTCTGGAACGCCTCAGAGAAATCGTTGGAAAAGACTTTCAGAGAATCGGCCTATCAGCCACAGTTGGCAATCCTAACGACGTAGCGCAGTTCGTGGCCGGAACAGGCAGAGCGGTCAGGGTTGTGCAGGCTTCGTTGTTCAAGGGTTACAGGTATCATGTTGAGACACCAAGTCCATGTGATGTTGATTATGACATGGCTGGTAAGCTCAGAACGGCACCCGAAGCTGCAGCGAGAATTAGGCGCATGGCCGAGCTTGTGGACAGCCACAAGTCCACGTTGATCTTCGTTAACAGTAGGCAGAATGCTGAGATGCTTGGCTACAAGTTTAGTCAGCTTGGCAGAACGGATATTGCGGTTCATCATGGCAGCTTGTCGAAGGAGGAACGTGCTCAGATTGAGGATGATTTCAAGGCTGGACGATTGAAGGCGCTTGTCTGCACGAGCACGTTGGAGCTGGGCATCGACATTGGAAGCGTCGATCTTGTGATTCAGTATCTTTCTCCGAGACAGGTCAACAGTCTCATTCAGCGGGTTGGTCGCAGCGGTCACAGATGGGACATGTTTTCCGAAGGCGTAATTGTCACGGCGTTTCCTGATGACACTTTGGAGTCGGTTGCGGCTGTCAAAAACGCTTACGAGAGTAAACTTGAGCCCGTGCTGATTCACGAAGGTGCTCTGGATGTTCTGGCTCATCAAATCGTGGGCTTGCTCATGGACAAAGACGTCCTAGGCGTGAAGGAGCTTCTGACGATTCTGCAGAGAGCATACCCTTACAGAAACCTGTCGGAGGATCAGCTTTTGGACGTGGTAGACTTTTTAGACAGCCTCGGTGAATTGAGGTTTGACGAAGAAGGAAAGCTCGTGAAGAAGGCAAGGAGAACAAGGAAGTACTACTTTGAGAATTTGAGCATGATTCCAGACGAAAGACGCTATCCGATGGTGAACGTGATTTCGGACAGGAAGATTGGGGTTTTGGGCGACGAGTTCATGGCTCTCGACGCCAGGGTAGGGTTGAACATCATCGTGAGGGGGAAGGTCTGGCGTATCGTGCAGATTGAGGAGGAGACGGGCACTGTGTACGTTGTGCCTTCAGAAGACCCGTTGGCTGCTATTCCGGGCTGGGATGGCGAGATGATTCCGTTGCCGTTTGATTTGGCTAAGCGGACGGGCGCGATGAGGGAGGAGATTTGGAAGGCGCTGAAAGAAACGCAGAGTGCTGACGTTGCTGCGGAAAAGGTTGCAGAAAAGTTCGCTACTAGCAAGGCTGCTTTGGTTGATGCGGTCAAGGAAGTGCAGGAGCATGTGAAGCAGGGTGCGCCTTTGCCCACGGATAGGCATGTGGTGGTTGAGGCTTTTGACAAGTATCTGATTGTTCATGCATGTTTTGGGGAGATCGTGAATCGCACGCTGGGCGGCGTGTTTGACACGATGCTTTCTGAAAGGGAGATTATTGTGGGCTGGTGGAATGATGGTTACCGTATTCTTGTTGAGATGAGGCGTAAGCTGACGCAGCGTGAGGCGGAGGAGTTTTCTGCTTTGCTGTTCAAGTTGACGGATGAAGAGGTTGAGAAGGCTTTTGAGAGGTATTTGGATGCAAAGTTTCCTTTCACTTACAAGATGAGGTTTGTGGCTCAAAGGTTTGGGGCTTTGCCTCGTGGCAAGACGATGGGTGCTGATAGGGAGAGCAGGTTGCCGTTTCAGTTTGGGGACACGCCGATTTATGATGAGACGATTCGTGAGGCGATGGTCGAGAAGGTTGACGTTGCCAAGGTCAAAGAGATTATCAACGATGTTAGGAGTGGGAAGATTAGGGTTAGCACGGTTTATCGAAGTGAGAAGCCCACGCCTCTGGCTTATCATATTCTTGAGAAGTTTTCTGATGTTTCGGAGTTGATGGCTCCTGAAGAGGTTTTGCTGAGCAACATCGAGAAGATGAAGAGGGCTATCGAAGCGAGGACGGTTAAGCTGTTGTGCATGCAGTGCGGGCAGTGGACGGAAGGAAACAGGATCAGAGACCTGGATGAGCAGACGGCGTGTGCTAAATGCGGTTCAGGGCTTCTGGCTCCGCTTTATTTCAGCCAAGACGCAAAACAACTGCTCCAGACTCTGGAAAAACGACGAGAGAACAAGGAGCTGACAGAAGAGGAGCTTAAGGAGTTGACGCATGCAAGACGCAAGGCTGACCTAGTTTTGAGCTATGGCAAGAAGGCGGTAATGGCTTTGGAGGTCAAGGGTGTGGGTCCTGAGACTGCTTCCAGAATTCTGGGGAAGATGCACCCGAAGGAGGATGAGTTTTACATGGATCTTCTGAGGGCGAAGATTCAGTACTTGCGAACTAGGGAGTTCTGGAACAAGAAAGAGGATCGTGTGAGAGCCTAGAAAGAGCATTTAGAGACTTTGACAGGAAGCCTGTCATCGGCATCGGTCGTACACTGCGGTTCGGTCTATCGGGTTTATGACTGCCCTGAACCAGTGGCCCTGAGGCTCACCTTGATAGCCCCAACGAAACTCCACCGTCCAAACCGATTCCTCATTCACAGTTACAGACTTGATCGCGTACTGTGCGGCCATGGTGGCGTTGAACACTTCCGTAGCTACTTCAACCACCTCATACTGATCCATTCCGTCAGTGAGGTTGATTCGCACAGCTATGGTGAAGGTTTGGCCGCTGGAATTAGAATGAACAGCGAAAAGGACAGGCATGTTTGACGAGGAATCGTTTGCAGGTGGCTGATTGTTTGCCGATGAATCGTTCGATTGCAACGATTGTCGATAAAGAAAGATGCCTATTGAAGCAGAAACGATGACAAAGATGAGAATGACAACTACAGAAAGACCAATCTTGCGTCCGGACCAACCCAGCTTGTGATCCATCGTTTCTGCATTACCAGTGTTCGGAGGCATTTTCGATTCTCTAGTTACAACTCGCCGTCTGTAATATTGAACTCTCCAATACATAGCCGTTACTGAAAGAATTTCGTTGATATTGCACGAATCTTAAGAGGAACTTGAGTTAACTGGTGCTAGCCGGATCTATTTTGAGTTATGGGAAGAAGGCGATAACAGCGTTTGAAGTGAAGGGTGTGGGATCGGAAACAGCGTCTAGGATTCTGGGAAAAATGCACAGTAAGGAAGAGGAGTTCTACATGGACTTGCTGAAAGCGAAGATACAGAACCTGAAAACAAGACAATACTGGGAGAACAAAGAGAAACAGTGATATTATGGACGCTCAAGAATCACGTCAAAGGAATGGGAGAATGCAGCCAGAGGCTTTCGAATTGCCCTCCGAACTAGTCTCTTAGTTTTGATCTTCCTTCTCGAAACTTGAAACACGACCAGAGTCTATGCATAGACTAAATCCAATATGTTTATAGGCAGACCTAAGTACAGAATTGACCATGGAAGTTATCCTGATAATAACTGACTTGCTTACTTTCCTAGTCTCGTTAGTAGGGATCATCCTCTCCATTGTCTACATTCTCAGTAGGCTATGCTCCACAGAGGAACAAAGGGTTGATGAGAACCTAAGAGGCACGATTTCAGGTTTGCTAGCTCGAAGCGCATATCGTGATCACACTTTCGATTTGATCATCAACGACTACAAGATTTCAGGCAACGAAATAGGCAGAAGAGACAACATCATCTTACTAGTGGGAACAATTCTTATTGGCGCTTCGCTACTGTTGATCGGTAATCTAACGCAAAGAGAGAGCAGTTTTCCAATTGCCTTCTATGCGTTTAGCTCCATTGGATTCTACTGTGTCTGGCTCTGGGGAATACATGAGACCGCCAGGAAACTAAACAACATAACTTATAGACGGCTTAGAGCGATTGAAGAAGCACTAAGCAATCACTATGATCACGAAGGCGAAGGTCATGAACATTACCGCTTCGGAATACACTCATACATTCATGCTGAAACACATAATCAGACGTCCTTTTGGCTCCGTCTTAGAAGAGTGTTTTGGGGTGTCGTTCTACTGTTCTTGAGCATTGTTTGGATGCTTTTTTCTGTCTCACTTCGATTCTCTTTCTAGGAGCTTTCACACAGGTTCTGTTTGTTCCCACATCGATCTCCACATTTGCTGTTTTCAAATTCGCTGATAGTGAGGAGGCAACCAGCTTCTACATCTGTAGCGCTTAGCTCTGGAACGGATAGTTCTAAATCATGGAATCAAGCTCTCTAGTTGCGACAGACCATGGATAAGAAGAACACTCGACCGACCGAACTTGAGCCTTCTTTGTATTTGTTTGATGCTGTTGCTGTTAGCGTAGGCGCTATTGTTGGTCGTAGCGTTTCTAGTGTTAATGGTATTGCGACAGACTGTGGACGATTAGAATGTTTGGAAAACCAAGAATCCTCTCGTGTTTCTTGTGGTTGTGTTTGTGTGTTTTGACATATTTAGTAGGCCATATGACATCTAGAATGGATAGACTATTCGGCTCCAAGACACGCGTAACCCTCCTATCCAAGCTCAGTGATGAACCCCGACAAAACCTTCCACCTCCGCCAGCTATCCAGAGAACCAAACACAACCTACAGAATGCTCTACGAAGAAGAAAAAAACCTAGCTACCCTAAGCATTCTAACCGAAGAGAAAAAAGGCAAAATCACCCTAATCTCAATAAACAAAAATATCTCATACTTCACCGAACTAGAGAACCTGATCACCAAAACTGCAGGCTCAGACGATCTGCAGAGATGACCGCTTACGGGATCCGGAGGAAATGTTATATGCACTAGTTTGCGGTTTCCTCGCAGGCGAAGAAGATGCAGGAATAAGCATAGGAAAACAGGAAATAGTACGATGGAAACATAAAACTTATACACTGCTGCTACTACTACTATTCTTGGAGAACTAGCAATGTTACCCAAGCACATGCCTACTCTAGAGGGGAAAGATGCAAACGAATTCATAAGGCAAGATAGAAAGCCTCTGAGTAGAAAGCAGAAGGAACACTTGAAGAAGTGCTTGGAGACATACAGGAAAAATCCTATAAAGTAGAACTATCGTATCTCGTTTTATGCCTTCGACAGAGATAGACTTAGACAAGATTCTCATTAGAAAACTGGAGCCTTCTGACGATCTTTCAGACTTCAAATGTGACCAAGACGACGAACTAGAATGCAACGATTTCATTCACAAAGAAGATGAGGCAAAGCTCTTCCAACGAGAAAGACAAGGAATCACCTACCTCTTCTTCTACGAAAACACAATGATAGGATATGTAACACTCGCAATGTCAAGCATTCCAGCAAAGAGAATGGAAGGACGCTTCAAAAAACACGTCCACCTAAGAATCTACCCCAGCCTACTCATAGGCAGGCTTGCCGTGGACAACAACTGGCGCAAAAAAGGAATAGGCGCATATCTCTGCAACTGGTGCGTAGGCTTCGCTCTGAACATGTCAGAAAAAATCGGATGCCGCTACGTAATCTTGGAAACAAACCAAGGCAAGAAAGTGGATTTCTACGAGAAATGCGGTTTCCAAAAAGGAAAGGAATTGAAAGATAAAAGGGAAGAGCTAGTCTGGATGTACCAAAGAATAGCTTTAGAGTAGCGCTTCTCCTTCTCAAAGACATGAAAACGTATGCTCATAACTTCTGACAAGATACGACTTGGACAAGAAAACAATGAGCGAGAGTAAACAGCCCAGTTTCAACGCTTCTTTGGGTTTGTTTGACGCTGTTGGTGTCAGTGTTGACATTATTGGTGGTGGGGTTTTGTGGTTACGGGCATTGGCGTTAGTTCAACTCTGCCATCTCCGTGCGTGGAAAAGGAAAACTGAGAATACCCTGCTTCCAAGAGTTATGTTTATTAAGCTTTGACATATTTAATATGTCATATGACATCTAAAATGGATAGGTTGTTCGGTTCGAAAACGCGAGTAGCAGTACTGTGCAAGCTTTTCATGAATTCTGACAGGACTTTCTATCTGCGTGAGTTGTCCAGAGAACTTGCGATACCTTACGGGATGTTGTACAAAGAGGAGAAGAACCTAGTTTCATTGGGCATATTGATTGAAGAGAAAAAAGGCAAAATTACCTTAATTTCTTTGAACAAGAAGCTTCCATACCTTGCCGAGTTAAAGAACCTCATTACCAAAACTGCGGGCTTAGGCGACCTATTGACAAACCTGTTCTCAGGGTTCAAACAGGTACGATACGCCCTGATCTATGGTTCCTTTGCCAGTGGAGAGGAATCCAGCTCAAGCGACATTGACCTCCTGATAATCGGCAACATCAGCGAAGAGAACGTTCTCCGCGCTATAAGTCAGGTTGAGAAAGACGTAGGAAGAGAAATCAATCATATACTATGGAACGAAGAAGAGTTCAAGAGAAAAATCAAGGACAAACATCACCTTTTGACGGAAATCGCCAACAAGCCAGTCATGATGCTCGTGGGTGAAGAGGATGAGTTTAGAAGAACTGTTAAGAAACAGGATCATAAGAAGAATAAGACCTGATCGAAGGCTAGCCTTAAACTCGATCAAACGCGCAAAAAGAGACATAGAACAGCCAAAACCCTCATGGCAAACGGAAAGTTCGACTGGTCTCTTGCAGTTTCCTACAACGCCATGCTAGCTACGGGGAGAGCGCTCATGTTTGACAAGGGCTATCGACCATCCAGCACAGAAGGTCATCTGGCTGTCGTGAAATTCCTCAGCATTGTGTTGGAAACTGAGGCTAGTGAGAGAATGGTGATGGTCATGAATGGCATGCGGAAGAAAAGACACAGAATAGTCTACGAAGAGATGGACATAATCTCTGAGAAGGAAGCTGAACAAGCGATTGTTTGGACTGAAGAATTCGTTAACATGATCGCCAGCACGATTCACGAGACGAACCCTTAGGACAAATGATGTGAAATAAGACAGTCGCGATATGACCGAGTACCGAAGAGGCAACTAAGTTAGAGAAGTCGGCTTTAAGGATGTCAAGCTCTGATTTAGCCACGTGGTAGCATGGGAAAGGAAGCACACATGAACCCACACGTCAACTGGGCTTGAGACTGACAAGATTATCATCCAATCTTGTCAACGCACTGACAAGATTAAGCCTTGCGCAAAGCCACGAATCCCGCTCCTGCAGTAAAGAAAAGCGAACGTGGACCGCCTCAAGATATTTGCTCTCCAACTGAGAAGACTGAATGCGATCCAAAGAAAAGGAGTCCCACGGGGGTTTATCCAAAGTAGGAACACAACACCTGAAAACAAGAAGACGCTGGGAAGACAAGGAGAAAACTGCTTCAGCCGTACCAAGATACAATTCCATTCAGCTCTCCTTAAGAAGAGATAAGACCCAGTCGATCAATAGACTGATAACGAGGTCGAATCAAAACGCAGAAAGCTGAAAGCATTGCTGGCCTTACTAGAAAAGTCAAAGATCTTGCCCTAGCCGACGGAGCCGTAGTCGTGGGTGTAGCCCCTGCAACTGCGCTTTCCAGATCGCCCAAAGGTCATCAACCTCAGGATTTTCTGCCGTCAGTGAAGAGCATGGTTTCAATGGCCATGAAAATGAACAGAACTACAATTGTCAACCTGCCGAAAACACGGAAAGAATACAGGATGCTCTATGAAACCACAAACGCGAAACTGAACAGCGTTGCCATGAGAATCGCACAGTTCCTCGAAGAACAAGGATACGAGGCCATACCGATTCCCGCAAGCAGCCCATACAACCGACAAGACATCACAGGCGACATATCCCACAAACATGTGGCTGTAGCCGCAGGCCTCGGCAAGTTCGGAATCAACAACCTTGCTCTGACTCCCGAGCACGGTCCATACGTACGATTTGTGACCGTGTTGACAAACGCCCCACTCAAACCTGACAAACCATTGGACACGGACCTATGCCTAGAGAACAAGTGCATGCAATGCGTGAAAATCTGCCCCGTCGGAGCTTTAAAAGACTCTAAGCACAACCCCGAAGAAGGATGGCAGATGGACAAGAAAAAATGTTATCAGTACATTCACGTAGCATTGGACGGCGAAGTGTGCGGCCTGTGCATCAAAGCTTGCCCAATAGGCTCGAAAAGCAGGCACAAACCCGAATCAAAAGCTTAATACTTCAACATCTTCAAAACAGCGTGTTCACAACAGAGGCACATAAAAGCATGGAAAGTGAAGAGCAAAAGAAGCTCAAACCATCTTTAAGCCTGTTTGACGCTACCGCCATAAGCATAGGAGCAATCATAGGCGGCGGCATCTTCGTTGTCACGGGCATTGCCGCTGGCTTGGCTGGTTCAGCCCTCGTAGTCTCCATGCTCATAGCCGCGCTCATATCTCTTCTAACCGCTTTGAGCTTCGCTGAACTCACCGCTTGGCAGCCCAAGGAAGGAAGCATCTACGAATACTCTTACCAGCTTGTCTCGCCGTTCGCGGGCTTCCTCGTAGGCTGGATGTGGATACTCAGCAACACGTTCGCAGGTGCAGCCGTCTCATTGGGCTTCGCCTACTACCTAACCGCACTCGTGCCAAGCCTGAACCCAAACATCGTCGCAGCCATCGTCTGCCTAGCCTTCACCGCAATCAACTACTACAGCGTCAAACAATCAGCCCTACTCAACAACATCCTCGTCACGGCAAAACTGCTCATCCTCGCCTTCTTCATCATCTATGGCTTGTTCTTTATGAACCCTGCAAACTTTGCACCGTTCAAGCCTCTCGACATCGGAGTGTTCAGCGGAGCCGTCTTCTTTTTCTTCGCCTACGGAGGCTTCGCACGTGCAGCCGTAATCGCGGAGGAAGTCAA
>Ga0315279_10010712_pt1 | contig 10733 bp, 5 predicted proteins | sample YL17G06_20_MG_FD_203694 | JGI IMG/M metagenome (GOLD analysis project Ga0315279, IMG submission 203694) | Sediment microbial communities from Yellowstone Lake, YNP, Wyoming, USA - YL17G06_20 | ecosystem: Environmental > Aquatic > Freshwater > Lake > Sediment | place: USA: Wyoming | collected...
TCCTCGTCCTCGACACGGGCCGCGCCACGCAGGCCACCGTCCGACTCCCCCCGAAGCTGGCCGACAAGGGCGCCGAGGTCTCGTACGAACTCGTCAGGGAGGCGGGGGCGTGGAAGGTCAAGGTGGCCGGCCGGCCCGACGCCACGGCCGACTCCACCGCCGTCGAAGCGCTCCTCAAGGAGCTGGCGGACCTCAAGGTCATTTACTTCGCCGAGGGCGAGCACGCCGACGTGGCCAAGGGCTTCACGGCGCAGGGCTCCATCCGCCTCCAGGTGGAGAAGGAGTCGGCCCCGATCGGCTTCGAGATCGGCACCGGCGCCGACGTGCCCATGCTCGTCAAGAACATCCGCGAGGACTGGGTCGGCCGCATCAACGAGAAGGGCGTCCCGCAGCTTCGGAAGGACTGGCTGGAACTCCTCGACAAGCAGGTCTTCTCGCTCGACCCGAAGAAGGCGACGGGCCTTACGATCCAGACGGCCGACCGCAAAGTGGTCCTCGAAAAGAGCGGCACCAAGTGGGAGCTCAAGGAGCCGATCAAGGCCGAGCCGCGCGCGGGCTTCGAGTCGGACTACCTGAGCGCGATCCAGTCCCTCAAGTGCACGAAGTACGTGGCCGCGACCAAGGACTTCAAGCCCCACAACCTCGATCCGGGCGAACTCGTCGTCACCGTCAAGCTTGAGCCGGAGAAGCAGGGCGAGAAGCCCGTCGAGAAGACCTTGCGCCTCGCGCACCACGAGAAGGCGACGATTGTCGGCCGCACCGACGCCGCCGACCTCGTTTTCGAGGTGCCGCTCGGGACCTTCAAGGACCTCGTCGCCGAGCCGCTCGCCACCCAGGTCGGCGACGTGCCCACCGGCAAGGACGTGACGAGCCTCGAGATCGCCGCGGGCGCCGCGAAGCTCAAGCTCCTGAAGGTTGACGAGAAATGGTATCGGGCCGACGCCGCGGGCCGGCCGGGCGAGGAGATCTCGACCGACGCCGCCGAGGACATCGCGAAGGCGGCGGCGGGCCTGAACGCGACCCGATGGGCGGCCTACGATGCCAAGGACCCGGCCCGCTTCGGCCTCGATAGGCCCGCCGTCACGATCAGAGTCTCCACGGCCGCCAAGTCGGCCGCCATCCTGATCTCCGAGAAGGAAGTGCCGGCGAACGTCGCCGCCCTGTTCGACGAACGGCCGCTGCGGTACGCGATGGCCGAGGGGGGCGAGCGGATCGCCATCGTTTCGGGCAAGACCCTCGAAACCCTCCTGGACGCCACCAAGAACCTCGAGCCCAAGAAGACCGAGCCCAAGGCAGCCGAGGCGAAACCGGCCGAGAAGAAGTAGCCTCGGGTCGCCGCGGCGACCATGGCACCCCGAAGAAAGCGTCTGAGGGACTACTTCATCGGCAGGCCCGCAAACCGGTGGGCATTCTCCCACAGGATCCGGCGCTTGAGGCCCTCCGGGATCGGGAGGGCCAGGAGCTTCTCGACCTCCTCCGTCTGGTCCCGCCACGGGGCGTCGGTGCCGAACATCAGGTACTCGGGCGGATGCTTTGACAGGATCTCCATCACGAGGTCAGGAGGGCACCGGCCGAGCGTGAAACTGGTCTCCAGGTAGATGGGAAGGCCGACCATGTGCCGCCGCACCTCGGGCCATCGCTCCCACGCGCCCAGGTGGGCCGCGGCCATCCGCAGTTCCGGCACCGCCTCGTGGACTCGCCGCATGCGCTGGGGACTGGCCAGATCATCCTTGTCGAACGCCAGGTCGTAGCCCGAATGGAAGAGCACCGCCAGGTTCGCCCTGGCGGCCGCCCGCATGATGCGCACCGCGCGAGGGTCGTCCGCCGGGCACTCCATGTAATACGGGTGAAACTTCAGGCCCTTAAGCCCTAGCCGCGCGATACGTTCGGCCTCGGCCTCCGGTTCAGGGAAATCCGGATGGATCGAGGCAAACGGGATGATGCGGTCGGATGCGATCGAGGCCGACCAGTCGGTGATCTTCGGAACCTGGTCGGGCTTCGTGGCGATGGAGCAGGCGATCGCCCGCCGGATGTCGGCCCGGTCCATGCTGGCCAGGAGGCCCGTCACTGTGCCATCGAAGGTCGCGCGACACTCGAACCACTTGGCCCCCGCCTCCAGCTTCGGAATGGCAGAGGCGGCCAGCTTGTCCGGGAAAGCATGGGTGTGGGCATCCATGACGGGCTGCCGCAGGTCGTTACTCGCGTGTTGGGATCCTGCCACGCCGTTATCCTCCTTGAGGGAGCCAATCAATGCCGATTCTCTGGGTGGGGATTTTCACACTTTCATGCACCACAAGTGCGGATTTTTGCGCACAACTGCGTAAAAATCCACACAATCTAGCAATCGCTCTTGGCACCGAAGAAGCCAGAGTACTTGTTCTGCCCCAAATAGTGGTTTTCAACGCAAAGAAGGCTTTGGCACGCCACTTGCGACCATGAAGAGTGCAGAGCTCTTTGTAACCTAAGCTATGCCATGCGGGACGGTCCCGCATGAATCAAACAGTGGCCGAATGTCCCCCCGTTCGGCCACTTGTTTTTTGCGCTGCCACCTCTTACTTCCCGTGCAGTTGCCACCGGCCATCTTCTTCCACCAGGAAACTCTCCCCGGCGGACCAATCGCCGAGCGTGAAAAGGATCGCCTCCCGGCCATCCACCTGGAAAGTGACCTTCTGGGGCACGTGGACATGGCCGCAGACGATGATGTCGGCGCCCCCGCGGAATTCGGCCATGAGCAACTCGTCGCATAAACCGTGGCTGCCGAGATGCATCGCCCGGCACCGCGGGCGGCGGGTTCTCCGGCCCGAGAGCCAGCGGTAGAACTTCGCCATCAGGTCCTCGGCCCAGCAGGGCAGCCGCGTGAAGACGGCCTCGACGGCCCGCGAGCGGATCGCCTCCTGGATGCAGAAGCCCAGCCCGCCCCGCCCCTCCAGGTAATCGCCGTGGCACAGGCAGACGCGCCGGGCGCCCGACGCGAGGCCGAGGCGGGTCCGCTCGCGGGCCACCTCGATGCCGGTGGCTTCCGAGAAGCCGCGGCGCATGTAGAAGTCGCGGTTGCCGAGAAGGAAAACGACGCGCCGGCCTCCGCGCGTCAGCCGCCCAAGGGCCTCCAGGGCCTCACGGTAGTCGGGCCGCCCAAGGTGCTTGGGTCCGATCCAGTAATCGAACAGGTCGCCGAGGATGAAGAACTCGTCCGTCGACGCGGCCTCGCGCTCCAGGAACCGGACGAAGCGGACGGAGCGCTCGGGCTCGCGCGGGGTCAGATGCACGTCGGACAGGAACACGCGCCGCATCGGGACTCCCAGGGCCTCACTTGCTCGCCGCCTGCCGCTCCTTCTCGCGCTGGGCCTTGACCAGCCCAAGCACTTCCGCGAAGGGCGCGGTCACGGCCGACAGGGTCCGCGTCTCGACCTTCGGCTCGGCCAGGGTCCCCGAAACGAGGACCACGATCACCTGCTTGCGGATGCCTTCCATCAGTTCCGAGAGTGCGGGGATCAACGGATCGTCGTTCTTCTTGCCGACCATGAACACGAGATCCAGCTTGCCGTCGGCCTCCATCGTGCCGGACCCGTAGAGGTTCATCGCCCGGCCCTCCAGGCGGATGTCGCCCAGGACGAGCCGCTTGCCGCGAACGAAGTACAGGATGCGGGCCTTCTGGAAGGCCGTCTGATCGGCCGGCTCGAGCTGGAAGAGGCTGAAGAGGCGGGCCACGACCGGCAGCTCGTACAGCTTGGCGTCGGTCACGTAGGCATAGCCCGAGCCCTCGGCGGCGCGGGAGTCGGGCGCCTTGACCCAAAGGCCGAGCGTGGCCCGCAGCCGGCCGCCCGTGATGTTGTGCGCGAGGCCGAAGCCCTCGCGCAGCAACCGCTCGAAGTCCACGTCTTCGGCCGCCAGGCTGAAGGCGTACTTGCCCCCCGTCTCCAGGCCGATCGTCGCGAATCCTTCCATCCGGCCGCCGTAGAACTCGCCCTCGACGTCCTTGACGGACACGGTGGACGCGTTCTCCGGCTTGTCGATCGCCAAGCGGGTGTTCGAGATATCCTTGTCCGAGATCTTGCCCTGCTGGATCCACACGCGGCCGTCCAGAGAGACGCGGCCGTCGGTCCACCGGCCCTGGAGGCCGGCGGTGCCCACCACGCCGGAGACCTTCATGCCCGGCTCGAGGCCCACCTCATCGAGGATCGCCGAGCCCTGCCAGGTGGCTTCGGCCTTGCCCGACGCCGTGCGGTGGTAGAGCAGGCGCTCGATCGAGAGGTCCACGCGGCCGGTCGGGCGGATAATGGCAAACGCCCGCTTGAGCGCATCGGGAACCGCCTCGCGCACCGGACCCTCGAACCGCAGGCCCTTGGTGCGGATCGTGAGGTCGATCTCCGGCCCCGCCTCGGGGTAACTGATCCGCCCGTCCAGGGCGAACTCCGTCGGGCCGGTCCGGGCCCGGATGTCGTGCAGGCGGACCTCGCTGCCCTCGAACTCCAGCTTGCCCGTCACGTGCTCGAGCGGGTACGGGAAGAAGTCCAGCGTGGCCTGGAGGTCACGTGCGGTCGCCCAGACATGGTGCTTCACGGTCTCGCCCGCCCCGAAGGCCTTGGTCAGGTGGGCGTCGAGATCCACCCGCCCCCGCGGCGCGAGGTGGCTCCAGACCGTGCGGATCTCGGGCCCCAGCGCCCCCCGCAGCGACTCGTTGAGGGGGACGTCCTTGCCGGTGAGCGTGAGGTCCATCGCAAAGTCGTGCTCGGTCTGCTCGATCGTGCCGCGGGCCTCGACCCGCGCGCCCGAGTTGAACCCGGTCAGCGAGTCGATGCGGCAGACGCCGCGCGCCAGGTGGACGTGCCCCGTCATCTCCTCGGCCAGGAACGGAAACGCCTCGTAGATCATCCGGGCGTTCCTGAGTTGGAGCGACAAGTCGTAGTCCAACTGCCCCTGGGTCTCGGCCCCCCGGGTGACGGTCCCGTCGATGTCCGCCGTGCCCGACAGGTGGAAGACCCGCAGGATGTCGCGTTCGCGCTGGGGCAGGGCCATCGCCAGGTCCTCATCGATGGCCAGGCCGCGCCCCGTCACCTTGAGCTGGACGGCCGGATCGGGCTTGTCCAGACCGGTCACCTGCCCCGAGAAGGTGACGATGGCGTCGCCGTGGCAGCCCTGGACCTCGATGATGTCGGTCTTGTCGGGCGCGATGACCACCCGGCCCGTCGTCCGGACGAGTTCATAGGGGAACCACTTGTACTTGAACTGGCACTCACGGAGGCTCAAGTCGACGACGACCTGGGGCCGGGCCCCGGCCCGCGGCGGGCGGTAGATGTCCACCTCCGCGTCGGCCACGCCGCGGGGGGAAAACTGGTCATAGACATCGCGCTGAGCCTTGTCCAGCGCCTGCCGCAGATCGTCGTCCAGCAGCACGCCCTTCGCATGGACCTTGACCTGCGACTCAACGAGCGGGCCGGGGTTCTTCCCCCAGCCCTCCAGCGTCACCTCGGCCGGGCCGTGCCAGCCCTTCAGGCCGGCGGTCTTGTAGCAGTCGTCGCCGAACTCGACAACCCCCCGGATCCGCTCCAGCGCGTAGGGGAACAGCAGGTATCTCATCTTCAGGTCTCGGCAGAACACCTTGCCGGAGACATCGAGCGGGGCCCCTTCCGCCGGGCCGCGGTGGATCTTCAGCTCCACGTCCACCTGACCCTCGGGCGCGTAGTAGACGTAGATGCCCTCCATGTGCGGGGCCAGGCTCACGAGAATCGGCCGGCTCTTGAGGAAGTCCACGTGATCGGCCCAGAGATGGAGGTCCATCGCCATCTCGGGGTTCTTGAGGCCCGTCACTGTCCCTTCCAGGCGGATCGGCGAGCCGTTCAGGATCCCCTGCACCCCCGTCAACGTCAGCGACGACCCCGCGAACTCGCACTGGCCGGTCAGGTTCTCGAACTGGTGCACGAGCTCCTTGTACTTGTAGGAGAGGCTGACGCCCGTCATGTCCATGACCAGCTCGAACCCCCGCTTGTCGTCGAAGCGGACCTTGACGTTGATCGTGCCGGTGGGCTCGAGCTTGTGCCAGACGGCCTGCACGTCGCGGGGCAGGCTGCCGTAGAGCGCCGGCGTGAGGGCCACGTTGGAGGCCTGGCCCTCGAACTTGAGGGTGCCGCTGCGCAGGTCCAGCCACGCCGATGCCACCGCCAGGGTCACCTTCTCCTTCTGGCTCCGGACATGCGTCTGGAACTGCAGGACGTCGGGGTCCGACTCGCTCGGCAGCAAGAGCCCCGAGACCGCCATCGGGGTCCCCGGCGTTTGCCGGTCGGCGCCGGCCAACGGGCCCCGACGCTGAACGAACAGTTCGCCGTCCTCGATGGCAACGATCGGTCGCAGGCGCGGCGGAACGAGCTCGGGCGACCGCCGGCGCGCCAGCAACTGGAAGTTCCACACCTCCTCGTCCCACAACTGGAGGTGGATCTCCGGCTCACGGACGACGATCTCGGTCACCTGCGGCGACAGCCGCGCCAGCGACAGCCACGCGATCTTCAGATCCACCCGCTTGGCTCTCAGGATTGGCTCAGTGAACGGCTCGAGAGACCCCACGACCAGGTCCTCCAGGACCAGCCCTTCACCGAAGATGAAACTGGCATGGCCCATGCGGACGCGGGTGCCCAGGAGTTTGGCCAGGTACTCTTCAGCAAACTTCTCGACCTGCCTGTCGCTCGTGTAGTAGAAATACACCGTCGAAGCCGTCCCGAGCACCACGAGGAGCGCGAGGAGCACGAGCTTTCGGCGCCGCACTCGGCGCGCCCGGTTCTCGCGGCGGCGCTCGTCCACCGGATGGTCCCAGTGGGTCGGGCGCTGCCGCGGCTTCTCGCGATCGGCCTCCGGCGGCAGTTGTGACATCGACCTTTACCTTCCTGTCGGGGCACGGCATGCCGTGCCCCTCCCACTAAACGACAAACGCGCCCCGCAAGCGGGGCGGCTAGATGGGCGCGCCAGTACTCGCGGTCTTGCCCCGCCCGAGAATCGCCAGGAGCCCCACGCCGCCCAACACCGCCAGCGGCGGCATCACCGCCAACCGGTCCGGCGGCGCCGACCCCAGCACCGCTTGCACGAGCGTCAGCCACAGGGGCGCCAGAAGCAACCAGACCAGAACCGCACGCTCTCGCCGCAGGGCCCAGACGCCGAGGAGCGCCAGAACCGCCGTCGGCAGGAGGCTGGTATACCCCGCCGCCGGATGAACCGGCCCTTCGTCCTCCGCCAGCATCGGCCCGGGAGACCAGAGCCGTCCGGCTCTCAGCGCCGCCTCTTTGAGCCACGCCGCCGGGTGCCCGGCCATCAGGCCCGCCGCCGACCTCAGATAAGACACGTCCTGCCGGATCTCGTCAAGCCCCTTCGCTTCGCCGACAGGCTCCTGCTTCCCCGCTTCGCCGCCCGTTCCCCTTAACCCCTCCGTGCCGCCGTAGAGCTTCGCGCCGGTGTCGGTCGTCAGAACGGGCACGCCGAGCCGCAGCGCGTTTCGCGCCGCCCAAGGCGCGAGGCAAACCACGAGGACGGCTGTCCCTACAGCCCATCCTGCGAGGATCCGCCGACACCGGCGGGCCACGATGGCCGCCACTCCCACCGGGATCGCCAGCCCGGCCGCCCACGGCTGAAGATACGCCGCCGCTGCCAGTGCCACTCCGGTCGCCGCAGCCCAGAACCACGCCCATCGGCTCGACGCCGCCGACACCAGGAACTCCAGCCCAAGCGCCATCGCCGCCGCCAGCGCCAGCCCCGTCGGCACGACAGGCACCGCCAGGGCCGCAAAGTAAACCTGGTACGGATCGAAGGCAACCAGGGCCACAGCCGCCAAGCCCGCCCACAGGCCCGCCAGCCTGGCCGCCGCCCATCCCGCGACGATCAGCGTAGCCGCGCCGCAGATCGACTGAAACACCGTCAGCCCGCGAAGGGACGTGGCTGTCAGCCTGTCGGCCGCCGACACCAGCACCGGGTACCCCGGCATCCGCCAAGCGACTCTCGACAAGCCAGGCGGATCCTGGGCGAGGACAAACCCCTTGCCCTCCGTAACGCTCTTCCCGATGGCCAGGAATTCGTCGGATCCCGGCGGCTGCGCCGCCTGGCCCTCGCCGATCATAAGGGCCAGCGCCAGCCGCACCACAAGCCCCAGCGCCACCAAGGCCACGATCATCAGGCGCGCGGCAGGCTTGCGCGGCGCGGATTCGGGTTGCTCTGGCATTGCGTAGCCGACCCCCTGAACCGCGACATCGTATCGGCCGGCAGGGAGGAAATCAAGGCGAACGGCCCGGCGCCTTGAGGAGCCACAGGCCCTCCTCCGGCCGGTATGGGTCGGCCTGGTGACAGACCCGCACCAGACCTGGGACGGTCTCGAGTTGCGGCAGATACCTGTCGTCGGTGATGACGTAGAAGGCCTGCCCGGCAGCCATCTGCTTCTCGGCAGCGGCCGGGTCCCCCAGCGGGGGCATGGGGCGCGCCACGTAGAAGATCACCGATTGGTTCGCGCGGCCGTAGGCAAAGAGCGGCGCGCCGTCGGGCACGACTTGGCGGACGACGCGGGCAAAGTCGGCCGCCCCGTTCGCGCGACTCTGCGGACCGATCATCGAGTGGCTGACCCAGAGAAAGATCGCGGCGAAGGTCGCCACCAGGGCCGCCAGGCTCCACCCCAGGCGCCATCGCACAGCCAGCACGCCCGCGGCCACCCCGCCGGCAATGGCCATGCCCCCCAGAAGGCCCGACGGCTTCAGCCCCGGCATCCCCACGTCCGGCCTGTTGAATTCCGGCTCCACCAGCAGGAAGACGTACACCGCCAGGCACACGGTGCCGCACGCCGCCAGGACCACCCCATGGCCCGCAAGAAGCGACTTCCCCATCCGGCCCGCCAGCGCGAATCCCCGAGCCAAGACAATGCCTCCATGCTCCAGCGCGCGGCGCAACCCCAGGGCCGTGTAGATCCCGACGGCCGGCAAGAGTGGAAGTATATAGTGATCTTGCTTACCCGCTGACAGGCTGAAGCCGATCAGCGTCCCGACCAGCCACGCCCCGATGAAGAGAAGCCACGCGCGGTCGTGTACGTCGCGCCAGGCCCGCCGCGCCGCCAGCACCAGGCCATACGCGAAGAAGACGGTCCACGGGGCCACGAGCACCGGCAGGCGCAGCAGGTAGAAGTAGACCGGCTCTTCGTGGCCGAACTCACCCGCGGCGCGGTCCACCGACTCCGCCATCCAGATCTTCAGTGCGTCGCGGTCATGCTGGTACACATAGAGATGCCACGGAAGCACGACCGCGAGGAAGACCGCGACCGCCGCGGCCGCGCCGCCGAGCGTCCAGGCCCACTCCATGTAGGCCGGGGCAACGCCCCGGCTTCTACGATCAGCCGGCGCGTCGGATGCCGGGGCTTCGCCCCGGCCTACATCTTGTGGCACGGCCGGCTTATCCGGCCGTGGCGAAGTCCCCGCCGGCGCCCCCACGGCCGGGCAAGCCGGCCGTGCCGCACGACGCACCTGCCGCGCCACGCACACCGCGGCCGCCACGAGGTACGGCAACCACAGAACCAGCAGCGGGGCCGGCCCCTTGGCGAGCATCGCCAGGCCGCCGAAGGCGCCGGCGAAGATGAACCATCGGAACCGCCGCCGGCCGCCTCCCTCCACGCCCATCCAGAGGGCGAGAAGCGACGCCGTGCAGAAGCACGTCATCGGCATATCGGCGACCGCCAAGCGGGCGTTCATCAGAAAACCCACCATGGTGGCCAGCGCCGCCGCCCCGACCAAAGCCGTCAGGCGGTCGTACCGCCGCGCGAGCGCCGCCGCCACCATCAGGACCGTCGCCAGGGCCGCCAACGCACTCGGAAGCCGGGCGCTCCAGGCGTTGACCTCTCCCACCGCCCACGCCACCGGAACCACCATCCAATACGCCAGCGGGGTCTTCCGGAGGCGGGGGCTGTCGTTGAAATTGGGGACCAGGTACGGGCTGGGCCGCGAGCCGTCGGCCAGTTGCACCGGCCGATTCAGCAGCATGTTGCGCGCCGTTCCGGCCAGCAGCGCCTCGTGCGTGCGCAGCGGAATGTCGTCACCCAGGCGGAAGAAGAAGACGGTCCCCAGCAGGACCGCCAGCCCGAGCGGGCCCAACCACGCCAGGCGCGGCGACGGTGGTGGTAGTTCTTCCGTGTTCACGGCGGTCAGGTTCTACCTTGACGCACGGGGATCTTCGACGGAGCCTGCGGAGACGGCAGCCAGAGCCTCGCTCGCCAGCCGCCGGCGGCGCACGCGCCATGCCAGAAGCACCAGCAGCGCCGCCGCCACGAGGTCCACGATCCACATCCCCGCCATGTTCTTCGGATTGTCCTTGTTCAGAAGAAGCACCGGCCCAAGCAGCGAGACAAAGACCCAGACCGACCCGCTGGCCAGGGCCACGGCGCGAGAGTCGGACCAAGCCGCGCCGCGGCCCGACATCCGCCACACCAGCCACACGCCGAAGCACGTGTACGCCGCCATGACGGCCATGTTCACGACCGGATGCGGGCATAGACCGCGGACGTTGAGATTCGGCACGGCCCACGAGATCACGAAGAACAGGACCGTCCCGAAGAAACCGACGAGGAAGAACCACAGGGGGCGGGCGCCGCGCGGCACGGCCTCGCCGGCCGCCTCGCCCGGCGCCGCCGAAGTGGGCGCCGGGACCGGCGGCGCTGGCTTCGGCAGGCGCCGCCCCAGCAGCACAAGGGCCAGGACCAACGCCAGCGCCACAAGGTACGGCGC
>Ga0315279_10010714_pt1 | contig 10730 bp, 6 predicted proteins | sample YL17G06_20_MG_FD_203694 | JGI IMG/M metagenome (GOLD analysis project Ga0315279, IMG submission 203694) | Sediment microbial communities from Yellowstone Lake, YNP, Wyoming, USA - YL17G06_20 | ecosystem: Environmental > Aquatic > Freshwater > Lake > Sediment | place: USA: Wyoming | collected...
TTCGCGGATTTGCGGGTGCATGAGCGGTTCGCCGCCGGGGATGCTCACCATCGGCGCGCCGCACTCTTTCACCGCGCGGAAACAGTCTTCAAGCGTCAGTTGCTTCTTTAATATGTGCGGCGGATATTGGATCTTGCCGCAACCGGCGCAGGCAAAGGTGCAACGGAAGAGCGGCTCCAGCATCAGCACCAACGGGTAGCGTTTCTGGCCTCTAAGTCTTCTCCCCAATACATACGTGGCGACGGTCGCCATTTGCGACAACGGAACCGGCATGCAGACTCTCTTTCCCCCTCCTCAACGTTCATCCGAAACCAGCGTTCCGCAGAGACGCTAGGTACGGCGCCGCAGAAGTAAGTGACCCTATGCGGTTCGTCCCGCTAACCCCCAGCTTTAGCTGGGGGTGTGAGGCGAAAACGCACGCCGATACCGTCGTTCACGACGGTTACAGTCATTCGCCGTGGGCTTAAGCCCAGGCGCCTCGATTAAGCCCCGTGAACGGGGCTACAGTGGTCCGCTGCACCTGCCACCCCCGGCTGAAGCCGGGGGTTAGTGGGTCAGGGACTTCTGTGGCGCTGTACCAAGCCCAACTACCGATTCTACAAGGAAACTTTGAAAAAGAAATAACACTCCGCGAAGTTAACGGTTAATAATGGGACGAAGTTCAGGTTGACCCCGCATCTTCGAAGGCGGTGACCGAAGCTGATGACCTTTCGATCTGAAATCCGGATTTCTGTTAAACCGTGCGCATCCCGCCGCACCGCCATCCTCGCGCTGCTTATCCTCGTTGTTTTCGCTCCGCCCGCTCATGCAGTAGTGCCCTCGGCCATTGGCCCACTGCAGGCACTGTACACGGTCTTGCCGTATCTCGTCGGGCTGCTAAGCGCCGCGGCCGTCGCGGTTTTCAAGCCGCGAACATACGGCGCGCTGCTGCGGTATGCCAAAGCCCACAAGCTGCTCACGCTGCTCGTGCTGGCGGGCCTCGGATGCGGGTGTTGGGGCTTTACGCTGCTCGGCGGCGCCGCGGCCGTCCAGGAGCAGACCGGGGCGCCTTGGACTGCTTTCCGCTCCGGTCCGCTGCGCCATGGGGCCGTGGCCGGCGCCAAGGGACCGTTGGCGAACCCTCGCATCCTTTGGAACTACACGCCGGCGGCGACGGGCCGCGTGGCGTCCATTGATTCCTCCCCGGCCGTGGTGGGGAACCGGGTTTACGTCGGGATGAGCGCTCAGTCGCCCTTCCGCAAGTCGGGCGCGCTCTGTTGCCTCGATGCCGCCAGCGGGGCGCTGGTCTGGAAGTACACGGGAGAAGGAGAACTCGATCCGGGATTGCAGCCGGTCTTTTCCTCTCCTGCTATCGGAGGAAAATTTGCGGCCGGGGGCGGCGAAGGCAAGTACCTGGTGTGCGGCGAAGGTTACCACGACGAGCGCAATAGCCGCATCATCTGTCTGGACCTGGAACCGGTGAAGGCCAGCGGCGGAACGCAGCCGCCCAAACTGCATTGGGCCAGGCAGACCACCAGCCACCTTGAGTCCAGCCCCTGTATCTTCGAGGGCAAAGTTTACACCGGCGCGGGGGACGACGGCATCTGGTGCGTGGAACTCGAAACCGGAAGGCTGCTGTGGCATCTCGAAGGCGGTCCCTTCTGTTTTGCCAAGAAAGGCCCGCAAGCGGACGCCTTGGCGAAACTGGTGGGCAAGACTATAGCGGCTTGCGGCACGGCCGAGCGGCAGCCGCCCGCCGAGACGGTGGGGCGAGATGACCCGACGTACGTGGTTCTCGACATCAAGGAATTCGCCGAAGTCGGCGCTCAGGGGGACGTGCCGGCCAACCTGCGCGAGGCTGCTGCCAGAAAAGACCACCCGCTTCGCCTCGCCGTGGGCAAGGTCGCCTTGGCGGATAAGGTGCCGGAGGGCGTCGAGGGCGCTTCGCAGGTCAAAATCGAGGCCGCCGAGTATTTCCCTGACTGTGAGAGCTCGCCGGTGGCCACGCGCGTGCCCACAAGACCTGGAGATTCGGCATTGGGCGAGCCGCGCCTCTTCCTTGGCAATGGCATGGAAGGACAGGCAGTCGTTTGCGTCAATGCGGAAACCGGCCAGTTGCTCTGGCGCACGCCTACGCCTTACCCCGCTTTCGGCGACCCCACAGTCTTTGACGGCAAAGTCCTGATGGGTTTGAGCAACGGCACCTTTGATAAGAGCGCGCCCAATCCGGCGGGCGCGGTCCTGTGTCTGGCCGCCGCCGACGGCAAGGAACTGTGGCAAGTGAAGACCGCCGACGGCATTCTCGGCGCAGTGCCGGTCAGCAATGGCGTCGCATACGCCTGTTCGAGGGACGGCAACTTGTACGTCATTGACGCGGCCGCTGGAAAACTGCTCAAGACCTACTCCGTTGGCGCCGCGATGGTCTGCTCGCCCGCCTTGACGGACAACGCCGTGTACGTGGCAACCGACCAAGGCAAGGTCTTCTGCGTGAAACGGCCCGACCATTCCTTCCTCTGGTCCGCCAATCTTTCGCCCGGCCAGCCGATTATTTCGTCGCCCGCGATCGCCGGGAACAAGCTTTTCGTCGGTTCCTATGCCCGCGGCCTATTCTGCCTCGCCGAACCCTTTGGCGGAACCACGGATCGGAAGGCCAAGGTCTGGAGCGGACCTGGCGGCGACGCCGCCCATTCCGGTTGCGCCGATGACCGCGGCCCGCCCGCCATCAAGGGTGACCGGGCGCAGCGCGTGCAAATCGAAGACGCGGGAGTCCTGGCAGCCGCCAAGTCAAGCTGCCAGGTTCCATCCAACGGAGAGGCGCCCCGGAGCAAGGAGTTTGGTGAGTTGTCCGGCCCGCCCTGCGAAGCCTACAACCTGGTTGTTCTCGCTACGAGACCTCCGCACCCGAATCTCATCTCGAATCTCATCTGCCTGGACGATGCCACGCACGCCATGCTCTGGTGCACGATTCTGCCCGCAGCGCCACTCGGCCCCGCGACAATCTGCGGCGATAAGGTCTTCGTCGGCGCTCGGAGCAAGGAAGGAGGCCTGATTTTCTGCCGTTCCTTGACCGACGGCGGCAAGGTTTGGGACAGCGAAACTTCGGAAGCGCCCGCTTCCTACATCGCGGCGGCGGGCGGCTATCTCGCCTTTGCCACGGCAGGCGGCAAGCTGCTCGTGCTGAAGATCGAGAACGGAGAAGAGACTCAGGCCATTCCGGTCGGCGGCGGCGTTCAAGCGCCGGCCATGGCGCAGAACGTGGTCATCGTCGCGGCCACTGACCGGGCAGGCGCTTTCGATGCGGCCACGGGAAGCTGGCTCTGGAATTTCGAGGAACAGGAACGCATGGGCCGCGTCCTGGCTCCGCCAGTGATCCTCAATGAAGCGGTTTGGCTCAGCACCGAAAAACTCGGCCTGATCGCCATTGGCCAGCGCGAGAAGGGAAGGGTGGGGGAGTGACCGCTGTTCCGCAACTAAAGCTCATCCACTTCTTCGGCCCGGGTGTGCCGGCTGATTCGGCCAACGAAGAGATTCTTGGCGGCAAAGGTTACAGCCTGTCCAGGATGAGCCAGGCCGGCCTTCCAGTCCCGCCCGGCTTTACGATCTGCATCGAATGCTGCCGCGGCTACCTGAAAGACAAGCGCTGGCCCGCGGGCCTCGAAGAGGAGCTGCGCCGGGCGCTCGGCTGGCTGGAGCAGGCCACGGGGAGCACCTTTGGCGCCGCCCCGAAACCGCTGCTTGTGGCGGTTCGCAGCGGCGCGGCCGCTTCCATGCCTGGGATGATGGACACAATCCTGAATGTCGGTCTGTTCCCAGCCCTGGAGCCCTGTTTTGCCGGCGAGACCACATTCTGGGCAAGCTATCGCGACTTCATTCGGCAATACGGCGAAACAGTGTCCGGTGTTCCGAAGCAGGTTTTCGACAACGCCATCGCAAACAGCGCCGGCGCCAGGGAGCAAGCCTGCGCCTGTCTGGCTGCCTACCGCCAAGCTGCAGGCCGCGACTTTCCCGCCGAACCGAAGACGATGCTAAGAGAGTCGGTCACGGCAGTCTTTGAATCGTGGAACAGCGAAAGAGCCGTGCGCTACCGGGCGCGCAACAACGTCCGCTGTGCCGCGGGCACGGCGGTCAACGTGCAGGCCATGTTCCCATCGCAACTTGCCGGAGTCCTATTCACTGAAGACCCGACGAATTCCGGCGTGCGGCGCATCGTCATCGAGGCGGCCCGGGGCCTGGGCGAGGCCCTTGTTTCAGGACGCGTCCAGCCGGATGTCTTTGTTCTTGAGCGCCAGAACCTGGCCATTGCGGAGAAGCGTCTCGCCGAACCCCTCTCCCCCGTGGGGAGAGGGGCAGGGGTGAGGGGGTCAGGCGAGACCGACGGCGCCGGGCTCTCAGATGCCCAGATAACCGAACTGGCCAAGCTTGGTTTGCGGATCGAGGAGCACTTCGGCCACGCAGTGGATATCGAGTGGGGCTTCAATGACGGGCGCTTTGTCCTGCTGCAAAGCCGGCGCATCCGCGGCCTGGAAATAGCTCAGGACATGCCGCGCGCCCGCGAGGAAGAGATCGCCAAACTCAAAGAATTATCCGCGGGCCGGAAGAAGGCCGTTTGGGCCGTTCACAACCTCGGCGAAACGCTCGCGTTCCCCATGCCACTGACCTGGGACATAATCGCCCGCTTCATGTCCGCCCGCGATGGTTTCATGGGCCTGTACCACGACCTCGGCTTCGCGCCGTCAGCTCGCGTGCTGAACGAGGGCTTCCTGGTGCTCGTTGCCGGCCGGGTGTACGCGGATGTTGAACGTTCGGCGGAGCTATTCTTTGGCGATTTCCCGCTCTCTTACGATCCGGAGGATCCCAATTTCGGGCCGGAGCAACTGCTCGGTGCGCCCAAGAGGTTCAACTACGAACGCGCGGGCGCGAAGTTCCTGTTGAAACTGCCATACTACCTTTACAGAATGCTCCGCGCGGGACGGATCCTGCGCCGAGTTGCACGGGACTGCCGGAAGAAGTTTGAGCAGAACAAAGTGCCGGAGTTTCTGGAATTCGCGGAGCGCGCCCGCCGGAAGAACCTGTCCGCGATGTCCGAGGCGGAATTGCTGGCTGAGCTGGAGGAACGCGAGCGCATCGGGCTGCATCAGTTCGGCCGCGAGACGCTGAAGCCAGGTTTCCTCGCCAGCTACTATCATTCCCGCGTGGTGGGCAACCTGGAGCTGATCTTTGGCCCCGAGCAGGGCGCGCTGCTGGCGGCCACGCTGCTCCGCGGCCTTGACGGCGACAAGACCGTGGAATGCAACATGGCTCTTTACAGGGTTGCCCAGGGCCAGATCAGTCTCGAGGATTTCCTGAAGACCTTCGGCCACCGCGCGGCCAATGAGTTTGAGCTTTCCGAGCCGCGGTGGAGCGAGGATTCCGGTCTTCTCTTGCGGAGCGTCGAGAACTACAAGCGCATTGCGAGCGGCGGCCGTCCTGCGGTCAATCCGCTCGGCTTGCACGAATGCCAAAGGGCCGAACGCAAGGAAACTGAAGCACGGCTGGGCCAAGTCCTGACGGCCCACGGCGCCGGCTCGCTGGAAGACGAGATTCGCGCCGACTTGCTTGGCGCGCAGGAATACGTGCCCTACAGGGAGACGGGCAAACACTACTTCATGCTGGCCATGGCGCTGGTGCGCGAGGCGCTCGAGGAACTGGCGTTGCGCTCCGGGCTGGGGAAGGATTTGTACTTCCTGCACAGGGACGAACTGGCCGCGTTTCCCGCGCGGCGCGAAGAACTGACGAAACAGATCGCCGCCCGGAAGGTGCGCTGGCAAGCTCTGCGCCGCCTGCCCGTGCCGCAGGTGCTTTCCTCCGCCGCTCTGGAAGCCCTGGGCCGGCCCGAAGAGCAGCCTGTGGCTCAGGACGGTGTTTTTGCCGGAACCGGCGTTGCCGTCGGCGCAGGCTCAGGGCCGGCGCGCGTGCTGCAATCGCCCAATGAGGCTGGGGACCTCGGCACGGGTTACATCCTGGTCTGCCCTTCCACCGATCCCGGCTGGGCGCCGCTCTTCGTGCAAGCCCAGGGCCTGATCGTGGAACGCGGCGGGATGCTTTCTCACGGCGCGATAGTGGCCCGCGATTTCGGGATTCCCGCTGTGGTGCTCAAGGATGCCACGCGGCTAATCCCCAATGGCGCCCTGGTCAAGATTGACGGCAGTCGCGGGCGGGTTGAAATCACCGCCCGCAAGGAGGCTTAAGACAGCCACAAGTAAGCACAACAGGCAGGGTGATGATTTGCTGGTTGCAGGCTCTTGGCTCCTGGCTCTTGGCTCTTGGAGGCGAGGCGGGGCGGCAAGGCTAGGCAGGGTGATGACTTGGTGGTTGCAAGCTCCTGGCTCTTGGCTCTTGGAAACGAGGCGGGGCGGCAAGGCTAAGAGCCAAGAGCTAAGTACAGCGCTGCAGAAGTAAGTGACCCTTCGCGCGCTGTCCCACTAACCCCCGGCTTCAGCCGGGGGGGGGAATGCGGGAGCACGAGCCAATACCGTCGTTCACGACGGTTACCGGCAGTGGCCAAGGGCTTAAGCCCAAGCGCCTCTGGTAAGCCCCGTGAACGGGGCTACAGTGTTCCATCCGACCTGCCACCCCCGGCTGAAGCCGGGGGTTAGTGGGTCAGGGTAGACGGTGCTGGCCTTCTTCGCGGCGGCTGCCGCTGAAGCCGGGGGTTAGTGGGTCAGGGACTTCAGCGGAGCTGTACTAAGAGCTAAGAGCCAAGAGCGAGGAAAGGCGAACGATGTTCTGGTTCTACATGAATTGCTTACTGCCGGTGCTGCGCGTGCTATACGTCGCCCTCGATTGGGTGCTGGGATGGAGCACATTGCTGTCTCCCCTAGCCGCCCTCATTATTTCAGGCGCGGTCACGGGTCTGGCAGTCAACCTTTGCCAAAAGTATCTCGGCAATCAAAAAAAACTCGGCCTCTGCAAGGCCGATCTAAAGAAGCTCAAGGAACTGCGGCGCGCCGCTCAGGCTGCCGGAGACAAGGACAAGGTTGGGCGGTTGGTCAGCGTTGCCAACTGGATCAGTGGCCGGTACGCGTGGGGCGCGATGAAACCCGCCTTGCTGAGCGTTCTGCCGTTGTGCGTGCTGGCCATGTGGACCGCTTCGCGCCTCAGTTATGAGCCTGTTCGGCCGGGAGATAAGATTGAGGTCGTGGCCTACTTCGAGGATGGCGCGGCCGGCTTTGCGCACATCATACCCAACGCGGGTTTGCAGCCGGCCGGCCCGCCGATAGCGCCCGTGGCTGCGCCAAAGGCGCAGGCTGGCGCCTCTGGCCCCGCCGCTCCAGGCCCTCAGGCGCGCTGGCTGGTGGTAGCCACGAACGAAGGTATGTTCCCCTTGGCCGTGCGCTACAACAACGCAACCTGCAGCGAGCTGGTGGTTCCGGTCAGCCGCAAAGGCGGCCGGGCCGCGGATTCTCCCGTGGTCTGCAACATCGAAACCCCTACTCACGACAATCTGCAAGCAGTGGAATTGGTGCTTAAGGACTCTGTTCCCGCCGCCTGGTGGAACCTGAAGCAGAAGTGGCTGGGGGTCTACCTGGCGGTAGCTTTGCTTTTCGGGTTCGGCTTGCGTCCCATCATGCGTATCCAGTAAAGCGGATTTTCGTAACCGTTCAGTCCGAGCCGCGACCGTGAGGGAGCGGTAACTTCCGCTTGCTGACGGGCGCGGCTCGGACTTCATCTTTCCCATTCTTCACATTCTTCCCATTCGTCCCATGCTTCAGAAGGCTGACGCGCGCGGCTCAGAGACTGAACGGTTACGAATTTTCGATTTTCGAGTTTCGATTTTCGATTTAGACTTCCAGCCCGATGCAATCGAAAATCGAAAATCGAAAATTGAAAATCCCTTCCTTGCTTCCGGCCGGTCTGCGCTGGGCCGGGCCGCTGTTGGCGGCCGGCTACGGTCTTGGGTCGCGTCTCCATCGCGCCCTCTCCAGGCCGCGCTACGCGCCGCTGGCAACGCTCTGCATCGGCAACATCACCGTGGGCGGAACAGGCAAGACGCCCGCCACGGAGTATTTTGCGCGCGGTTTGGCCTTGCGCGGCCGCAGGCCCGCGGTGTTGCTGCGCGGCTATAAGGAGCAGGCCGGCGACGAAGCCGTGGAATTGCGGTCAGCCCTGGACGGGTTGCGGATTCCGATGTTCATCGGCGCCGACCGCCGTGCCAGCGGCGCGAAAGCCCGCGAACAGGGCTGCGACGTGGCGTTGCTGGACGATGGCTTCCAGCATTGGCGCCTGGCGCGCGATCTGGACATCGTGCTCGTGGACGCTACCGCTCCGTTCGGAGGATTTCATCTTGTCCCGTGGGGCCGCTTGCGGGAAGGACCGGAAGCACTATCACGCGCCGGAGTGGTGATAATCACGCGCGCGGACATGATCCCGGCTGCTGACCTGTCGGAGCTGGAGAAGCAAGTGGCACACTATGCGCCGCGAGCCGCGCTGGCGAAGGCGCGGCACAGGCCTGTGGCGTTGCGGGAGTGCGTGAAGGGCGGGATACGCCTGGGCCTCGAATTACTCAAAGAGACCCCTGTCTTCGCGGCCAGCGGCTTGGGCAACCCGCGAGCCTTTCCGAGGGCTTTGTCCGGCTTGGGCGCCAAGGTCTTGGGGCATTCGTGTTACCCGGACCACTTCGCCTACACGCCGTTGGAACTCGACAGCATGATCAGCGCCGCCAAGAAGGCGGGCGCAAAAGCCCTCGTAGTCACAGCGAAGGACTCCGCGAAACTCGAACCGCTTGCCTCTGTTGCGGCCTTTCCGGTATGGGCGTTGATCATCCAGTTCGACTTCCTGGAGAATGGCGAGGCAGTGTGGGCCCGCGTTGTGGAAGCCCTGGCTGCCGGCGACAAACGCGTGGGTCTTGAGCCACAGATGAACACAGATAAACACAGATAGCGGTCAAAAGGTGGACTGAGTACAGCGCCGCAGAAGTAAGTGACCCTTCGCGAATCGTGCCGCTAACCCCCGGCTTCAGCCGGGGGAAGAAGGCGAAAACACGAGCCAGTACCGTCGTTCACGACGGTTGCCGGGAGTGGCCAAGGGCTTAAGCCCAACCGCCACCGGCAAGCCCCGTAAACGGGGCTACTATGGCCCGTCGGACCTGCCACCCCCGGCTGAAGCCGGGGGTTAGTGGGTCAGGACCTTCTGCGGAGCAGACAAAGCAGTTCAATCGAAAATCAAAAATCGAAAATCTACTGCCCCCTGCCGGACTCCCAGACGCGCTTCACCACCTCCGCGGGCACGTCCGCCACCACTTTGGCCGCGCCGATTCCCTCCACCGCAATGAAGCGCAGGTTGCCCGCGGCCACCTTCTTGTCTTTGAAGCTCGCGGCGTACAACGTCTCCGTGTCGGGATCGTCTCGCTTCAGTTTTGTGGGCAGGCCGGCCGCGGCCACCAGGGCGGCGATGCGGTCGCGTTCTTCCGGCTTGAGCAACTGGAGTTCGACGGACAGTGAGGCCGCCAGGCACATGCCGATGGCCACCGCCTCACCGTGCTGGTAGCTCTGAAAGCGCGTTGCGGCTTCAATGGCGTGAGCGAAGGTGTGGCCGAGGTTCAGCAGCGCGCGCGGGCCGCCGCCCTGCTCGCGCTCGTCCTGGCTGACAATCCGCGCCTTGATGGCGGCGCAACGCTCGATCACATGCGCGAGTGCGGCGGAATCCTTCGCCAGCAACTGCCCCAGGCCTTGTTCGATGAAGGCAAACAACTCCGCGTCGTCCAGCACGCCGTACTTGATCACTTCCGCCAGGCCGGATTTCAGTTCTCTTTCCGGAAGGCTGGCCAGCGTCAGCGGATCAACTACGACCAACTTAGGCTGGTGGAACGCACCGATGGCGTTCTTGGCCTGCGGGTGGTCCACGCCGGTCTTGCCGCCGATAGCGGAGTCCACCATGGCCAGCAGCGTCGTCGGCGCCTGCACGAAGGCAATGCCGCGGTAAAAGGTGGCTGCCACGAAGCCCGTCAGGTCGCCAATCACGCCGCCGCCCAGCGCCACCAGGCAACTCTCGCGGTCCAGAGCGACATCCAGGCAGCGGTCGTAAAGAAACTCCGCCACTCTTAGGGTTTTGGCGCCTTCTCCAGGGGGCAGTTCGGCCAGCGAGCCATCGAAGCCGGCGCGCTGCAAGGACCCGGCCAGCCGCGGACCGTACTTGGGGCCGACCGTGCGGTCCGTAACCACCAGGCAGCGCCGCCCCTTCATCCGGGCCGCGATCAGGGCGCCGGCCTCGGCGAGAATGCCAGGTTGAATGAGGATGTCGTAGCTGCGTTCATTCAGCGCCACCCGTACCGTGCGCAGCGCGGTTGTGTTGGCTTCCATGGCGCCAGTGTGCCGCGGGCACGACCACAATCAAGGGGATTTGCGGGGAGCGTTTATACCGACAGCGGGTCAGATTCGGGCTTTGGTGCGGAGGCTTTGGGCTTTTGACTTTGGGCTTTGGGAAGAACGCGGCCGGCCGTGCCCAAAGCCTAAAGCCCAAAGCCCAATGCCTGCACGCGATACTGCAAGAAGCTGGGGTTTCAGCCGCGCGTGGTATAACTTGGAACTAAACGCCCCTGTCACCTCGACTCCAGTGTGGTGCTGTATATGTTATCATCCGCGGCATATCCCCCTCTGGGGCTTTGCTCACCGTTGGGAACAAAGCCTTTCGTGGTCTCGGTATCTCCACCCCACACCCCGTCCAAGCCCGCGTCAATGACCATGCAACGGCGCCTCCTATGGTCCAGTGGATCA
>Ga0315279_10010716_pt1 | contig 10728 bp, 15 predicted proteins | sample YL17G06_20_MG_FD_203694 | JGI IMG/M metagenome (GOLD analysis project Ga0315279, IMG submission 203694) | Sediment microbial communities from Yellowstone Lake, YNP, Wyoming, USA - YL17G06_20 | ecosystem: Environmental > Aquatic > Freshwater > Lake > Sediment | place: USA: Wyoming | collected...
GCCGGATTCGCCGTACCGACGCGCACAACCCCGCGGAAAGTCAGCAGGTGGATCCAGCAAAATGCTGGACTGGCGGCTGAATCGGCTAAGACGGGTTAGAGATGAGGCAAGACCGTCTCGGCGAAAAGGTAGGTCCCTTCTACGCCAGGCTCAGGACCGGCCCGGTGCCAATGGGAATGAGGCGAGTTCTATGTCGGCCGCGGGGAAGGGCGTCAGGCCAGGGCCTTGGTGAGGAGCCTCAGGATGAACGCGAAGAGATGCATCAGGGCATGTCCGGCGATGGCAATGGGGATGCCCAAGGCGATGGACTGACTGCCTTTGACAAAGAGCACGATGATGACGATGACGACGGCAATCAGGATGAGCGGGTTATAGTGGCTCAAAACCCCTACGAGCACTCCCACGCCCCAGAGCAGGATGACGCCCGCCAGGGCCGCGACCGCCGAGGGGAGAAGCCCGAGCCCTATGGCGCGTGAAGCGACGGCAAAGATAGTCGCTGCGACGATCGCCGAGAATCCGAAGTGGGCGATCCAACCCGTGCGGTAGGCGCTGAAGCCCTCGGAGCTTGGGATCTGGAAGTAGGCCGCAAGCACTTCCAGCACAGCCACGCCCAGATCGCCGCTGCCCGCTCGCGGCATCGAGAACGACACTCCGGAGCGCTTGAGTGTCTTGAGGGCCTTTCGTACCTCTTGGCGGACCCTGTACTCGGGATCGGCCCGCACGGTGAGAAGGGGGGCCACGGCCCCGGCGCTTCCCGAGCTGCCCAGGGCGATGACGGCGGCGATGCGGACGTCCGCATCCGAGTCATGAAGATACGGGGCGATATCCGCCGGGTTGCCGCCCCTGAGCCCGGCGATGGATTCGTGAAGCGCGGATTTCCCCTGAATACGCCTGAGGGCTTCGAGAATGACGGGCAGAGAGCCCGTCGCGTTGAGCTCGATGAGGTATTCGGCCATTCGCTTGATCGAAAAATCGTCCTCGTCGGTTTTGAGGGCCTCGGCGATATGCCGGGCGGCGTCGGGATGTTTCATCTTGGTGAGAGCCCTGGCCGCGGTCACCCGGATGCTCCCGTCGGGGTCCTTGAGAAGGGGGAGGATGGCCTCGAACGCATCCTGACCGCCGAGTTCGGCTGCGGCCTCGATCGCGTCTTTGCGGGCTTCATCCTGCCTTGTCTCAACGAGCCTGAGGATGTCGGGCAGGAGGTGTCGCTCTCCGCACTCCCCGAGGGCCGCGAGTGCGGCGGCGGCGGCGGCGAATCGGTCGGCGCCCCTTGCGATCTCGAGGAGCGACGCGAGAAGGGCCGGGTCGCGGCGGCGGGCGAGAAACCGCGCGGCGGCGTAATACTCGGAGGCTGCCTCCCTGGCCATCCTCAGCATATGCGGGATGACAGCGGGCGTCCCGATCCGCTCCATCACGCGGAAGGCGGCGTCCTTCGTGGGGGAGTCGGCGGACTCGGAGAAGAGGAGCGCGGCCATAGGCTCGACCGCCTCATCTCCCATGCCGACGAGGGCTTCCACCGCCCTCTGCTGCCTGCGCGAGAAGGGCTTCCGGAGGTCTCTGAGAAGTTTATCGAGGTCGCCAGCCATGCCCCCTCCTTTCTCATGCAATCCGGGACGTTGTTGGCTGAGTGGAGTTATTTTCCTCCACCCGGGCGGCGGAATCAAGGTGGCGGTGATGGGCGGGGAGGCACAGCGGCCCTGACGTCGTCTCGTCGTCAATTAGAGATGAGGCAGGACCGTCGCGGCGAAAAGGGAGGTTCCTTCCGCGCGGGGGGAATCGGCAAAGTGCACTGTGAGCCGGTCGGCCCCTTGTGCGATCGCCCCACGCAGGGTCTCGATCACCTGCGCCGGCGTCCCGACCAGGTCGCCCTCGTCCACGGGCCGGACGTGGGGCTGCCCCTTCAGTCGCTCGGCTTCTCGCTCCGTCTCGGCGATCAGGATGCCGACTCGGACGACCTGTGCGATCTCAACGTAGTCCCGACCGACGTCCCGACAGTGATGCTTGAGCACCTCCTGTTTATGGGCATAGTCCTCCCGACCTCGGAAGTTGTAGTTCCACCAGTCGGCGTGCTGAGCCACGACCCGCAGGAGATACTTTTCGCCGGAGCCGCCGACCATGATCGGCGGAATCGGGTCGGGCCTGGGTTCGCAGTAGGCATTGGCAAGCTGGTAATGTTCGCCCCGGTAGTTCGCCGGGGCCTCGGTCCACATCGCCCTGATCAGTTGGATGGCCTCGGCCAGTTGGGCGATGCGCACCCTGGCCGAAGGAAAAGGCCACCCGTACGCCCGGTACTCTTCCTCGTTCCAGCCCGCGCCGATCCCCAGGATCACCCGCCCTCCCGAGAGGGCCTGGGCGGTGGCGACCATCTTGGCGAGATGCGCCGGATTGCGAAAGCTGTTGCACAGGACCTCGTGGCCGCACAGTTTGTCCGGATACCGGGCCAGGGCAAAGGCCAAAAGGCTCCAGCCCTCGGCCACCTTGTAGCCGCCGTACTGAAGGTGGTCGGGGAACCAGAGGGACTCGAAGGGACCGGCGGTCAGGTCGAGATATGGAAACGTCTCCTCCACCAGCCGGGACCAGACATTGAGACCGACAGGGACGGACATCGTGCACCCCCTGAAGACGATCGTGGAGAGATCCTGGCCTGGATCTCCAGCCTCAACGGAGCGTGCGACCGCTCGAAACTAGTGTCCCGTGTCCGAAGTTCGTTGACGAATTACGCTCGGCCCCAGGGGCATCCCCTCGGATCGCCGGGCCTCGTCGAAATATGCTGCGGATTTCTGATTCGGGACACTAGGATCTCGCCCTCCTCCTGGCCAACCCGTCAGATCGCAAAAGAGAAACGCCCTCCTGCGGGCAACTGACAGGAGGGCGTCATCGCATCCATTCAAGGATTGCAGGATCAGCTTTCCGAGGCCGCGGCGGCCGGCGTCTCGGCGGGCGCGGCGCCCCCCTTCCCCCGGCGGCGGCGCCGGCGGCGCCGCCCGGTCCCCGCGGCCTTCTCCCCCTTGGCCTCGGGCGCCGGCTCGGCTCCCAGTAGTTCGATGGCCGCCAGCGGCGCCCCGTCCCCCATGCGATAGTCAAGCTTGGTGATCCGGGTGTATCCCCCGTTCCGATCCCGGTAGCGGGCCCCCAAGACGTCGAAGAGCTTCTTCAGGGCCTTGTCGTCGTTCAACACCTCGGCCGCCTGGCGCCGCGCGTGCAGATCCTCGCGCTTGGCCAGCGTGACCATCTTCTCGGCCACGCTCCTGAGCTCCTTGGCTTTGGCGGCCGTGGTGATGATCTTCTCGTACAGAAACAGGGACGTCACCAGGTTGCGCATCATCATTTCCCGGTGCGCCGTCGTCCGACCCAGCTTCCGTCCTGCACGCCTGTGCCGCATCGCCGCTTGTCTCCCCGGACTCTCCGCGCCTGCCCGATTTGCGCCTTAGCCCTTGGCCGCCTTCTTCTTGGCGGCGTCTCCGATGGGCAGGCCCTCGAGCTTCATGCCCAGGCTGAGGCCCATCGACGCCAGGATCTCCTTGATCTCGTTCAGTGACTTCCGGCCGAAATTCTTGGTCTTGAGCATCTCGGCCTCGGTCTTCTCCACCAGCTCGTAGATGTGCCGGATGTTGGAGTTCTTCAGGCAGTTGGCCGAGCGCACCGAAAGCTCCAGCTCGTCCACGGGACGGCTCAGGTTCTCGACCATGCGCTCCTTCGCCTCGTCCGCCACCTCCTCCTCTTCCTCCGGCTCCTCTTCGAAGTTGATGAAGATGCTCAGGTGGTCCTTCAGGATCTTGGCGGCGTAGGCGACCGCATCCTGCGGGAGCACCGAGCCGTCGGTCCACACCTCCAGGATCAGCTTATTGTAGTCCGTGGCCTGGCCGACGCGCGTGTCCTCCACCTGGAAGTTGACCCTCCGGATAGGGGAGAAGATGGAATCGATGGGGACGACGTCCACGGGCATCCCCTCGCGCTTGTTCCGCTCGGCGGGGACGTAGCCGCGGCCGTGCCGGACCTCCAGCTCCATGTCCAGCTTGCCGTCCTTGTCCAGCGCGCAGATGTACAGATCCGGCGTGAGGACCTCCACGTCCGGATCGGGGGTGATCTGGGACGCCCGGACCTCCCCCTCCCCCGCCGCCTTGAGCGTCAGGGTCTTGGGATGGTCCACGTTGAGCTTCAGCCGGAGCTGCTTCAGGTTCAGGATGATGTCGGTGACATCCTCCTTGACGCCCGGGACCGAGGAGAACTCGTGCAGGACCCCCGCGATGCGGACCGACGTGATGGCTGCGCCCTCGATGGAGGAAAGCACCACCCGCCGGAGCGAATTCCCCAAGGTCAGCCCGAACCCGCGCTCCAGCGGTTCCGCGAAGAACTTCCCGTAGGTGCTGGTGAGGGTCTCCAGCTCGCACTCCAGCCGCTTGGGCTTCTGGAATCCTTTGAACTTCTGTATCATGCGCCTCTCCCTCAGTCTCTCCCTGGCCGCCGCACTTACTTCGAGTACAGGGCGACCACCATTTGCTCCTGGACCGGGATGGCCATCTCATCCTTGCTGGGCAGGCTGCGAACCGTGCCCGTGAAGTTGGCGGCGTCCAACTCCAGCCAGGACGGCACCCGCCGTTTCTTGGCCCCCTCCAGGGCGGCCTGGATCGCCTCCCGGTCGCGGCTCCGCGGCGCCACCTCCACCACGTCGCCGGCCCGCAGGAGATAGGAGGGGATGGTCACCCGACGACCGTTGACCCGGATGTGGCCGTGGCCGATCAGCATCCGCGCCTGGGCGCGCGACGCGCCGAAGCCGAGGCGGTGCACCACGTTGTCCAGTCGCTGCTCTAACAGGCGGACGAGGTTCTCGCCGGTGACGCCCTTCTGCCGCTCGGCCATCTGGAAGTAGGTGCGGAACTGCCTCTCCAGGATGCCGTAGATCCGCTTCATCTTCTGCTTCTCGCGGAGCTGCCGGCCGTACTCGGACGGCTTGGACCGGCGCTGGCCATGCTGGCCGGGCGGGTAGTTCCGCTTCTCAAGGGCGCACTTGACGCTGAAGCACCGATCGCCCTTCAGGAAGAGCTTCAGGGCTTCCCGTCGGCAGAGCTTGCAAACCGGTTCGATGTGTCGTGCCACGAATACAACTCCTTCTGCTCCGGTGTCCGCCTCCGGCGGAGGCTCCGGCGCCGTTAAACGCGCCTGCGCTTCCGGGGCCGGCAACCGTTATGGGGGATGGGGGTCACGTCCTTGATGGCCGTGATCTCTAACCCGGCCGCCTGGAGGGAGCGGATGGCCGCCTCCCGCCCGGCGCCCGGCCCCTTCACGTAGACCTTCACCTCTTTCATCCCTTGTGCGATGGCCTTCTGGGCGGCGCTCTCGGCCGCCGTCTGGGCGGCGAACGGGGTGCTCTTGCGCGAGCCCTTGAACCCCACGCTGCCAGCGCTGGCCCACGTGACGACGTTGCCCGTCCCGTCCGTGATGGTGATGATCGTGTTGTTGAACGTCGCCTGGATGCAGGCCAGGCCATGGGTAACCCCCCGGCCCTCCTTCTTGCTGGGGCGCGCTGTCACGGGTCGCTTGGCTGGTGTCGCCATCCGTTCCTCCGTTCTAATGACCAATGTTCAATGACCAATTCCCAATGCGATGGGGTACGACGCCCGCCCCATTAGTCATTGGGAATTTGTCATTGGCCATTCCCTAAGCCTTGCCGGGGGGGGTCGTCTTGGCGGACCGCTTCACCCCCACGGCGCGGCGGGGGCCCTTGCGGGTCCGGGCGTTGGTGCTGGTGCGCTGCCCCCGGACGGGAAGCCCGCGCCGGTGGCGCAGGCCCCGGTAGCAGCCGATGTCCATGAGCCGCTTGACGTCCATGGCCACCTGGCGCCGCAGATCGCCCTCGACCCGGTGGCCCCCTTCGATGACCCGCCGCAGCCTGTTGACCTGGTCCTCGGTGAGGTCCTTCACCCGGACCTCCGGCGGGACCTCGGCATCGGCGAGGATCTTCAAGGCGGAGGGGCGGCCGATCCCGTAGATGTAGGTCAGGGCGACCTCCAGCCGCTTCTCCCTCGGTAGGTCCACCCCAGCGATTCTGGCCACGTCAGCCTCCTATCGCCAATTGCTGATTGCGGATTTCGGAATGCGGAATGGACCGAATCCCTCCTCGGAATTCCGCACTCCGCATTCGGGCACCCTCTGGGTGTTCCGCATTCGTATCAGCCCTGGCGCTGCTTGTGCTTCGGGTTCTCGCAGACGATGCGGATGATCCCCTTCCGCTTGATGACTTTGCATTTCTCGCAGATCGCCTTCACCGACGCCCGAACCTTCATCAGCGTTCCCGTTCCGCCGTAGGCGGAATCACTTGTAGCGGTAGATGATCCGTCCCCGGGTCAGGTCGTAGGGCGACAGCTCCACGATGACCTTGTCCCCCGGCAGGATCCGGATGAAGTGCATGCGCATCTTGCCCGAGATGTGGGCCAGCACCTTGTGGCCCGTCTCGAGCTGGACGCGGAACATGGCGTTGGGGAGCGGCTCCACCACCGTCCCCTCGACTTCGATGGCCTCTTCCTTCGGCATGGGCCTGGGATTCCCCTTTGCGTCCTCGGGGCGCCCCCGCTCAGGTGCGGGGTGCCTCCAGGGCGGTCAGGACCTCCGTCCCGTTCTCCGTGATGGCCACCGTATGCTCGAAATGGGCCGACAGCGACCCGTCCGCGGTCACCGCGGTCCACTTATCCGGGAGCACCCGGATGTCGGGACCCCCCGCATTGATCATGGGCTCGATGGCCAACACCATCCCGGGCTTGAGCACCGGCCCGCGGCCGCGCGAGGGATCCACGAAGTTCGGGATCTGCGGCGCCTCGTGCAGCTCCTTCCCGATGCCATGCCCCACGAACACGCGCACCACCGAGTACCCGTTGGCCTCGGCGTGCGCCTGCACCGCGCTGCCGATGTCCGCCAGACGCGCCCCGTTCCGGGCGGCGGCCACGGCGCGATCCAGGCATTCCCGGGTCACCCGGAGCAGCCGCTCCGCCTGCGGCGAGATCCGCCCCACCGGAACCGTGATGGCCGCGTCGCCGTAGTACCCGTCCACCACGGCGCCCATGTCCAGGCTCAGGATGTCGCCTTCCTCGAGTCTCCGCGTGGACGGCAGCCCGTGAACCACCTGCTCGTTGATGGACGCGCAGAGGGTGAACGGGTAGTTCCGGTACCCCTTGAAGGCCGGTTTGGCCCCCTGCGCCAACAGGTACGACTCGGCGAACCGATCCAGCTCGAGTGTCGTCACCCCGGGTTTCACCCGCCCGGCCAGCGCCTGAAGCGTTTCGGCCACCAGGTGATTGCTCCGGCGCAAGAGCTGGAGTTCCCAGGGCGCCTTCAGGACGATCTGATCGTTCATCGCTCAAGCGCCGAGGGCGGCGGTGATGCGCTGGAAGATCTCCGCGATCTCCCCCGTCCCCGGCACGCGCCGCAAGAGGCCCCGGGTCTCGTAGAAGCTGACCAGGGGGGCCGTCTGCTCCGCGTACACGCTGAGCCGCCGCCGGACCGTCTCTTCCCGGTCGTCATCCCGCTGGTACGTCGGCCCGCCGCAGGCGTCGCAACGCCCGTCCGCCTGGCTCGGCGAGAAGCGCACGTGGTACATGGCCCCGCAGGTCCTGCAGGTGCGACGGCCCGCGATTCGCTGGACGAGGTCCTCCGTGGGGACCTCCAGGCTCACCACATGGTCCAGCCGCGCTTGGAGGGCGGCCAGGGTCGTCTCCAGCGCCTCGGCCTGCGTCACGGTCCGGGGAAACCCATCCAGGATGTAGCCGCCGGCGCAGTCCGGCTGCTGCAGTCGCTCTCGCACCAGCCCGATGATCACCGCGTCCGGGACGAGGGCCCCCCGGTCCATGTACGACTTCGCCTCCTGGCCCAGCGGGGTGCCTGCCCTGACCGCCGCCCGCAACATGTCCCCGGTGGATACCTGCGGGATGCTGAACCGGTCCACCAGGAGCTTGGCCTGCGTTCCCTTCCCGGCCCCCGGCGGGCCCAGCAGGATCAGCCGCATGTCCCGCCCCCCGGGAATCTCGGATTTCGGATTGCGGATTTCGGATTGCACGACTTCGCGATTCGCCATTCGAAATTCGCCATTCGAAATTGGGGTTCACGAGATCCGCCCCCGGACCTTCGCCTTCTTGAGGAAGCCCTCGTAGTGCCGCATCAGGAGGTGGGACTCCACCTGCTGCACCGTGTCCAGCGCGACACCCACCACGATCAGGAGCGACGTCCCCCCGAAGTAGAACGGGACGTTCATCTGGGTGATCAGGATCTCCGGGAGGATCGAGATGCCCGCCAAGTACAGGGCACCCACCAGCGTGATCCGGTCCAGGATCCGCTCGATAAACTCGGCGGTCTTGCTCCCCGGGCGGATGCCGGGGATGTAGCCGCCGTACTTCTTCATGTTGTCCGCCACGTCGGTCGGGTTGAAGATGATGGCGGTGTAGAAGTACGTGAAGAAGATGATCCCCGCCCCGTAGATGAGCGTGTAGGGCACCCCTCCGAAGCGGAGCGCCGTGGAGACCGCCTGGGCCCACGGGTGCTTCATGAACTGGGCGATGGTCGCCGGGAAGGCGATGATGGAGCTGGCGAAGATCACCGGGATCACCCCCGCCGTGTTCACCCGCAGGGGGATGTGGGTGCTCTGCCCGCCGTACACCCGCCGACCCACCACCCGCTTGGCGTACTGGACCGGGATCCGGCGCTGGCCCAGCGTCATGATGATGACCCCGGCCACCACGACCACCATCAGAGCCACGAGCGCCAGGAAGATGAGCGGATTCATCTCTCCCTGGGTGATGAGGGTCCAGGAGGCGAGAATGGCCTCGGGCATCCGGACGATGATCCCCGCGAAAATCAGGAGCGAGATGCCGTTCCCGATGCCCCGCTCGCTGATCTGCTCCCCCAGCCACATGAGGAAGATCGTCCCGCCGGTCAGGGTGATCGTCGTCATCAGGCGGAAGGCCCAGCCGGGGTGTGGGACCACCATGGCCCCGCCGATCTGCATGCCCTCCAGGCCCACCGCGATCCCCAGCCCCTGGATGGCCGAGAGGCCTACCGTGCCGTACCGGGTGTACTGGGTGATCTTCTTCCGTCCCTGCTCTCCCTCTTTCTGCAGCTTCTCCAGGGCGGGAACCACCACCGCCAAAAGCTGGAGGATGATGGAGGCGGAGATGTACGGCATGATGCCCAGGGCGAATACCGACAGGCGCCGCAGGGCCCCGCCGGAGAACAGGTCGAAGAAGCCCAGGAGGTTGCCGGCCTGCCGCTCAAAGAAGATGGCCAGGGCGTGGGCATCGATGCCGGGCGTGGGAACGTGCGCCCCGATGCGGTACACGATGAGGAGCAGGCAGGTGAAGAGCACCCGCCGCTTCAGCTCGGGGACGCGGAAGATATTGCGGAACTGCTCGATCACGACGCGATGACCTCGAGGGTGCCGCCCGCCGCCCGGATCTTCTCCGCTGCGCTCTTCGAGAATCGATGAGCCGACACCGTCAGGGCCTTGCTGAGACTCCCCTCTCCCAGGATCTTGACGGGGGTGCCCGCGGTCCGCACCAGGCCCGCTTCGCGGAGCGTGGCCGGGGTGACCGATGCACCCGCCTCGAAGCGTTCCAGGTCCTTCACGTTCAGGATGGCGTACTCCCTCCGGAAGACGTTGGTGAAGCCGCGCTTGGGGATGCGGCGGTGCAGCGGCAGTTGGCCGCCCTCGAACCAGGGTTTGCTGCTTCCACCGGCGCGCGCCTTCTGCCCCTTCTCCCCGCGCCCCGAGGTCTGGCCGTGGCCCGAGCCGGGGCCGCGCCCCACGATCTTACGTCGCGTGCGGGAATTTTCCGGCCGCCTCAACTCATGGAGCTTCATGGCTGTGTCCGCCTCATTGCTCGCGTCGGTTACTTCTCACGCCCCGCGGCGGGAAGGGCCTCCACCTCCACCAGGTGGATCACCTTGGTCACCATGCCGCGGATGGCGGGATCGTCCGGCCGCAGCACACTCGAATTGACGCGGCGGAGCCCGAGCCCGCGCAGCACCTCGCGCTGCCTGGGCGTGCTCCCGATCCGGCTGCGCCGGAGTGTGATCTTGAGCTGTCCGCTCACGATGCGACTCCTTCGCTGACGGCGGCCGCCGGTCCGGCGGCCACGGGGGCCACGCCTTCCCGACCCCGCGCCCGCGCCACCTCCTCGGAGGAGCGAAGCCCTTGCAGGCCCGCCAGGGTCGCCTTCACCACGTTGTGGGAATTGTCGGAGCCCAACGACTTGGACAGGACGTCCCGCACGCCGACCACCTCCAGGACCGCCCGGGCTGCGCCGCCCGCCACGATGCCGGTCCCGGCCGAGGCGGGCTTGAGCAGGACGCGGCCGGCTCCGTACACACCCAAGATCTCGTGCGGGATGGTGCTGTCCCTGAGCGTCACCTTGATCAGGCTCTTCTTGGCCTCCTCGATTCCCTTGCGGATGGCCTCCGGAACCTCGTTGGCTTTTCCCAGGCCCATCCCCACATGGCCCCCCTGATCGCCCACCACCACCAGGGCGCTGAAGCTGAACCGTCGCCCGCCCTTGACCACCTTGGCCACCCGGTTGATGTGGACCACGCGCTCCATGAGACGCAGTCCCTCGGGATTGATGCGCTGGACCATCCGTGCGCTCATCAGAACTGTAACCCCCTGTCTCGGGCCGCGGTCGCCAGGGCCTTGACCCGCCCGTGGAACGGATAGCCGCCCCGATCGAACACCACCGCCTGGATCCCGCT
>Ga0315279_10010717_pt1 | contig 10728 bp, 11 predicted proteins | sample YL17G06_20_MG_FD_203694 | JGI IMG/M metagenome (GOLD analysis project Ga0315279, IMG submission 203694) | Sediment microbial communities from Yellowstone Lake, YNP, Wyoming, USA - YL17G06_20 | ecosystem: Environmental > Aquatic > Freshwater > Lake > Sediment | place: USA: Wyoming | collected...
ACGTTGTTGATGATCGACAACAAAAGTTACCCGGGTTCGCCGCCGAGTGAGATACGGCAAGACCGCAGGGCTTGCCGAGGAACGAAGGCGGAACGGGGTTATAGGGGTGGAACCCCTATTTCATTAGTAGGATTATAATTATTAATGACTGATCCCTAGGTGTTGAGACCCCATTTTTGGCATCTTTCTTGAATAGAAAAGGTTATTAACGATTGTTAATGATGTTATGGTGATGGTGGAACAATGAAGGAGAATACATTCCTCAATGGAATCATGAGACAGCACCTTGTAGATGTCTTCGAATTGGTGAAAGAAGTCGTGCGTCTGCGCGAAGGTGAATCCAGGCCCGGTCTTGTATTAGGGCTGCAAGAACTTGGTGCTTCGTGGGACGGGTTTATCGGTGCGTACTATCCGATCACCTCAAATACCATCGTCATCAACAAGACGCTGCTACGTCGCATCCATGAAATCAATGCTTCGTTATTGGAACCATACGTCTTCCACGTGCTCTTGCATGAGTACATCCATTCCCTCGGGTATTTCGATGAGCAAGCCACACGGCGAAAAACCTATGAAATTAGTAGAAACCTTTTTGGAGAAAAACACATCGTCACCCAATTATCCATCAACACGAAACGTTTCTTTCCAAGTTTAGTGTATCCGATCTATGGTTGGCATCCACCAAAAGAGATCTCCACGATCGAACTCATTCAAGGATATACCCCTAAAAGTACAAATCCCTCTTTCACGTGAGGAAATGAGAACAGCGAAAGTCAGATCCTCACACCTTTTGTATGATAATATTGGAAACTAAAAAAATCATCGTCGTCAATTTTACATTTGCATTCATGGAGTGCATTTTTTTCCTACGATAATTTTTTCAAGAGGATTAACACCGACCGGTTATCGCATTTTTTATACAAGGGTTACTCGAATTCGAGTATTTCTCGATTTTCTCGGTCGAAATGAGTATGATAGATAACAAGGTATGCGTTATGAAATGCCATTTATTTTGAAAAAATGGTACTCATTTCTTCTGTTCTCAATTCCGTTTTGGTTGATTTGGATAAAATTGGACATATGTTGGTAAGTTACCAATAGTTTTAAATAGGGTGGAACATATAATATAATCTACTGATATGTCACTTCGTACTAATATCTGAAGAAACGATTCAGTAAAAAAAATATGAAACGGAGGAATGAAAAATGAAAAACACACAAAAGAAAATGAAGGCAATTATCGCAGTTCTTATCCTGAGTATAGTTGGATTCCTAAGCATCTCTGGGTGTACCAGTCAACAGAAGAACACCATAAAAGTCGAAGGCGCTTTCGCCCTTCAACCAATGATGCAAAAATGGGCGACAGAATACGAAAAAACCCACACCAATATCACCATTGATATCAACGCAAATGGAGCCGGGGCCGGAATGGCTGACGCATTAAAAGGAATCGCAAACATCGGTATGGTCTCCAGGGCCGTCAACAACTCGGAAATACAACAAGGCGCGTTTTGGGTGTCAGTCGCAAAAGACGCTGTCGTTGCAACAATGAACTCAGATAACCCTGTGAAAAATATCATCCTTTCAAAAGGGGTGACAAAACAACAATTTACAGACATTTTCATCACTGGAAACATTTCGACCTGGGGGCAACTCGTAGGAGATGCGAACTTCACCGATAAAATTATTGTCTATACCAGGTCTGATGCCTGTGGAGCTGCAGACACGTGGGCAAAATTCATGGGAAAATATGTCCAAAACGATATCGGATCTCATATACCACTTGATAGAATTTCAGCAGTAAACGGAGATAATGCGGTCGTCGCGAAAGTTCAGGAGAATCGTTTTGCAATCGGATATGACAACACAGGGTTTGTCTATACAAAAAAACTTGCTGATAATTCAGTAGTACCAGCAAATGGAATACTACCGGTACCTATTGACCTGAACGGGAATGGAACGCTCGAACCTATAGAAAACGTCTACGCAAACCGGTCAACGATGGTAAACGCTATCATAGGGAACTTGTATCCCTCACCACCAGCACGAGTGGAAAATCTGGCAACCTTGCATAAATTTACCGGGATCTCACAGGACTTTGTCCACTGGATCTTGACCACAGGTCAACAGTATGTGCTCGATGCCGGTTATGTTCCTCTGCCACAAGCGACTATTGATTTACAGCTGCAATATCTGGAAAATGGAACCCGGCCTGAAATACCCAGGTAAGGTTTCATGAGAAATTAAGAACGAAACAACATTGGAATATTTGAAGCTATGAATACGAGAAAATTGCGTGACAACATCGGCACAAATCTCATGCGAATCGCCACGCTATCTATCTCTTTTTTATTTTTTCTCATTCTCATACTTCTAATCTATCGATCGGCCCTCGTTCTAGGAACTCATTCAATTTTCGACGTGTTATTCTCTTCCATTTGGAACCCTGACAACAACCAGTTCGGTCTTGCCGCGGTACTCATCGACACCATCCTTGTCACTGGCATTGCTCTTCTCGTCGCGATACCGATTTCTTTACTCAGCGCGGTATACATCGTGGAGTACGCCCCTCTTAGGTTACGCAGAACAATTCGGCCGTTTATCGATGTGCTCGCGGGCGTTCCCTCGGTCGTCTATGGACTGTGCGCTTTCCTGTTCTTAGCGCCATTCGTCAAAGACATTGTCGCCCCTTGGTTTGGTGTGCAAAGCACTGGGCTGTGCATTTTCTCCGCTTCCATGATCCTCTCAATTATGGTCTTTCCCATCATTATATCTTTATGCATCGAATCATTCGATGCGATACCTCTCTCCTTAAAGGAAGCCTCGCTCTCTGTAGGGGCGACAAAATGGGAGACGGTAAAAAAAGTCGTGTTTCGCGCTTCAGCACCAAGCATCATGGCCGCAATACTTCTTGGTTTCGGACGGGCATTTGGGGAAACCATAGCGGTCAACATGGTCATCGGCGGGACTGTACGCCTTCCGTCATCAATATTCAACCCCGGTGAAACCCTTGCGTCACTGATCGCCTCAAAATACGGGGAACTGATGTCAATCCCACTCCATGAATCCGCGCTGATGCTCGTCGCATTGATCCTCTTCCTCGTCGTCCTTCTCTTCTACTTCCTCGGGTCTCTTTTATTACGACGAGCAAAAAAGAGGTGGAATTATTGAATAAACGAACCATCGAGGAAAACATCTTCAAACTCTTCATGATCGCCTCCGTATGCATCGTCCTTGGGAGCCTCATTGTAATTTTCGGGCTTGTGATTATGAACGGTGCATCTTCGCTCACCCTTGAAATGATCACGCAAACACCAATACTCTCTCCACCAGGGAGTCCCCCCGGGGGAGGCATTCTCAACGCGATTGTTGGTTCACTCCTCCTAGCGTTACCAGCCACAGGTTTTGCAAGCATCATCGGAATCGGCATCGCTCTTTTCCTCCAAACCGATTTCCTTCAGCCTGCAGTATCCAACACGATTCGATTCATGCTTGACGTCCTCTGGGGTATCCCGTCAATCATCTACGGTATATTCTGCCTGATGATCATGATCTACATAGGAATGAGTTCATCCTTGATTGTTGGAATGATTGCATTGACCATGCTTGAAATCCCGATCATCACCCGATGTATGGACGAATCAATCAAAATGGTCCCGATCGGTCTACGGGAAGGATCATACTCCTTGGGATCAACGAAATTTGAGACAGCGGTCCGCGTTGTTCGCCGACAAGCGTTCCCGGGAATACTTGCAGGCATCCTCCTAGGTCTCGGCCGAGGGATAGGGGATGCTGCGTCGATTCTTTTCACCGCGGGTTTCTCAAACCGTATCCCCACGTCGATATTTGATTCCACAGCTGCCCTCCCAACAATGATTTATAACCTGTATTCCACACCACTCGGGCAATCAAAGGCCTTCGCAGCAGCATTCATCCTCCTTATAATAGTCCTCGTCGTTAGCGTTCTCTCAAGACTCCTCACAAGACGATTTAAAAAACACATCATCAAATAAAAGGAATGAGTATGGAAAGTTACCAGATAGAAACAAAAAATCTGAATGTGCATTACCACAAAAACCATGTCCTGAAAAATGTTGATATCAAGATCCCTGCAAAACAACTCACCGCTGTCATCGGACCCTCAGGGTGCGGGAAAACCACGCTGCTCAAGTCATTCAACCGGCTCCTCGAAATACAGGAGGAAGTAAAAATCGAAGGGCAAATCCTGGTCGACGGAGAAAACATCCTCGATCGCAAGGGAAGCGAAATTCCAGATATCAGGAAAAAAATGGGTTTACTTTCTCAAAAACCGTACCCGTTACCAATGTCTATTCGCGATAACGTTGCCTACGGGCTGCGGATTCATAGCAATAAAAATAAAGGGGAGATAGAAAAAACCGTTAAACACTGCTTACAGGAGGTCGGCCTATGGAACGAGGTCAAAGATCGACTCCACGACCCTGCGTCACGACTTTCCGTAGGACAACAACAACGATTGTGTCTAGCAAGAGCGATTGCTGTACAACCAGAAGTTCTTCTCTGCGATGAACCCACATCCGCACTCGACCCTATCTCGGCTCAGCAGATAGAAAAACTTCTCTTGAAGCTTAAAAAAGATTATACGGTCGTGCTCGTGACGCATACGCTTCGTCAGGCGAAACGGGTCGCTGATTACGTCATCTTCCTGTATTTTGGTATGGTCATTGAGCAGGGAACGGCTGATGAGTTCTTCAATAATCCGAAGAATCCAGAAACCAAGGCGTATCTCAGCGGGGAGATCAGTTAAAATGTGCTCATGTTGCATTATTTATAAAATTTATTTGCGAACCTATAGTGGGAAGGTGTAATCTAGATGAAAATCGATCTCGATGAGGTGAAATGTATCAAAGAAACCGCGATTACGATCCGTGGCTCACGCAGACGGATCACGGTACCCTCTGAGGTTGTCGAACTACTGAAGTTAAAAGATGGCGATAAGCTCCGATGGGTTGTTCTGAATAATCGAACGATTTCGATAACAAAAGTAAAATAAAAAAAGTGACCGACTTTTATTGCACTTTTTTTATCGTGCGTCGACTTCATTACCATATGCTTGTTTTGGGGTGATGCTCCCGGCTACTCCCGCTGCGATCGCTACCTTGATTGTATCACCGACAAGGAATGGAATCAGGCCCATCATTAACAATCCCCAGATATCAACCACTGTTCCCGTAGTAAAAAAGACCCAGCCGTAAAGCTGCAACAGTCCAAGGCCGAAGACGATACCAAAGTTAGTGAACATCATTAACACAAACATCGTCAAAAATCGTCGTGATTTCATATATTTATCAATACAGTACCCCAGGAAGAAGCTTGCAAAGACAAAACCGACAAGGTATCCTCCGGTCGGACCCATGAAGTATGCGATTCCTCCGTTCATTCCCGCAAACCAAGGCATCCCAATAAGGCCAATCCCAAGGTATAAGCTTTGGCTGATGCCGCCCCACCATTTCCCAAGGACGACCGCACTTAGGAGAACCGCGAAGGTCTGACCGGTGAGTGGAACCGGTGACCAAGGCAAATACCATCGAGCCTGGGCAAGAAGTCCAGTGATACAGGCGAAGCTTAATGCAAGGATCACTTTGTAGGAGATTTCCAGCTGGTACCGCCATTTGAAGAAATTGTATCGCATGAGCTTGTATTTGTTGACATACATTGTGACTTCTATTATAATCAACCCCTTTTCTTTGAGAAATTCATTGGGTGTAACAAATACCCATAAAAGAAGTTTTGCCTTTCGAGAGAAGAGATTTCCATTCCCCTGGAGAAAAGCATTATAAATAGTAAACGTTATATAATTTTAAGTTTTAAAACGAAATAATAGGAGGAAATACATGAAGAAAATAGGTCTTTTAGTATTCGTCGTATGCATCGTCAGCAGCATCCCTGTAGCAGCAATGGGACCTCTTCACCACAGTATAAAAATTCAGGTGCCTGTTTCTCCAAGCCCAATTTTGGATAATGGAACCCCGCCAGATTGGGCCACCGGGAACTTCAGCGGTATCTGGGGTATAAACGTCGTCGGCCAACCATTTCCACCAGCAGGATGGCTCGCAGGCTATTATTCGAATATGGGCATTGGACGGTTTGTTGGGGTGTTTGCACTGTTTAACGCGACAAATGTGACTGGATACATCGGGGGTATCCTCCTTGGTCCGTTCATGCTCGGGATCGTAGGGAACAGCACCACAAAAAATCAAACATTCTTCGTTGGCCTTGGAGGCGCAAATCAGACCCACTTCTACTGGCGGATCATGGGGTTCGTGGGACCAACTTTCTACATGTACGGTATCTACACGCCATTCCACAATGAAACCCGGACAGTAATTCCTCAATTTGTAAGAGAGAAATATAATTAAGTATCTCCTAGTATACAGCCAAGCATGTTTCAGGTGCCAAGAGGAACACGGGATTTTACCCCAGAGGAGATGGAGAAGCGCCGCTATATTGAAAGGAACATGGCCGCGACCTTCAAATCATTTGGTTACGGGGAGATCCAAACACCAACCTTTGAAAACCTGGAGCTTTTCACTGCAAAATCAGGGGAATCCATCATCAGCGAGATCTATGCGTTCACCGATAAAGGAGGACGGCAGCTCGCGTTACGACCGGAGCTCACCGCCCCCGTAATCCGGTGTTATGTGGAACGATTACAGATGGAACCGAAACCTCTCAAATTATTTTATTTCGGGAACTGTTATCGGTATGACCGACCGCAGAAAGGACGATACCGCGAGTTTCAACAGACAGGCTGCGAAATCATCGGAGCAGATACCCCTGAGGCTATGGCAGAATTACTTGCTTGCGCGTTTACCCTTTTAACAAACATCGGATTAAAAAATATTCGAATGAACATCGGTAATCTTACCATTGTCGGCGCCCTGTTTTCAACATTAAACCTTCAGAAGGACGATCAAAAAAAATTGCTACCATTGATCGATAAATCCCAATTTGACGACCTGCAGGTATCCCTTCGCGAGTTAGGTATCTCAGACGATACTACCGAACAATTCATCTGCATCCTTCGGACACCAGACATTGAGGAAATCCATGCATTTATTCAAAAAGACGAAGCGGCGATGAAAGAGCTTTCCTCTATGAAAACAGTATTAGACTTACTTGCGAATACCTTTAAGATTACCGAGTATGGGATAAAACTCGGTATTGTACGAGGGCTGGATTATTACAAGGGCATCGTTTTTGAGATTGATGCACCATTACTTGGCGCAGAAAAACAGCTCTGCGGCGGCGGAGCGTACGAGCTTGTCTCTTTATTTGGCGGCTCAGACGTCCCGACTGCAGGGTTCGCGATTGGGTTTGATCGAACGATCCTTGCGTTAGAAGCAGAAGGATTCGCGTTCCCGCCACCAAGTCTTGACGTCTACATTATTCCCGTTAGCCAGGAGATGCTTCCGACCACCATAGAGATTTCTCAGCGACTCCGCAGGGAAGGCCTCAGCGTTGATTTTGATCAACTTCGAAGAGGCGTAGGAAAATCCTTGAAATACGCGGCTGCGAAACATGCCAATACCGTCATTATCGTCGGTCCCAAAGAGCTCGAACAACAGAGTGTGACCCTGCGAGACATGAAAACAGGAAACCAAGAAATTGTCGCCATCACCAAGATTCATTCCAAACTGAAGAACGTGTAAACAAATAATGAGTATTTGCCCTATGAAAAAACAGGTTTTTATTATCGACACCTCTGCAATCCTTTCAGGGAAACCAATTGAAATTCACGAGGGGACGATGCTTACCACAACAAGGGTTTGCGATGAGATATCACCAGGGGGGCCTGACTATCGAACCTTCCAAATGCTCCAAGAGAAAGGATTACAAATCCATTCACCGACAAAAGAATCAGTACATCGTGTAAAAGAAAGCGCGAAAGAAACCGGTGATGACCAACGACTTTCCCCAGCTGATATTGAAATCCTTGCGTTAGCACTCGATCTCAATGCCGATGCTAATCAGGAAGTAACGATTCTCACCGATGATTATTCGATTCAGAATGTCGCGATGATGCTCCACCTCAAATACCAGGGATTCTCCCAGAAGGAAATTACACAGAGGTTCCAATGGATTTCTAGTTGCCCTGGATGCAAAGGGAAGTTTCCTGAGCCTTTGGACATCTGCCCAGTTTGCGGTACGAAAACAAAAGTAATTATACACAAGAAAAAGAAACTCACTTCAAAGAATCAGTAACACATTATGGGCATCAAACAAAGAATAGCGTGAATCTTAAAAACTTGTAACCAAAAAATCTCGGTTTAGAAAAAAAGAAGGGCACATCAAACAAATTTAAAAATCATTATCAGCATTTTTTTCTTTAAAATTCATTTGGACATGAATAAAAAGATTTAAAAGGACATCTAAGGTGCATGATGTAAAAAAAAGGTTGAACGGATTCAATAGAGCCTACCTCCCTACAGAAATTCGGTCTGATATTCGATTAAACAAGACCGCCAGCGATAGTGATCCTATGGATATCAAAAAAATGTTTGTGCAGTTTTGGAAGAGCAGCAATAGCAAGGTTTCTCTTGTGCGGGACGTCGTTGTTGCATTGCTTGCTGTGTTTGTTATTTTGATGATTCTCTGGGGGTACACCGGTCAGTGGTTTGCAGCGCCTATGGTTGCGATTGAGTCAGGGAGTATGGAGCATCCGCACCCGCCGTCTGGCCGACTGGGAACGATAGATGCCGGTGATATGGTCTTGGTCCAAAAGGTAACGAAACTCAGCGACATTGTTCCTCATGGTGGCCCAATCAAAGGTGCCGAGGCGCAGAACGGGTGGCGTTCGTATGGCGATTATGGTGATGTGATCATCTATAAACCTCTCGGACGAGATGACGTATCGCAAATCATTCATCGGGCGATGTGCTGGGTTGCTGTGTATCATAAAGATGGAGTCGCCACGTACACCATTGCTGATTTCGGCGTCTACAATGCAACCGTTCTGACAATCCCGGAACTCGGGTTATACAACAGTGTTCCTCGACCGGCATGGACCCAGTCAGGATTTCTCACGAAAGGAGATAACAATGATATCATCGATCAAATGACTCAAATCTGCCCTGAGCCAGTGCAGTTGAACTGGATCTCTGGGAAAGCACGATCAGAAATACCTTGGCTGGGGACGATTAACCTCTTTTTCGAGGATGTTCTTCATGGGAAAAATACGGTTGGAAATGTTCATCCAGATAGTTTGATGTGTCTCGGAATCGTGATCGCTGTCCTTATTTCAATACCGATTGTTCTTGATGTGTACGATTATATGAAAAAACGAAAAAAAGCACTGTAGATGGTAGTGGATACCGATTATTTTCTTTCCTGGGGTGAACCGTTCAAAATGCCTAGAACGCTGTATCAGATTTTTCCTTCAGGATGTTCATCGGCACCAAGCACTTCCCATTCAACGAATTCTTTACTTTCAGCAAATATTTTCTGTGCGGTTTTTTTCTTTATTCCAATTTTCATGAGATCCTTTACGGTTGCTTCCCGTAACTTTTCTACCGATGTGTACCCATTTTTATGGAGAAGAATCGTGGTCTTGTGATCAATACTATCAAATCCATCGAATACGTCAATTTGTTCTTCTGTGCCAGAAAGTTTTTCCTTATTGATTTCCTCTTCAAAATGTAAATCCATGGTCTTCTTTGCTTTCTTCTCTTCTATTGCCTTTGATTTCCGTATTTCTTTCTTCTTTTTTTCCCGTTCTTTCTGCATTTTCCGTTCAATAGCTTTCAATTTTCGTGGTTCTCCTGCATTACTTCTTTCCCCTTCTTTTTCCAGTTTTTGCTCTTCTGCTTTCTCTCGTTCATCTTCAACTCTCGGTTCGGTTGCTTTTCCAATAACAAGTCTGGTTAAACGATCCTTTTTCATCTTCGTTACAAATTTCTTTTGTTTTTGTTCTTCATTTTCTTTCATCCTCGATTCGTGCTCTTTTAAAGCAAGTGTTAGTTGTTTCTGTCTTTGCTCATCTTTTGCCTGTTTTTTTTCCTGACGTTGCTTTTCCTTTGCCTCTTGTCGTGCTACATGTTTTTCTTCTAACTTCTTTCGTTTCCGTTCCTCTTTGTCTATCTTCTCTAGCTTTAATTGTTCCCCTAATTGTTTCTCTTCTAACTTCTTGCGTTGTTTGTCCTCTTCTTCTTTTTTCTTTCGCTCGAGTCGTTCCAACCGCTGTTTCTCTTTTTGTTCCATCTTAAGATGTTTTTGTTCTCGTTCTTTCTCCTTTGAAAAGAGATCGATTGTTTCACGTGCAGGTGGTTCCTTTGGCTTTGCGGGTATCTCACCGACATCTGGATGAATTTCTTCTTCGCGTGACCCCCACTCGGAAATTTTTGGTTGTTCTTCTTTTTGAGGTGGCAAGGGTTTTTCATGGATTTCCTCCTGTTCAACAGGAGCAAACCCTTCACTTGGCGTTTTCTCAGGAACTGTTTCCTTTTGAACAACTAGAGCTGCAACAGCCGTCTTTATTTCTTCTTCAAACTTTCTCTGTTTCTTTTCTTCCTTTTCTTTCTTCCGTAATTTTGCCTTTTCTATTTGTAATTGTTGTTGTCGTTCTTTGAGAGATCGTTGTTCTTCCCGGTCTTGTTCCTTTGCCTCCGCCACTGCTTTTTTCTTTTCTTCATCTTTTAATCTCTGCTCTTCTTTCTGTTTTTTTCGAACCTCCAGTTGTTCTATTTGTAA
>Ga0315279_10010718_pt1 | contig 10727 bp, 7 predicted proteins | sample YL17G06_20_MG_FD_203694 | JGI IMG/M metagenome (GOLD analysis project Ga0315279, IMG submission 203694) | Sediment microbial communities from Yellowstone Lake, YNP, Wyoming, USA - YL17G06_20 | ecosystem: Environmental > Aquatic > Freshwater > Lake > Sediment | place: USA: Wyoming | collected...
CGTAGCGGTAGAGCCAGTGCCGATCGAGCTCCTCGAGCACCCACGGCGGCACGCGAAGCGTCACCGACGGCGCCACCTGCCGGAGCCGCGCTTCGAGCGACTGGGCCCACTGCCGTTCCGTGAACGCGCCGAGGTCGAAGTCCTCCGGCCGCTCGAACGTGAGTTCCTCCATCTGCGCACGCATGATGCGGTCCACCCGGAACATCCGGAGCGCGTCCCGCAGATGGCAGTAACCGACGAGGTACCAGGCGCCGTCGCTGTAGACGACGCCGTACGGGGCCACCGTCCGCTCGGTGGTGCTGTTCTCCGTGCGGTAGCGGATGTGGATGCACCGGCTCACCTGGATCGCCTCGGCGAGCGTCCGCAGGTGCCCCACCTGGAGCACCGTCGGGTTCCGGTCGGGCACATCCCAGCGGATATTGTCCTTCGTGATCACCGCCGGCTGCCGCGCCATCTCCGGCAGGAGCGATTCGAGCTTTGCGAGCGCCGAGCGGATCGCCTGGACTATGACGGCGGCGTACCTCATCCTCGCGGCGGCGATGTGGGCGATGTCATGGTTGCCCGCGGAGGAAGAAACGGCGGAGGCCTTGGAGTGCAAGCCGGTGGCGGATATTGAGGGGCACGCGATGGCGGCGCGGTAGGTCGCGGCCAGGACGCGAACAGGAAAGCAGCGGAGATAACGGGGATGGGGAAGGGCAGGTGCCTGCCGTGCTGCCTCCGCTCACCATCGGTACGTCGCACGCACGTCCGCGAGCGGGTAGTAGTTGCCCGAGTTCCGGTGTCCCTCGATGCTGACGATGTGGCTCACCGGAGCATAGCCGCCGCCGAGGCAAAGATCGACATTGAACCCGCCGGCGATGGGCATGACGTAGCCGAAGAGATAGGCCTCGGCATAGGGGAAGAAGAACACCTCCGACTTGTCGAGAGGCCGGTAGGTCTGCCGGCTCGACGCGAGACCGAAATCGCCGCCGAGATAGTATCCCTCGTGCGTCCCCGGCGCCGCCGTCGGGAAGTACTGGAGCATCGTGCCGATGTAGACACTGTTGCTGTGCCAGTCGCCCTTCTCCAACAGCACCATCCAGTCGCGCTCGAAGAACGCCAGGTAGTTGCCCACGACGAGCCGGTCCGACACGGGCCGCTGCCAGGCGAGGTAGATGGTGCCAATGAGGGGGATGGCCGGGCTGGTCGATAGCGCGTTCCTGAAGCGGGGAGCGGGTTGCCCCACCGCCGAGGCGCGTCCAGGTCCGAGCAGCGCGGCGCAGAGCGCGACGAGGAGCGTGCGGAACATGGGGCCTCCCATATCGTGACGATTCTGCGTACGGTTGGGCACGGAGCGTCGTAGTCAGTCTGCTCCATGGGCCAGGCCCTCCCGTGCCGGTATGATAAGCGTTTGGCGTTACTCGCGCAAGACCATGCGCTCTCGCGGGCGATCGGGAATGCTCCTCCGCGCCGTCAGTCCATCAGGCCCTGGTGGACCTTCTCGATGGCGGCGATGATGTCGCCGCAGTCCTCGTCAGTGAGGAGGGGGGAGACCATGAGCCAGACCGAGCGGGAGAGGATATCGCGCGATTGCGGGCACATATCGCGCGTGTAGGTGATCGGGCCGCCGTAGAGCGGGCAGTCGAACGGGCAGCCGTGCGCGGTCGGCATCTTCTGGTTGAGGATCTGCGGGTTCTCGAAGACCATCTGCCCGCCATAGAGGACGAAGCCGCCGACACCCTCCGCGCTGAGGGCGGTTCGCCAGCGCTCGGCGAGATCGGGCATCTCGACGAGCCAGCAGATCGTCTGCCCGGTCGCGCCATCGGGATCGGCGAGCGCGCGCATGGTGATGCCGTCCATGCCGGAGATCGCCTCGCGGATGCGGCGGTTGTGCCGGCGCATCGAGGCGAGCGTACGCTCGAACTTGCGCACCTGGGCGAGGGCGAAGGCGCCGTGCAGCTCGCTCATGCGGTAGACTTCGCCGCAGAAGGCGTCGCCGGTCTCTCGCGTCCAGCGGTTGAGGCCGTGGTCGTGCGCGCGGATGGCGCGGTCGTGGAGGCGGTCGTCGTTGGTGGTCACGATGCCGCCCTCGCCGGCGGTGATGACCTTCTGGAACTGGAGGCTGAACGCGTTCACGTCGCCCATCGAGCCGACGCGCCGGCCCTTGTAGAGCGCGCCGGCGGATTGTGCGCAATCCTCCAGCACGAGCGCGCCGTGCCGCCTGGCGATGGCGAGGATCGGGTCCATGTCCACCGCGCCGCCGAGGAGGTGCACCGGCATGATGGCGCGCGTGCGCTTCGTGAGCTTCCGCTCGACGTCCGCCGGGTCGAGGCCCATGTCCGGGCCGATCTCGGCGAAGACGGGTCGCGCGCGGCACATGATGACGGCGCCGGCGCTCGCAATGAAGGTCACGGCCGGGACGATGACCTCGTCGCCGGGGCCGGCGCCCGCCGCGGTGAGCGCGACCTTGAGCGCCGCCGTGCCCGACGTGACGCCGAGCGCGTGGCGAACGCCGGTGAACGCGGCGAACTCCTTCTCGAACTGCTCGACCTTCCGCTGCAGGTTCGGCCCATAGAACCGGAACGGGGAATGCGCGTCGAGCACCTGGAGCACCTGCTCGCGCTCCTCGTCGCCGATCATCGCCTCGCCCGGGTTGGCGGGCGGCATCGGCTTCGTGCGCACCGGCGCGCCGCCGTCGATTGCCAGCTTCTCACCCATGGTGCACCGTCCTCGCCGTAAGTGTCCGTCCGCGTCGTACTAAGGCGGTCGCCTGCGGCGACCGCCCGGCGTCAATCCGGCGCGTAGCCCAGGGCCTCCATCGCCGCGCCGACGAGGATGAACGATCCGCAGGCGACGATGAGCCCGTGCGAGGGCGTCGTCGCCCGCGCATTCTCGAGGGCCGCCGCGACCGTGGCGACGTCTCGCACGAAGGGGTGCGCCGCGCGCCAGGCGGGCAGCATCTCGTTCATAGGCATCGCGCGCGAGCCGGGCAATTGCACGAGGAGGACACGTTCGACCGCCGGCGCGAGGACGCGTGCCACCTCGGCGACGCGCTTGTCGTTCGCGCAGCCGAAGATGAGCGTCGTGCGGCGGCCGGGGAAGTGCTCCTCCAGGACCCGGACGAGCATTCGCGCCGAATCGGGCGTGTGAGCGACGTCGAGGAGCATCGGCGGATCGCCGGGGATCAGATGCAGCCGGCCGGGGATGGTCGTCTCGGCCGCGACGGCGCCGACCGTGCGGGGGTCCAATTCGACCCCCGCACGGTTCAGTGCGACGACCGCGGCGGCGAAGTTCCATCGTTGGTGCCGGCCGAGGGCGCGGAGCCGGAGGTCGACGAACTCGATGCCGTCCGCGCGGAGCGACCATGCGTCGTCCGATTCGTCCACGACGACGTCCGCGTCGGCCTCGCCTGGCCGGCCGAGCCGGGTCACGTCGGCGTCGCATTCGACCGCGCGGGCGACGATGACGGCGCGTGCCTCGGGCACCTGCGGCCCGACGACGACGGGGATCCCGGGCTTGATGACGCCGGCCTTCTCCCGCGCGATGGCCGCGATCGTATCGCCGAGGTACTTCGTGTGCTCGAGGGCGATCGGCGTGATGACGACGGCCCGCGGCTGCACCACGTTCGTCGCGTCGAGCCGTCCGCCCATGCCGACCTCCACGACACCCCAGCCGACGTGCGCTCGGCGGAACGCTTCGAACCCGATGCCGGTCAGAACGTCAAAGAATGATAGCCGGCTGTCGGGGTGCTCCTCTTGCCAACGCGTCGCCCACGGCTCGAGCACGGTCATGACGTCAGTGAAGATCGCCTCGGGGATCTGCCGGCCGTCGATGCGGACGCGCTCGCGGAAGCTCACGAGGTGCGGGGACGTGTAGAGGCCGGTGTGCGCGCCGTGCGCCCGTAGGAGCGCGTCGAGGTACGTCGCCACCGACCCTTTGCCCTTCGTGCCCGCGACGTGGAGGGCCGACCACGCGCGCTCGGGGCGGCCGAGCGCCTCCATGAGCGCGATGGCCCGGTCGAGCTTGAACGCCGCGCCGTAGTTGAAGTCGGGCGCCCTCTCGTAGTCGATGAGCGCGTTCAGGTACGCGATGGCCTGCTCGTACGTCATGTCCGTCGGTTGTCGAGGTTGCCAGGGCCGAGGCGGTCGTCGCGCGGTTGCCCGTTGGTGGCGGAACGCCCCCGGGCCGCCGCGGTGTGCGCCGCCCAACGTTCAAGGGTTGAATGTACCGAGCAGGCCCGGACGGGCCAACGTGAGCGTTGGCGCTTGACATTTTGTCCAATCATCGGTGACATTTAGATGGAAGGCGCCGCCGCATGGGCCGCTCATGTGCGCCAACCGGGCATTGGCCCGTCCATGGCACATGGGTTGCACACTCCGTTACAGGTACGCCGGAAACGCGTCATGTGGTCGGGAAGGAGCGGCTGTCGATGTCGTCATGGGATGGAGCGCCGAACGGCGGCAGAAGCCGCATCGCGCCCCGGTCCGGGAGCCGTCGTACGCCGGCGACATGGCTGCAGACGGTGACGACCATGGTGTCCCATCCGCAGTATCTGACGCTGCTGCCTCGGGACAAGGGCGAGGTCGTCCTCCGGGTCGATGCCGATCTCCGCGTGCGCCAGTGGGATGAGCCGGCGGAGGCGCTTCTCGGGTACAGCACGGAGGAGGTCCTCGGGCGGCCGTATGCCGACGTCCTGAGCGATCGCCAGCGCGCGGAGGGTAGGATCGATCTGTTCCTCCGGGAGGTGGCCCAGAGCAACGTGCCCCGGCACCTCCACATCGAGCACCGCACCAAGGCGGGGCTCCCGCTCCTCCTGAGCGGCGTGGCGTCGGCGATCCGCCGCACGGACGGCATGCTCGACGGCTGGCTCCTCGTGATGTACCAGGCCCTGCGGGACCGGTGTCTGGACTGCGCGCTGCTGCACTACTTGGAGGCAGTCACCTCAGGCTCCGCCGACGCGATCATCATCCTCGACGAGGAGGAGCGGATTCGCTCGTGGAACCGTGGCGCGGAGGACATCTACGGGTTCAAGGCCGAGGACATGCTCGGGAAGCCGGTGGAGGTCCTCTTCCCGCCGGATCGTCGCGCGGCGGGCGAGGTGGAGTACCTGCGGAGGGTCGTCGAGGAGCGGGGCTTCATCCGCAACTACGAGACGACGCGCGTCACGAGCGACGGGCGCCCGGTGCAGGTGGAGCTCACCCGCTCCGCCATCCGCGACAGCCATGGTCGGCTCATCGGCTCCTCGGCCATCGTGCGGGATATCACGAATCGGAAGCGGCTCGAGGAGCGGCTCCTTCACACCGAGCGGCTCGCGGTGGTTGGGCGCATGGCGGCGCAGGTGGCGCACGAGCTGCGCAACCCGTTGAGCTCCATCAGCTTGAACGCCGAGCTCCTCGCCGACGAGCTCAACGGCCTGCCGGAGGAACAGGCCCAGGAGGCGCGATCGCTCCTGGCCAGCATCACCAAGGAGATCGAGCGGCTCGCGGCGGTGAGCGAGGAGTACCTCCAGTTCGCGCGACTGCCGGAGCTTGCGCCGGCGCCGACCGACGTGACGCTGCTCGTGGAGGATCTCGCCGAGTTCACCGAGCTCGAGCTCGCCAAGGCGGGCATCACCGTCAAGGTCGAGACCGAGGACGTGCCGAACATCCCAGTGGATCGGAGGCAGTTGCGGCAAGCCCTCCTCAACCTCATCCGCAACGCGCTGGAGGCGATGGGCGAGAAGGGCGGCACGCTCACGCTCGCGGCGCGCGTGACGGAGGATGGGGAGGCCGCCGAGATCGCCGTGGTCGATACCGGGCCGGGCATTCCCGAGGGGAAGGAAGAGCAGATCTTCGAGCCGTTCTTCAGCACGAAGGAGGGTGGCACCGGCCTCGGGCTGTCGCTCGCCCGCCGCGTGGCGCACGAGCACGGCGGCGAGCTCTTCCACCGACCGACAGCGGGCGGCGGCGCGACCTTCGCCATGCGGCTGCCCGTCCGGGGGATCGAGGCGCACGGGAAACTGGCCGGCTGACGTGCCCGGCGCTGGACGTCGATCGCACCGTGGAAGCTCACCGAGAGAGCCATGACCGAGACGAAGCCTGCAAGCCTCCTCATCGTCGACGACGAAGCGCCTATCCGCGACGCGCTCACGAAGACGCTCGAGCGGGAGGGCTACACCGTCGATGCCGCGCAGGATGGCGCGCTCGCGCTCGATCTTCTGCGCAAGCGCCAGTTCGACTTGATCCTCGCCGACCTCCGCATGCCGAAGGTGGACGGCATCGCGCTTCTGCGCGCGGTGAAGGCGACGACGAGCGACGTGCCGGTGATCATGATCACGGGGCATGGCACCATCGACGATGCGGTGCAGTCGCTCAAGCTCGGCGCGTTCGACTTCATCCAGAAGCCCTTCAAGCGGCAGGATCTCCTGCGCACGATCGAGAAGGCGCTCGCCACTCGGCGGCTCATCCGGGAGAACGTGCGGCTCAAGGAGCAGTTGGCGGCGAGCGAGCACGAGCGGCAGACCATCGGCAAGAGCCCGGCGATGAAGCGCGTGCTCGACCTCGTGGCGCAGGTGGCGCCGAGCACCGCGACCGTGCTCATCCGCGGGGAATCGGGCACCGGCAAGGAGCTCGTCGCCGAGGCGCTCCACCACCTGAGCCGGCGCGCGGAGGGGCCCTTCGTGCGGGTCAGCTGCGCCGCCTTGCCCGAGACGCTTCTCGAAGCGGAGCTCTTCGGGCACGAGAAGGGCGCATTCACCGGCGCCATCGCACAGCGCAAGGGCCGCTTCGAGGTCGCCGACGGCGGCACTCTCTTCCTTGACGAGGTGGGCGAGCTCTCCCCGACGACGCAGGTCAAGCTCCTCCGCGTCCTCCAGGAGGGCGAGTTCGAGCGCATCGGAAGCTCGACCACCATGCGCGTCGACGTGCGCCTCGTCGCCGCGACGAACGCCGACCTGCGCGAACGAGTGCGCGTCGGACGCTTCCGTGAGGACCTCTTCTACCGTCTCGACGTCGTCGAGATCGCCCTGCCGCCCTTGCGCGAACGACCCGGCGACATCATGCTGTTGGCCGACTACTTCCGCCAGCGTTACTGCGCCCGCGACGAGAAGCGCATCATCGGCTTCACCGAACGCGCGCGCGAGATGCTCGAGTGCTACCGCTGGCCTGGCAACGTGCGCGAGCTCGAGAATGCCATCGAGCGGGCCGTCGTCCTCACTACTGGCGACGTCATCGACGGCGATCATCTGCCGAAAGAGGTCCTTGGCATCGAGCCGCAGACGCGGGAGATCCGTATCCCGATCGGCATGCCGATGAACGAGGCGAAGCAGCAGATCATCGACGCGACGCTCCGCGCCGTGGATGGCGACAAGAAGCTCGCCGCCTCCATCCTCGGCATCGCGAGCCGCACCGTCTACCGCGCCCTTGCCGCCCGTCGCGGCCGCGCAAACGGCGACGAAGGTACCGCAGAGGACGGGCGGTAGCACCTCCCCGCGCGTGCCGTGTCATACGCATTCGCCTTGAACGCGCCACATGGCCGAACACGGTCGAACGCTTCGCGTTCGCGGGTTTGCCCATATCGTCGGTTGTATGATTCGTCTGCACAACGGGTTGCAGGGGCGAGGCATGCCTCGCCCCTCCGACCACGATGTAGCGTCTTCAACACGAACGCGTATCATGCGCGTCCACCTGGTGATGTCCTGGATGATGTGGGGCAGAGCGTCCCGCCTACCAGACTGGTAGGCCGCGTCCCCACAGGGGACGATGCACTCTTGTCGGGCCCGGTGGCCGCGATAGGACAAGGCTAACTGGAGCGCGCATCACGGGATCGGGGAACCAGGCACAGCCGCGCGTACACGGCACGAGGGGCGAGCTCCAAGGGGCCCGCCCCGTTCGATGTCATGAGGTCGCCGGGCGCCTCGTCAGTGGGTCTTCAGCGAGTCGGGCAGGTACGATTCGACGAGTGACTTCGGCACCGGGTAGTCGCTCGCGCAGCGGAAGCCGACGTCGTCGCGATAGGCGGAAGGCGGCTGGTACGCCCGGTGGAACGACCGCAGGTTCACGTAGCTCGTCCTGTAGCTGCCACCCCGGATGACTTTGCGCTCCCCCGTCGTCGGCCCGGCGTACTCCACGATCGCCGTGTCCGAAGCGGGATATGGTGAGAGCCAGTCGGCGACCCACTCCCAGACGTTGCCGGCCATGTCGAGCGCCCCGAAGGGGCTTGCGCCCTTCGGGAACAGCCCGACGGGCGCGAGGCGCGCGAAGCCATCGACGGAGCCATCCGGTGTGGAGGCCATGTCCGTGTTATCGTTGCCGTTCGCGAGCTTTGGATCCCACCCGTTTCCCCAGGGGAAGGTGTAGCCCCGAGGGCCGCGCGCGGCGTACTCCCATTCGGCCTCGGTAGGCAGCCGGCAGCTCCGCCAGGCGGCAAATGCGTCGATGGTCTCCCAGTCCACGTTCACCACGGGCAGGTTGTCGTAGGCGCGCGGCACCGGAAACGGCAGGCGGAACCGCCTCGCGAACTCGCGGAATTCCCCGTTGGTCACCTCGCAGCGGTCGATCAGATAGGGTTTCAGCGTCACTCTCACCGTGCCGCCGATCGCGGAATCCCCCATCGTGAAGGTGCCGCCAGGGATGTAGACCATCTCCTCGCCCTTCACCACGATGATGTCCCCCGCATCCGGTGTCGTGCTGCACGCGCCCAGCAGCGCGGCAGCGCCCAGAAGCGACAACGTGGACGCGAAACGCATGGCGTACCTTTTCACGGTCACCTCGCACGGAAATGGTGGCACACGGATACGGGTGCTCCATCAGATGAAAACGTTCGACGCCCGTCGGCTCAAGCCCCCTTCTTTTACGCCGCTCGGGCGACAGAGTGCCCGCGCCCCTTGATGTGCCGATGGGACGGGCTTTTGGCCGGGGGCATCGTCAATCGGGGAAGCGAAAGCCGCAGGTCGCGCAGTGCCGGGCGGCGAGGAAGTTGTCGGCTCCGCATGAGGGACAGCTCTTGGCCGACGGGCCCTCCTCCGGATGATCGGGCTCGGCTGCGATGCGGCACAGGTCCTCGAACTCGTCGCCGGGGCCGCCGCGCTGTCGCCATTCGGGCCCGGCGTGCGGGTCTCTCGCCAGCCGGTCGTGCGACTCGTCGTCGAACTCCTCCTGGAGCTCCTCGGCGGCCTCCGGCGTGTCCGCTTCCCTGAAGGAGGCGACCTGCTCCGGCGTGAGGTGCCGCTGGCTCTCGACGAGGGTCTTATAGATGTGGTGCTCATCGAGCCGGCGCTCGAACTCCTCCTCGTCGGCAACGTCGTCCGCCCGTTCCCTGCCCAGCGAGCCCTCGTCGCGGGCGTCGTGGAACTCCTGTCGCAGGCGTTCGGCCTGATGCTCCTGCTTCAGCCCGCGGAGCGTGAGATCCCACGACTGGTTCTCCTGGAGGACGCGCAGGATGTGGCGCGGGGCGCGCTCGGGATCGTTGCCGGCGGCGCGGGCAGCGCTCAGCATGCTCTGCCACTCGGCGTCGTCGAGGACGCGTCCGCCGTCCAGTTCGCGACGGATGGCGCGTAGGTCATCGCCATCCCGCATGGCGGCGAGCCGTCCGAGTTCCCTCGGGAAGGCCAGCCGTTCGCGTACCCGGGCGCGTTCGTCGAGGATCTCCGCGCGCGCTTGGCTCGCCTGGGGGAGAAGTCGCTCCCGCCGCTCTTCGAGCACGCCCGGCCGGAAGATCTCCAGGGCGCGAATGTGGATCACGTCGAGTCCGTCCCGGGCGAGCGTCGTGCGGAGGTGGGTGTACAGCGCCCGCTCCACGGCGTCCTGGATGAACGCATCGCTCACGAGGTTGTCGTACGACGTGAAGGGGGTGATCTCGGCGAGCGCCTCGAGCACGTCGGTCGCATGCGCATCGGCCACGTCGTGCCGAGCGATGATGCGCTGCTGTCGCATGAACTCCGTGAAGAACACCGCCGGATCGACGACGCGCACCGCCACCTCGCACTGGAGGGCGACCTCGACTCCGCCCTCGGCGAACAGGCCGGGCACCGTGAAGACCACCGGGACTTCGCCCGCATCGACGATCACTGCGATGACGTAGCTACGTTTGCCCAGCTCGGTGAGGCTGTGCGTGCCCGCCTCCAGGACGTCGCCGATGGCCGCCTCGGCGCCGAAGAGAATCGCCCGGGTGCCCTGGTCCACGGTCATGAGCTTGGTAGACCACTCCGGGGCGTTCGTGAGCTCGACCCGCATGGCCACCATGCCGGATCGTGGCCGCCGTCCGATGGGGAGCGGCGCGTTCGGCGGGTCATCGGCGGCGTGCGATATCCCGCACATGGGGCAGACAACCTCGTCGGATCGTATCGCTGCCCCGCATGCGCGGCATTCCGCGATAGTGATAGACATGCTGACTATCTCACATCTGCCCGGCTCTCCATCGCCTGACTCTCACACGTACGTAACGCGGGGAAGCCGGCACGCGTTTCCCGGGCGGGAGCCGGGGACCGGAACGGAAGCAGGGCGAGGCGCCCGACCGCGCGGCTCTTAGAGCCTATCCGACAAACAAAGTTCGGTAGACGATGAACGAGCATGCCAGATGGAGCATGGCGAGGTAGTTTTCGGGTTTCTTTTCCCAGCGGATGAGGATCCGGCGGTGACGGTTAAGCCAGCTGTGCGTGCGTTCGACGACCCATCGACGAGCTTTGGACCCCGGCTGTCGTTTGCAGGCCTGAGCTTCCTCAGAGCGGGAGCGAATGCGCGCAACATAGCCGAATTCGGCCACCACACTGC
>Ga0315279_10010719_pt1 | contig 10727 bp, 1 predicted proteins | sample YL17G06_20_MG_FD_203694 | JGI IMG/M metagenome (GOLD analysis project Ga0315279, IMG submission 203694) | Sediment microbial communities from Yellowstone Lake, YNP, Wyoming, USA - YL17G06_20 | ecosystem: Environmental > Aquatic > Freshwater > Lake > Sediment | place: USA: Wyoming | collected...
ACCCGACGGATACTGACCTCGCCAATGCCCTGGCGCTGACGGGCGACGCGCTGTCCGGCGCGACCGCGGTCGGTGACGTCAACGGCGACGGGCTGGAGGATTTCCTCGTCAGCGGCGCGGACTGGGCCTACATTTTCTTCGGCCCGGTCCGGCTCGACGGCATCCTCCCAATCGACGCCTCCGCGGCGGTTGTCGTGGACACCGCCTCCCTAGGCCTGCCCGTCGCGGCCGTGGGCAACGTAAACGGCGACCGGTTCAGCGACCTGGTCTTCGTGCGGCACGATGGCGGGGCCTCGACAGTCACCGTTGTCTTCGGCGATCCCGATCTTCCCCGGGTCCTGACGGCCGACTGGGTGGGCGAGTTCCCGGACCGCGGCCGGACCGGCACGCAGTTGCAGGTCGGGCGCGATGCGGCGGCGGTCCTGCTCAACTGGAACGGCGACGAATATGCCGACCTGGCCGTCATGTCATGGACGGTGAGCTCGACGGCTGCCGACGCCCAGGGCGCGGTCTACTCCGGCGAAGGCCTGGCCGACGGCGACTGGCTGCCGTTGACCATCATTCAGCCGGATGGCACCAATCGCCTGGATGAGGCCAGGCGACTCGGTCTTGACCGGCTCCAGATCAATCCCAAGGCAACCGCCCCGTTTGGCCTGGCCGCGGGAGATGTCAATGGCGATGGCCTGGGCGACCTGGTCCTGGTGAACCCGAAGTTCCTCGCCTTCAACCAGAACTCGGGCCTGCCGGACATCGGGCGGGCGTATGTCGTCCTCGGGCGGGTGGGTGACCCGGGATTGATGCTTAGCACGGACGTCGGCTCGCCTGCTTTTCGCGGCAGCCGCACCTACGACGAGCAGACGGGCACCTACACCATCGAGGGCGGCGGCACGGACATCTGGGGAACGTCCGATCAGTTCCACTACCTCTATCTCCCGATGACCGGCGACGGGGAGATCGTCGCCCGCGTCGTCAGCGTCGAGAACACGGGCGAATGGGCCAAGGCCGGGGTTATGATCCGCGATACGCTCGGCGGCAATTCAGTCCACGCGATGACCGCGGTGCCGTTCGCGCACAACGCGCAGATCATTTATCGGTCGGGGACGGGTAGCAGTGCCGTTCAGGTCAATGGGGCCGGTGGCCAGAGCTCCTGCTGGGTCCGCGTCAAGCGAGTTGGCAATACCTTTAGCAGCTACTGGTCGTCCGATGGCAGCAGTTGGACCCTTATCAGTTCGCAAACGATCGTCATGAGCGGTGAGGTATACATCGGCCTGGCGGTCACCGCGTGGAACGGGTCCGCGCTTTGCACGGCCGTGATCGACAACGTTAGGATCAACAATCAGACGTTTGCCCCAGCCGTCCGCCTGGATAGTGCGGACAGTAGTGATGCGGTTATGAGCCTCCAGGGCGTCTTCCTGGGCGGTCAGGCGTACGTGCCGGGGGACCTCAACGGCGACGGGTACGACGACTTCATCGTCGGCCGCACGAGGGAGAACGCCGGCAGCGCGGAAGGGTCGCTGTTCGTCTTCTACGGCGGCACGGCTGAAGAGTTGGCATCCCGGCCAGCCTTGGCCGATCCGCTACAGGAAGCGGATTCCGTGATCCGCAGAAGCGGTACGGAGTCGCTGGCGCCGGGCCAGTTCCTCGGCGGTCCCGTTCATTTGACGGCCGGGGACTTCAACGGCGACGGCAAGAAGGACTTGGCCGTGGGCCTGCCGGTGACCGAGCGGCTCTCCGCCACGGGTTGGCCCATCACCATGAATGAGCGCGGCGCGGTTTACTTCTGGTCCGCCGCCGCGAGGGGCACGGATCTGATGCTGGCCGGACCGGGGCACGTTGGCCTGGGCGTGCCGGCGGACATTGTCCTGACCGGCCGGTCTGCTTTCGACCAACTGGGAATGCTTCTGCCGTGCAGCGGGCTCGACCTGGATGGCGATGGGGTGGACGACCTCGCCATCGGGGCCGGCGGCGCGGATCGGCTTTACGTCATCCAGGGCGCCGTCCCGCGCGTCGATCTTCCCGACGAGGCGACGGTGATCATGAACTCCGCGCTGGGCGATTATCTTGTTGATCGCGAGACGGGTCAGCCGGAGGTGCGAGACGGCGAACTAGCCGCGGGGCAGTCCGAGCAGTGGTATACCTTCACCACCCTCGGCGACGGCGAGGTCGGCAACGTCCTCAGCGTGACGACGCCGCTACCGGATATGCCGCCGAGGCTCGGTCCGGAATGGCTGCCTCGTATTGTAGCGGACCTGTACGATAGCTCCGGCAACCGGCTCGCCGATGGGGCATACATCGCCGACCTGCGCGACCTGAAGGCGGGAACGTACTTCCTTCGCGTTCGCACTCCGGACGGAGAGCCGGCCGCCGAGGCGATCCCCTTCACTATCGAGATCGCACCGCCGCACATGGGTTTCGATCACCCCTCGCGCGACCGCGACCTCGTTTATGGCGGAGACGGTGATGACGTGCTGGTCGGCGGGGGCGACCCGGACGAGTTGCACGGCGAGAGCGGAAAGGATACCTTCCTGGGCCGGGCGCACGAAGCGCGCGACGTGGACACCGCCGAATCGTACCCCGTGTCGGTGCCCGCCAATGCGGGGCCGCATACTGTCGTGTCGAATGACCCGGAGGTTGTTTTCGCTGACGACGGGCTGCTTCGTGCTATCGCTTTGGCACTCGGAATTCCCGTGACGGAGTCCTACACGGGCGAGCTGCGCCCGGCCCGGACGATCCTCCAGTCGCAGGTCGCCTCGCTGATCTACCTCGACGCGTCCAACCGGGACCTCAGCAGCCTGGCGGATCTCGAGTCCGCCGTGAACCTGCGGGTGCTGAATCTGGCGGGCAATCACCTTGCCGGCCTGATCGTCGTGCCCTCGGGCCTGGCGAGGCTGGAGGCCCTCGATCTGTCGTCGAACGGGATCACGAGCGTGACGGCCGACGACCTGTCGCACCTGCCCGCGCTGAAGCACCTGTTCCTGGACGACAACGAGATCGCCGACCTTGGCGATCTGGTCAGGACGTACATCATCGACGACGACGTGAAACTGACCCAGAACCTGATCCAGGCCCCGATCCAGAACGGCAGCTTCGAGAGTCCCTTGGTGGACGCCGGCTTCCAGCGATACAGCGGTTCGTTTGACGCGAACTGGACGTGTAACGGTGAAGCGATGCTTGTTCGCGGCTGGAATTGGACCGTCGCCGCCGACGGGGCGCAGTGGCTGTCGCTCGAGTCGAACGGCGGGGCGGCCTTTCCCAATAACGTCGCCACGATCACCCAGACGTTCCCCACCACGCCGGGCGCCACCTACGAACTGTCCTTCGATTACAGCGCGCTCGGTAATAGCGATGTCACCACGATGTGGGTGCTGACCTACGATGTCGGAGCCGGTTCGGTCGCGCTGCCGATCGGCAATCCGGCGCACCTGACGCTTGGCCCCTGGCTCAACGAGACCACTCAGTTCACCGCCACCGGGCCGACCACGACCTTGACATTCACAGGCCAGACCAAGGTAGACGGCTTCTACGGGCCGGCGGTCGACAACGTCAGCGTCTTCTGCGTCAGCTCCGCCGAGGTCGGCACAGGCTGGCAGGGCAACCTCAGCCCGTACGACGGCGCCTTCGACGGCGACTACTACTTCAATCCCGGCAGCGGCGGCACCGCTTCGGCCGAGTACGACTTCAACGACCTGCCCGCGGGTCAGTACGACGTGTACGTGACCTGGCCGGCGATCGGCAATATTGCGGGCGACGCCTCACTGACTGTCCGGGCGGACGGGGGCGAGGCCACCGATTACACGTTGAACCAGCGCTTCGAGCCGGGCACGTTGGGCGAGGGCGACGACTTCGCAGGCCGGCCGTGGCAGCGCCTGGGTACAGTCTCCACCGTTGCTGGCCAAGTCGTCGTCGAAGCCTACGCTGCGATCGCCGACGCCGTCCGGCTGGTCCGCGTCGACATGCTGCCGGTACGCCTGGAGACCCTCGTTCTCGACGGCAACCCGCTGGACAACCTGTCGCGAGATGAGGTCCTGCCCGCGCTGGCCGCGATGGTCCCCCACTTGACGTACACACCCGATGACCACGCGCCGGTGTTGACACCCATCGCGCCGGAGGACGTCATCGATGGGACGCAACCCCTGACCATCGAACTTGATGCCTACACCTCTGACGACGACGGCGACCCGGTCTACTTCACGGCCTCGAGCGACAAATCGGGCGTCACCGTGGCAGTCGACGGCTCGTCGCTGGTCGTCACGGCTTCGCCGGGCTTTGCCGGCTCCGCGCGGATCACGGTAACGGCCCACGACGGCACGCCGGAAATGCCCCTGGGCCGCACCGACCGGATGTGGTTCGATTTCCCCGTGGACCGCTACGCCATCTACGGCAGCGTCTTCGACGACCGCGACCGCGACGGCGTCCGCGATGCCGACGAGCCCGCCCTCGACGGCTGGCGCATGGAGCTGGTCGATGACACTCCGCCTTCTGTTGTCTACGTCTACGATGCCGACGATTTCGCCCCGAACCAGCCGATCGTCGATCCGCTGGGCTGGGCGCAATTCATATTCCCCGTCTTTGCCGTGCCGGACCCCATAACCCCGGGGACGAATGTCTTTGGCCCGCTCCCGGGGAACCCATATTGGTTCGGAGAGGGGTTTATGGTCGAGTTCGCCTGCCCGGTGTCCTCCGTGTCGATCGATGTGAATTCGGTGCCCCCCGACCGGGCCGAAGACCGTCTCTTGGCCTTCGATCAATATCATTACGTAATCGACAATGATGTAATCATGATGGGCGAGTCGACCCCCCACACCTTGCGCGTCAGCCGGACACCTGAGGAGCCGATCTACGCTATCGATCTCCAAGCCTTCGGCAGTTATCAGGCAACCATGCTGGACAATCTACAAGTGACCTATGGGGATGCGTCGTTGCCGATGGTGACGACATACACCTATGTCGACGGGGCCTACGCATTTGTGACGAGGCCATCAGAATTTGGCTTTAGGATCGGGCCCGAGATCCCGGACGGCTGGGTGCAGTCGCTCCCGGCCGACGGGGGACCGCGTACCTTCGACTGCACCATGGGAGTCGACATCACGGCGGATGCGCAAGCCACCACCGCCCTGGTCATGGGCGACGTGGACGGCGACGGTGACCTGGACCTGGTGGCGGCGAACTACGAGCAGCCGCACCGCGCGTACCTCAACAACGGCACGTCCGATCCCTTTGCCGGCGTGACGGGGATGGACATCACGTCGGACACGTTCATGACCTTGAGCGCGGCCTTGGGCGACGTGGACGGCGACGGCGACTTGGACCTGGTGACGGGGAATCACTACGGACAACCGAATCGCCTGTACCTCAACAACGGCACGACCGGAGGCGTCTGGCAGGGATTCGCCGCCGGCCAGAACATCACGAACGACAGCGACGATAGCTACCAGGTCGCCCTGGGCGACGTGGACGGCGACGGCGATCTGGACTTCGTGGTGGGGAACAAGGACGCCCCGAACCGCCTGTACCTCAACAACGGCACGACCGGGGGCGTCTGGCAGGGATTCGCCGCCGGACAGAAGATCACGAACGACGCGGACTGGACCATCTGCCTGGCCCTGGAGGACGTGGACGGCGACGGCGACCTGGATTTCGTGGCGGGGAACAACCTGCGGAACCGCCTGTACCTGAACAATGGCCTGGCCGGGGGTGTCTGGCAGGGATTCGCCGCCGGTCAGGACATCACGTCCGACCAGTTCTTGACCCGCGATCTGGCCCTGGGCGACGTGGACGGCGACGGAGACCTGGACCTGGTGGCGGGGAACAGCAGCCCGAGCATGCCGATCATCCTGTACCTTAACAACGGCACGTCGGCCCCCTTTGCCGGAGTCACGGGCGTGAACATCACATCCGATGTGTACAACATCTGCTCCGTTACCCTGGGCGACGTGGACGGCGATGGCGACCTGGACCTGGTGGCGGGGAACAACAGCACGAGCATGCCGAACCTCCTGTACTTCAACAACGGCACGCCGGACCCCTTTGCCGGAGTCACGGGCGTGGACATAACAACCGACGCGTTACGTACCACGAGCGTGACTTTGTGCGACGTGGACGGCGACGGGGACCTGGACCTGGTGGCGGGGAACAGCGAACACCCGAACCGCCTGTACTTCAACGACGGCACGTCGGACCCCTTCGCACGCATCAGCCTGGCAACGGGCTATGACTTCGGACTCTATAAGCAGCTCGTCGCCGGCTATGACATGGTGGCCGAGGAGGGCGAGGAGCTCACCTTTACGGCCGACGTGGCGCCCGGCATCACGATCGACGGCTATCTCTGGCACGTCACGGCGGACAACGGCGAGATCGTTCCCGACGGCACGGAAACGCAGTTCGTCTTCACGCCGTCCGAGCCCGGCATCTACCACGTCGAGCTTACCGCAGCCCGGACGGAGGAGCACGATCTGGTCGACGCCTTCGACGTCTACGTCAAAAACGTCCCGGTGAGCATCGTCCGCCTGGCGGAAAGCCCCGCGGCGGCCCCGGCGGCGATGGCAGCGGCCGGACTGGCCGAGGAGTCCCAGCAAGAGGACCTGTACGAAGGCGACGAAGTCACCCTCAGCGCCAGTGTGATCGACGATGCCGTCACGTACGACTGGCGGGCCTCCGACGCAGTTGGGCACGTCCTGGCCGAACTGAGCGGACAGGGAACAGCATTCTCGCAGTTCTCCTTCGTGCTGCCGGATGAGGGCGACTACACCGTCCGCCTGATCGCGACGGAGCCCGGGGGCGAAAGCAGCACCGCCGTGGAGACTTTCCATGCGGAGAACGTCGTACCGGAAGTCTCCGTGCAGGCCGGCTTTGCCGTTCCGGGCCTGCCGGTTACGGTGAGCGGCTCGTTCCTCGATCCCGGCCAGGACTTCTGGCTGGGCGAGATCGACTACGGCGACGGCACGACGAGGCGGCCAGTCTTCCTGGACGGGGAAACGCACACGTTTGAGGCCAACCATGCGTACGCCAAGCCGGGCCAGTACACGATCCGCATGTATGTCAACGATAGCGACGGCGGCGTGGGCATCGGCGAGCTTGCCGTGACCGTTGCGCCTCTGGCGTCCGTATCGGCCGTGCAACTCAGCGATGACTCGCCGATAATGTCCAAGTTCGATTCCATAGCTTTCACCTTCACCGGGGATGTCCAGGTCAAACAGACGACCCTGACCCTTCGCTGCGACACGACGGGCGAGAACATGGTCCTGCCGACGGGCCTGATGCGCTACGATCCGATTGCCCGCCGCGTCCGCTGGGATCTGACGGGCCTTCACCTGCCCTGCGGCGAATACACGGCGACGCTCCTGGCATGCGGGGTCAACGATGTCGCACAGCGCCCGCTTGACGGAGACGCCGACGGCACTCCAGGCGGTGACCGTGCTGTAAGCTTCATGGTCGCCATTCCCGGAGATGAAACGCTGGACGGCAAAGTGAACCGGGATGACCTTCAGACCGTTGTGGCCAATATGGGTCAGACGGGGGCGAGCTGGACGGATGGCGACTTCGACGGGAACGGGGTTGTTAATGCAGGTGACTACATTCTCCTCAAGAAGAACTTCGGCCGAAAGATCAACGTCGTTCTACCTGTCGTAAGCGGATTCGAGATGAATGACGGTCAGGATAGGCCAGATGAGGCCAACGCTATCTGCTTCATGTTCAATGTGAACATTCAGATGACCAGCCAGGATATGCATCTCCACGACGACTCGACAGACGCGGTGATACAACTTCCGCCCGACATCCCGTTCAGCTTCGATCCGGCGGAATGCATCGCGAGGTGGGATCTCTCAACCCTTGCTCTTCCCGCCGGGCGATATACGGCCATACTGTGCGGGGCAAACATTACATATGGCAATGCAAGGCACCTGGACGGTAACGGCGACGGAATCGGCGGCGACGACTTCGCGTGCCAGTTCCTCGTGACGATGCGCGGAGATGCGAACTGTGATGGAGTGATTGATGCTGCCGACTACATTGCCTTCAAGCGCGGCTTCGGTACCACTGAGGGCGCGACATGGGAACAGGGCGACGTCAACGCTGACGGCTGTGTTGACAGGCAGGACTTCGAAGAACTGCTGGCCAGTTTCGGCTGGTCGCTTCCTGTCACGCCGCCTGCCCCGCCCGCGGGTGACGCTCGTGATATGCCGGGAATAGCTGGTGATTCGCAGCTCGCGAAGGACAAAGAGGCGGATTTCGGGCTGCTGCCGATGCTCGGCGAGACAGTCTCTTTCCCAGCCGTGCGGACCGGAAACGATGTGGCTGGCAACAAGATGCTGGAGATGCTCGCGGCATACACGAAACTGCCACACGCAGTGCCGTTACACGCGGCCTTCCCCGCGGCAGACCCGATGCCGATGGAAAGCGTGCTTGCCAAGCCCTCTGCAAGCAGTCGCCGACTGTCCGAAACAATCCGAACTGCCGAGCCGATCCTGGTTCAGCCGCGTAGGTTGGCCACTGCCGGCCGGGCCTGCCTGACTACCGTAGATGCAGGGATCGGACGTGGCGGCCCCAATCGGGAGCAAGACCTTCTGGCCATGGTCGGACCGATTAGAACATCGGGATTCGATTCTGACCGTCAACAGCTCCTTGAGCCAGACGTTGAAGTGGAACCTCCCGCGTTGGACGTCCTGGCCGTGCCTCATCTCGAGTTGCTTGGGACGGAGGGTAGCTCCAGCGGTCGTTGAGGACCGAAGAAGGCCAGCGATTGACAATTGGATAGCGCAACGTGGAGGCTCAGGCTCGCCGTTCTGCGTATCGGAGCACGTGTTCGGCGCCTTCGGCGCAGAGCGGTCCCGGAAGGCAACGGGATGTCTGGCAACGGCTGATCGGACACGGCATGCCTCCTGGATCTCGTTAGCTTCTATAAGTTAAGAGGTTACCACGAGATAGCCTGCCGTCAAGCCCCCGTGGAGTGTTCGGGATTTGGGCGGGGGAAAAGTCGCTGGACCAACACAGCGAGATGCCGTGGACCAGTTTCCTACACCATTTCGGGGGATTCTACGGGGGAGGCAGGGGCTTCGGGATTGCGGAGGCCCTCCTGCTCGGGCGACAGCCTGCGGCCGAGGCTCAGGAAACCGAGCAAGGAAACAATCGCCACAAAAGCCACAATGAACCATGGGCCCTGCGGGAAAACCGGGCTTATCAGGCCTATGGCGTTTGAGCCCACAAGAATGCCCGCCGAACTGCCCACCTGCTGGAATACGCCCTGCACGCCAAGGTAACGCCCTTTTTCGTCGGCCGGCGCCATATTGGCCCCCAAAGCCAGCAGGCCCGGCGAAACAGCCATCTCACCCAGCGTCACCACCACTATGGCTGCCCCGGCCGCCCAGAAAGCGGGAGCAAAACCGAAAGCAAGATACCCCGCGCCGTAGAAAAACGCCCCCACGGCAAGCCCCGTCGTCAGACGGTGCGCCTGGAGCACCCGCGTCACAAAATACTGCAGCGCCACCACCATCAGGCCGTTTATGGAAAAAAGCAGGCCAATTTCCGTCTCGGAGAAGCCAAGATGTTTTTTTGAGTAAAGCGAAGTTGAAACCACAAGCTGGCTCATAACGGCGCACATGGTGAAAGTAAAAACGCAGAAGCGCAGGAACTGCCTGTTTCTTAACGTCGCGGCTCCGTCGCTGAAGCGCGGGGGGGAGAAGTTCCCGCTGGCCGCCCCCGGAGCGTCCTTAATTGAGAGCGCCACTATAACCGTGCAAACAGCGTAAACACCGGCCGTCACAAAGAACATAAGCGCGTAGGAACCTTCCGCCAGGAGCCCTCCAATCGCCGGCCCCAGCGCCCAGCCCGCGTTGTTGCCCATGCGCAGGAAACCGTATGCCTTAAGCCTGCGCGCCGGGCCCACATAATCCGCCACCCATGAGCGGGCCGCAGGATGGAAAAACGAGCCGATAAACATTCCCAGCGGATGAAAAACAAAAACAGCCCACAAACCCGCCCCGCTGTAAACTATCCATGCGATAACCGCTATAAGAACGGAACGCAGAGCCAGCGAAAACACCATGACTTTGCGCCGCCCTATGGCGTCGGAAACTTCGCCGCCTATAAACTGTGCCGCCGAAGCGACCAGCATTGAAACGGAAAGGAACGCTCCCACCCAAGCCATGGGCACACCCCGACGGGTACTAAGATAGATCGCCAGGAAAGGGAAAGAAACAGCGTAGCCGCCCGTCAGAAAGCCTTCCGCAGCCACCAGCAGCCAAAAGCCCGAAGGACGCTTATCCATGAATATAGGCCCTTCGTGAATCCGTTGGCGGATGACGGATAGAAGACGTGATCTTGGTTTGCCTCAGAAGTTCGGCCCTGAGCATGGTGAAGTAGTCGGCGACGGTCTGCTCGACCTCTCGCTGTGACCAAGCTTGTCCCCGTGTAGTTGCCATGACGCCGAGAATACCGTGTGGTCTGCGGGGCGTCAACGTGCTTTATCGGCAGGGAAGGGGCCAAGCAACCCCTGGGGCTCCGCCCCAGACCCCGGAGTTTATCGCTTTGTCGCTGCCGGCAGAAAGGCGCGGACGCCCCCGTCGGGAGACGCCCGCCTGCCGTCAGCACCATCGAGCCGCTCGGGGCGCACTCCTGCGTTGCCCTATCCTGCTCGATGGTAAGGGCCATCATATGTCGCCTCCCGGCAGCCGTAAAGCGATAAACTCCGGGCTCTTGGGGGCGGCACCCCCAAGAGCCCGCCGGAAGGG
>Ga0315279_10010720_pt1 | contig 10726 bp, 9 predicted proteins | sample YL17G06_20_MG_FD_203694 | JGI IMG/M metagenome (GOLD analysis project Ga0315279, IMG submission 203694) | Sediment microbial communities from Yellowstone Lake, YNP, Wyoming, USA - YL17G06_20 | ecosystem: Environmental > Aquatic > Freshwater > Lake > Sediment | place: USA: Wyoming | collected...
CAGTAGCGGTAGGGCCCAAAGGTATACCCGAGGACGTGCGTGTTGGGTCGCTGTCACGTGCCGCCCGAGAAACAGGCAAGCCAGAATCCGAGGTCAGAACTGCTCTGGAGGGCCGCGGTTATCGCATTATGACAAAGGATGACTTTCTGCGGCTTCTTACAGAACTGAAGGATAAAGTGCTCAAAGGCACAGTCAGCCTTCCCTTTATTGAGACGAGGTTAAAACTCAAGCCGGTGGCCTTCAAGCTCATGGAATACCAACCCAAGACTTAGAAAAGCCAGGGTTGACTTCATGGTGCTTAAGGTCGTCCTTGAAAATAGACTTGGTTTCACCGAAGAGGCATTTAGGCCAGCCTTCATCGGCTCTGTCTTGAGCCAACGGCATTATCCCGTGACTTGTAGCTTAATAAGGAGACTTCTGATATAATTCTCCTTGCCTCTCCCCGTGCTTTATACATCAACAATCAATGGGGCATCTATAGCAGAGGACTCAGGCGATGAAATGAGGCTGCAGAGCTAGCTTATGATGATTTCGGTTATTGGTGCTGGTTATGTTGGCTTGGTTACCGCTGCAGGGCTTGCCCGAAATGGCCACAGCGTCGTCTGTATCGACGTTGACGACCTTAGAGTGAACACCATCAACCAATGGGTCTCACCTATTTATGAGGCTGGTCTGGATGATCTGCTCTCTAGTTTGGCCTCGAGATCTGGCGGTCTCAGGGCCTCAACTGCGTATAGAGAAATACTGGACACCGACCTAAGTCTCATATGCGTAGGTACCCCATCTAATTCCAACGGAAGTATCAATCTGGGTCACGTTAGGGATGCAGCAAAGAGAATCGGGCAAGTGCTGCGCTCAAAGAATGGTTACCATTTAGTAGCTACTAGAAGTACGATAATTCCTGGTACGACAAGGGATGTCATCATTCCTCTGTTGGCCAAGTATTCGGGGAGGACGGTGGGTAGGGATATCGGCGTTGCTTATAATCCAGAGTTTTTGCAAGAGGGTAAGGCGGTGCAAGCTTTCTTCAGCCCGGACAGGATCATAATTGGGCAATTGGACAAGAGAGCAGGTGACCTTTTAGCTGAGGTGTATAAGGATATCGCAGCGCCCGTTTTTAGAACAGATATAACCACCGCGGAAATGATAAAATATGCCTCCAATGCGTTCCTGGCTACCAAGGTTTCTTTCATCAATGAAATAGCCAACATTTGTCAAAAGCTGGGGGTAGATGTTTACGATGTTGTCAAGGGGTTGAGCTTTGACTATAGGATAGGGGATAAGTTCCTTAGCGCTGGCATAGGGTTCGGTGGTTCCTGTTTACCCAAAGATTTACGGGCCTTGGTATACGCTAGTTCGAACAAGTTTGGCTATCCCGCTCCGCTTCTAAAAGCAGTTCTGGATGTAAATGCGGCACAAGCTCTGAAGATCATTGAAATAGCAGAACAAAAACTCGGTAATCTGGATGGAAAGAAGATTGCCGTTCTCGGTCTGGCTTTTAAACCGAATACCGATGATGTGCGTGATGCTCCTGCCATTCGTGTCATCAGGGTGCTTCTGGAGAAAGGGGCCGTGGTGAAAGCATACGACCCAGAGGCGACGGAGAATGCTAGAAACGTCCTCCCCGGGAGGGTAGAGTATTGTACGAGCGTAGCAAATGCGATTGATGATAGCGACTGTGTTCTCATCGTGACTGAATGGGCCGAGTTCAGGGACGAAAACCTCTATCAGGGCAAAATCGTCATTGATGGCAGAAGGGCTCTAGACCCTCAGAAAGCCAGGGCGGTGTGCGATTACCAGGGTGTCTGCTGGTGACAAGTATACACCTTGGCCGTCTTACTAGATGAAGAAAGGGGAACTCTCGAATGGAGAGAAAACCATGTCTCCAAAATTTTGTTTTTGGCAAAAACTGTGTTATCTATGAAACTGCCGCGATTTTTGAAAACGTAGTCCTTGGAGACAATGTTACCGTGTTCCCAGGAGCTGTGATAGGTCGTCCTCCTATGTCAACAGGTGCCACAAGGACTAGGCCCGATGTTTCTCTCCGTCCTGTTCGCATAGGTAAGGACTGCGTTATCGGGGCTAATGCTGTAATTTATTCTGACGTGGAAATAGGAGACAACTCAATGATATGCGATACAGCGTGTATACGTGAGGGTTGTCGTATTGGTTCTTTTTGCGTAATCGCAATGGGTGTTACAATTAATTACAACACTAAGATTGGCAATCGTGTTAGGGTGATGGACAATACACATCTCACCGGTAACATGATCATTGAAGACGGCGTATTTATCGGAATGCTTGTAACGACAGCTAACGACAACTACATGGGTCGTAAGCCACCTCCTGAAGAAAGCAAGCAGTCGGGTCCGACCATTAGACGATTCGCCACTATTGGTCAGGCTGCCTGCATCCTGCCGGGTATTGAGATCGGTGAAAATGCAATAGTTGGATCAAACGCTGTTGTGACCAAGAACGTTGCTCCTAGAACTCTGGTTACTGGAATTCCCGCAACCTTTCGACGGTATCTTAAAGAAGATGAGATCAAGATTTAGTTGCGCGAGGTAGTATTTGCGCTGATTAAACACGAGTTAGATAAGAATGCACGTAGCACTGAGTAAAATGTACGTGGATGACAGGATTAGGCAGGCTTTCGTCGAAGTCCTCAACAGCGGTCAATATATCAAAGGCCAAAAGCTCAGGGATTTTGAGCATGAATTCGCCGATTTTTGCAGTACGGGATATTAAGGAAAAGGGCATTCAAACTGGCATTCACTATCCAGTACCTCTTCACAGACAGCCTTGCGTTAAAGCCGACATCCACTTACCTGTGACTGAAAAGTATGTAGATGAGATACTCTCTCTCCCTATGTACGTACCCGCAGTTGACCGATGATGAAATAGAATACGTTGAATCTAAGATAAGGGAGTTTCTGGAGAGTTCCTCATGCTAGGCATCGCAGTAATCGGAACAGGCAATTGGGGAAAGAACCATGTCCGTGTATACAAGGAGCTTATGGCCGAAGGGATGATTGATAAGCTAAAAATATGTGATGCCGATGCCAACCGTGCCAGACAGTTGGGCGATGACTTGAAGGTTGAATGGGTAAGTGACTGCCGCGATGTAATCAAAGACGCTGATATTAAGGCAGTGAGCATCGCTACTCCCTCAAAGACACACTACTCCATTGGGAAGGAATTCATGGAGGCTGGCAAAGACGTACTGTTGGAAAAACCGATGACTATGGACATAAACGAAGCTAAGAAACTTGTGGAAGTTGCTGCAAGCCATGGCCGTATTCTCATGGCTGGTCACATATTCAGGTACCATCCCGCGGTGTGCGAGCTGAAGCGAATGATAGATGCCGGTGAGTTGGGGAAGATTCAAAACATTATCGGTAACCGTTTATATTTCGGGCTGCCGCGGAAAGACATGGGTGTAATATATGCTCTGGGAATCCACGAGCTGGACATATTCTGCTATCTGTTAGACGTTGATTATCCCAAAAGCATTGTTGCCGCAGCCAGCAAGTCATACGGGCGAGATATAGAAGAAACTGCAATGATCTCGGCAGATTTTGGCCATGCCAGGGGGTATGCTTTCGAGAGTTGGCTAGTGGCTGCATATAGCAAGATGCGTGATCTAGTGGTGGTCGGCAGCAAGGGAAGCGTCCGGGTCGATTATCTGACTCCTCAGGAACTGTATGTATTTGACAATAGGATTATCATTGATAAAGGCATCCCTGTTCGTGTTGAGGACAAGGGAAAACGAACGATAACCCTTCCTTATGCCGAGCCCCTGAAGGAGGAGCTCAAGCACTTCATCTCATGTATAATTTCGAGAAAAAACCCACTATCCGATGGTGTTGTGGGCCTGCGAGCAGTGACCATGGCTGAGGCTGCACTGAAATCAGCAAAAACAGGCGAGGCGGTACAACCAACATTACCGATGTGATTCCCTGTCCGAGACAGTAGCCTCGGTGATAACCTGTTCAGCTACGACGGACTCCTGTGAGAAAGATTTCGTTCAAGTTGGGGTTAATAAGGAAGGAAATATCTCAAATCCAATAAATGAATGGCACCTGATATGACCGTGCATACAAATAGTAGGGGTTAGTAGTGAAAATCTGCTATATCGCACCTGCCGAAAGCGCTCATACAGTAAGATGGGTGAAATACTTTGCAGATAAGGGCCATGAAGTTCATCTGATCTCCTTCACTCCTTTCGGAGTTGGCAAGATCGATAATGTGAATCTACACGTGCTCAAAGTATTTCTTCGAGAAATACGACTAATATCCTACCCAACGTCCTTGGTGTCCAGTGTTATCCAGATTAGATGGCTTCTGAGGAAAATCAACCCTGACATACTTCATACCCACTACATCCTTAACTATGGTTTTTTAGGTTCATTGAGCAACTTCCACCCCTTAGTGGTGACAGCCTGGGGCTCGGATGTTCTGATTTCCCCAAAGAAATCAAGACTGCTGAAGCAGTTTGTTGAATTCTCGATTAAACGAGCTGATTTGATAACGTGTGACGGTGAAAACCTAAAGGCCCGGTTAGCGGAATTGGGGGCAGACCTTCCGAAAATTCATCTTATTTACTTCGGGATAGATATCCACAAATTTTGTCCGGGACAGAAAGATGAAAAGCTCATAAAGAAATTAGCGATTCTTGACTCGCCTGTTATAGTTAGCCTAAGGAGTTTGGAACCTATCTATGATATCGATTCTTTAGTCAATGCTGTACCCTTAGTACTAAAGGAGGTCCCTAAAGCAATATTTTTGATCGCTGGAGCGGGTTCCCAGGAAGCAAAATTGAGGGAGTTGGCAAAATCTTTGGGGGTTGACAACAACCTCAGATTTGTTGGGTTCATACCAAATGATGAGCTTCCGCGATATCTAAGGCTGGCCGATGTCTATGTATCTACTTCTTTGTCAGATGCTGGAATTGCTGTCAGTACGGCAGAGGCGATGTGTTCTGGACTGCCTGTAGTGATTACAGATTTCGGAGATAATGGGAAATGGGTGGAGGATGGTGTAGACGGGTTTTTGGTACCTTTGAGAAATCCTGAGGCCTTGGCGTCAAGAATTCTTGATCTCCTATCTAACAAAGAGAGGAGGATTAGATTTGGACAGGCCGGCCGACAAATAATAGACGACAGGATGAATCTAGAGATAGAGATGCAAAAAATGGAGATGCTCTATGAGCAATTGATCAGGAGGTTTCAAAAATGAAGATGCTAATAACTGGAGGCGCTGGCTTTGTAGGCAGTCATCTATGCGATAAATACACGAAGGCGGGACATACTGTAATTTGTTTGGACAACTTTATGAGCGGTAACTTGATTAATATCCGGCATTTGCTGAACTATAGAAACTTCAAGCTAATTAACGGGGATATCAGGGATTTCGATTTACTGGAAAAAATCATGACGGAGGTCGAGGTTGTGTTCCATTTGGCAGCCCAGATTCACGTAGATCGCTCGATAATCGAGCCAAAATTAACCAATGACATAAATATTTCAGGTACCCAAAACATACTGGAATTGGCTCGAAGATACGATGTGAGAAAGGTGATTCATGCCTCTACCAGTGAAGTTTATGGCACCGCTCAATATACGCCAATGGATGAAAAACATCCCTTGAACGCGCCACACCCCTATGGTGCCAGTAAGACTGCCGCAGACAGGATGTGCTATGCCTACAAGCAGACCTATGGCATGGATATTGCCATTATGAGGTTGTTCAACATATTTGGACCAAGGCAAAGGGATACTGGCTATGGTGGCGTTATCTCCATTTTTGTCAGGCGAGCCCTAAGCGGGATGCCTCCCATAGTCTATGGAGATGGCAAGCAGACAAGAGATTACACATATATTGAGGATACACTGTCTGCTTATGATGCAGTCCTGAATTACAAAGGAGTCTTTGATGTCCCCATTAACTTCGGTACTGGCAGGGAAGTCAAAATCATCGATTTGGCCAATAGAATTATCAAATTGACCGGACAGCAAGGCAAGATTAAGCCAGTTCATGTTGAGCCAAGGCCGGGAGAAGTCCAAAGGTTAATTGCCGATATCTCGCAAGCTAGAAAGCTACTCAAGTGGGAACCTAAGTGTACTTTGGAAGAAGGTCTCAAGAAGTTTGTAGATTGGTACAGAGATTATAAATTTGAAGAATGGAGCAAACCGGGGTAAAAATGAAAATAGTCTTTGTGCAGCCAAATGTGGGGTTTAAAGGCCATACCTGGGAAGCCATGGGCATAGGCTATATCGTTGCATATCTGAAGAAATACTATACTGGTGACCTAGACATAGACTTCTATTCAGGTTTTTATGATGACGATGAACAGATTATCGAAGCTAGCAGAGATGCAGACATCATCGGCTTCAGTTGCACCAGCCCCCAGTACAAGCACGGGCTTAAGCTAGCGAAACAGATAAAGACCAAAAATAATCATATTGTGTTTGGAGGCATACATCCGTCGGCGTTACCAGACTCAGTCTTAAAAGAGGAATGTATTGACACTGTGGTGACTGGTGAAGGGGAAAAGGCAATGCTAAAACTGGTCGAGGATGTAGCTAAAGGTGTAAACATTCATAAACGGCGCTATGCAGTGGAATACATCGAGAACTTGGATGACCTGCCATTCCCCGACAGGGCAACAATCAAGAACGAAAGGAATATCTTGCAGGCATTTCACGACGAGGGGGTAAGGATTACATCGGTGCTTAGCAGTCGAGGCTGCCCCTTTCGTTGCAGCTTCTGTTGCAGCCGTGTCCTATGGCCACGAAAGACGAGATTTCGTTCATCAACAAACATACTTGATGAGGTAGAAGAATTAATCAGGGATTGGGATATACAGTTTCTCAAGTTTGCTGATGATACTTTTACCGTTAATAAGCAAAAGGTCATCGATTTTTGCAAGCTCAAGATGATGAGGGGTATCAGTATACCCTACGGAGCCAATGCACATGCAAATACAATCGATGAGGAAATGCTGAGATATCTGGCTGAGAGCGGCTGCCAGGAACTATGGTATGGCGTGGAAAGCGGATCACCGCGTATCTTAAAAGAAATACACAAAAACACGGACGTCAGTAGAATAAAGAGCGTTTTTAAACTGACCAAAGGATATGGCATCAAGACAAGGGCTTACTTTCTCTTAGGTATGCCCAACGAAACTACGGAAGATATCGAGATGACCGAGAGACTTTGCGATGAGCTACAGCCCGACATTGTAGGATTTACTCTTCTTGCCCCATTTCCATGTAACGAGTATTTTGACTGTGAAACCATGGCAGACTGGGACTGGTCAATAGTTGATGAATATGGCAACGATTGGGTGAGAACTAAGACAATTACTAACCGACAGCTGAAAAATATCCAGCAACGATTGGTCACCAAGTACCAGAACATCGCCACATTCAGGCAAAAGTTAAAAAAGCAGCGAAACTAGAAGGTGCAAAATGGAGTGGCGAATTCCTCTCTTCAAGATATACTGGGACGAAGATGATATTACGGCCGTAAATAAGGCGATAAGCCGAGGAATGAACTGGGCAATTGGACCTGAAGTTGCACAATTTGAGGAAAAACTCTCAGAATACCTCAAGGTAAAATATTGTCTCACCTTTAACTCTGGAACCTCAGCGCTTCACGCTATTCTGCTGGCTTATGGCATTGGTCCAGGGGATGAAGCAATTGTTCCATCATTTACCTTTATTGCTACCGCTAATGCTGCCCTTTTTGTTGGTGCCAAGCCGGTTTTTGCTGACATAGAGGAAGAAACCTATGGGCTTAATCCCAAGGACGTGGAAAGAAAGATAACCCAGAAAACAAGGGTAATTATTCCCATGCACTATGGAGGCTGTCCCTGTCTGATGGGAGAACTAAAAGAGGTTGCCCAGAGACACAATTTGTTACTCATAGAGGATGCTGCCGAGTCACTGGGGGCCGATATTAACGGTACTAAAGTGGGCTCGATTGGGGATGCTGCCATCCTCAGTTTTTGCCAGAGTAAAATAATCACCACTGGTGAAGGCGGGGCTGTAGTAACCAACTCCAGAGATATATACCAAAAGTTGCAGCTAATCAGGTCTCATGGGCGTCTTGAAGACTCCAACTATTTTTCCTCGACAGAATATATGGATTATGTAGCTCTCGGCTATAACTTCCGGATGTCAAATATCACTGCTGCCTTAGGACTGGCTCAGTTAGACAAAATAAATGAAGTAGTTGAAATGAGAAGGAGAAATGCCCAGCTCCTAAATCTTAAATTGTCTCATATAAAGGGCATAGTAACACCTAATCCACCTGGCGGTCTTTATCATGTTTACCAGATGTACAGTATCAGGGTGCCGGGTCACCTGAGAGATAGGCTTAAGCAGTATCTTGCGGATGGTGGAATTATGAGCAAGGTCTTCTTTTATCCAATTCACAAGACTCATTTCTACAAGAATGAACTCAAATATGACTGTGTGCTGCCAGTAACTGAAATGGTGTCAAAGCAGGTTCTGACTCTACCGATGTATCCCTCGCTTAGTGAAGAAGAAATTACCATCATAAGCCGTCATATTGCTGACTATTTGTCAGAGGTAAACGAGTCTTAAGCCAACGACGAGGTGCATAATTCTTCCATAGGAGCTATTATAGATAACACAGTATCACAGAATGAGGAGCACAAAGCAACCAATACTCACCGTGCCCTGATTCAAAGGAGCGCAAATAACGGAAGTGCCCTTGCATCAGTATGCGAACATAGCGAACTATCTATACGGCGTGTTATCACCGCCATCAAAAGAATACCATTCGGTTGACCGGGAGGCGATACCTTCTCAGAGAGTTTAGAGAACAGAATGGGTCCCGTAAGAATCTCAGTTGTAATCCCTACTAAAGATAGGCCACAAGACCTGGCGAAATGTCTAGGCTCAATCTTCAATCAGACGCTCCTACCCGATGAGATAGTGATTGTTGATTGCTCCACGCAGAAACAACTGAATTCAAGCATCGTAGCCGAAGCTAATGAAAAGGTTAAGACCATCTATCTTCATACTGCGCCTGGCTTGACCTACCAAAGAAATCGTGGCATTGAGGCCAGTTCGGGCGATATTCTACTTTTTCTTGATGATGACATAGTCCTTGACAAAAACTTCGTCAAAGAAATAGTAAACGTTTTTGAGAACGACCGCGAGCAAAAAGTGGCCGGTGTCTACGGGAATATTGTATCTCCAGAAAAACAACACGACCTGTCACTGCGTCAAGTACTTGTCTGGGTAATTCAAGCCGTTAATCGTCTTATTGCGGCTGTCTTCTTCCTTAGCCAGAATGGAAATGGTAGATTCAGAGCTTCTGGTTTTCCTACGTATGTTCACGGAGCCAAAGAGACAAAGAGGGTCGAGTGCCTTCCGGGTGGTCTGACCGCCTACAGAAGGGAAGTGTTTGCAGAATTCAAGTTTGACGAAAACTTGCATGGGTATGCTTACATGGAGGATGATGATTTCTCATACAGATTGTCACGCAAATATGAGAATGTCTTCACGCCCTACGCAAAGGCGTTCCACAATGTATCGCCAGCGTCAAGGATCGGTTCAGCGGCTAGAGAGAGAATGCTGATAGAGAACAGTCACTACCTATTTAAGAAGAATCTTCCACCCACCTTAAAGCACAAGCTAGCCTACTACTGGGCAGTGTTAGGTTTAGGGTTGGGAGCTGCAATCTCCAGCATCACAGGGAGGGACCCGGGCATACTAAAGGGTTTTGTTGTCGGCTTAGCCATAATAATGACACCGAGAAGAAGACGGTCTGCATTATGAACGACTCGCGAAGCGATGGTCAGCCTTCTTATGCTAAATGGGTACCCGCGAAAAGGTGCGATTATCTTCCGCTTGATAAGCCGATCCTGGCATGTATGCTGGCCTATGAAATGGGATAAGTTCAATTGTGATATAATAACACGATTGATGATGAGCTAAGCTGAGTCTCCGTTCCAAAGCAGTGTTGGCTGATACTGCTTGGGCGCGCCGGCAAGATAGACAGGCAACCCAGCAAAAGGGCTCAGTACAACTTCAGTGGGTAAACATGGACAAAGTGCAGCAGGTAGGCACAACCACAGCCCCAGTCACCGTGATCCGCCCACCAAAGGGCTGGATACCCATCAATCTGCGCGAACTGTGGGCGTATCGGGAGCTACTCTACTTCTTCACCTGGCGCGACCTCAAAGTGCGCTACAGGCAAACGGTATTGGGCTTTGCCTGGGCTATTATCCAGCCCCTGTTTATGATGGTGGTGTTTAGCCTGTTCTTCGGCACACTGGCCAAGGTTCCCTCAGATGGGATACCCTATCCGCTTTTCAGCTACGCTGCGCTACTCCCTTGGACACTATTCTCCTCAAGTATGACGCGGTCCAGTAATAGCCTGCTTCAAGATGCAAATCTGCTCCAGAAGGTCTATTTCCCCAGGCTGCTAATGCCGCTTGCAGGTATTCTCTCCCCCCTGGTCGACTTCGCTATTGCATTCGTTATTCTTATCGCCCTGATGTTCTATTTCGGCTATACCCCAGGCATCAGGATACTCGCTTTGCCCGCCTTCATCGGGCTAGAGCTTATGCTCGCTCTGGGCGCAGGGCTGTGGCTTTCAGCCTTGAGTGCGAAATATCGAGATATCCCTTACGTAGTCCCGTTTTTGATCCAGCTTGGTTTGTTCGTTTCACCGGTAGTCTATTCCA
>Ga0315279_10010721_pt1 | contig 10726 bp, 8 predicted proteins | sample YL17G06_20_MG_FD_203694 | JGI IMG/M metagenome (GOLD analysis project Ga0315279, IMG submission 203694) | Sediment microbial communities from Yellowstone Lake, YNP, Wyoming, USA - YL17G06_20 | ecosystem: Environmental > Aquatic > Freshwater > Lake > Sediment | place: USA: Wyoming | collected...
CCGCGTCGCCTGCGGCGACGCGGCTCAGAATGACGGCACGTTGTACGTGAACCGACACGTCGTACACCCAGCAGGTCCAGTCATTGCGATGGGCGCTCGTGATAGCGTTCCAGTTACCCTTGTCCTATCGCGGTCGTCGGGTACCAGTTTGGCAGGCGGGGCACTGTCCCGTCTCATCCAGGACATCGCCAGCTCATGTGCCTCTCACTCCAACAGACGAGACGGCCGGGTCGCTTGTTTCATCCCACCGCGCCTGGGTACCCGTACAGCCGCTCGCGTGCAATGATGCGACGGACCGGCTCGGGGACGACCTCGGGGTCGATGCGGCCGGCGCGCGCCTGCTCGCGGACCTCGGTGGACGAGATGCCGACGTTGGGGCCGTCGAGGACGATGAGCCGGGACGCGAGCCAGGGAGGGACCTCCTCGGGGGCATGGGTGCCAGGACGGCCTCCGACGACGACGGTGGCGAGCGCCACGATCTCCTCCGGTTGGTACCAGCGCGGGATGTCGCTGATGTTGTCGCGCCCGACGATCCAGAAGAGCTCCACGTCGGGGCCGACGGCGGCGCGCACCTGGCGGAGCGTATCAATTGTGAAAGAGGGCCCCGCGCGCCGGAGTTCGATGTCGGTTGCGACGAAGCGCGGCGCGGAAGGCGCCACCGCCGCGGCCGTCATCTGCCAGCGGACCGCCGCGGACGCCATGTCGTTCCGTCGCTTGTGGGGTGGGATCGATGCGGGGATGAACCACACGCGGTCGAGCCCGAGCCGATGCCAGGCATGGTCCGCGAGGGCAAGATGCCCGTTGTGGATGGGGTCGAACGTCCCTCCGAGCAGGCCGAGGCGACGCACGTCCTCCGCCGACGGCATCATGGGGGCGCCTTCCTAACGATCCCGCTGGAGCCGTGCTATGGTGCGCTGGACATCCTCACGCAGCCCCGGTTTGATGGCATCCTGATCGATCGCGCGGAGCAGAGCGAGCGCCTCCTGAGGTTGCCTCCGCGCGATCAATATCTCCGCCTTCATGTACCGCGCCTGCTCCACCCATTCGCCGGTATCGGAGTACTCCGTGAGGATGTGATCGAGGTAGATGAGCGCGGCATCCTGGTAGCTCTGCCGGTGGTAGTACCGCGCCGCCTCGAAGTCCTTCTTGGCGAGGCGCTTCCGCAGCTCCTGGATGTAGCGACGCGCGTCGGCGGCCCATCTCCCGCTCGGGAAGTCCTCGAGGTACTGCTGGAAGCGGAAGATCGCACCTTCGGTCGGGGTCTGATCGAGCTGCGCGGGGAACGTCTGCTTGTACGCCGACAGCGCGAGCTTGAACTGCGCGTCCTCCATGCGGTCGGAGAGACGGAAATCCTCCACCAGGCGTCGGTACTCGAACTCCGCCTCGACGTACTGCCCCTGGAGGAAGTACGTCTCGCCGAGCATGTACTGCGCGTCGTCCACCAGATCGCAGCCCGGGTAGTTCAGGGTGATCGCCTGGAAATCCGCCTGCGCCTGGAGCCAATGCTTCCGCTCGATGTTCCGGAGGCCCGCCTGGTAGTACTCCTCGCACGTGAGCATGTGCAGGGCTTTCGGACCGCACCCGGCGAGCACAGCCAGGACGAGCATCGCCCCTGCCGTCGCCGCAGCGACCCATCGATGGTGGCTGGTTCGTTCCATGGGCCTCACTGCGTGAAGAAGAGGTAGAGGATCGCGGCGACCGATCCCATGACGATGGCCGGTTCGGCGACCTGCATCCAGCGTTCGCCCGGCACGGCCGGCGAACAGCCGTATGCGGCGGGGCCATCCGTCCACGAAAGCGCGGCGGCGGGCACGTTGTCACTCCCCGTCGCCTGAGCCTCGGCAGTCCAGACCGTGAGGCCGCCCGGCGTCGCCAGATGCGCGGTCAGCGCCGCCTCGGCGCGCCGCTCCGCATGTCGCCCGCCGACGAGCAACCGCCGATGGATGGCCGGAACCGTGACCGCAACCCGTCGGACCGCGACGTTCAGGCGGGCGACATCGCCCGCGGCCGACACCGTCACGCCGCGCTCCATGAGCGCGGCCTCCACCGCCACTCGCGCCATCGTCGCCGACGGCGGCGTCACGGACACCGTCACGCACCGGACCGAATCCGGCAGCGCGACGACGAGTTCGTCCGCCGCGTGCCGGAGAGCGCCGCAGGCCAGCTCGACGTTCATCGTTGGCCCGCCGGCGGCCACGGACCACGCGGCGAGGGACACGAGGCCGGCGGCCGCGACCAGACGCATCGGCAGCATCACCACTCCAGCGGGATCGTCAGCGCGAGCATGTGCCACCGCCGATCCCAGTCGACGCCGTGCTGTCGAACGAACGTGTATGAGACCACGTCGCCCCGCCGGCCGGGACGCTTCGGGTCCGGATCGAGCCACGGGGCCTTGATGCCGATCCCGCCGCTGTACACGTCGGTGCGATCCTCGCGGATTCGGTACCATCCGCCGCGGAAGCTCACTATGTGGTAGAACGTCTGCTCCATGCCGACATGAACTTCCGCGAAGCCGAAGCGGCCCTCCGAGTTGTCGAGGTTGCGCACGTCGACGAGCCATGCCGCGCCGGTCCAGGGGTACCACGACACGCCGCCGTTGATCGTCCCGGAATCCACGCGCTCGAGTTCCTCGGCCAACCCGATGAGCTCGTCGGGACGGGCGACGTACGTCAGCCCGATGTTGACCTTCGCCGAGGGCCGCAACAGCACGCCGAACGACCCGCCCCAATGGCCAAGGCTGGCGGCCTCATCCGCGCGAACTTCGCGCTTCGCCGCGCCGCCGAGCACCACCTGCGGTGCCAACTTGAACGCCAGAGCGACCGTGTAGCTCCGCCCCGTGGTGCCGTTCCAGCCCGAGAGCATCGGCTCCGACGTCGGCCGCGGCCGCAACGGCTCGTCGACGTTGACGAACCCGAGCATCCACGTCCGCCATCCGAGCGACAGCCCCTTCACGACGGAGAGCGCGCTCAAGATCGCCTCCGACTCGGTGAGGCGGCCATCGCGATTCCACGCCGCGTCGCGCGTCCGGTACGCGCGAACCGCCATGGCGGGCGTCGCCGGCATCAGGTAGAGGCCGATCTCCCGTCGCTGCAGGTAGCGCGGATCGCCGAAGCTCGCCGGGTTCCACAGGGCGCTGAACAGATCGTCCTCGGCGGAGAAGTAGGCGCCGCCCAAGGCCGTGGCCCGGGCCTTCGCCGTGCTGAACGCGACGAGTTCGTCGGCGCGCGCCGCCACGCCGCCTATGAGGGCGGCGATCAGCATTGCCGGGAGGGCCGCGCCGAGTCTCCTCCTCGATGCCGTCATGCCGATCCCCAGGAGTGCCGTCCGCTCGGCCCCGTCGCGGCGGGCACTCTCAGCGCCGCGGGCGACGCTCGAACCAGCGCTCCCATCCCACGACGGAAATGGTCTGCCGCCAGATCCGCTCGCGGGCGGCTTGGCGATCGAGGGTGCCTCGCTGGCCGTACTCGAACGCGTAGTCGATCTGCCCGGCGCCCGCGCCGATGGGAATCCCCATGCCGGCCGTCACGAACCATGCGCTCGGCGCCGTGTCCGGCGATGGAATGTAGTGCTGCTCCCACCGGACGCCCGCGCGGTAGAGCCACTGAAGGACGGGGAACGACGTGTAGTTGACCGAAGGGCGGACCTCGGTGCCCAGCGCGACGCCCCAGATGTTGGGGAACTCGGGCGAGAGACGCGACCACCGGCGGTAGGCGACGTCGAGCGCCACGGTGGCACGGCGGCCCGACGTCCACGCCACTCCCGCCGTCAGCCCCAGGGGCAGCTTCGCCGAGGCGATCGTCGTCGTGTCGTGATCGGGCGCGACCGTGGGGCCGTCCGCGTGCGTCGGGTAGAACTCGTTGGGCACGCGCGTCCCGAGGGAGACGGCCTGCGTCTCCCTGAGCGATGCCGGGATATCGAGGGCGGCGCCGACCGTCCACGCGTCTCCGTACCGGTAGAGGCCGCCGAGCCCGAAGATGCTGCCGGAGTATGTCCGCGTCTGGAGTGTGGAGGTGGCGAGCGGCGATCCGTCGAGGATCGTGCGCCGCCACTCGGTGTGGATGCTGCCGCGGGCAAGCTGCCAGCGCGCCCCCGCCGAGACCGAGCCGAAGCGTCGAGCGACCTCGATGCTGGCCGCCCAGAGGCCGCCGCTCGCCTCGAGCGAGTCGAGGACGGGCAGCCCGCCGGCGGTTGCCCGCGTCGCCCAGGTGATGCGCACGTCGCTGAGGGGTTCGAGGGCGAAGCCCGACACGAACCCGCGCCCCAGCGGCGTGACGATCCGCAAGTCCCGCGGGTACTGCTCGTTGAACGTGCCGGTGAGGCCGGCGACGTCCCTCACGCTGCGCGCTTGAAGAAAGACGCTCGCCGAGAGCGAGGTCATCTCGAAGGCGGTGAGCGTCGCTGGGTTCACCCCGACCGGGTTCGACATGTCGTAGACGGCGCTGCTCGCTCCGCCCATGCCGAAGCTCCTCGCGTCGCCGGGCCACGCCCAGACGCCGATGCCGTTCGGGTGGAACGAGAATATGGAATTGGCGACCGCCGCCGACGCTCCGACGGTCAGACACGCGAGCAGGAACAGCGGCGTTCGTCGCATCTTCATGCCCCTCCCTGGGTGGTGCGGGCGCGACCCTCGCCGAACGCCGGCGGTATCGTCGTGGTGAGGATCAGGCGCAGGCCGACCACCTCGACCACGTCGACCCTGCGATCCTCCTGCCCGAGCCGCAGGACGAGCCCGTCGTTCTGCGCGCCATCCTGCACCCATCGGTTGAGCATGTCGCCGATCTCGAACCTGCGCACGTCGGCGGTGCTGGAGGCAGCCTCGTTCGTCTGGAAGGCGCTCGTCAGCAGGTAGCTGCGGTTCACGAAGAGCGTGCTGCCGACGGTGGCGCTGTCGAGGTCGAACGGCTCGGCCAGCGCGTAGAGCTGAAGCTGCGCCTGATCCCGAAGGTACGACTGGCCGCCGCTCGCCAACTGAACCTCGAGGACCGCCGAGTTCACCGTCACGTTCCGCGCCAACACGCCGGCCGAATCGGCGAGGTGAGGAATGTCGAACCGGTTGATCTTCGCGTAGCCATGCCAGGACACCCCCGCGGTCAGGAGCAACGTGTTCGGCTGCGGCGTAGGGGCCACGCTGCCGGGAAGGCGTTCGAGCCGGAACACGTCGTGCGTCGGCCGCACCGTCAGCGCGATCACGGTGTCCCGCTCGGCGCTCGCCCCGAGCACCTTCGAGGTGACGTGGGCGTTCACATTGAAGTAGAAGTACGGGCTGTACGAGAGGTACGCGTCGCGGCTGACGAGCTGCACCATGGTCGCCGTCGGCCCGCCCTGAAGCGCCAACGACAGGGTGTCCGCGAAGTCCCACACCTGTGCCAACGTGGCGGCCGTAACCGGGACGCTGGTGATGGCGAGCGTGGTGCCGGAGTCCGGAACGAGGGCCAGGCGCCGATCCGCGAAGAGTTGCGTGCCGAGGAACGCCGGCGGAAGCGGGGTCGTGACAGGATCGGTAGGCTCCCAGTCGATGGGCGTCGTCCAGGCGCTGAGAAAGGCGTCGTCGAGGGAGTCCGCCGCGAACCCGCCGAACGTCACGATGAACCCCGCCGCCGAGTCGACGTTGATGCTCGTCGGCGTGATCGTGATCGTGTCCGGGACGGCCTTCGCGTCCACCGTCGCGGTCCAGACCTCGGTCCACGCGGCGGGCGGGCCGTACTTGAGAAGGGTCGTCGCCCTCAGGCCATTCGCCTGCCCGATGAGCAGCATCTCGCTCGTGGCGTAGGAGGTCTTGTACTGGTAGTTGAGGCGGGCCAAGGCCGCGGACGGCGTGAGCGGCAGGAGCAGCGTGTCGCGGCGCGTGTTCTCGTCGGCGACGCTGCCGAGGAGGCTACCGCCGACGGCCGTCTTCGTGCTGCTACACGCGCCAAGACCGACCGCCGCGACAACGACGGTGCTCAACCATGCAATACACGCGGACACGGGACGGGCGGGCTTTCGAGGGTCCATACGGGCTTCATCCCCATGCAGGAACACGGCACAAGCGGCTCGTGCCCACGCCCGCGCGAAGGTCGGGCGGCGGAACGCGGCGTGGATTCGGTCTACCTAACGCCGGAACAGGCCCGCCGGTTTCTGCGCGGCCAGCCGCGCGGACGGCGGCAGGCTGGTGAAGATATCGAATCCCGCAGGGGATGACAACAAGCCCGTCGCGGCCCCGGAGATGGCGCACGTCACCGCGTTGCGGCACGCCCCGGACTCGGGGCAGGCCCGTCCCCCATCATCTCGCGGCGGTGGACGGTGCGACCCAGCCGGCACGACTGCCGCGCCATGAGAGTCGCTCGCGTCGCCTCGAAGACGTCCTCATTCGAGATGGCGGGCGTCGTTCCCAGGTGGAGGCTCTCGAGGAAATCGCGCACGAGCGTCTTCTCCGGAGGCAGGAGGTCGACGCGCCGCGGCGGCCCGCCGTTCGCCATGACGAGCACCTCCGGCCGCGGTGTGCCTTGGCCCGCCCAAAGATCGCCCGCCGTGCGCACCTCGATCATCCCCTCGGTGCCGGTGACGAGGAACCGTGTGTCGCCGTGGACCGGCGACGTCCTGGGCGTGTACCAGTCTGTCCGCACGAACCCGGTGGCGCCGGTCGAGAGACGGCCCAGGAGCGTGCCGATGTCGCGGAAATCGTGGTCCACCGGGTTGGCCCAGTTCTGCTGGTAAGCGGTAACCTCGAGGAAGACGCCGCCGGCCGCCCAGCGGATGATGTCCACGTCGTGAACGGCGAGGTCCACGATGATGCCGCCGTGAAGTTCGTCCGCGAACATCCAACTCGGACGCGTCGCGCGGCCGAGGCGGTGCGGCCGCCAGCACATGACGTTCGCCACCTGCCCGACCGTGCCCTCCGCGACGAGCGCATGCATCCGCCGGGCCGCGCCGGTGAACCGCTCGGTGAGCATGAGCCCGACGCGCAGGCCCTTCGTCGTCGCGATCCGCTCGATCGCGACGAGGTCGGCCGGCGTCGTGCAGAGCGGCTTGTCGGCGATCACGTCCTTGCCCGCCTCGAGCGCGCGGACGAGGAGCGGCGCCTTCTCGCGGTTGATCTCGGCCGTGGCGATCACCCTCACCCGCGGGTCGTCGAGAAGCGCCTCGGGCGATGCGACTCGCGTGACCGGGAACCGATCGAGCACCGCCTGGGCCGAGGCGTCATCCGCCTCGTACACGCCCGCGCACGCCGCGCCGGGTACCTGGAGCATCTCCTTGATCAGGCTGAAGACGTGGCCATGTCGGCAGCCGATCACGCCGAATGCGATGGGGATCTCGGGTGCGCTCATGGTGTCGCCTCGTTCACGCGTCGGATGTCGTCCGTCCGGGCCGGCTGGGACCGGCGACGTCGCGGCGAGCGGCCGCGAAGCTGCTTCAACCGTGCACGAACTGCTGCGCGAAGTACCGCGGGTTCAGTCGCTCGCCGGTGAGCCATTCGATCGTCTCCTCCCACGGGTACCGCGCGCCGAGGGCGAAGAGGTTCGCCCGCAGGAACTCGCCCACGGCCGGGCTGTCCACGACGCCCAGCGGGTTGACCCGCTCGACGATGGAGTGGTGCAGTTGGCTCGCCACCATCTCGCCGACCAGGTAGTTATGGTAGTACACGGGCGCCACGGCGAGGTGGATCTTCGCCGCCCAATCCGGCTCGCGCCGACCCTCGGGGCGCGTCAGCATCTGGAACTCCTCGACGTAGTCCCACCACAGCGTCGCGAGGTCCTGCTCGGGGTCGCGGTAGAGGTCGCGCTCGAAGTGGGTCATGACGAGGCACCAGCGGACGAAGACGAGCATGGCGAGGCGCGAGTGCTCGACGATGTGCGGCAGGATCGGTCCGAGCTTGTCCTCCGGGATGCCGGCGACGGAACGCAGCCAGTGGCCGTCCTTCGTAAGCCGGCCCATGACCATCGCGACCGCCTCGGTGAGGAGCGTGTGCGCCGGCTCGCGCAGGAGGAACGGCAGCTCCGGGTCGAGGTAGCGGTCGTACGCGGCGTGGCCGAACTCGTGGAGGAGCGTGCTCATCCAATGCTCGTCGGGCTGCACGCTGCAGAGGACGCGGACGTCGCCATCCCGGTCGATGCTGAAGCAGAAGGCGTGCTGCGACTTCCCCTCACGCGGGAAGAGGTCGCTTCGGGCGAGCACGGGCCGGATGTCGAGGCCGATCCCGTCGTACGTCCGGACCGCGAGCGCGACGAGGTCGCGGTCGGCGAAGAACGAGCCGAGGTCCACGCGCGCATCGGCGGGAGCATCCTGGAAGAAGAAGTCCGCGTAGTGCCATGGGCGGAGGTCTTCGACCTCGATACGAAACCGGTCGGCGAGGTATGCGTCGAGCTTCGCCTTCGCGGCGGCGAACGGGTCCCGCGTCTGCCGTTCGAGCTCGTCGAGGAGGCCGGAGAGGCGCTGGTCGTCGATCTCCTGGAGCACGAGCGACATGCGGTAGTGGTCGTTGAAGCCCATCTTCTGGGCGACGCGGTTCCGCAGGCGCACGAGGTCGAGGACTCGCGGCGCGACCACCGGGCCGACCTGCTTCGACGCCTCCCACGCGGCGCGCCGGCGTGCGGGATCGATCTCGACGGCGAGGACGAGACGGAGGTCGTTGTCCGACGCGGGTCCGCCCTCGAAGATGCCGCGATGGGTGTTGAACGCGAGCTCGACGTCGGCCTCCAGCTTCGCCATCCGCGCGATGGTGTCCTCGTCCTTCTGGTTGCCCAGGTACGCCCGGTGGAGCATGTTCACCTGCCGCGCCAGCAGTTGGTCGCCGATGCGCCGCGCCCGCCAGGCCTTCAGCCGGGCGAACTCCGCGGCGTCCGCGTAGATGCGCGTGAGCGCCGCGTCGAGCTCGGCGCGCTCGCGCGCGTACTCCTCCTTCCCGGTCACGTTCAGGTTCCACGTCGCCGTCTGCAGACGCTCGAGGAGCGGCGCCACGTTCGCCGCGTGCTCGTCCACGAACTGCTGCGCGGGATGTGCCATCGTGCGCTTCCTTTGGGACCGGTGCCGGCGTGTGCGGCGGCCGCGAGGTGACGTGCGATGTCGGCCATGGCGAGCGGAGGGACGGCGGCGCGGGGACACGCCGCAGCAAATTCGGCCGCCGCCGGGGAATACGTCGCCGCCATCCGTGGTAGAAGATACGACGGCCGCGTTTCTTCGTCAGGCCGACGGATCAGCGGAGAGGAGGAGGTATCCACCATGGTGAGAGAATGTGCACGGCTCGCCCTTGCCGTCGCCGCAGCGGCGCTGCTCGGTCACTGCGGCATGGCGGGTTCGAGGGCGCCGGCGACACCTGCGGGCGACGCGTCACCCGCCAGCGAGACATCGCCTGCGGCCGATACGTCGCCTGCGGGAGAGGTAGAGGCCGGCGCGGCCGACGCCGGTACCTCGCGAGCGGTCGAGGCGACCTTGGGCTCCGCGACGGCGCTCCGCGGCGCCGCTGGTCTCATCAAAGGCATGCCCAGCCTCGTCGACGGCGGACAGGCGGCGGCGGTCAAGGCCGGCTCCCACGACGACAACGAGGAGTACCTGCTGTGGCTCGACTTCCTCGACGAGCACCGCGACCTCACGACGATCCTCCGCGCCAACTACCGCGATCGCGTCATCGTGCGCGTCGTCGATCGCGCCGGGCGGCCCATGATGAACGAGGCGTTCACCGTGCGCGATGACCAGGGCCGACCCCTCTGGCAGGGGCGCACGTACGCCAGCGGCGAGGCGGTCATCTTCCCCCGCGCGTTCCTCGCCGACGGCAGCCAACCCGCGCAGGTCACCCTCGACGGCCGGGGCGGACTCGGGGTCGCCTGGGCGCCTTCCCTGGAAGGGATCGTGACCGCGGAGGTGCCCGCCGAGCGTCCGGCAATCCGTCGCGTGCCGGTGGACATCGCCTTCATCCTCGACGCGACCGGCAGCATGGGAGACGAAATCCAGCAGCTCCAGGACGTGCTCTTCTCCATCCACGCCCGGCTCCAAGGCGCGGCGCGGCTTCAGAGCGCCACCGACGCGGCCGACCTGCGGTTTGGCCTCGTCGTCTACCGCGACCGCAACGACGAGGAGCCGCTGCGGGTCGTGCCGTTCACCGCGGACGTCGATTCGTTCCACCTCGCCCTCGCCGCGATCCGCGCCACGGGCGGCGGCGACACGCCGGAGGACGTCCACCGCGGCCTGGAGGCGGCGCTGACCCGTCTGGCATGGCGGCCCGACGGCATCCGGAACGCCTTCCTCGTCGCCGACGCGCCGCCCCACGTCGACTACGGGCAGGAGCGCGACTACCTCTGGGCCGGGTGCGAGGCGAACTCCCGCGCCATTCGCATCCACATGATCGGCGCGAGCGGCCTGGGGCTCGACGGCGAGTACATCTTCCGCGAGATCGCCGCGACCACCGGCGGGCAGTTCATCTTCCTCACGTACGGCGAGACGGGCGAAAGCGAGGGCGGCGACACGCCATCCGACCCCGGCAAGGCGAGCCATCACACGGGAGCCAACTGGTCCGCCCGGCGGCTCGACGACATCGTCGTGGACCTCGTGCGGCGCGACCTGGCGTACCAGACCGGCGTGCCGATCCTCGCTACGGATAACCCGCCGCCGGCCGAGCAGGAGGAGTACCTCGCGACGCGCGTGCGGAACCTGTGGGAGCAGGTCGCGCGGCAGCTCGCAGCGCGCGGGCAGGACACTGTCACCGCCGTGCTGCTGCCCTTCGAGGATGCCCTCGCCGACACGGGCGGGCTCG
>Ga0315279_10010723_pt1 | contig 10723 bp, 7 predicted proteins | sample YL17G06_20_MG_FD_203694 | JGI IMG/M metagenome (GOLD analysis project Ga0315279, IMG submission 203694) | Sediment microbial communities from Yellowstone Lake, YNP, Wyoming, USA - YL17G06_20 | ecosystem: Environmental > Aquatic > Freshwater > Lake > Sediment | place: USA: Wyoming | collected...
CAAGAGCGTGCCGAAGAAGGACCTCGGCATGCTGGCCATAACCTACGGCAGCGTCTACGTCGCCCACGTGGCCTTCGGAGCGAAGGACTCGCAGACCGTGCGGGCGTTCCTCGAGGCCGACTCCTACCCCGGCCCCTCAATCATCATCGCGTACAGCCACTGCATCGCCCACGGCTACGACCTCGCCTATGGCTGCGAGCAACAGAAGCTGGCCGTGGACACCGGTACCTGGCCGCTCTACCGATGGGACCCGCGCCGCATCGCGCTCGGCGAGAGCCCGCTCAAGATGGACTCGGCGCCCGGCAGCGTGCCGCTCGAGAAGTACGTCCGCAACGAGACGCGTTTTCGCATGGTCGAACAGATGGACGCCAAGCGCTTTCACATGCTCCTCGACCGCGCCCAGCGCGAGGTCAACAACCGCTTCATCGCCTACGAGCACCTGGCGAAGTTGGCGATGCCGGCCAAGCCCGCCGCTGAGGCGGCCGCCGCGCCTTCCGCCGAGCCGGCTGGCGAGAAGAAGTCGAACTAAGGGGGAAAACATGGACCTTTCGACGACCTATCTCGGCTTCAATCTTCCGAACCCGTTGATGCCCGGCGCCTCGCCCCTGGTGGACGATCTCGACACCGTCAAGCGCCTCGAGGACGCGGGGGCAGCCGCGATCGTCATGCATTCGCTGTTCGAGGAGCAGATCACCCGCGAGCAGCTCGGGCACCTCCACGCGGTGGAGATGCACGAAGACTCCTTCGCGGAGGCGCTGTCGTACTTCCCGCAGCCCCAGGAATATCGCCTCGGGCCCGAGGCTTACCTCGAGCAGATCCGCAAGATCAAAGCGATGGTCAAGGTGCCGGTGATCGCATCGCTGAACGGCACCTCGCCCGCCGGCTGGCTCGACTACGCCAAGCTCATCGAACAGGCGGGCGCCGACGCGCTCGAGCTCAACGTCTACTACCTGGCAACCCAGGCATGGGAGACCAGCGAGAGCGTGGAGCGCCGCACCCTTGAGGCCGTGCGCGTCGTCAAGGGCGCCATCAAGATTCCGGTGGCCGTCAAGCTCTCCCCCTTCTACTCCGCACTTGCCAACCTCGCCAAGCAGCTCGACGAGGCGGGGGCCGACGCTCTTGTGCTCTTCAACCGGTTCTATCAGCCGGACATCGACGTGGAGGAGCTGGAGGTCGTGCCGAGCCTGCAGCTCTCCGACTCCTCCGAGCTGCTGCTCCGCCTGCGGTGGCTGGCCATCCTCTCCGGCCACGTCAAGGGCTCCCTCGCGTGCTCGGGGGGCGTGCACTCCCCGCTCGACGCAATCAAGGCGGTGATGGCCGGCGCCCACGCGGTGCAGCTGGTTTCCGCGCTGCTCAAGCGCGAGCCGGCGTACCTGCAGACCGTGCGCACGGGGATGGAGCGCTGGATGGAGGAGCACGAGTACTCCTCGCTCTCCCAGATGCACGCCAGCATGAGCCACCAAAAGTCGCCCAACCCGCAGGCCCTGGAGCGCGCCAACTACATGAAGATCCTGCAGGGGTGGAGGCCGTAGAAGCCCCGGGCCGGGACACAGAGATATAGACAGGCAAGAAAGCGGGCGGCCTTCGGGCCGCCCTTTTTGTTTCCGTCATGACGCCGCCTGGGGAGCAGCGACGGCATGCGGGTGCGTCAGTTTCTCTCCCCAATCCCCCGTCGCCTGTGTGCTAGGCTCCGGGCGGAGGCGGGATGGAGCGCGTCACACACGTCATCGGCACCGTCCACGAGGTGTCGCTGAAGGGCGCCAACCGGGGGTGGTTCGAGCGCGCGCTGCTGGCCAACGTGCGCAGCGCACTGCGGGGGCTGCCGGTGGCCGAGGTGTCCATCCCCGCCCGGGTCGTGGTCCGTTTCTCCGAACCTGTGCCCTGGGGCTTGGTCTTCGGGCGGCTTTTCACCGTGTTCGGCCTCAACGGCATCATCCCGGTCGAGCGCACAGGCACGACGTACGACCAGCTCGAGCGTTTCGTGGGCGAGCACGCCGATGAGTTCCAGGGGAAGACGTTCGCGGTGCGCTGCAAGCGCTCCGACAAGCGGTTCCCGATGACCTCAGTGGAGGTCAACCGCAGGCTTGGCGCGTTCGTGAACGAGCGCACCGGTATGGCCGTGGACCTCGAGAACCCGGACGTCACCCTCCACGTCCTCGTCCAGAGCGACGGCCTGTACCTCTTCCGGGACCGCTACCCGGGGCCGGGCGGGCTGCCGGCCGGCACCTCGGGCAGGGTGCTGGTGCTGCTCTCGGGCGGCATCGACTCGCCTGCCGCGGCCTACCTCGCGATGAAGCGGGGCACCAGGGCGCACTACGTGCACTTCCACTCCGCGCCCTACACGTCGGATGCTTCGGTCGGCAAGGTCGAGAGGTTGGTCCGGTTTCTTACCCGCCACCAGGGGGCGAGCCGGCTGGCGGTCGTACCCTTCGGGGACTGCCAGCGGGAGATCGTCGCTCTCTGCCCCGAGCGGCTGCGGGTGGTGCTCTACCGGCGGATGATGCTGCGCGCCGCGCAGCGCATCGCAAGGCGCTGGCGCTGCGAGGCCCTGGTCACAGGGGAGTCGCTCAACCAAGTGGCGTCCCAGACCCTCGAAAACATGGCCGCCATCGACCGCGTCGCCCACATGCCCGTGCTGCGCCCGCTCGTGGGAATGGACAAGCAGGAGATCATCGCGGTGGCCGAGCGCGCCGGCACCTATGAGCTGTCGATCCTGCCCCACCAGGACTGCTGCTCGTTCCTGCAGCCCCAGCACCCCGCGACCCGCACGACGCCGGCAGCCTGCGAGGAGGCCGAGGCCGCGCTGGACGTCGAGGCCTGGGCGCGCCGCCTCCAGCACGAGGCGACGGTCACGGTCATTCAGCACCGCTGGGATGAGTCTCCCACCGGCTAGCCTCGGTTGCCCGCTGTAACGTCTCCCTGCAACCAAGGCACGAAGGCTTGCTCACCTGCCCCCCGCCCAAACTCGCAGGCTTGAGCCATCAGGCCTTCAGGCCTGCCTTACTTGGCGGGGCTGAGCTGCTGGACGTCCCCCAACACCTCCGAGGCGTGCTTGCCCGGGGTGACGCCCGGGTACGCCTTGAGCACCTTGCCGTCGGGACCCACCAGGTACGAGATGCGGCGTGCCCAGAGCCGGCTTGGGGAGTCCGCGGCGCCCACCTCGACCGCGAGCGTCCGCTTGGTGTCCGAGAGCAGCGGGAACGGGAGTTTGTTCTTGGCGATGAACTCGGCGTTGTCCTTGGGATCGTCGAACGAGACGCCCACCACCTGAACACCCGCCTTCTCGAAGCCGGCATAGTTGTCCCGCAGGGTGCAGCCCTCCGTCGTGCAGCCCGAGGTCATCGCCTTCGGGTAGAACCAGAGCAGGTACGTCTTTCCGGAGTAGTCCTTCGACGAGACCATGACGTTGGCCTGGTTGGCAAGCTCCCAGGCCGGGAAAGCATCGCCCGGCTTGAGCATGCCGCCCGCAAGAGCGGCGCCGCTCGCGAGAACCACCGCGGCCGTCAGAATCAGGGTGAACATCCTCATCGCTCACTCCCTCCGCAGGGACAAACCGCACCCGCTGCGGCAAGATTCTTCGCGCCTCCCGGCGCCGCAGGCGGCCGGTGCAAGCCCTTTCGGTTCGAAGCGGTTTTGGCTATCATCCTGCCGCGGATGAGCCTATTCCTGAGATGACGACCCCGTCAAGCCAGCTGCCGCAGGCCGAGCACTCGAACGCGGGCGACCGCGAGAAGCGGGCCGTCGCCCTGAGCTCGGTATTTGCCGGCTTCTTCCTCACCGCCATGAAGCTGGTGGTGGGCTTGATGACCGGTTCGCTCGGAATCCTCTCCGAGGCCTTGCACTCGGCGCTGGATTTTCTGGCGGCAGCCGTGACGTGGTTTGCAGTGCGGGCTTCGGGCCGTCCCGCCGACCGAGAGCACACCTATGGACACGGCAAGGTGGAGAACCTCTCGGCGCTCTTCGAGACGGTGCTGCTCCTGGTCACGTGCGGCTGGATCATCTACGAAGCGGTACAGCGCCTGTTCTTCAAGCAGGTCGACGTCGAGGCGAACGTCTGGGCCTTCGCGGTCATGGTGACCTCGATCATCGTCGACGTGTCGCGCTCACGCGCTCTCAGCCGCGCCGCCAAGAAGTACGACAGCCAGGCGCTCGAGGCCGACGCCCTCCACTTCTCGACCGACATCTGGTCCTCGTCTGTCGTCCTCCTTGGCCTGCTGGGTGTACTGCTGTCCACTCGGCCGGGCCTCCACTGGCTTCTCAAGGCGGATGCGCTCGCAGCCCTGGGCGTCGCTGCGATCGTTGTGTGGGTGAGCGTCCAGCTCGGGCGCAAGACGATTGGGCACCTTCTCGACGAGGTGCCGCCGGGACTGCACGACAAGATCGCCCAGGCTGTCCGCGTTTCCGGTGTCTTGAACGTGGTGCGGGTGCGGGTGCGGCGCAGCGGCCCGGAGGCCTTTGTGGACGTGACCCTCACCGTCGGCCGCGAAATCGTCCTCGAGCGCGCGCACGAGGTCGCCACCGCGGCGGAGGCCGCGGTGCGCGAGCTCCTGCCTCGCGCTGACGTCGTCGTCCACCTGGAGCCGGCCGCGCCCACAGGCGAGGTCAGCGCGGAGGACACACCGGGGGTTGCGAGAGCGATCGCATCCCGAATGGGCCTCGCGGCCCACGACATCAACGTCGAGCAGGTGCTTGGCTCGCGGTCGGTCGAGCTTCACCTCGAGGTCGACGACACCCTGAGCGTGGGAGCAGCCCACGCGCAGGCCACCGCGTTCGAGAAAGCGCTGGGCGAGGCCCTCCCGGGTGTCGGTCACATCGTCACCCACATCGAGCCCACCGGCGTCGCCGGCTCGACGTACCGCGCGGAGCCGCAGGACGAGGCCAGGGTCCTCGAGGTCCTGCACGAGCTTGCGCGGGACAACAGTCTCCACTGCCACCCGCACAACGTGACCGTGCGGCGGACCGGCGGCGAACTCGCGATCTCCTTTCACTGCGCCCTGGACGCGGACACGGGCATTACCACCGCCCACGCGGTCACCGAGCAGGTCGAGCACGCCCTGCGGGCACGGCTCCCGCACCTCGGACGCGTCGTGATCCACGTCGAGCCGCTGACAGCGAAGAAGTGAAGAGCTAAGAGTGAAGAGTGAAAAGTGAAGAATTGCGGAGGCGCCATGCACAGAAACGCGGTGGGACACCGCGGTCTTGGTACAGACCGGGTACATAGGTGACAGAACAGACCGGGGACATGGGTGACAGATGAGGGAGGCTTGGCTGGTGGGAGGCAGCCATGCCGTGGCGAGAGGGTGGGCCCATGGAGGAGCGGATGCGGTTTGTCACCGAATGGGAGCGCGGGCTGTACCGGATGAGCGAGTTATGTGAGCGGTTTGGGGTGTCGCGGAGGACGGGGTACAAGTGGTTGGGGCGGTGGGAGGAGGAGGGGGCTGCAGGTCTTGGTGATCGCAGCCGGGCGCCGCGGGGCTGTCCGCATCGGGTGAGGGAGGAGGTTGCGGCGAGGTTGATCGAGCTTCGCCAGCGGCATCCGGACTGGGGTCCCCGCAAGCTGCTGCAGATCATGGGCGAGCGGGAGCCTGCGGTGCGCTGGCCGGCGGCGAGCACGGTGGGTGAGTTGTTCAAGCGGTCGGGGCTGGTGCAGGGGCGGCGGCGTCGACGGCGGTCTGCGGGAGGGTTTGCCGGGGCGACGGTCGCGAGGCATCCAAACGACGTCTGGACAGCGGACTTCAAGGGGCAGTTCCGACTGGGCGACCGAGGGGTCTGCTATCCCCTCACCATCATGGACCGGGCGAGTCGGTTCATTCTGGCGTGCCAAGCGTGCGGCTCGACGGAGCAGGCTGGGGTGCGAGCGACGATGGAGCGGGTGTTTCGGGAGGTGGGGCTGCCGGAGGTCGTGCGCACGGACAACGGGGTGCCGTTTGTGGTGCACGGGTTGCTGGGACTGAGCACTCTGGCGGTGTGGTGGATGCGGTTGGGGATCCGGCCGGAGCGGATTCGGCCGGGCCATCCGCAGGACAACGGCAGCCACGAGCGGATGCACAAAGACCTCAAACGGATGACCCGTCCCCCGGGACGGAATCAGGCCGTGCAGCAGCGACGCTTCGACGAGTTCCGGTGGAGCTACAACCGCGAGCGGCCCCATGAAGCGTTGGGCCAACAGCCACCCGCGCGGGTCTGGGAGCCGTCCACGCGGGCCTACCCGGCACGGCTGAGGGAGCCCGAGTATCCGGGACATGCCGAGGTCCGCCTGGTCAGTGACACCGGGACCTTCAAGTTCAAGGGCAAGTTCGTGTTTCTCTCACAGCCACTGGCTGGCCAACGGGTGGGTTTGGAGGAAACCGATGACGGCGTCTGGTCGATCCGCTTCTTCGAGACCCTCCTCGGACGCCTGGACGAACACACCTGGCAACTCCATGCGTGAGACAGACACCGACCTGTGGACGCCGTGGAACGCACCCTCCCGACACCCGCGTCCCACACCTCCCACAGGGTCGACGACCGCGACAAAAAGTGTTACCTATGTGCCCGGTCTAATCTGTTACCGATGTCCCCGGCTGTTCACTTCTAACTCTTAACTCTTAACTCTTAACTCTCAACTGTCATTTCTCGGCTAGGCGCCGAACTTGGCAAGCTTGCCGGCAGCGGCCAGCGCCTCGGCCATGAGGAAGCGGAGCGGCATGCGCCCGAGCGCACCGCCGATGCAGGTGGTCTCCGAGAAAGTCGCAACTGAGTCGCGGAAGACACGGCCGGGCGCCCACACGAGCGCGGGCACCGGGTGCCAGGAGTGCGCCTTGTGGGCCACCGGCGTCGAGTGGTCCGCGGTCACGACCACCACCTCGAACCCGTCCGCCAGCAGCTCGGGGATGAGTCGGTCCACCTCCTCGATGACCTCTCGCTTGCGGTTGAAGTCACCGTCCTCGCCGGCCTTGTCGGTGTACTTGACGTGCACGAAGAAGAAGTCCCGCCCTTCCCGGTTTGCCCGCACGACCGCCGGACAATCCGCGAGCGAGGGCGGGGCGGGCGGCATCTCCATCCCGACGAGTCGCGCGAGCCCCCGGTACATCGGATAGGTGGCGACGCACACCGGCCGCAGCTGGAAACGCTCCGAAAGCGGGGGGATCTTCGGCAGCGAGTCGAAGCCCCGAAGCAGGATCCCGTTGGCCTTGGGCTCGTCCTTGAGCGCCTCGCGCGCGGCTTTGACGAACGCCGAGACGATCTTCGCGGTCGTCTTGGAGCCGGCGTCGAGGGCCTTCACCGGCAACGGCCGCACGCCGGTGTTCTGGGGGTCGGTGTCGGCCAGGCGGTGACCCAGCTTCTCCCCCCGCACGATCAGCGCCCCACGGTGCTCAGCCTCGGTTTCCACGAAGATCTCGACTCCGGGCGGCGCCGGGATCTCCCGGAGGCGAGCGACGAGCCTGCGGTTCTGCTCGGTCTCGATGCGTCCGGCCCTGCGGTCGGAGATGTAGCCGTCCGAGTCGAGGGTACAAAAGTTGAAGCGCGCCGCGACATCGCCCGGCTGAAGCGAGAAATCGATGCCCACGGCGGAGAGCACGCCGCGTCCGATCTCGTACTCCGTCGGGTCGTACCCGAAAAGGCCGAGGTGGCCGGGGCCCGACCCGGGGGTGATGCCGGGTCCCACGGGGTCGAACCGGCCGCAGCAGCCGTCCCTGGCAAGGAGGTCCAGGTTCGGCTTCTTGGCCGCCGCGAGGGGAGTGAGGCCGTCCCCATAGCGCGGCAGGTCGCCGAGACCGTCCAACACCAGGAACAGGATGCGCGACGAGGTCTGCTCGGCCTGCCGCTCAACGATCCGCATCGTGTCCATCACCACCTCCCGCACCGACAAGCATAGCGCCCCTGGCTGCCTTTTCTACGGCTTAGCCGGCGCCTTCGAGTCCTTGGCGGCCTCCGGCGGGGCCTCCATCATCTCCTCCATCGCGGCGTTGTAGAGGAGGGGGAGGGTCGCCTCGGTCTGGCCACGGAAGTACGGCGCGAAGGAGAAGAGCACCGCACGCCCCTTGCCGCGCCGCACCTCGACCACCGCGACGCGGCGGTGCAGCTTCTCCTCGCCACGCATCCAACCGGAGAGCACGAGGGGCGCGTCGGGAAAGCGTGCAGCAACGACCCGCGACTGCTCGCCCAACGCCGGCCGGGTGGCAAAGGCCGTTTCGCCCTCGATCATCGCCGCGACCTGCGCGGGCATCCCCCAACCCAGGGGCGCACTGTTGTCCACCTCCAGCGCCAGCAGTGCGCCCGGGCAACGGAACTCCTCGCGCTTGACACCCCTGAGCGTGTCGGACACCGGCAGATCGAGGGTGTCGGCGAGCCAGTCGGCCGAGGGCCCGAAGCCCACGACGGTGCCGCCGCCCGCGAAGAAGCGTTTGATCGCCGCAACCCCCTCCTTGCCGATCCCTTTCCGGTACTCGGGCGGGGGTGAGGCGGGGCCGCGCTGCTGCGGTCCCTCCACAATCGCCCTGCCTTCCATCGGCGGGATGGCCAGCACCTCCACCCGGCCCGCGAAGGCGCCTGAGCTGACCGCCGGGCTGTCCACCACCTCCATCGGGAAGGAAGCCTTTTCGAAGACGAACCGCAGCCAGCCAGCGTCCTCGAGGCCGAGGTTGGGGTGGTAGACACCGAGGACGGCGCGCCGCAAAGGCTTCGCACCCGAAGGGCTTGCCGACGTTCGCAAGGCCGACACGCCGGCACCCGCCAGCACCCTGTCCTGGGTTGCACCCTCCAGGCCTTGGATCACGAACGAACCCGCCGCGAGGTCCTGCCCCGCGACCTGCGCCGGGCCCGTCATGCGCGCGACGGAGGCTCCCTGTGCGAGCGCGAGGTTCGCCACCGCGAAGCCGCCGAGTTGCCCGGCCGGCACGACCAGCGTGTTCCCTTCCCCGATCGGACGGGTATCGCTCGCCACCCACTGCGAACCGATGGGCGCGAGTTTGCCGCACACCTCGCCCTCGACCCTGACGGCGCCGACCCCGAGCGCGAGAGGCATCGTCCAGGCGGTGATGTCGTAGGGGAGAAGGATCTCGGCATCGGGCGCCGGGGCGATCTCCGGGTAGTGCTGCCGTTCCATCACCTCCAGCAAGTACTGGCGCAGCGGCTGCGCCGCGGGAAAGACGACCGTGCCCGCCGGGTACGAGAGCCCGTCTCCCGTGATCGCCTCCTCCGCCTTGAAGCCCTCGAGCCCGGCCGTGAGGAGCAGCCCGATCAGGTGGGCCCTGCGTCCGGGATCGCCGTCGGGCGGGATCAGGTACGCGCGCGGCGCCTCCCGCTCCCCGCGCGTTACGGCCTCGCCGGCCATGCGCGAGACGTCGCGCAGCACGGTTTCGCGCTGGACGGCGCCGAACTCGACGAATGCCCGCATCAGTGTCAACTGGTAGGAGACTGCGTCCGCAAGCCCCCACGTGCCGCCTCGCCAGGGGTTCGGGAAGTTGACCTGTGCGCGATACTCCACGAGCCCCTTGCCGCCGGCGCGCAGCTCGTTCTCGTCCACCTGAACCGGCGTGGCAAGCGCCGCGCTCGCGGTTTCCGTGAGCACGCCGAAGACGTTCTTCCACCACCCCGTGTTGCGGGTGCCGCCGATCCAGTTGGCGTCGAACGTCCAGGCCGAAACGACGCCGGCCTTGCCCTGCTCTTCGAGCCGCAGCGCCATCAGCGTCCCAAGGTGCGACGTCATGCGCCACACGAAGGGGTGAACGTTGGGCGCTATGGGATCGGCAAAAGGCGGTACGAACTGTCGCGGCCCCGTCGAGCCCATCATGTGGAGGTCCAGGAAGAGCTGCGGGTGCCACTCGTGGTATGCGAAGTGGTTCAGCGCCCGGCTCTCCGGCTGGGTGAGGTAGACGAAGTCGCGGTTGTTGTCGTGCCCCGCATAACGGTGGTAGAGGAAGGGTGGCGAGGATCCCTCGTACGGCGTTCCCAGCCACTTTCTGTACCACGCGACCGTGGTCTCCTGGCCGTCCGGGTTGAGCGACGGCACCAGCAGCACAACGGTGCGCTCGAGCCATTCCGCCTCCACGGTCCCCGGTTGCGCGTCAGCGAGCTCGAACGCGAGGAGCAGCGCGGACTGCGGCCCCGCGACCTCGTTGGCGTGGATACCGGCGGTGATGAGGGCGCAGCTGGGAAGGGTGGCAATCAGGCGTTCCCTCGCCGCAGTGTCGAGACCCCGCGGGTCCGCGATGCGCGCCCAGCCGCGGCGAAGCTCGTCGAGCCTTTCGATGTTCGAGGCAGCCGAGATCGCCACCGCCAGCATCGTGCGGCCCTCGACCGTGGGGCCCATTTCGATCAACCGCACCTGCTTGCTGCGCTGCGCCAGTTCACGGAGGTAACGCGCGCTCTCCTGGTAGTCCGCGAGCACACGGTTCTGGCCCACATCCATGCCGAGGATCTCCTTCGGCGACGGGACGCCCCCCGCTGCCGCCGCGAGCCGCGCGGCCACCGCGATCCCTGCCACTGCCGCACACCGCACCGACCATGATCTCGCCATCGCTCCTCCGCAGCGGCAAGGTTACTCTGTCCACGGCCCCCCGTCGCGCCCCCCACCTGGACTCTCCCCGGGGGCTTTGCCCCAATTCCCCTGTCTTTCCTCTTGATGCCCCCGGACTTTCATTTGCCAAGCGGGTGCGCGGCTAGGGTCTTCTTCTTCACTGCGTGAGGCTTTTTGTTGCCCCGCGGGCTTTCTTTTGCCAAGCGGGTGCGCGGCTCCTCG
>Ga0315279_10010724_pt1 | contig 10723 bp, 11 predicted proteins | sample YL17G06_20_MG_FD_203694 | JGI IMG/M metagenome (GOLD analysis project Ga0315279, IMG submission 203694) | Sediment microbial communities from Yellowstone Lake, YNP, Wyoming, USA - YL17G06_20 | ecosystem: Environmental > Aquatic > Freshwater > Lake > Sediment | place: USA: Wyoming | collected...
CTTCATTTCTTCTGATTTCGTCTTGCAGTACGAGCGCCGTCGTTTGGTCGTCGATTCGTATAGTCATGCATATAGTATACTTTATGCTATTATATTTCGGCAATTACTTATGTCGCTGTGTATAATAGCTCATTGCCCGCTTCTGAAATTCAACAAATCGCCGAAGATTCCTCCGGCAATATATGGATGGCCGCAGGAACCTCCCTCGCGGTGTATAATCCCAATGGAGTCAATTTCGCATCTTCCCCGCTTCAATCCCGATCAGGGCGCGCGATCGGAGCGCCGGTTTCCCGCGTTGTTTTCGGCTTTTCTTCCCGCGTAGATCCAGCACTATCCGGAGCGCGGTATTTCGACATTCGCGGGCGGGACATGGGGCTGAATGGTCTTGCCGGGCAATCAAAAGGCGTTTGCATCAGGAAGCGGACGTCTGTAATTTATTGATGGCCTGCCCACGCTCAAAGAGGCCGGGCATCACAAGGTCCGCGCTGAATAAAAGGACCAATCATCCGAATGCGCCTGATACTTTTGCGGCTATAAGCGGCCTTGCCCGCTACTTTTTCTTCCCCTTCTCCGGCGGTTCGCGTTCGGGCTTGATGGCGGGCATCTGGCGGGTGCGCTTGCTTTCGTGCCCGGCAAGGTACATGGCCCCTTCAATCATCACGAACTCGCTGCCGGTCTGGATGTTCTTGCCGCAGTTGCAGCGGCATGGTCCCCAATCTTTGCTTGCCTTCATAGCGTTTCCTCTGCGGGTCAGTAGGTTTTAAAAGGATTGATCATCTGCAGCACCGAACGCCCCCTGCTTGACGGGCGCCATACGAATTTACACTGGGCGCATTTAAGCCGGCGCCGTCCCTGGAGCGTGCGCACCGGCGAAAAAAGGAACGGATCGTAGTACGCGATGTTCTTGCCGCCGCAACGGGGACACGTCTCGCGCGGCGGATACCAGAACGAATTCCAAAGTTCGCCGACGGGATTGGGCCTTTTGGGTTTTTCGAAAGTTCGGGGCATAACGTATGATGCGTATCGAAAGTATCGCGGTTAGATTTCCGAAATCCGCATGGGAATCATAAAAAATATACCATTACACAACCGGCGTTGGAAGAAATAATTCCGCATACGTGCGCTGGGCGAACAGGTCGGTCATGCCGGCGATATAATCGGTCACCATGCGCCATGAAGGCGTGCCGGCGGTGTAATTGGAATTCTTTATAAAATGGAAGAACGTGTCCATGGCGGGCGCTTCTTTCAGCAGGTTCTGCAGGTATGACGCATTTTCGCCGCGCTCCGATTCGTCCAGGACCTTGCGCAGTTCATAATACAGCGCTTCCACGATATGGTCGGACTTTTTCGATTTCCGCTCCACTTCGGGGTGCTGGTAGATATGCTCGTAATTGAAGTCTTTGAGCGCTTTCATGTAGTCGAAAACCTCCTCGCTCATCTCCACTGCGTCAATATCAATGCTGTTGGAAATCGTGTCGTTGACGAACCGGCCGATGATGGCGCCGTTTTCCGTGCCCAGATTTTTTGCGATTTTATCCGGTATCGATTGCTTTTTAATCAATCCCGCCTTGATCCCGTCTTCCAGGTCGCGGCCGAGATAGGCGATGCGGTCGACGAAACGAACCAGGCATCCCTCCAGGGTCGACGGCAGGCAGGTGCGGTCGACGATGGATTCCAGCGCGCGCAGGTCGCGCGTACGGTCGGGCGCTACGCGGCGCTCGAATTTTTCGCCGCAGTGGGTGATGATGCCGTCGCGTACCTCATAGGTGAGATTAAGGCCTGCGCCGTAATTCGTGAGCTTGTCCACCACGCGCAGGCCGTGGATTTCGTGCATGAACCCTTCGGCCACGCCTTCGGCCTTGAGGATCGTATTGAGCATGCGTTCGCCGGCGTGGCCGAAGGGCGGATGCCCCAGGTCGTGGCCTTTGGCGATGGCGTTGATCAGGTCGATGTTGAGTTTGAGGCATCGGCCGATGACCGCGGCGATACTTGACACATGCAGCACATGTTCCATGCGCGTGCAGATGTGGTCGTTGTGCGGCGATAAAAAAACCTGCGTTTTATGCTTGAGCCTTCGAAAGGGCGGGGAATGGAGGATGCGCGTTTCGTCGCGGGCGAACTCGAGGCGGAACGGGTCGCGGCGCAAGGGGGAGGTGCGTCCCAGCGACGTCCGGCTTTTCTTGGCGAACGGGCTGAGCTTCTCTTCTTCATCAAGAAGAATTTTTGCGATATCGGCTTCTGTTTTCATACGATTGAATTGCGGCTGAGCCAGGCGCCCACGAATTCCTCCTGCTTGTCATTATCGAGCGCAAGCCGCGTTTTGCGAACGGTTTGGAGCGCAAGCCGGGGGCCGATGGAAAGATACGATCCGACCACGCAGGCCAGCAGCAGTCCCGTGCGGCCAACGCCGGCGCGGCAGTGCGCGCACACGGGCGTTCCGCTTTTCATATGACCGATGATGGTATTGATCAATCGTTCGAACTCCGCCGCGTTGGCTGGGGCCTCGAAATCTTCGATAGGAAAATGGATCCAGATCAGGCCGGCCTTTTTGCATAATTTCCCGAATGAATCCGGCGGCATGAATTGCAGAGAAACCAGGGAGCGGATGCCCAGGGAATGAAGGTCCTGAAGATCGGAGAGGATGTGGGCCGGACGTTCGCCCCGGCCGCCGGGAATGGCGGATCCCGCGAGTTTGCCGGGAATGACCCATGAAAAATTATCGATTGCCATATCTTTGCTCATTTGCCGCCTGCATTAAAATAACTCAATACCGGCCCGGATCAGCCGAATGTTCATGGGGGCGGAATTATTTTTCCTTGCTTTCGGTTTCAGGGATTTCCCCTATCAATAAATATGAAAATAATCCGTAATACGTTTCCTGCGCCGGTCAGTTGGGAATGTGAAGCTCCGGCTGCTCAATTTCCATGATTATTCCAGCCAATACAGCATTTCGCGAATTAAAGGCGGCGGTCGCCATTCTGACGGCTTTTGCCGCCGTCCATGCCACGGTTCTGTATACCAGCGTGAATCAGGACAGCCTGACTGTCGGCGACCGGGTGGAGTTTTGCGTATCAATCGTGGCGCCCAAAGGCGCTACCATCATGCCGCCTGCCACGGAACAGGGGTTCGGCCAGTTCTCAGTGAAGGAATGGCAGGCGGACCGGATCCAGCGCGAGAAAAGCGACAGCCTCGTTTTCAAATATCTGATCACCGCATATAAGGTGGAGCCATGTTCGATACCGGCATTGCCGTTTATCCAGGTTGATTCCGGCAGCGGCAACGATACCCTCCTGTCCCGTATCATCCCCATACGAATGGTTTCGGTGATTCAGGCCGCGCAGGGCGAAACCATTGACATCAAGGACCTTAAGCCGCAGCAGAAAGCCGGCAAGCCGTCGCTTTTCTGGCTCTGGCTGCTTGCCGGAGCGCTCATCATCCTGATCGCGTCGCTGCTGTTCAGGCATTATTGGCGCGCACATCAAAAACCGAAACCCGTACCGCCTCCGCCCCCGCCGTATGATGAGGCGATAGCTGCGCTTGCGGCGTTGGATGCAAAGCGATATCTTGAGCGCGGCATGACCAAGGAATATGTGTTCGAGCTTTCGGCCATTTTCAAACGCTATATCGAGCGGCGGTTCGAGATCGGCGCCCAGGAATTTACAACGCAAGAGATCCTGGACTGGCTCATCCGGTCGCCGTTCGACAGCGCCAACCGGCGCATCGTGGAGTGGTTCTTCAAGGCGGCCGATCCGATCAAGTTCGCCCGGTTCGTGCCGGACACTGAAACCCTGTCCCGCATGATGGGGGAGGTCCGGTCGCTTCTTGCCAATACGCGTCCCCGGCCCGAAGCGGCGGCCGCGCCGGCTGGAACGCCCGTTGCCCCGAAAGAGACGGGAAAAGCATAATGCGCCTGCACGATCCGTTCTGCCTGCTGCTTCTGCTGGTATGGATACCCATGGTATGGGTGTATCTCTACCGCGAAAAGAAGGCGCGTCCGTCGGTCCGATTTTCCGATCTGTCCATTATCAAAAAATTGCCGCCGTCGCCGTTCCTGCGGTTCCGGCATGCGCTCCTGGTCCTGCGCCTGATCGGCGTGGGCCTTTTGGTCGTCGCGCTTTCGCGGCCGCAGCACGGGCAGACCGAGGAAGAGGTGAGCACCGAAGGCGTGGATATCATGCTGGTACTTGACATATCGTATTCCATGCGCGCGCTCGATTTCAAGCCCGATAACCGGCTTGCCGTGGCCAAAGCGGTGATCAAAGACTTTATCGCCAAACGGCAGCATGACCGCATCGGTCTGGTCATCTTTGCAAAACGGAGTTTTACCAAGTGTCCGCTTACCCTCGATTATGCCGTGCTTGATCAATTTCTGGAGGATGCGAACTTTACCGAATTCAGCGATGCCACGGCCATCGGCACCGCTCTTGCCACGGCGGCCAACCGGCTCAAGGATTCGCCGGCAAAAAGCAAGGTCATCGTGCTTCTTACCGACGGCGCCAATAATGCCGGCGATATCGATCCGGTCACCGCCGCCCGGGCCGCAAAGGAGTTCGGCATTAAAATTTACACGATCGGCATAGGCCGCGAAGGAGAGGTCCCGATACCGGTGGATGTGCAGAACCCGTTTACAGGCAAAATCGTGGGTCAGCAGATACAGATGATGAAATCGGACATCGACGAGCAGGTCCTGGCCGATATCGCCGGCGCCACGGACGGAAAATTTTTCCGCGCCAAGGACCCGGAGAAGCTCAAAGAAATCTACGATACCATCGATAAGCTTGAAAAGACGGAAATCAAAACAAAATCCTATACCACGTATGCCGACCGGTTTTTTCCCTGGCTGGTATGGGGGTTCGCGCTTATCATGCTCGAATTGTTTTTAGCGAACACGCGGCTGCGGAGAATTCCATAGAAGAAATGGAGTAATGGAGTACTGGAGCATTGGTATTAATCCATGGGTGGGAATACCTGGTGATATTCCGTCCGAATTTCCATCACTCCAATACTCCATCACTCCAACACCCGGTTGATACATATGCATTTTGGAGCGCCGTATTTTTTCTGGTTCATTCTGCTGATGCCCGTGCTGGTGGGGTTTTTTATCTGGGCTTATCAGCGCAGGCAGGAGGCATTGCGCCGGTTCGCGGAGCCAAAGCTCCTTGCGCGGCTCATGCCGGGGTTCCGCCTGTCGCGCCAGATACTCAAATGGACCCTTTTTCTGGCCGCATTTTTCTTTCTGGTGCTGGCGCTGGTGCAGCCGCGCTTTGGCGTTAAAATGGAAATGGTGGAACGCAAAGGCGTGGATATCATGATGGGTCTTGACATATCAGAGAGCATGCTGGCGCAGGACATCGCGCCCGATCGCATCGAGCGGGCCAAGCACGAAATCGCCAAGATGATCGGCCTTTTAAAGGGCGACCGCATTGGGATCATCGTTTTTGCCGGCGAGGCCTTCGTGCAGTGCCCGCTGACGCTCGATTACGGCGCGGCAACGATGTTTCTGGACGTGGTCACCACCGACTGGGTCCAGATCCAGGGAACGGCCCTGGGCGGGGCCATGGATCTGGCCATGCAGTCGTTCAAATCGCAGTCGAAAAAAGGCAAGGTGCTGGTCCTCTTGACCGACGGCGAGGACCATGAGGGCAACGCCCTGGAGACCGCCAAAAAGGCCGCCGCCGAAGGAATACGGATCTATACCATCGGCATCGGGTCCGAAAACGGCGTACCGATCCCTTTGCAGAAAAGCGGCGGTAATGTAGTGTACAAAAAAGATAATTCCGGCAACCTGGTGCTCACGAAACTCGACCAGATGACACTCGAGAAAATAGCCGCCGAAACCGGCGGCCGCTATTTCCACGCCGGCACCGACCTTAACCTTGGCGCTATTTATGAAGAGATCATGAAGCTCGAAAAGGCGAACCTCGGGATCAACAGGATAAGCGTCTATGAAGAGCAGTATCAGTGGTTTCTCAGCATAGCGCTGGTCCTGCTGCTGCTTGAGTTTTTCATTCCCGACCGCGTGCGCGCCACGGCCGAATGGAAAGGCCGGGTGCAGTAGCCATGACCGCCCGCATTCTGAAATCAATCACGATGATTTCCGCCTGCATGGCGCTTCTGGCGCCGTCGATCGCTTTTTCCGATCCCACGTATGATAAGAACCAGGCGGCGAACAGGCTCTACAAACTGGGAAAATACGATCAGGCGCTCAAGCTGTATGACGAGGCTGTTCTCGCGGACCCGCAAAATCCGCGGCTTAAAATGAATAAAGGTTCAGCTCAATACAAAATGGGGCAATTCGATCAGGCCGAGCAGGCCTATTCCCAGGCACAGACGGAGAAGGACAGAAACGCCCTGGCGGACCTCCATTACAACCTGGCGAACACGCTCTTTCGCGAGGGGCAGAAGTCCATGATGCAGGGCGGCGGGGACGCGTCGGGCGCGCAGGAGAAGTTCAGAGGCGCGCTTGACAACTACATTAAGGCACTTGATAATCGTCCATCAGACCGCGACGCCAAGTGGAACCTGCAGATAACCCAGCAGGTGCTGGAGGAATTGAAAAAGCAGCAGCAGAACCAGAAACAACAGAATCAGCAACAGAACAAGAATCAGAACCAGCAAGACCAGCAGCAGAAGCAGGATCAGAAGCAACAGGACCAGAAACAAAACCAGGACCAGCAGCAGAATCAAAAGCAGCAAGACCAGAAGCAACAGGATCAGAAGCAGCAGCAGGACCAAAAGCAACAGAACCAGCAAAACAATCAGAAGCAGCAAGACCAGCAGCAACAACCCATGCCGCAGCCTCAGCAATCCAAGGAAGACCTGAAGAAGGAGGAAGCGCGCAAGCTTCTGGAGCTTTATTCCGATGATGATGATAAACTGAACAAACCGGTGCATATCGGGGTTGCCAGGGAGAAAAGGCCGGAGAAAGATTGGTGATCGGTAATCGGTGATCGGCGGTCGGCATAAACCAGGGAACAGGAGACAGGAAACAGGGGACGGAGCGGCAGAAGTCGAAGGTCGGAAGTCAGAGGTTGGTGAAATGCAAGCAATCGGTAATCGGTGCATAATGAAAAACGGAAACATCCAATACCTTTCCTTTAAAAACCGCGGGTTGACATTGCGCGCGTCGGTGCATTGCGCCCGCAGGCGCGGCGGGACGTGGGTGGTCGTCTCGCACGGATTTACCGGCCACCGGCTGGGTCCTGATTACCTATACGTAAAGATCGCGCGCCATCTGCAAACCCTCGGCATTTCAACCTTCCGGTTCGATTTTGCGGGCATGGGCGAATCCGACGGCCGCTTTCCGGACATGAACATCTCCTCCATGCGTTCGGACCTGCTTTCCGCGGTGCGCCTGGTGCGCCGCGAGCATGCGCCCGGCCGGATGCTGCTTTTAGGCCACAGCCTTGGCGGCGCGGTGGCGGCCCTGGCCGCTGATGCGGCAAAGGCGGACGGACTGATATTGCTCGCTCCGGTGGCGCATCTTGCCGGCATGCTTGACCGGCGCAAAGATACAGTTCTGGCGGCCGGCCGGAACCGGCGCGGATTTTATGAGAATGGCCCGCATGAGATGAGCCTATCGTTTGTTGATGACCTGAAGCGATACGATCCGCTTTCGGCGCTTTCGGGCTTTGCCGGCCGCATGATTGTGTTCCAGGGAGATGCGGACAAGTCAATCACCATCGATGAATCACGATTGTATATTGAAAAGGCCGCATGCACAGGATTGGATGCCTCATACCACGTGCTGGCAGGCAATGACCATAATTTTTCAAGCGTGGCAGGCGTCGAATATCTGTGCACTACTATCGGCGCCTGGGCGCGGGAGTTCGCGCGATGAAGCGTCTTGTATCATCAGTCATCTGGTTGATCCTGCTTGCGGGCGCATGCGGGGCGCAGGTGAATTTCAGCGTGTTCGCCGACCGCACCAGCCTTGCGCTGGGTGAGCAATTCATGGTCACGGCCCGCGTTGTCAGCCCCAGGCAGTTGGCCTCCCATCCGTTGCCGCAGATGCCTCCCAGCGACGATTTCGCCGTGCTGCGCACCAGTCAGGACCAGAGTTCATCGACGTCCATCCAGGTCATCAATGGCAGAATGGCGCAGACTGTGGAGATCACGTATCTCACGTATTATGTGATTCAGCCGAAAAAGGAAGGCACATTCCAATTTCCTTCTTTATCAATAACGATCAACGGACAGGCTTATGCTTCGCAGCCGTTTGCCGTGTCGGTGGGCAAGGGGGAAGTCGTGCCGGCGAACGACGTTTCGGTGCGGCTGCTTATTGACAAAAAAGACCTCTGGGTGGGGGAACAGACCAGGTTGACGCTGCAGGTGTCCAAGAAAATCAATTCGCCGGCAGCGCTTACCAATGAAGGATACAGCGCCTGCGCCGGCATGCTCATCAAGGCGCTGGGAACCACGTGCGCGGTCATCCAACTGACCAAAGAGGTGAAAGGACGGCAGGAGCAGATGAGCGGGGAACTCTACGCCGTATTCCGAGCCTATTATTCTCTCATCCCCACAACCGCGGGCGATATCGCGATACCTCCCTTGCCTTTTGAGTATATCATACAAAAGAGGGTGCAGAACCAGCGGCGCGTCGACCCGTTTTTCGGCGGCTTCTTCGGTGATGATTTTTTCGGCCCGTCGGTGCAGCAGATACCTAAAAGTACGATGTCGAACGGCCTGACGATCCATGCGAAAAGCCTGCCGCCGGCGCCGGCAGGTTTTTCCGGCGCCGTGGGCCACTGCGGTTTTTCCTGCAGCGCGGACCCTACAAGCGTGCCCGCCGGCGAAGCGGTGACGCTCAAGATCGAGGTGCGCGGCAATACGCGGCCCAACAGCCTGGGAGAAATCAGGCTTCCGCCCATGGAGAACATCGAAATCTTTACACCCGAAAAACACGTATTTTCCGATACCTCGGAGGCGGCGGGCATCAATTCGCGCAAGTCGTGGAACTATATGCTCATTCCGCAGCAGGAAGGCGCGGCCGCGATACCGGCGATTTCTTATGTCTATTTCGACCCCGATGCCGGCGAATACAAGACCCTTTCGTCAATCCCCACGGCCCTGGAGGTCACCAAGGGCTCGGGCGCCAGGCCGCAGTCGGGCGCGCGCTATCTTACGCAGGCCGAAATCCGCGAGGTGGGGAGCGATATCCGCTATATCAAGACGCCGCGGTCACTGGCCATGCGCACCGATCGCCCGTACCGCAATCCGTTGTTTCTTATTCTGTATCCCGTGCCGTTTCTTTCGGTGCTGTTCGCCGGGCTGTACCGGCTGCAATCGACCCGCCGCAAAGACGCGGCCCTCATGCTGCGGCAGAAGGCCGTGAGGAACGCGTATCGCGGGATCGACGCGGTCAGGAAGAACGCGGCGCGGCTTTTGCCCGCCGATTTTCTGGGCAGGTGCGCCGGCGTTATCGAAACCTACATCACGCATAAGTTCGGTTTCGCGGCCGCGGGGAAAACGCTTGACGAAATAAAGGACGAACTCGCGCGCCGCACCATAAGCGAAGCCTTGCGGACCGCGTTGACCGATTTCATGCAGACCCTCGACGGCTACCGGTTCGGCGGGGCGACACTTGACGAAAGCGCGCGTGCCAGGGTGCTGGCTGAAACGGGCGAACTGGTGGAACGGATCGAAAAAGCCTCGCGGAAGGAGAAACGGCCATGAACCGGTATTTCGCGGCGGCAATCCTGTTCGTGCTCATGGGACGCGCCGCGCCGGCGGCACCGGTCAATCTCTGGCTGGAAAAGGCGAACGCCGCGTACGAGCAGGGCGCCTTCGACACCGCCGAGGTTTACTACGAGAAAATCATCGCGGCCGGCGCCAACAACAGCGACGTGTACTATAATCTCGGCAATGCCTGCTTTCGCCTTAAAAAAATCGGCCCGGCCATCCTTGCGTACGAAAAGGCGAAAGCGCTGTCGCCCAACGATCCGGACATTATTGCCAACCTGAAATTCGCCAACCTGAATACGGTCGATAAAATGCCGCAACCCGAGCGCTCGTTTATTTCCGCGGCCGCATGGCGGCTGCATACGCTCCTGTCGCTGGAAGCACAGCTCTGGGCTCTTGTAGGGATGCTCTGCCTGCTGTCCGCCTTGATATCATGGGCATTTTTCGCATCGCATAATGTGCGGCTGTGGCTTATCTACGGGTCCGCGCTGCTGGGAAGCGTGACCGCTCTTGCCGGTTTTTCCGCTGGCGTCAAGATTTGGCAGGCCGAAAACAACCATTATGCGATCGTCCTTTCGCCGCTTGTCGACGCAAAAAGCGAACCGAACGGGTCCAAGGTCCTGTTTTCGGCGCATGAAGGCGCGAAATTGCGAATTGTCAAGGACTTGGATGCGTGGTCGTTCGTCAGCCTGCCGAACGGGTCCGCCGGATGGGTGGAAAACTCGGCGCTGGGACGGATTTAAGATTGCAGATCGCGGATTGACGATTATGGGATTCGGCCGGAGAAGGCGCGCCGCCGCGGATCATTCGTAAAAAAGACCGCGCACGCGGGGTTCATCGCTCTCTTCACCGGACTCGTTCGATGACTCGTCGGCGTCGGCATATGCGGCATCTTCAGGTTCTTCCTCTTCGCCCGCGGGCATTTCCCATTCTGAAAATGACGCCACGGCCGCAGGCCCGGTGCCGGCGCTCCATCCCTGCGCGCCATAGTGCGCGTTGTTCGTGAAATCACCTTTGGCAAATGAACCAAAATCGATCGCGC
>Ga0315279_10010725_pt1 | contig 10721 bp, 11 predicted proteins | sample YL17G06_20_MG_FD_203694 | JGI IMG/M metagenome (GOLD analysis project Ga0315279, IMG submission 203694) | Sediment microbial communities from Yellowstone Lake, YNP, Wyoming, USA - YL17G06_20 | ecosystem: Environmental > Aquatic > Freshwater > Lake > Sediment | place: USA: Wyoming | collected...
CGATCTGAGCTATGTCTATCCGCCGACGGGCTATTCGATGTCGTCAGGAACAAGCGGCGGCCTAGCCTACACCCGCGCAACTCAGATCTGGGATCTCGCAAACTTCACCATGACGATTGACTACACATTCTGGGAGCATCGGCCATACCTGAACGTCTCTTACACGTTCTATGCGAAGATCAACTTGACCGACGTCAAAGTCGTGGTGCCGTTCGATCAACTTGACTGGCTTGGCAGCACGCTGTTCACAGGCGGCCCGCATCTTGGATATCAATGGATCTGGATACCAGGGTATCCAGATCAGAAATCGGACGACACTTCGAACCAGCACTTTCTCCCGAATGTGAATCAATGGAACGCAACCTGGTACATGATTCACATGCACGATAAGCCAGACGGAGTCTCTTCAAGCCTCGCGATCGTGGCTGATTGGGGGGTCAACAAGACCGTTCTCGGCGCTATTGACAACGCGCTCACAGGATCTCCTCTGCCACCGAATCGTCTCGCTCCGAATCTGCATTGGCTAAAGCAATACGCCTTCCTTCATCAGATGATCGCTGGGCAGACAAAGAAGTTCAGCTTGAAATACTACTTCCTCAACGCGCATGATTGGACGAATCTCTGGCCGACGTATCATGAGATCTTCGACGTCAGGCCTTCTCTCGCAGACCTAGATCTTAGCCAGAACTATCAGTATGGCGCACTTGTCTACGGCCTCGCTCGCATGTATCAGGCCACAGGCACGAGCAAGTACATCAACCAAGCCCTGAAGATCTGGGCGAACTGGGATCGCATGTTTCAGAGCGCAGGATCCTGGCCTTACGTCAACGGCACCTATCTTCAATCGCTTCCCTTCATGTTACGCGGTGAGCTTCTGCTCTATTCTATGACGAGCGATCCAGCGCTTCAAGCCCAACTGAATGTAGCCATCAATCGAGCTTTGAACAAGCTCCTAGAGACCCAGCAACTCGATATCGCGAAGCCGAACTATGGCGGCTTCCAGGAATGGCGATTCTACAATTTCACTTCGGGCGTTCAATATTGGGGGAACAGCTATGAGGATTTCACAGCGCCCGCGATGACAGCTCTCTGTGACTACTATAATGCTCGGGAGAATTCAACCGTCCTGGATCGAATCACGAAAGCAACAAGCCCGTGGACTGTCTCTGACGGAACTTCGAGCTATCAATACGTGATCTGGGATCCTATCACACAGACAGAGATCTATCGAACTATCCCAGCAGGCCACATCGTTCATGCACAAAACACGACGGCTGGAATCTATGATTGGGCTTGGCCCGCATACAAGTCAGCCCTGATCGCTCAAGCCTATTCGAGCACTCTAGACAACCTCGGGTATGACAAGCCCATCGCATTTCGAGCTATCTCTCAGCTCTGGTGGAAATCAACCTTCAACTCAACAAGGACAGCAATCTACGTTGATGCGGCCAAGTATGAAACGAACTCGGAGACGCAGCCCTGGGGAGCGCTTGGATGGTCAGCTTGGATGAACGCTGCCACGGCGCTCACTGGGTCGGCGCAAATGACAATAGCCTCAATCCTTTCAACAGGCAAAGCCAACATGACAGCTCTCGCATGGACCCCGACGCCGAATTATGCAACGTACTCGATCACAATGCAACTGCCCGCTCTTGAATCATTGAAAGCCGCCGTCGCAAGCGCCAAAGAGATCAGCGGAGTCTACATGAGCGGAGCCAGCACGATAAGCTACACTTGGAGCGCAACCAGATCTGTCGCAGACATCTCATTCTCTGTTCCCACGGCGGGAACCTACGTTCTCCAAGTGAGATACCCGATCACATTCTCGGTCGTAACAACGTATCCCTACGCTTGCATCTCATGGACAGGCTCAGGCGGCCAGAAAAACTTCACAGGTTATATGCTCGCGAACGAACGCATGGGCACTGTGAACGCGTCTCGGACAGGATTCTACCTGGGATTCAACTATCCAGAATGGTGGATCTTCGTCAACGACACCGCAAGCGGATCAAATCAGATCTGCATGATCTACAATAAGAAAGTGGGCTGGATTCTCTCGAATAGTCCGATGCCCTCGAGCATCTACGGCGAACAAAGTCTGATGGGCAACTTCACGCTTAGCGGGCCCCTTCATGTGAAGGCCGATTCAGGCTTCTTCGCCTATGGACCTCGCATGGCGCAGCTCCAGGGACTGACCGCACCCTACGGAAACGGCACCTGGTCGGCATACCGATATGACCTCGTCGTGGTCCCGATCTCAGGCTACACGTACGGCCAGATCTACATCATCTGGGAGCAGGCGGGGCCTGGCACGGCTACGATGATAGTTGTCGGAATCATCGCGGTCTGGGCCGCTGGTGTGATCTACGTAGCCAGGAAGAAGATCAAGAAATGAGCCTAGCCTTCCAGGATACGAACGGCCTCTCGATCCAAGCGCTTAGGATCGACGACGCGCAGCCCACCTATCGGAAATTCCGAATCAAAAACACAAGCGCAAGCCCCATCGAGAACGTGAAACTTCGACTCCTCGAGCTCGGGAGAGCGGCCATAGATGCGTCTGAGCTCTCGCAGCGAGCGGTTCCAGAACTCAGCTATACGCGCCAAAGCAGCGGGCTTGCCGAGAAGCAGTACCTCGGCATCGGCCCAATCGCCGTCACGACCGAGGATCCTGAAGAGCTCGAGGCCGTCCTGATGACTGGATGGCTGCAACTTAGTCCCGACAGCTTCCGCTGGGGAAGTCTCCTCCAGATCGGGACGCTTGGTGCAGGCGAGTATCTTGACGTCTACGCGCGATATCAGAAACCAGTCTACGCGTCGACGCTGACATTCCAGTTCTCGCTCCACAACATCGGAACCGACACCTTCCTCAACGCGGTCCTAACCGCGTCTGGATCAGATCTCCTAAGCCTCAACGGCGTCGACTTCTCCTCGAGCGTGATCCTCGGCAATCTTGCGCCTGGCATCGTCAAGACAATCTGGATCCGCACCGCAAGCGTAGGATTCATAGTCGTCAACGCAAAGATCGAAGCCTTGACAGGGTCGAGCATCGTCTCCTCGATCAAGTTCGACGTCGCGGGCGGACGGGCATACTGCTCTATCCATCAGGTGCGCTCCTTCCTGACGACTGTCAATATTGACGTCGTCTCATCTGACGAGGAGATCTTAGATCTGATCTACGACGCCGCCGAGCATATCGACCGAGCAACGCAGAGGCGCTTCGATATGACTTTGACGACAGAGCGGTACGACGATCCAGGCGTCGGGAAGCTCGTACTGCGGAACTGGCCCATCGTAGAAGTGAACGCGATCCGTCTCTACGATCACTCGAATAAGATGATGAAGGAGCTCAAGCCCACAGACACGGACTGGAGCGAGCGGGTCATCGTCGATGATGAGAACGGCTTCCTCGAGCTCCCGATCACGAGGCAACCGATCTTTCTTGCAACGGATATCATAGGATGGCGTACGGGCGCTCCAAGCGAGCGGGCTGAATGGCCTCGATCGGCCGACGTCAGGAGAATGGCGTCGATCGTCGCCTGGATCGAGGTCGATTATGTTTATGGATTTCAGGCAATCCCAGAGCTCGCCCAGAAGGCATGCATGAAGCTCGTCGCGATGGAACTGCTCGGCAAGAAAGGCGCGTCGGAATCTCAGGGCACCAGCACCTTCACGATCGCAGGCATGGGCGAAACCTGGGGTCAGGGCGCAGGCGTCTTCGGCGGCCCCTTCGGCGCTCTACTCGGGCAGCTTAACGCTGACGTCGAGAAGAACCTCACATTGCTTCAGCGACGCAGAGGCATAGCCGTCTCAATCCTTTAGGCGAATAGGACGATGGCCACTGTACTTCAGCCCGACGTCGTAGACCTCGTATGGAAGGCTCTCTCCGACGACACGACACTCAAAACCATTCAAGGCCTATCCATTACCAAGAAGACCGAGAGACGCGTCCTCGCCTCAACCAGCGCCGAAGGAAATAAGGTCGTCATCATCAGCAAGGAGGGCGAGGTTCCAGTCGAGTTCAAGACAGGCTGCCAAGGCGTCATCATGGCCGAACGCGTGAGAATCGATATAATAGCCAGGACCGTGGAGGGCACAGAGGATGCCCGCGACGCAGTAGATACGATAAGGAAGAAAATTCGCGAAGTCATGTCCCTGCAGGAGTTCTTGGGCACGGGATGGCTCTACCATAAGGAAGTCGGGGACCGATGGCCTTCACCTCCGACGTCAACGCGCGCCTACAATATCCTCAGATACGACTTTGTGACTTCCTTCGGAAAGGTCTAAATTGTATGAGCAATCGCGGAGGATGAGGGAAAGGTAGAGAATGGTATTCTCGATCAGCATAGGTGGAAATACGACTGACGACCAGGAAGAGAAAGCTATCCTGGAAGACATCAAGGCGTTCGTCAAGAAGCATCGCAAATCAGTCGCAGGCGCTCTATGGAGCGGATCAGCAACAGGAGCAAACGTGAACCTGGCGGAGTAGATGAAAAGTGGTAGGTGAAGCGGGCAAAGAGACCGTTGCGAAGCATGCCCTGCTCTCTGTGAACGGTGTGCTGATGGCAGCGGCAAAGAACTGGCGCATGAGACACGGTCTCAGAACTCATGAAGAGCCAGTCTGCGGCAGCGACATGCCCAGAGTCTTGCATGGCGTCTTCCACGGCGAAGTCGAATGCGAGTGTATCTACGTGACAAACGATAATTGGGGCTCGCTCGCAGCAGGCCGAGACACTCCGATCACAGTAGTCAGCACTGACAAAGACACGAGCGCTCCGCAGGGCACGAAGACGAACACAGCCAGTATCAAGGTGAACGAGTTCGAGCGCCAGGGACCTGCAAATGCTGATGGCGTGGTGCGGGCAACCCTGAAAGGCACGATGGTCGCAGAGCCCACTATCGCCTGAGGCCTGAGGCTTGATCGTTGGCGATCTCAATCGAAGTCTCAGGGGTTGACGATGCAGCCGAATATTTCCGAGAAGCCTCAGCCAATCTTGTGCAGGCCGTCTCAGTGCGTCTCGAGGCAGTCTGCCAAGAGATCGTAGTCTACGCTCAGTCGATCGCTCCGCGAAAGACAGGCGAATACGCTGAGTCTATCACACTCGAGCAAGAGGGACCGCTAAGATTCATAATCAGGGCGGGCGCTGCCCACGCAGCCATCATCGAGTACGGCTCTATGCCGCACTTCATTCTTCCCAGGACAGGCAAAGTCCTGCGCTTTGAGGTAGATGGCGAAGAGGTCTTTGCGAAGTATGTCATGCATCCTGGAACCCCGCCTATGCTGATCATCCACACAGCCAAGAAAGACAATCTGAGCAAGATCATCGAAGCGATTCGAGAAGGCATTAGAGAAGCGCTCGGAAAGGGGGGAAAATGAGCATGGGAGAAAAGACTGAGAAACTCTTCAAAGCGATGGAAGCAGACGAGAAGCTAGTCGAAGCCACGATGGATAAACTGACTCAGCTCGCAAACCAGCCACTCAGGATCAAGATCAAGAATCGTGCGACGAGCGAGATCATAGAAATCCCTGCTCGCCAGCTCAAGGATTTTGAAGTCTCGGCATTCCTGAAGGCTCAGGCCAAGATCAACCCGAAGATCTTGACGGCCACGTCGCCTAGCGATGTAGGGCTCTCGCCTGAGGAGAGCGACAAACTCTACGAGCTCTATGATGAGTACATTCAGAAAGCTACAGGCCTGCCCAAAGCCAAGTTGAGAGAGCTTGGAAGCATACCGATTCGGTTCGCCCTGATCATGGGAATCATGCAGGGCAGCTCGATGACGGCGAAAGAGCTCGAGGAGATCCAGAAATTTCGCTCAGATGAATGAGGGCTTTCGCCTGGGAGAGCTCTGCGAGATTCTAGGACGAACTCCAAGCGAGATCGGGCAACTGACTCGCCGAGAGCTAGCTTTCCTGGACGAATACCTGAACGAACGCACGAGAAGGTGGAATAGAGCCTTTGGCTGAAGTGCCAGAAGAAGTCGTTGTAGCCATCGAGGCCGATGATAGAGCAACGCCGACCCTGACAGGGGTAGGCCGCTCCCTGGTTCTCTTGGGCTCGAACATCGCTTACGTGACTCGAGAGCTCGGAATTCAGAACCCCGCTCTCACTCAGATCATCAACGCAATTCTCCTGCTTGGCCACATTGTCAGGGCAGCCGCAGCCGCTCAGAGACTTCTAGCCGCAGCGCAGGCTATCCTCACAGGAACCCAGGTTGCAGGCACTGCCGCAACGGCTGGCCAGGCCGCAGCGACAGGAGCCTACACGGGCGCAGCGGCAACAGCCACAGCGGTCAACTATGGTCTCGCAGCCTCCTTCAGAGGTGTCATGGCAGCAATGGGGCCAGTAGGCTGGCTTCTCTTGGGCTTGGGCTTGTTAGGTGCTGGGGTTGCAGGGTACGCTCTCGGCGGGGGCTTCGCTCCCAGACCAGCCGCAGGCATGCCTGCGCTCGGTGAAGGGCCGTTCCAGGAGCCGAAGGTCAACATCAACATTCAGAACGCCAACTTTCGGACGAAGCAGGAGGCTCTCGAGTCTGTTCAGAACATGGGAACGCTATGGTATGAACAGATGAGGAGATATCGACACTGATGGGCACGGTCTATTTCCGCATATACGATCTCGAGGCAGGCGGGTTCGCCCTGCTCACGATGAGTTTCTCAGAGTCGGGAACAGAACCACAGGGATCAGTCCCGAATGAGGTAGGGAAAGATTACAGACGAGCGATAGTGAGGCATCCGATTCCAGGACTTGATAGAGACATAGGGCAAGACATGGGTGCCCACTCGAGAGAGTACCCAATCGGCGGCCTATGCAAAGCAGACATTCGCTCAGGCCTAGAAGCCAGATTCTTAGCCGCGCAATTCACGGCCGCAAACCCAGGGGGCCGATTCAGAATTCAATCCGTAGATAGCGATGGCGTGACCATCATCGACGTGTCAGGAGTCGTCTTCGACTCCTATTCCTGGCGGTTCGTTCCTGGGATGCCTGACTGGTTCAGATACGCTCTCAGATTCGTTGAGTTTCAGGGCCAGACTTGACCAGGTACAAACCTACCTTCAGCCTCATGTCTGGGGCCAATGACCTATCGGGAGATTTGATCAGAGCCGAGATAGAGGACGCCATAACGAATCGAGTGCCTGCCTTTACGATCGAGATGGACAACCGATTCGACAAGTGGGATTCGCTTCTATGGAATGACCCCATCGCTCTCTCGATTGAGGGCCAAGGCGTTCTGCGGGGCCGTCTGGATATTCCTGACCGCAGCGTTGAGAAGAGGCAGGGCAAGATCCTCACGCTCAGAGGCCGAGGCGATGCAGGTGCTCTCGAGGATATTCAGGCGAGCATGCATGTCGTCAACATGACGCCTAAAGTTATCGTCGACAAGATCATGAACGCCTACTCTACGATGCGCTACAGCGCCGACCCCAACATCACGGTTCAGAGCAACCTCGCCCCCCTCGATATCACGATGAGTTTTCTCTGGAAGCGGAAGGGTCTCTGGGCCATGCTTCGAGACGTCTCAGACGCTCTTGGCGCTCCTCCCGCTCTCGGCGGCAAGGATACCTTCTTCGACTTCTATGTCGACGTGACGGATGGATTCTATTTCGAGCCGATAGGCAATAGGGACAGCGGGGTCTCGATCCCCGCCAACTTGGAGACGATGCGACGGCGTAGGATCATAGACTCCCTCTCCGTCAAGAATGACATCTGGGTTTGGGGCAACGAATCAGCGGGCACCATCCCGCTTCAGATGCAGGTAGGCTTCAATGGAGGCGTCGGAGATGACCGAACCGATCCTTGGACTGAAGGCAACGCTGCTGACTACAAGAAAGGCGCAGGCGTCGATATAATCTCAGACGAGGCCACAGAGCATGTGATAGGGTCTCAAAGCATAAGGATCACGACGCTTGTGATCATGTCGAACGAGCGGCTCTACTGGTACATGCCCTTTCCCTTCGGCGCTCCCTATCCGCCAGGCGGCTCAAAGTGGCCTGGCCAGGATCCTGCGGGCGGCCTCAACTGTTACAATGAGACGAAGATGGAGGAGACGATGGGCGAGATCAACGCCGTCGGATTCTTCATCAAATCTGATACGGCCTTCAATCTCTGCCTTGAAGTCAAAGACGGCGCCACAGGAACGACAGCCGCAGGAGAGTCCGTCCGATATGATCCTGGAATGAACTTTCTCTTTCCGCCTTGGAATTATGTTCAGCGCCCCTTCGGTCCTTCAGCAGGATTCAAGCCCACAAATCCCACCGCTCCACCCACCGACGTGGTGGACTGGGCCAATATTGCTGAGCTCCGATTCGTCGTCTACAGCTATCCCTACGGGATGGGAACGATCAGTATCTTCTTTGACGGATTCAGATTCATCAAGCCGCTCGTCGTTAGATGCCCTCAAGTCCCAGCTACTCCAGCGACCAGGCGAATTCAGATTGAGCCCGTCAGCAATATCGCCAGCTATGCGCTCGCAAAGATCTACGGAAACTCTGTCCTTGAGAACCTGATGACCGCGCAGCACTACTATGACTTCGAGAACCTGGGCAGAGTCGACATCCCGATCGGCTACAAGTTCTCGCTCGAAGGAGTACAGATACTCATGAGAGAAATGAGTTACGTCTTCTCGAAAGATGAAGGCTGGACAATCAAGGGCAGGGGGTTCTTGCAGACCTAATGGCGAAATGGAGACCGCAGACCAGACCGATACAGGGCTACGAGCTCGCGAGAATCCACGGTCGAATAGACGAGATCGAGCGTGGGAGAGGCCGCGTCCTCAGCGGCCTCGGCATGGTAGGCGGGCCGCCCTCGGGGCCATCGGCGCTCGTGCAGGCGGGGCAGATCACCACCGATCCAGGGACGGGTAAGGCAACGGTGACTTTCAAGACGGCTTACCCAGCCGCTCCGAACGTAGTTGCCACCGTCTTGAATTCTGGCGGTGATCTGATCGTCAGCGAGATCGAGGCGATTTCTCCTACGCAATTCACAGTGAGTACTGCTCGTATCGCTCTCCAAGGATCGACAGGTCTCTACACGGGCCAGGGCGAAGCTCACGCGCACTCGCCAGGAACTCTCCAAGCACCAGCCCACGACCACGCCCCAGGAACCTTCAATGTCCAAATCCCAGTGGGCACAGATGGATCGGCGGGTACATTCGGAGTAGCAGGTATCTCAGGACCGAGCGGGCCGTTCAGTATCTCGGGAGCTACGGCAAGCGAGAGCTCCCACAGGCATCCCGCTCCTGCGGACAACGTAGAGCATAGACACGGCAAGGAGCTCATCGGCGGAGTCCTCGTCTACTGGATAGCTTGCCCGACCACGCTCTGAGTCGACTGTCTACACGAAGACTTCCCGCGCTGCTTTCTCTTCAGTTTCATCTACCTAGCGGATGCTCTGGCCTTCCTAGCCATCATGTACCAGTAAGGGATCGACCGCCTAGGAAACGGGCTGATCGAGCAAGAAAGTTTTTAGAAGGGAGTCCATCCGCCTCTGATTGACGATGGTTGTTGAAGAGAAGTCAGCTCTCGATAGCTGTCGCGATAACTCTCTTGTTCTTCTCTATCCTAGGCGTGACTCCAAGCGATAACGTCAACACAGTTTCAGCTACGACCACGTTCATCCCGCCGCCGACGAATCCACAGACGAGCAACGCCACCCTCGAATATGATTTGGCGAATCGGTTGACAGAGGATGGCACTACATGCACATACGAATGGGGACCGATGTTCACGTTCTATCGATCAGGCGACCAGTTCAACTTCAATTACTCTTCAACCAGCCCAATAGATGTCTACGTCTTCAATCCCGACGACTACAGCGGCAGAGTAAGCTGCACCTTCGGTCCAATCCTCCATGCTCCATATGGACCCATGAAGTTGACTGGCAAGCAAGGGCCATTCGCTTCAGCGTGTTTGGGCTGCGAAAAGGAAGGAGGGAAAGGATCGTCCTTCTGTATTTTGTTCATCAATAGTGACCCTGCGGTCACGCCACACGTGACATTACGGGTCGCAGTCAAACTCTATGCCGCCACGACAACGACTACGACCGAGTCGTGGTGCACGGTTGTTGCAGAGAGCTATTTGACGGTGCATGTTGCCGATGAGAGCGGCAAGCCGATTCCGAATGCTCGAGTCGTGTTGAATGGAACGTTCAGTTGCCAGCCGCCCCCTTCTGACCCCAGACTGAATCCGTGGGGCATAACAGACTCAAACGGAGATGTAGGGTTCGGCGTCCTTCCCACCGCAAAGTACAATGTCATGGTGATCCTGCCTGAGAACCTTCAAAGTCGAACGATCATTGTCACCCAGATTACGGCTCCGAGGCCCACATTCAGCGCAAAGGTTGAGATAGCTTGTACACCCTCAGCGAATCAGTGCAGCATAGCCGCGCCAAAATCTGAAACGCAGGCAACTTCTGTCACAAGCGCTCCTATTCCTTTTCTGGACTTCCCAGGGATTCTCGTCGCTATTCTTCTTGGGCTCTTTGTCGTGGTGAAAAAGAGGGAAAGGAACTTTCATTCACAGTATACGAGAAGACTCTGAAGAGGCTTGGGCGGGAGAAAGTGCTCATTTGAAGTCGCAAGCAGTAGGGGCGCCTAAGATCTCGCCTGATCATATGATCAGCCTAACAGCAGCAGTGCAGAGACAGGCAAGACGATTAAGGGCATAGCCCTTACCTCAAGAGTCTGTGCTAGCAGCATCGACTCCTCCTGAACCTGTAGCCTCTGCG
>Ga0315279_10010726_pt1 | contig 10721 bp, 11 predicted proteins | sample YL17G06_20_MG_FD_203694 | JGI IMG/M metagenome (GOLD analysis project Ga0315279, IMG submission 203694) | Sediment microbial communities from Yellowstone Lake, YNP, Wyoming, USA - YL17G06_20 | ecosystem: Environmental > Aquatic > Freshwater > Lake > Sediment | place: USA: Wyoming | collected...
TAAACTCAAACTGACCACCAGAAAATCTTACGGTTTCCGTACATTCAGGGTCGCGGAAATTGTGCTCTATCATACGCTTGGTGGTTTGCCCGAGCCGAAATGTACCCACAGATTCTGCTGACGAGGCTAAAATTCTAGCATTTGGATTAGTTGACTGCCAGACGAAATCCCGTTCGCCGACAAGTGGCCAGTGATCAGTGGCCAGCAAAATGTCTGTCACTTGAGAGATCTGACCGCTTACCACTCCAACGTCGGCAAAACTGGCTGATTTGAACGGTTTGCTCGGTTGCGGCCAAGAGCCGCTTCGTGAACTCCTTAGCTCTGTGGTGTGAGGCCTTTGTGATATAGTTCAGGTTTTTTAGCCATTAGATTGACAGAACAGGGAGCACCGTCAGGGTGGATTTCTTACATAAAATCGACATAGGCACGGTCGTAATCCAGTTTGCCGTGCTGCTCTTTTCCCTGAGCCTGCATGAAGCCTCGCACGCATGGATGGCGGACCGTTTCGGTGACTACACGGCTCGCTATCTCGGCCGCGTGACCCTGAATCCCTTGGCGCACATTGATCCCATCGGGACAGTTCTCTTTCCGATTCTGCAGTTTTTTACGAATCTCCCGCTGATTGGTTGGGCGAAACCGGTGCCGGTCAACGCAGCCCATCTTAGAAACCCTCGGCGCGATCAGATTTTCATCTCCCTCGCGGGTCCCTGCTCCAATCTCATGACCGGAGGAGTCTCCTTTCTGGTCCTTGTCATCCTCAAGCTCTCCTCACGGCAAGCCAACGGACTACTGATGAACATGGGTATTACCTACAGCGTGCCGCGCCATGACTCGTTGCTTGCCCCAATCATGGGTATTCTATTTTTCTCACTGATCATCAATCTTGCCTTGGCGCTCTTCAATCTCATTCCGATCCCGCCTCTGGACGGCCACTGGATGTTGTACGGACTGCTGCCTTATAATGCAGCCAGAGTCCTGGAGCGGATGAGTTCTTACGGATTCATACTGCTGTACGCTCTCATGTTGTTGGGTTTTTTCCGATTCATATTCGTTCCCATCAGCTGGGTTCGCGATTTCCTGCTCGCGCTGTGAGGATTGGGAAATTGGAAGTGACATATGGAGGGTAATGGAAATCTGAATTCGGAAAGGGACTCCTCGGAGCAAACCGGCATCACCATAAAGCTGGATGCCTTCGAGGGCCCGCTTGACCTCCTTCTGCACTTGATCAGGAAGGAGGAGGTCGACATCTGGAACATCCCCATCGCCCGCATTACGGAGCAATACTTGGAGTATCTCCAGATCATGAAGGACTTGAACATCAACCTTGCGGGAGAATGGCTGTTGATGGCGGCAACGCTGATCTACATCAAATCCAGGATGCTTCTGCCTCCGGATCCGACTGCGACATCTCAAGAGGAGACTCAGGTGGATCCAAGAAAGGAACTCGTCTACCAGTTACTGGAGCATCAGAAATTCAAGAATGCGGCCCAAATGCTTTATACTCGGGAAGAGGTCGAGAGTTCGGTCTGGCACAACCCTCCCCGGGAAGTGGAGGAAGGCGAGAAAGAGGTTGTTGCCGTCACCCTTTTTGATCTCGTGAAGGCGTTTCACGAGATTGTCCTGCGGTTCGAAGCCCAGCGGGCCATGGAAATGACCCAGGAAGAGGTCTCGATCGAGGAAAAGATCGAGGATATCCGACGCCTCTTCCTGGTTCACAACACCATATTGTTTTCGACCCTTTTTGCCGAAGCGAGATCGAAGCGCCACCTGATCGTCACCTTCCTCGCGCTGCTGGAATTGGTGCGGCTTCGGGAAATCTGGATCTATCAGAAAAAGGCATTTGATGAGATCTACATCACAAAAGGCAGATCATCGGCAGAAAAAGCATAGTTTATGGAACTGAACGAACTGCAGGCAGTGCTCGAAGCGATCATTTACGTTGCCGACGACCCGGTGAAGCTGGATCAGTTGAAAGAAGTAATTCCTGACGAGGAGCCGGAGAAACTCAAGCAGGCCTTGAAGAACCTGCTTGACGAGTTCAACTCCCGTCCGGGCGGCATGCTGATCCGCGAGGTGGCCGGCGGCTATCGCATGACCACGCGCCCCGAGCATCATGAGCACATCCGCGCGTACTTGAAGACCAAGCCAAGTGCAAAACTTTCTATGGCGGCCCTGGAAACCCTTGCCGTCATTGCCTACAAGCAGCCGGTGACGCTGGCCGAGATTCTGACCATTCGTGGCAAGAAATCCACCACTGCGCTTCAGACGCTGCTCGAGAAGAGGCTGATCACAATCATGGGCCGGAAGCCCGTCGTGGGCCGACCAATTCTGTATGGAACGTCAAAGGAATTCCTGCTTCACTTCGGGTTGCGGGATCTGTCGGAACTGCCCACTCTGGAAGAATTTGCGCAGATGGCCGGCGACCAGCTCTAGTTCGATATGGAGAGAGCAGAGAGACTGCAGAAAATCATTTCGGCCTGCGGAATCGCTTCGAGGAGAAAAGCCGAGCTTCTCATTCAGCAGGGCAGAGTCACTGTCAATGGCAGGGTTGTGACGGAGCTTGGTTCCAAGGCCGCTCCGGGCCGGGATCACATAAAGGTTGACGGCAAGCTGCTCGGCGGCTTCCCGGAAAAGATATACATCCTTTTGAACAAGCCGCGTCAGGTAATGTCCACGGTGGCGGATCCCCAGGGAAGACCGAAAGTGACGGACCTCGTAGATGTGCGCGACAGGGTATACCCGGTCGGCCGATTGGACTACAACACCGAGGGATTGATTCTGCTCACCAACGACGGAGGCTTTGCCAAGATCGTAAGCAGTGCGGGTGAGCACTTGACGAAGGTGTACCACGTGAAGGTACGCTCCGTGCCTTCGGAGCGGGCGCTGAACCGATTGCGTGATGGGGTGCGACTGCGCGGCGGTCCTCAGCTTGCCCGATGCAGGATCCGGCCGCTTAAGGAAGGGAACAACAGCTGGTTCGAGGTAATCCTCACGCAGGGAAAGAACCGCCAAATCCGCGAGATGTTCGAGGCGATCGGTCACCCTGTCATGAAGCTGCGGCGCACCCAAATCGGTTTTTTGACTGACCATGGGCTTGCGCCGGGACAATACCGTTCCCTCGCGCCGAAGGAAGTTGAGAGGATTTTAAAGTTTGGCAAGTCGAAGATAACACGAGAAAAAAAGGCGGAGCCGACATCCAATTAGTGCAGGCGACTCCGATTGTTGCCGAGGCTGGCAGGGAAGGTCCATGTTTACAGGGATCATCGAGGAAACGGGTAAGATCGAGGTCATTCGAATTGGCAAACAGGGTGCGGCAATAAGAATATCTGCAAAGTCCATACCTTCCACTCTCAAAACCGGTGACTCCATAGCCGTGAATGGCGTCTGCCTGACTGTGGCAGCGTCGGACAGTTGCGCGTTCGAATGCGATATTTCGGCCGAAACACTTCGACGAACCAGCTTTGAAAGCACCAGGGAAGGAGCCGCCGTCAATCTTGAGCGCCCGCTTGCGGTCGGCTCCCGGCTCGGAGGTCACTTTGTGCTGGGACACGTGGACGGCATGGGTAAACTGCTTTTCTCAAAGCCGAGCGGCGCCGGCGTGGAGATGATGTTCGGTTTCCCACGCGAGCTCGATCGGTACTTGGTATACAAGGGATCCATTGCCGTCGACGGAATTAGCCTGACGATTGCGTCATTGGAGGAGGCCTCATTTTCCGTGGCCGTGATTCCACACACGCTTCAGAACACAAACCTGATGCATTTACGAATTGGCGACCTTGTGAATCTCGAGGTCGATATTCTGGGCAAATATTTTGAGCGGTTTTATCAGCTCGGGTTGCTGGCCGGTAAGGGCCCCAAGATCACTGTAGACTACCTGAAAGAACAAGGCTATTGAGCATGCGGACAAACGGAAGATTCCCTCTCCTGCAAGTGACCTGGTTTGTTGCCGGCCTCGCGGGCGCTTATCATTGCTTCCCCGCGGAGCTGCAACTCCCCACGTTCGGCAAAGACACAGTCCTCGTTTGGGAGATTCAAAACCAGGAGCACACCTCGCAGTTTGTGGTGCGCATCGCGGAGTTCATGCCGGACCGCTTCGTTGAGTGGGAGGACGACACGACTCAGGGCACGATATTCATGCCGAATCGCACGGTGATAGGCGCAAAGGCTTTTGTCAGTGCGCGGCTGTTTGAGGCGGGAGTTGACACAAAAGGAAAAAATGCCACCACATTGTGGTTGAGCCAGCAGGTCTATCGCGATCTCAAAGAAAAGAAGCGGATCAAGCTGGCGCTAGACTCCGTCGACGGCTGGATGACTCTCGAAGGAAGCGAAAAGATCAAGGTCGAGGTCAACCGAACCTTGATGGAGCTTCCGGTCATCATGGTGAAAGACGATAGAGGATCAGAGCGCTGGTTCCTCGACAGCGAAGAGAATCCCCTGATGGCAAAGCAGGCCATCCGGCAGTTCAGCCAGACACTTGCCAGCATCACCACGGATCGGCCCAACACCCTGCGCTGGATCAAGGGCAAAAAGCTCACCAATCCGCACTGACAATTTACGATTTACGATTGATTGGTACAGGCTTTCAATCGTCAATCGTCAATCTGCAATCGTAAATCGGCGTTTCCAAAGCACTGTCCTGTTCCGCGAGGCCGGAGGAGATCGCCCGGCGTGTCATCTCGGCCAGCTTGTCTCTGTCCTCCAAGCTCATGTCCTGTGTGGGAATGGGATCGTGAAAGATCACCTCGATCAGACCCGGTCGAATCGCGTACTCCCCCGGCGGCTGGATATTCCTGCTGTTGATGATGGAGATAGGAACGATTGGCACACCCCCCATCAAAGCCATTACAAAGACGCCCTTCTTGAATTCTCCCAGCCGGCCGTCGCGGCTTCTCGTTCCCTCCGGGAATGCGATGAATGAATAACTTTCCTTCAACAGGCGGGCAACCAGTTCAATACTGTTGCGCGCCGTTTTGGGATCCGAACGATCGATGGGTACCATCTTCACCTGTCTCAATACGAGCGACAGAACTGGCAAACGCAGCACCTCCTTCTTAATGAGCGCTCGCCAGTCACGCGGAATAGCGTGGGCCAGCACCGGAGCATCGAAGTTGCCCTGGTGGTTGGATAGGAACACATAGGTTTGGCCGGGCAGGATTTTCTCCTTCCCGTGAATTCTAACCCTGACGCCGCACATCCACCCAGCGACGCGAATGCAGAAACGGGCCAGACTGTAAATCAACCTCGAATCTTTGGTCAGAAAGGCCCAGGTCATTCCAATTGGGGCCATGACAAGAATGTAAAGTGCGATGAAGAGGTATACAAGCGTTGCCCGAATCATGTTCATTGATTGCACAGACGGGCCGGAAGCCGCAACCAAAAAGAACCGATACCAGCAAGACCTCAATCTCGCCGGCGATGGTGCACCGGCGGGGCGTTGAGAACGGACTGCTGATGAGCTATTACTGGCGAATGCTATGCTTGTCGGCGGCGGGAAAATCGGCAGGCATTTTCTGGGTCACGCTCCCGGTTGCAGCCCACTCCGCTCCGCGCTGTAGCATCGCGATGAATCCGACGCATCGCATGGCTTCCGGGCCGTGGCCAAGCATCGTGTGGAATACTCTGCCCTTGCCGTACTTGACTGTCAACAAGATTGGTTCATGCTCCCCGGAACCACCCGTCTGCGGATCGGAATAGGCGGTTGCGAGAAACTCGGTGTTCTTTGCCGGACCGCGCATACGGTCATAGAGCTCGTCTTGTACATGCAGCCACTCGATGGGCAATCCCTTCATAATCGGATGGTTCGAGTCCCGCACGATGATCTTGAACTCATGCTGGCGTCCGTGGTGACCTGCCGAACCAGGAGAGTTTTCGAAGACAAACCGATTTTCGCGGTAGCGGACGTAGGGTCCCGACTTTTCGTTCCTCCCCTCCCAGCCGCCCAGCCCGATCATCTCGTTATACTCTTTCCAATTTGGGAACGCATTGTCTGCAGCGTGATATACCACGAATCCGCCGCCCGAGCTGACGTAGGCCTCAAACCTTTTCTGCACCTCTTCGGGCCAGGGCTCTCCATTGTAATTCGAGACAACAAGCCTGTAATTCGAGAATTCCGGCTTGAATGAAGAAAAATCCGCGCCCTTGGGAGGGGAGGTGATCACTTCAACGCTAAAAAGTCCGGTCTGTTCGAGAAGCGCCTTCAGTATCGGTGTAGTTGCCTTCCAGTCATGGTTGTTCTGACCGTCGATGATTAAAGCCTTCATGGTTGAAGATCCTGCGAACCCTATGAGGCTGAAAGCCAGAACCGCCATCAAGACAAGCCATTTGCTCTTGAACATGATTGCTCCCTCCGTTCTTGCCTGGTGCGGGAAGGAAAAACCGCACTTTTTTATTTTCGCCCTAACAATGCTGAAAAGACAGGGTTTTTGCGCTAAGATGCCGCTCCCGTGGACCCGGTCCGCCAATTCATGATTGGAGAATAGCAATGCGCAGAGTATTTGCCCTGTTCACACTCAGTCTAATCATACCCGTCCTGGAATTGCCCGCTCCAGCGGAGGAACGCCTCGACCAGGAAATGAACATAAAGATTCGGGACGAAGGAATGTATCGTTCGCAAATCATGCGAACGATGCACTTCCTGACGGATGTCTATAGTCCCCGCCTGACCGGTTCGCCGAACATCAAGGCGGCCGAAGAATGGGCGATTCAGCAGATGCAGAAATGGGGCTTTGAGAACGGTCATCTCGAACCTTGGGATTTCGTGCACCCGGGCTGGCTCAACGAGCGGCTCTCGGCGTATGTGGTATCACCCATAAAGGAGACCCTGAGTTGTGTGGTGCTGGGATGGACCCCAAGCACGAAAGGCGTGGTCACCGGGCAGGCCTTCATGCTTGGCCTGCCTGAAAAGCCTACTGCGGAGGAATTGGCGAAGTTCCTGGAAGCCAATCGCGAGAATGTTCATGGAAAGATCGTTTTGGTGGGAAAGCCACAGATAGTTCCAGTGACGCTCAATCCGCCACCTCGTCGCCGCGACGACAAGCAGTTGCGCGCGATGTATGATCCTAAAAACCCCGCTCCCATGTTTCCCGGGCGCCCCCAGGGCCCGCAAGAGCAGCCGGATCCGTCTCGCCTTACTGCAGCACAGATTACGGAGAAGGTGGACGCATTTCTGCTCAGCAATGGCACTCTCGTTAAGGTTATGGATGCTGGTCGCGAACACGGGCAGATCCGAGCATTTGCGAACCGAAGCTACGACCCTGACAAAGTTATTCCTACTGTCGTAACGCGCAATGAGGACTACGGCCGCATCTGTCGCATTCTCGAAGACCGAACGCCTGTCATCCTGGAGTTCGAAATCGTCAATCACGTCTACCCGGAAGGCAGCACGACATACAATGCAGTCGCAGAGATCCCGGGCTCCGACAAGAAGGACGAGGTCGTAATGCTCGGCGGCCACATCGACTCCTGGCATGCGGCGACAGGTGCTACGGATAACGCCATTGGATCCGCGGTTATGATGGAAGCGGCGCGGATTCTCAAAGCACTCGGCGTGCGACCGCGGCGGACGATCCGCGTGGCCCTCTGGGGGGGTGAGGAACAGGGACTCCTGGGGTCACAGGCCTACGTCAAAGAACACTTCGGCACCTTTGAGAATCCCAAACCCGAGTATTTCAAGCTGGATGCCTACTTGAATATTGATTCCGGCACGGGGCGTGCCAGGGGGTTGGGCGTATTCGGCCCGCCGGACGCTGCCGCTGTGCTGCGGGAGATTGTGGCGCCTTTCGAAGATCTGGGTGTAGTAGGAACGAATGCCAACAAAAGCCGCAGGCTGGGAGGCACCGACAGCACTTCCTTCAGCCAGGCTGGTCTGCCGGGAATCGGCGTTAGTCAGGATCCCATCGAATACATGACAGACACCTGGCACACCAACATGGATACCTACGAGCGTATTGTCGAACAGGATGCGAAGTCTTCTGCGGTTGTGATTGCCGCCGTGGTCTATCAACTGGCGATGCGCGACGAGGCGCTGCCGCGATTCACTAAGGCCGAGATGCCTGCGCCGCCTCCTAGCCCAAGTTCCACTCCGGCGCAACCGCCGCGCCCCTGATCTATCTGGCAATGGTTCCTGCTGCCATCAGGAAATGAACGCCGCAACAAGCCAGCAATAGGGAGCCAAATGACGAATGAAGAATGAAGAATGACGAATGAAAAAGCGGGCTCAGTCATTCGTTCACTCGTCATTTGTTGGTGGCGTGCAGTTTCTGGATCTGCGCCTCGATAAGTGGGTCTTCTATTTTGTGAAATAGGATCTCGCGCTTTCCCAGTAGGTGATTCTCCGGCAGACGGAAGTTGGGGATTTCGTCCCATCGTCGATCCCGGTGCGAACCAGGGGCATTCAGCATTGTCCAAAGCCTCTCGCTCGTAAACGGCAGGAACGGCTCCATCAGCACTGCCAGTGCAGCTTGCAGTTGGATAGTCGTGTTCAATGTTGTCGCACAGCCAGCACGATCCGTTTTCACCGAGGACCAAGGTGCTGCGTCGTTGAAGTATTTATTTCCAGCCCTTGCCAAGTCCATCAGATCGCCTACGGCGCGCCGCACCTGAAACTGATCAAGCGATTTTCCAATGCGCGCCGTCGCGTCCGCTACTTGAGCCAGAATCGCCTGGTCATGTACGGAAGCCTCCCTAATGGGCGGTACTTTGCCGGCAAAATGTTTCTCGACGAATGATAGACTGCGATTGATCAGGTTGCCCAGAACGTCCGCCAACTCGCTATTGTTGCGCGTCTGGAATTCCTTCCACGCAAAATCGGCATCCTTGTTCTCCGGCGCATTGGCGGCAAGATAATAGCGCAGCGGATCTGGCGGAAAGACTTCCAGGTATTCGTCAGCCCACACCGCCCAATTGCGGCTGGTGGAGAGCTTGTTTCCCTCGATGGTCAGGAATTCGTTGGCAGGGATGTCGTCCGGAAGGATGAACTCCCCGTGTGCCATGAGCATTGCGGGCCACACTATGGCATGAAAGACGATGTTGTCCTTTCCAATGAAATGAATGAGCCGCGTCTTGGGATCGCACCAGTAATCACGCCAGCGCTCAGGCGTTCCCAGGTTTTGAGCCCATTCCACCGAGGATGAGATATAGCCGATCGGGGCGTCGAACCAGACGTAAAGCACCTTACCTTCTGATCCGGGTAACGGCACGCGAATTCCCCAATCGATGTCACGCGTGATGGGCCTATCCGTGAGACCTTCCTTGAACCAGCCCGAGGAGAACTCACGCACGTTGCTCTTCCATTCCGGCTTCGAGTCCTGCCAGTCTTCGAGCTTCTTCTGGAATTGGGAGAGTTTGAAGTACCAGTGCTTGGTCGCACGTAATTCGGGAGATGAGCCGCAGACCTTGCACCTGGGCGAGATCAGCTGCTCGGGCTCAAGCCAGCGTCCGCAGGATTCGCACTGATCGCCGCGCGCACCCGGCCGGTGGCAGTGCGGGCACTCGCCCTCGATGTAGCGATCGGGCAGGAAGCGCTTGCAGATCACGCAACAGTACTGCTTTACCTCCTGCTCCCGGATAAATCCCTTGTTGTAGAGATTCAAAAAGAAGTCCTGCGATATCTTGTGATGTAATGGAAGGGAAGTGCGAGAGTAGTTGTCAAACCGCACACCCAGGCGCCGGAAGCTCTCTTTCATCATGAAGTGGTAGCGATCAACCACTTCCTGGGGCCGAACCTTCTCGCGGTCGGCACGGATCGTAATGGGAACACCATGCTCGTCGGAACCGCAAATGAAAATAACATCGCTTCCCTTGAGTTTCTGGTAGCGAACGTAAACGTCGGCGGGGATGTAGGCTCCAGCCAGATGGCCAAGGTGTAGCGGCCCGTTTGCGTAAGGCAGCGCGGCAGTCACTAGAATCTTTTCGGGCAAGGTTTCCTCCAAAGCACCAGATATTACCACAGAGGCGCAGAGGCCACAGAAACATCGATCTCCGTGGCCCCTGTATCTCTTGTAGTCAACTCAGCGCTAGACGCCTGACATCCTACAAAAGTCGGTCAGGGCGTCGCGAGTGGAAGGAAAAGCCAGATCACTCCAGGGAATATCTGTCAGGCCGAAGAGCCGAACCTCCCGGCTCTCGACAGTGACTCCCGCGGTACCTCCGGTCACGGTTGCCCGGTAGACCACCAGCACAACACCCGCATTCGAATAGGAATAGATATTCAGGAGATCATCCAGGCGAATGTCGAGCAGCATCTCCTCTCTCGTCTCGCGAACTGCCGCATCCGGAACGCGCTCGCCAAGATCAACGTAGCCGCCGGGAAAAGTCCACATTCCCAAACCCGGCTCGATGTTCCGGCGAAGGAGCCATATCTTTTCCTCCTGCCTGGGAACCGCCGCCGCCACGACCTTGGGATTGAGATAAAAGATGAAGCCGCAGTCTTGGCAAACCTTTCGCCGGCGTTGCTCGAACTCGATGAAACGCTCCTCGAGCGATCCGCCGCAGCGAGGATAGAACCTTACCCAACTCGAGTCGACGCTGTGCTGACTGGGATGATAGCCGTTATGCATTCAACGTGCCCAATGGGAGGGGATCGGGACCAGGCTTGCCGTTCCCGCAGTTCGAGAAGCCAACCTGATCTGCTGTGAATTGTACGCGGTAGATATAACACAAGACGAGAAGTATAATGCATCTATGTCGGGCAATTCGACGCAAGCCCTGCGAATCCGCGAGTA
>Ga0315279_10010727_pt1 | contig 10721 bp, 13 predicted proteins | sample YL17G06_20_MG_FD_203694 | JGI IMG/M metagenome (GOLD analysis project Ga0315279, IMG submission 203694) | Sediment microbial communities from Yellowstone Lake, YNP, Wyoming, USA - YL17G06_20 | ecosystem: Environmental > Aquatic > Freshwater > Lake > Sediment | place: USA: Wyoming | collected...
CTGGACAATGGACTGAGCGAGGACAGTGGCGCTGGTGGTGCCGTCGCCAGCGATGTCATTGGTCTTGGCCGCCACCTCTCGCGCCAACTGGGCGCCGATGTTCTCGAACGGGTCCTCCAGGTCGATATCCTTGGCGATGGTGACGCCATCGTTGGTAATGGTTGGCGGGCCGAACTTCTTCTCCAGGACCACGTTGCGGCCCTTGGGGCCCAGGGTTATCCTCACGGCATCGGCCAGGGCATCGACCCCGTTCTTGAGGGCCTGCCGTGCCGCCTCGTCGAACAGTAGTTGCTTTGCCATCTGTCTCCCCCCTCGTTGGAAGCCATTAGCACTCTTGAAGCAAGAGTGCTAACCATATTCTTAGCCTAGACACACGAAACGCGCAAGGGGCTCCAAGACACGACCAGCACTCAAAATCGGCAGATTTCTTCCCCTCCCCCTCCAACGGTCTTCGTTTCTCAACCGAACGGTTCGGTAGACCCGATCTCGGAGCCTTTCTTATGTCGCCTTGCGCCCCCGCTCTCTGCAGAGGTATGCTTTCCCTAACGTCCGATGGATAATCCAACCGAGCAGGCATCGACTGCCGCGCCACCCACTGTCGCTCGCCAGCCCCGTACCCTGGCGGAGAAGCTGGCGGCCGGCCGCTTTGTGGTCAGCGTGGAGATAGACCCACCCCACGGCCTCAACCCGCGCCGGGCCCTTGTCGGAGCTTCCCTGTTCAAGCAAGCCGGCGTCGACTGCCTCAACGTCGGCGACAGCCCCCTGGCTCGCGTCCGCATGAGCCCGCTGGCCATGACTGTCTACCTCCAGCGGGAGCTAGGGGTGGAGACCATCGTCCACTACACCACCCGCGACCGCAACCTCATCGCCATCCACTCCGACCTGGTGGGGAGCCACGTACTGGGAGTGCGCAATATCCTCTGCCTGCGAGGCGACCCGCCGGCCCTGGGCGGCCACACCGACGTGGTAGGCGTCTGGGACATCGGCTCCGTCCAGCTCATCCGCCTCCTCAAGATGCTCAACGACGGCGTCGACTGGACCGGCAAGTCCATCGGCCAGGCCGCCTCCTTCCACATCGGCGCCTCAGCCAACCCCAACTCTGATGCAATTAAGGCAGAGCTTAACCTGATGCGCCGCAAGGTGGAGGCGGGCGCTCACTTCTTCATGACCCAGTTGATGTATGACCCGGAGCTCTTGGAGCACTTCCTGGACCAAACGGCCAAGTTCAAGGTGCCGATCATTGTGGGCGTCCTGCCCATACTGAGCCAGCGCCAGGCCGAGTTCCTCCACTACCAGGCGCCCGGCGTCACCATTCCCCAAGAAGCTCTGCAGCGTCTGCTCGGCGCTAGCGAGGACCGCGTAGCGGCTGAAGGCCTGGCCATGGCCCGCGATGTCCTGGCAGTAGCCAAAGCGAAGGCAGCAGGCGTCTACATCGTCCCCTCCTTCGGCCGCTACGAGCCCCTGCTGGACCTGGTGGCCGAAGCCAAAGGCTAGCGACTGGCGGGTATGGTCATGAACCGACAAGATGCTTGGGCTCTCCTCTGCGAGTACACCCAGAGCCCTGGCCTGCGCAAGCACGCCCTGGCGGTGGAGGCAGCGATGCGGGCCTATGCCCGCCGCTTCGGCGAGGACGAGGAGAAGTGGGCCATCGTCGGCCTCCTCCACGATTTCGACTACGAGATTCACCCTACCCTGGACCAGCACCCCCAGGACGGCGCCAAGATCCTGCGGGAGCGCGGCTACCCCGAGGACGTGGTCTACGCCGTCCTATCCCACGCCGAGCACCTGGGCATGGAGCGCAGGTCCCCGATGGACAAGGCGATCTACGCCGCGGACGAGCTGACCGGCCTGATCACCGCCGTGGCCCTGGTGCGCCCCACCAAGAGCCTGTTCGAGGTGGACGCCGCGGCGGTGCGCAAGAAGATGAAGGACAAGGCCTTCGCCCGCTCGGTCAACCGCGACGATGTCGTCAAAGGGGCCGAGATCCTGGGCGTGGGCCTCGACGAGCACATCGCCTTCGTCATCGAGGCGATGAAAGAAGTGGCCGACGAGCTGGGCCTGCGCGGAACGAGCTAGCGCTCTCCAGAATGGGAAAGGCCGTGGCAATTAGCCACGGCCTTTGCGTTTCTTGACGATGCTAACGGCTCCGCTACCGCTTCACCACCCGGCTCGACCGAGCCGCGTCAATGTCCTCAGCCGCTGCTGCTGGGCACGGTCGGGACTGGTGTGCCAGACGCGCCCCCCGTGAGGGCAGCGTCGATCGCCCGCTGGAAGACGCTGAAGGGCTGAGCGCCTGACACCAGCCGACCGTTGATGAAGAAGGCGGGCGTGCCCCCCACCCCGTAGGACCGGGCATCCTGGGCATCCTTCTGCACCTCGGCGGTCTTCTCGCCCTCGTCCAGGCACTGGTTAAAGGTAGCCGTGTCAAGTCCCAGTTGGGCTGCGTAGCTCTTCAGGCTAGCCACATCGAGGGCGCTCTGGTGGGCGAACAGTAGATCCTGGTACTCCCAGAACTTGCCCTGATCGTCGGCGCACAGAGCCGCCTCAGCCGCCTTCACAGCGGGATCGCCATGGACGGGAAAGTTGCGAAAGACGAACCTGATCTTGCCCTCGTAGGCCTGCTTTATCTGGGGCAAGGTTTGCACCGCAAACCTCTGGCAGTAGGGTCAGAGAAAGTCGCTGAACTCGACGATGGTCACCGCGGCGTCCTCCGGCCCCCAACTCGGGGAGTCATCGACGCTGACCTGCACCACTGCCGTCGCCGTAAGCGTAGCCTGCGCCACCGTGGTGGGCCTGACGATCGTCGCGGTGGGGTTGGCCACCGTCGGCGTGACACCCGGCGTTGGTGTCCGGGCTACTTGCGTGGGCGTTGTCGTGGGCTCGCCCTGGCTCTGTTCATCCCCGCCGCAGGCGGCTGCCAGCGCCAGTACCACCGATAGCGCCACGATGCCAAGGAGAACTGGCATCCTGAGCGGGGCTCTCCTTACGTGTGTCTCAGTGGTCATGTCGTGCTCTTTTTCTCCGGCAGAGCCAGCATCCCGCTGCTACCGCATCAAACGATCCGCGTCAATGTCCTTAGCCACCACCGCCGCTGGGCACAGCTGGAACTGCTAGCCAGCCTGAGCCGCCGCCAGGGCCGCGTCAATAATGCTCTTGAACCCCGGCTGCGTCACACCATTCTTATCCTGATAGTCCGCGAATGGAATAGCGCCTGACACCAGCCGACCGTTGATGAAGAAGGCGGGCGTGCCCTGCACGCCGTAGGAGGTGCCATCCTGCTGGTCCTTCTGCACCTCGGCGGTCTTCTGGCCCCCGTCCAGGCACTGGTCGAAGGTCGCTGTGTCAAGGCCCAGTTGAGCCGCGTAGCTCTTCAGGCTAGCCACATCGAGAGCACTCTGGTTGGCGAACAGCAGATCCTGGTACTCCCAGAACTTGCCCTGATCGTTGGCACATTCAGTTGCCTCAGCCGCCTTCTGAGCATTGGGGTGCATGCTGGCAGGTAGAGGCCAGTCACGTTGGACGTACTTGACCTTGCCTTCGTATGTCGAGAGGATTGTGTCCAGCGTTTCGTCACGGAAACGCTTGCAGTACGGTCACTGGTAGTCGGTGAAGGCGACCATGGTGACCGGCGCGTCGTCCGGCCCCTTCGAGGGGTCGTCATCGACGCTCACGCCTGCCACCACCACGGGCGTAGGCGTAGCCTGCACCACCGGGCTGGCCTTGGCCGTCGCTGTGGGATTAGCGACTGTCGCGCCATCACCCCCACCCTCATCTGTGAAATGGAGAACGAGGCCGGCCACGGCCAAAACCAGGGCCAAAAGTGCCAGCACATTGGCCGACACAACGGCCCAGTTCATCTGAGAGGATAAGCCGCCTCCCCCTGGCTCCTTCTTTCCTGCGCTCATGCTGGTCTCCCTTCCTGCCGTGCTAAAGCAACGCAGCCAGCGCCGGCCGAGCGCTATCCGCTAGCCGCTGTTGCAGTCGTCCGCTTGTCAGACCCACCTAGCCCCAAACCCCCATGCGCTCGGCTATCCGCTCCAGGCGAGCAATCCTCTCCTCGACCGGCGGGTGGGTGCTGAACAGGTTGCCCATGAAGTCGCTCCGCAGCGGACTGACGGTGTACATGTGAGCCGTCGACTCGCTGACCTGCATCGGCCTCATCTGGGCCCCCATCTGCAGTTTCCGCAGGGCGCTGGCCAGGGCCAGAGGCCGCCCGGAGATGCGAGCGCCCGCCTCGTCGGCGCCGTACTCCCGCTGGCGCGAGATGGCCATGCGGATGACCATGGCGCCGATCGGCGCCAGGATAGCGATCAGTATCATCGCTGCCAGGCCGAGCAGGTTGGCGGTCTGGTTGCGGGAACGGCCGAACCCGCCGAAGAACAGGCTCCAGCGGGCCATGAAGGCTATGAACATGACAGCGCTGGCGATGGTAGCCACGATGGCGCTGACGAGGATATCGCGATTCTTGATGTGCCCCAACTCGTGGGCCAGCACAGCCTTTAGCTCATCCTCGTTCAGTATGCGCATGATGCCCGTCGTCACTGCCACCACCGAGTGCTTGGGGTTACGGCCAGTGGCAAAGGCGTTGGGGGCATCGTTCTCGACAATGTACACCCTGGGCTTGGGCAGGCCAGCCATGCCGGCCACTTCCTCCACCATGCTATGCAGACGCGGCTCCTGCTCTGGCGCCACCTCATGGGCGCGGGCCATGGTCAGGGCGAGCTTGTCGGAGAACCAATAGGTCCAGAGGTTCATCAGCAGGGCAAACCCGAAGGCAACAATGAGGCCGATCACGCCGCCAAAGATATAGCCAATACCCAGGAACAGGGCTGACAGCAGCCCTAGAAGGAGAACCGTCTTCGCTTGACTCATTGCTCACCACCTGCAACTTTCACATCTATTGATTATACCGCATCTGCCAACTTGCCACACGACCCATCTCAAGTCGAGCTGCCAAACAGGAAAGACAGGATGGCCTCGTTGGCCTCCTCCGCCCGTTCCTCCAGTACCATATGGCGTGCCCTCTCGATGACCTTCAGGCGGGCATCGGGGATCTGGTCCGCCAGCCAGCGGGCCAGCCGGAGGCCGGGCCAGCGGTCGTGGCGGCCCCAGAGGAGGAGCACCGGCTGGCTCAGCCGCGAGAGGTCGATGGGCTCTTCGCGGGCGGCATCTCTCAGGACGCTGGCGATGGCACTGGTCGAACCGCGAATGCGGGCGATGTGGCGGAACTCCTCCACCATCTCCGGGCTGAGAAAAGCGGGGTCGTAGAAGCCCTGCCGCAGGACTATCTCTCGCAGACGCGGCTGGTGCAGGACCAGGGCCGTCCCCAGGCCGAGCAAAGAGGGCAACGGCGGGCTGGCGACGAATCGCGGCACCATCCGGTCGGGAGGAGCGCTGCCCACCAGTATCAGCCTGTCCACCTTCTCGGGCCAGGTCGCCGCCAGGCGCAGGGCGATGGCCCCACCCATCGAATGGCCCAGGACGGCGGCCCGCGGGATGCCCAGGCGATCCATAAGCTCGCCTACCAGCCGAGCCTGGGCCGTCAGCGAGTAGTCGCCAGCGGCTGGCCGCTCCGAATAGCCGAAGCCCTTCAGATCGAGGGCCACCACCCGCAGGTGCTGCGAGAGGACGGGGATGTTGTAGCGAAAGTTGCATATGGAGCCCCCAAGGCCGTGGATGAGGACAAGGGGCGGGCCCTGGCCCCTATCCACGTAGTGGATGCCCACGCCGTCCAGGGCAATTGTATTGCCAGGCTTGGGGACATCCGCCAGGTCCAGGTTCTCAGAGCGCCTGACCAGCCAGCGAGGGTAGGCCCAAAGAGCGGCCACCGCGCCCGCCGTCAGACCGCCCAGCAGAAGAATCCTCCGCCCGAACATGGATCCCCCTCCAGACAGCACCTAGGGTAGGCGCTCTGAGCTCTCCCCTGGAGCGCGAGCGATGTCCAGCAGCCGCTTCACCTCGCTCAGGCTTCGGGCGGTGCGTGGCCCGTACCAGGTGAGCATCTTGCCGTCGATGAGGAAGACATGCCCATTCCTGACGGCCGTGACCTCAGCAAAGGCCTCAAAGTCGGCCTTATGCCTCTTAGTGAAGCGATAGGGCTCGCTAGGCAGAAGGATTACCTGAGGGTCCAGAGTCACCATCTCGACCAGTTCCAGCCGCGGGTAGCGCTCCCTTCGCCCATCGAAGACGCTGCGACCGCCACAAACAGCAATGACATCGCCCATGTAGGTGGAACGACCGCAGGTCATGTAGGGATTGCGCCAGATGGGGCAGAAGACCCGCACCCGCTCGAGGTCGGCAGTGGCGGCGACCATAGAGGCCAGGGCTTCCTTGGCCTCCTGGATGATCGGCCGGGCGGCCGCAGTGGTGCCGGTGATCGTTGCCAACTGGCGCAGGAGGTCGATCGCGCTCTCAACACCGGTCGCCAGGGTGACGAACACCGGACAGCCGTCGTCGATTAGTTGAGCGACATCCGCGGGGCTATTCTCCTCGGCGCCGGCGACCACCAGGTCAGGCTTAAGGACCCTGATCTTTGCCATATCCAGCGCTTTGGTGCCACCCACCTTCGTCTTGCCAGCCACGCCTTGGCGGGGCTCCACGCAGAAACGGGTCACCCCCACGATCTCCCGTTCCAAGCCAAAGGCGAACAGGGCCTCGGTGAGGCTGGGCACCAGGCTGACAATGCGCTCTGGCCGCTGCCTAATGGTCAGTGATCGCCCCAAGGCATCCACCAAGGTCAGCGGCGGTTTTCCTGGTCGGGCGACAGCCGCGCGGCGGCCGGCGACTTGTTCCACAAGCCCCTCCCTTATGGAGAACTGTCTACGCACATATGATGGTACTATAGCCACAGGTAGACTTCCATCTTTTCCAACGCTGGTAGGAGCAAGAAGACTCCATTTGATGCAACATTAAGTCCACCAGCAACTCATCCCGCTCGCTCGCCTCCCCAGGCCCGGGCTCGCCTTGACAAAACCACTCCCTCCGTGTAGATTACTGATACTAAGTCTCAATTAGCGTCATCATGTCCAACCTGGAAGCAATAGTGCAGCGGCTCGAGGAGCAAAGGCATCGCATCACTCCGGCCCGTCTGGCGGTAGTGACGGCGGTGCTTGATCATAGCGGCCATTTCAGCGTGGACGACATCGTGGGCCAGGTACCAGGGGTGGGGCGAGCCACCGTCTTTCGCACCATGAAGCTCTTGTCGGAGATGGACATGCTTTGCCGCGTTCTCCTGGAGGACGGCAGCCTTCGCTACAGGGTCAGCCACCGCCAGGGCCACCATCACCACCTTGTATGCGTTTCCTGCGCCAGCGTTCAAGAGCTCGATGCCTGCATCGCCTCCGACATGCTCGGCGACCTGGCCCGCAGCACCGGCTACGAGATCGAGGGTCACTGGCTGGAGTTCTTCGGCCGCTGCGCCGCCTGCCGTGACGGCGCCGCCTAGAACCATCTGCTTGACGAACAATGAAGCCGAGTATCAGTAGCCAAGCTCTCCGGCTTTTCGCCCTCTCCCTTGCGGCGATAGCTCTTCTGGCCAGCGTCCTCCTCACCGCCTGCCAGGAGGAGGAAGCGAAGGAGGGGGAGACGCCCAAGGTGAAGGTGGCCGCGAGCCTGGCCATCTTCGCCGACTTCGTGCGCCAGGTGGGCGGCGACAGGGTGGACGTATCGACCGTCATCCCCGCTGGTGCCGACCCACACACCTACGAACCCCCGCCCGGTCGAGTTGCCAGGCTGACCGAGGCCGACCTGGTCATCGTCAACGGGCTAGGACTGGAGGCTGCCCTGCAGGATATCATCGAGGAGAACACGCCCTCTTCCACCCCCATCATCGAGCTGTCTCAAGGGCTATCCGTCACCAACGACGACCAATCGGCTAACCCCCACCTCTGGCTGGACGTGCAGAACGCCATCGCCTACGTGGAGCGCATTCGCGACGCCCTGATGGAGATCGACCCCGCCAGCGCCGAGTCCTACCGCTCGAACGCTGACAGCTACCTGGCGGAGCTGCGGGCGCTGGACGCGGAAGTGGCGGCAGCCATCGACTCCATCCCCTCCGACCGGCGCAAGCTGGTGACCTTCCACGATGCCTTCCCTTACCTGGCCCAGCGCTACGGCTTGGAGGTGGTGGGCGTGGTGGTGGCGAGCCCCGGCAAGGAGCCCAGCGCCAAGGATGTTGCCGATCTAGTGGAGGCCATCGCCGCGGAGGACGTGCCCGCTGTATTCAAGGAGCCTCAGTTCAACGCCAGCATCCTGGAGCTGGCAGCCGACGATGCCGGCGTGGAGATCTGCACCCTTTATAGCGGTGCCCTGGACAAGAAAGTCGACACGTACGTGAAGCTGATGCGCTTCGACGCCAAGGAATTGGTGCGCTGTCTGGCGTAGAGATCATGGCTAGAGCTGATACCGGCCAGCAACATACAGAGGAAAGAGACTTCCGCCCGGCCATCGAGGTGAGCGACCTGTGGGCGGGCTACAACGGACAGGCCGCCCTGGAGGGCGTCACCCTGACCATCGAGGAGGGCTGTCTGGCCGGCCTGGTGGGGCCCAACGGCTCCGGCAAGTCCACCCTCCTGCGGGTCATCCTCGGCCTCCACCGGCCCTGGCGGGGCGAGGTTCGTATGTTCGGCCAGAAGGTCGACCGCGCCCGCCGCCTTCTGGGCTACATGCCCCAGGTGGAGCTAGTGGACTGGGCCTTCCCGGTCAGCGTCTTCGACGTGGTGATGATGGGCCGCTACGGACGCCTGGGCCTTCTGCGGAACCCCATCCGGCGGGATCGGGAGGCCGTCTGGCGCTGCCTGGAGCAGGTGGGGATGACTGACCTGGCCCGGCGCCAGATTGGCGAGCTGTCGGCGGGGCAGCAGCGGCGTGTCCTCATCGCTCGCACCCTGGCCCAGGAGCCGCGCATTCTCCTTCTGGACGAGCCCTTCACGGGCCTGGACGCCGCCGCCCAGCATGACCTCCTCGACCTGTTCAACAAGGTGCGAGCGGCAGGCAAGACCCTACTGGTGGCAACCCACGACCTTTCCTGCGTAGCCGCCGCCTTTGACCACGCTGCCTGCCTCAACCGCAAGATCATCGCCTTCGGCGAGCCGCGCACCATCTTCACCGAGGAGGTCCTCAACGCCACCTTCCAGACCCACCTCCTTCTGGTGAACGTGGAGGGGAAGACCTATGTCAGCTATCAGTGACCTCGCCGCCTACCTGACAGACCCCTGGCAATCCGAGTTCATGGTGCGCAGCCTGCTAGCGCTAATCATGATTAGCGTCGTATGTGCTGTCATGGGCTCCTTCGTCGTGGTCAAGGGCATGGCCTTCATCGGCGACGCCCTGGCCCACGCCTCCTTTGGCGGCGTGGCCGCTGCCTTCGTCCTCGGTGGCAACATCTACCTGGGGGCAGCCGTCGCCGCCATCCTCACATCCCTGGGCATCGTCTTCGTCAGCCGCCGCGCCGGCCTGCGATTCGACACGGCCATTGGCGTTCTCTTTGTAGGCGCCTTCGCTCTGGGCATCGCGATCGTCAGCCGCCAGGAGGGTTACATCGTCGACCTCTTCAGCTTCGTCTTCGGCAATGTGCTGGGGGTAGGCAAGGGCGATCTGCTTCTCATTGCCACCGTCGGAGCGACGGTGCTGGTGTTGGTGGCTGTCTTCTACAAGGAGCTCCTGTTCACCGCCTATGACCCGGCTATGGCCGCCGCCGCCGGTCTGCCGGTGGCCGCTATGCAGTATGGGCTGCTCGCCCTCATCGCCCTGACCATCGTCATCTCTCTCAAGGCAGTGGGCATCGTACTGGTGGTCGCCATGCTGGTGACCCCGGCCGCCACCGCTCAGCTCTTGGTACGACGCCTCCATCTGATAATGGCGGTGGGCGCTGGCGTAGGGGTAGTGTCATCCGTGGTTGGCCTCTACCTTTCCTACCATGCCGATGTGGCCGCCAGCGCCGCCGTCGTACTGACGGCAACCGTGCTCTTCCTGCTGACCTTTCTCCTCTCGCCGCGGCGGGGGATCCTCGGCCTGCGGCGGCCCTCGATTCTGACCAAGGCCGAAGAAGGCTACGGCGGCCCCAGCTAAGAAGAAGCCCGGCCATCGTCGCCCAGTTCCGCGCCAATCGTGGCTGCAATGTGTTCACACAAGCAGGCGCCGACCTTAAGATAGTAAGGGGATAGTTGCTGTGAGTGACGAGAGCTCTCCAACCGAAAAGCCGCCAGCCTCCTCCGTTGACCGCAAGGAGCGGCTGAAGATACCGCCCCAGGTCATCCCCAAACAGGACCCCAAAGAGCGAATCAAGAACTGGGACGAAATCTACCTCGAACTGGACATCGAGACCGCGCGGCGAGAGGCTTCCCGCTGCCTCCAGTGCCCCGCTTCTCCCTGCACCAAGGCCTGCCCTCTCCACAACGACATCGCAGCAGCCTTCGCCCTGCTGGAGCAGGGCGACATCATCGGCGCAGCCAACAAGTTCCGCGAAACCAGCCCCATGCCCGAGATTTGCGGCCGCCTCTGTCCTCACCAGCAACTGTGCGAGGGCGCCTGCGTGATAGGGAAGAAGGCGAAGGCCGGCGCCATCGGCCGGCTGGAGTCCTTCGTCGCCGACTATCAGCGAAAGCAGGAGGGATGGCCCGTGCCCGAGGCGGCTCCGCCCACCGGCGGGAAGGTGGCCGTGGTGGGCGCAGGCCCGGCCGGCCTGGTGGTGGCCGAGGAGCTTGCCAAGCGGGGCCACACGG
>Ga0315279_10010728_pt1 | contig 10721 bp, 11 predicted proteins | sample YL17G06_20_MG_FD_203694 | JGI IMG/M metagenome (GOLD analysis project Ga0315279, IMG submission 203694) | Sediment microbial communities from Yellowstone Lake, YNP, Wyoming, USA - YL17G06_20 | ecosystem: Environmental > Aquatic > Freshwater > Lake > Sediment | place: USA: Wyoming | collected...
CGGCTGGCTGAAGGCCGATGCGCTCCAGGTCTTGCACAATGTCATCCAGCAGGCCCAATGTATCGAGCAGCCCTTCCCCGGTTTGCCGGCGCAGGAGGGGAGCGTGTAACAAAGCCAGGCAACCTTGCCCTAACGTCCGCAGGCATGCAGCCAAGTTGCCGCTGTCCACGGTGGAGACGTACCGCGGAGGCAGCGGCGCCAGGCTGCGTGTGTCGTACCAGTTCAAAAAGTGGCCTCGATACTGCTCGAGTTTTTCCATGCTCTCAAAGGTGGCACGCAGCCGCGTGACCAGATCCAATAACTCGATGTAGCCCAGGTCATAAGCCGCCAGCGTCGAGAGCAGCAGCAGGCCGATGTTGGTAGGCGAGGTACTCGGCGTGATGACACCGCGCGGCGACTCTTGGAAATGATCTGGGGGCAGCCAGTGATCTTCCGGCTCAACGAACCGCTCGAAAAAAAGCCAGGTGCGGCGGGCCAGGTTGCGCAGCACTTGTCTCTGTTCGGTGGAAAGTGGCTCGGGCGCGTGGCGGATCGGGCGGCTGATCCAGTAGGCGATCTGGGGGGAAAGCAGCCACGCGATCAAGAGCGGCATCGCTACGAACAGCGCGGCGGGATTGAACCAGAGGGTCAGCAGGGTGAGGGCAACTGCTACAAGCATCGTCATGAACCTCTGTTGCCAGGTCATCTCGCCGGCAAACAGGCGCACGGTATCGGAATAGGTCGTCCACTGCAACAAGTGTCGGCGGGTGACCAACAACCGCAAGAGCGTAGTGACAATTCCGCCGAGCGTGACCAGCGTTTCATAAGGAAGAAAAACCAGCGCCAACATCCAACGCACCGCGCCGTTTTGGAGCGGCCTGAGGGCGTTCTGCCAGGACCGGGTATTTACGCCTTGAATCAACCCGACGACCAAACCGGTGAGGACCGGCACGGCGGGTGTCAACAGCCCGGCCAGCGTCCACACCAGCGGCGAGCCGGGCAGCCACAGCCAACCCGCGACAAATAAAGCGAACAAGGCCGGCGAAAGCAGGCTGCGGCGCAGGTTATCCAAAATCTTCCAGCGGGCAATGACAGAGAGAGTATTCGCGCGAAGCGTGGCCTTTTTTCCAACGGAGGGCACCCACGGCAGCAGCCAGGGCAGCAATTGCCAGTCTCCGCGAATCCACCGGCGCGAGCGGCGAAGGTAAACAAAGTAATGCGGAGGGTACTCTTCATACAAGACGACATCCGTCACCAGCCCGACGCGCCCGTGAATGCCCTCGATCAGGTCGTGACTGAGCAGCGCATTTTCCGGCATGCGGCCGGCCAGGCTGCGTTCAAACGCGTCTAGGTCATAGATGCCCTTGCCAATGTAAATCCCTTCGCCGAACAAGTCCTGATACGCATTGGACACGGCCCGTGTGTACAGGTCCAGGCCAACGTCTCCGGCAAAGATGCGGGTGAAGCGCGAGAAGTTGGCGCTGATCGAAGTGATCTCGATCCCAGGTTGCAGCAGGGTATACCCGGCGACGACGCTGTTCGCTCCGCGCCCAACGCCGTTGTACCCAACGCGGCCACTGCGCGGATCGAACTCGGCGTGATTCAGCGGATGCGCGAGCGTGGCGACCAGCCGGTGAGCGGCTCCGCGCGGCATGATCGTATCGGCATCCAGGGTGATGACGTACTTGATCTCGCGCAACACTTGCAAATCGCCCGTCTGCACACTAAAAGCGGTGTCTCCGTTTCCTCGCAGCAAGAGATTCAACTCGTGCAGCTTGCCCCGCTTGCGCTCCCAGCCCATCCATCGCTCTTCACGCGGATTCCACTTGGGGTCGCGATGAAAAAGGTAAAACGGGCTGGGCGTTTCCCGGTGGTATTTCTCATTGAGCCGGCGGATGCCGGACTCGGCCTGCTCGACCAAGGGGTGCTCGCCCGATATGCGCAGTTGCGACGCATCGGGCAGATCGGTGAGCAGCGCAAAGTACAGGTGCGGATCCTGATTGCGCAAATAGTGCATCTCTAATTGTTGGACCAGGGACTCGACCTCGGCGGCGCTGGTCAGCATGGCTGGGACGACCACCATGGTGCGATATTCGGCGGGGATGCCGTCTCTAAAATTCATTTTGGGCAAGACCCGAGGAGGAACGGTGCGTGTCACGATCCAGTTGACCAGGCTGACGGATACCGTCACCGCCGGTATGAGCAGGAGCAAGCCAGCCCCTATCCATTGCCCAAGAGTTGCGCCAGTGCTCATAGCATAGCGGATGCCGCCCAGCAAAATAGCCAGGCTGATCAGCGCCATACTGCCTAGATACACCGGGGTTGGATGACGGAAAACCCACCGGCGCAGGCGTTCGCGCCAGGCGGGATGATAGCCCAGCCGAGCTTCGAGCTGCGCTCGGCCTGCATCCACCAAGTAATAGCCGACGTGCGCGGTGCGATCTGTTCTCGCGTGAAATTCTGAGGCCAGGCTGACGGCTTCTCGCGCGACCTCTTGCTCGCTCCGGCCCGTGGAACGCGCCAGGGCCTCGACCACTTTGCGATAGCTGTCGTGCGTTTCTTGATCCATTCTGGCATAGATACCCGTTGGCTCGCCGCGCAACACTTGCTCGACCCGGCTGACGCTTTCGAAAAACTCTTGCCAATCTTGGGTTGCCAGGGTCCGCAAACTGATGATGCAGTTGGCGACGATCTCGTCGTCGGCGAGCTCGCGGGGCAGAGTCATGGTCGGGGGCGCGTTCTGCCGGACAAGGCCGGTGATGCGCGTAATGGCTTGCGCCAGGCACTCGATGCTGCCCAGGCGCAGCATGACGGGCAGCGCCCACAACTCGCCCATCGTCAGGGGAGTGATGTCTTGATAGAGTTGGATAAAGCGTTTCACTCGGTCCAGGTCGAGGTGCGCCGTTTGAATCACGACCAATTCTTGCGCGACGGCATAGACGCGCGGATAGCCGGCCAAGGGGCCGGCCGCTAACTGGGGCAATTGGCGATAAAACCCCGGCGGCATATCCTCGCGGATTTGGCGCAGGGTCTGCTGCACCAGGTAAAAGTTATCCAGCATCCACTCGGCCGCGTACGAGAGCGACTCTTTTTCGGGCGTCTCGCGAAAGTGCTGGGTCGCGCCTTGCAAGAGCGCGCTCTGCTCTCCCACATAATCCAGCAGCGAGGGTGCGCCCACAGGGGATCTTTGGCCCCGGGCAGGACGGTGCGCGACGGCCTGGTTTTCCACTTGTTGGCGCGCCAGGTCCTCCATGCGGCTGATGTTTGCAGCGCTGGCCTGGTCTGCCGCCGAGTTCGGATCGGAGGGGAGATTCGCCATGCGCTATCGTCTCCCGTACTTTTTGGCTGCCACTTCGGCCGGGGTGGGCTGTATGCTATCCGCGGGGACATCTTGGACGATCAGTAACGGGGTAGCACCATAGACGATAAAGCTGATGACCAGGCTGCCGTAAAGCCAACGCGTCTGCCCGGAATAGCCATGGGCGTTCAACAAGACCAGGTCTATTTTTTCTTGATCTACCAGTTCGTGCAGCGTCGAAAGGACATGCTCGCTGACGAGCACGCGCGCTTGAACCTCCCCTGGCAGACGTGACTTGACTTGCTCAAGGTACTCGACGGCCTCTGCCCGGTTGCGCTCTACCACTTGATCGGCCAATTCCAGGTCTTCGCGCGTGAGCGGCGTTCGCCGGGGCATTTCCGGCCTCCGCACAACATGCGCCAGCATGATTTGAGCTTGGTGGGCACGGGCCAGGATGGCGGCCTGGGGCAGGACGCACTCGGCCCGCTGCGAGCCATCCAGGGGAATGAGTAATCGTCGGTAGCGCAGGTCCGTCAACTCGGGCGGGACCGGCTGATACGCCCGCACCACCATGATCGAGGTGCAAGCGCGCAGGACGATTTTCTGAACGACGCCGCTCACGTTCCATCCGCTCAGGCCGCTCTGCCCATGGCTGCTCAAGAGGATGAGGTTGGCCTGGTGATGGTGTGCAAACTCGACAATCCGTTCGGCCGCCTGACCTTCCATGAGGTGTCTCTCGGTTGGTAGATTGGCCTTTTGCAAGCGGAGTGCCAGATCGTGCATATAGTTTTCGGCTTCGGCTTTCCGAATCTGCCAATCCAGCGGATCAACCGCGCGGGGCTGGCTAGCCAGGTTGGTCGAGTCCATCACATGCAAGAGAGTGACCTGCGACTCAAAGGCTCTGGCAATCGCGACGACGTGTGGCAAGACGCACTCGGCTAGAGACGAGCGATCAAGGGGAACGAGGATATTGTTAAACACATTTCTTTCCTTTCCACGCGACGTGGCCGTGCAATCGTTCGAAGCAGGGTTCAAGCCATTCGGCGCACGGGCGGGCCGCGCCCCGAATGCTCATCCCGCCAGTGGAGATCAAACTTTTCTCAACTGTGATGCGTTTGTCACGACGAACAATGTGACGTCGTCTGCCAGCGACTCGGACGCGGTGAAAGCAGACAGGTCGGCCAGGAGATGCGCAAGGAGAGCGGGCGCTTCGGCGGGAGCGGCACTGATCGCGGCAGCGAGATGTCATAGAAATCACCCGCGGCCTCGCGCGCCGAACGCCAACTGGCCGCAAGGCCAATGCCGGGAATGTTCGGCAGTCGGCCGGGCAAGAGACGGGCTTGCACGGCACGGGCCATCTCAAGTTCGCGTTCCAGGCGGGTGCATTGGGCCTGAGCCAGATCGTACAAGCGTGCTCGTTCGAGCGCGACTGCGACTTGTGCGCCGACAGACGACAGCTATACCGCTTTGCTCATGCAAATTATGTGCTTACTCCCCAGGCCGAATAGGTGCAGGAACGACCGGCGACGGCCCCCAAAGTTCATTAGTAACGTTGAGGGCGAGCGTGTGCAATTCGGCTAGCACTCTCTGCGAGTCCTCGTTCATGTACCAGGTGGCCCAGGCAACCATGTCGGCGAACTCATAAGTCGTAACTACCTGGTCCGGCCCAGTGGCTGCCCGGTACGCACGGAACTCGACAACACCAGGCACTGCCAGGGTTCGCTGGATTGCGCTCTCGGTCCACTTCATATAGGCTTCCAGCTTATCCGGGTGGATGTCCCACTTCTGGACAAGGAGTACCATGGTCATTCTCCTTTCTTGCTGAGCAGGGTGTGACCCCAAAACAAGTTATACTGACAATTGTGGAGCATACGATATGGAAACAAGTTAGAACCTTGGCCGATAAGCATCCCTCCTTCCCTTTAGCTCAGGTGTGGCTGCAGCGACACATCTCCATCGCAAGCCGTCGGCAACTCGCTGACGGCTTGCGTGGGAATGAGGAGACGCAAAGCTACTGGGCCTACAGGCGGTGGACCATCGCCACAATCGAGTCGATGATGAACTGCTCGCTCAGGTGGCCCGAGTTGTTGATCACGCAATCATACAACGTCGGGTCGAGCCAGTCCACGTTAAAGTAACGTCGCATGAAGCCGGCTCGCATCTCGTCTGCGTGGGCTACACGCTGCTTGGCCGAGGCGCGGTCCAATACCTCGCGTTCCATCAAGCACTCCACTCGCGTCAGATAAGGCGCGACGACTTGGATGTGTAGCGTCCCAGGGAACGTACTCAGGATTACCTGGCTACCCCGGCCCATGATGACAACGTTCCCCGCCTGGGCCAGCTCGGTGATGACTTGAGTCAACAGGTCGTGGTAGCTCACTTCGACCATCGGCAAAGTGTAGCGGCTGCTCAATACACGCTGGCGAGCCTCGGCCGGCGATAATCTTTCCTGCTTTGTGAGAACTTCCAAGTCGTCGCGGGCGGCCGTCAGTCCGCGCAGGGACGCACTCGGTATCGTCGGGATAGCAGGTTGTACGCCCAGAACGTCCAAGAGGCTGCGCACCACGCCACGTTTTTCTTCCAACTCGGATAGCCGCGCAAGTTCCGCTTCGTCGGTCAGCCCAATCGTGGCCGCTGCCTGGAGCAGTATCTCGCGGTCATAGTACCTCCAGCCCAACACCGTGGCGACCTGGGCAGCAATATAACTGCCCCGACTACCCACTTGCCTGGAAAAAGTGATGACGGCCATGGCTGTCCCCCCTTTCTATGGGATTTCAAACCAGTCAAGGTTACTATCGCCATCCCATCGCATAATCAGCATAGCCCAGGTTGGGCGCGGATATCATATGAGTGTAGCTGCCCGCTTTGCAGGAACCTTACGGCATTTCACTGGGCTTCTCGCCATGACGGTATCGGGAATCCGCGCCACTGCTGTGCATGAGCTCTGTCATTGTGATACTCCGAAAACAGCAGTTTGTCAATAAGCAAGGGGGTTACTCGCCCGCGCCTAATTCACCGACTGTTACCACCTATCACCGCGCCGCCCCCTTGTTTCACGATGCCGTCCGAGAATCAAGTGGATCTGTGGATCGTAGTATCCCCACCTACTGATCCCGCGGTGGTAAGGCTCCTTGTAGCGCAATACAGTAATGGGTATACAGTGTGGGCACACCTTCTCGACATTCACGTCGAAAGGTTTCATCCCGCTGACCTTCGTATGCGCCCCTTCCGTCAGAGGCTAGTTTGGCACCAGACCTGCTCCGCTTGTGCCCACGATATTGTACACTCCCGAACCCATATCGATCGAGGCCAAGAACCCCCACTTACGGCCACCACTGAGTTGCAATACCAGTGCGCCCTCATTGATCAGATTCCGTTTGCCATCAACTACTCTGAGTTGGCCGGTGATATCCTGGCGCTCCACGCCGTCAACGGTCTCTTGCACAAATTGTAGAGCGTATACTACTTCGGCGATACGTTCATCATCCTTATACACTTTACCACGGTCCCAAAGCCGTGTGCTGATACTCGTGTCCATTTTTTCCCCTCCATGATTGGTGTTACCGGGTCGGCCTGGCACGTTCGTGCCGCCGGACGGACCGTGTTGGCGCGTTGCCATGCGCGCGATGTTGAGTCTCGTCCATTTCTTGTTTGAACGTGCGTATCTCGGGCATTGACTTGCCAAACCCTCGCGGCAAGTTTTCAAAGGGCGCGCCAAACAACCGGCGCGCCAAGCGCTCAATCCGTCTCGATAGGTTACCTAACATGACTCACCTCCATCGCCAGCTCAGGACGCGGCCCTTCGTCCTGGTCAACCGTTTCTTCGCGCAACAGATCTCTGTGCAACAGCATCACTCTACGCGATCCAGCAGAACCTCACGGCAGTCGTCGTTGTTTACAACGCGCAGTGATTGTTGGCGACATATGGGTACACTGCGTTGTAAACAACGACCTAAGCTGGAAAGTGCTGTCGAACTCTGGCCGCAATCTGACCATCCGTCATCTTGTCAACCGTTTCAATACCAACGATACGTCCCCCGAGTTCCTTATTCTCAAGACGTTTTTCGAGCTCGCCCTTTGCCTCACCAGGGCCAAAGATCAGGATGGATTCCGCATCCCGGATAGACTCAATGACCTTGTCATAATATCCGTCGAGATGGCTCGCAAATTGTCTGTCTCGCGTGCTCTCTGCCGAGCCGTCCTGTGATGAACCACTCGCAAATCGGACATGCTTCTCCATGCTGGATTCGATGAGTCTTGTTTCTTCCCCTTCGTCCGAGACAAGCACGATAACGGCCTTTCTATGGTCAATCCACACACCCACTTGTCTTTTCATCGTTTTCTCCTGTGTCTATGAGGTCCACTTAACGACACCGGCTCTATGCCGGTGTTCGGCGCGGTGTTCATCAGATTCTTTGTTCGAGTTGTTCTGCTAATAGTGCAAGGCGATGATGAGTGTCTTTGCCGATTCTCTCCTCTACTGCCTCAAACTCTTGATATAACCTTTGTTGTTCCTCTGGATTCAATACCTTGTTAGTCAAGGGAAAGAGCAAGTAATCCTCTTTCCAAATGTGATTAGGATAAAGTTCCGCTATCCCTCGCAGATTCTTGACCAAAGCTTCTCGTGCACAAGTATCCTTCTCAAACGCATCCGTTGCCTCAGCCAAGTCTTTGACGAGTGCCCTCCCTTTCACATGCTCCGCTGTCAGCGCCCCTATCGGACACCCCTGCATCGGTACTCCCTTTTCAGCCAGAACTGGAAAGAGCAAATCTTCTTCTTTACCATGGTGACACTTGTCGGCAAAGGTACGCATAAACTCTACTATATCCCGCAAGATGTCTACATTCACTGCTTGTTCTGCCTCTAATCTGTCTGCCAGTATAGATGTGGTGCCAACTACTTTGGCGATGAAATGATGCTCTTCCTCAAGCATTTCTGTTGGACTTGTCATTTGTTACCTCTCTTCCTCGCCGAATTTTGACCTGCGCCTAACATGCTGTCAGCCCGCCGTATGCTTCTGACGGATACCCTGCTTACGCAATAGCGCATCAGACATGCCGGCTTACCTGGCATCTTTCTCGCTCGACACGCTGACGGGCAGACTGCCCAGCAACAGGGTCGGGCTGATGCCGTGCTCAGTTCAGTAATGATGATCTTGGCGTTCTGGCGCAGAGAGTTTTCGATCATCTCCATTCGCTTGAGGGCCTGGGCGTTGCCGAAAGTACCGCTCGGCTGCCTCGTTGGCCAGACGGATGGCTTCCGCCTTGCCTTGAGCCACTTGAATCACCGCTTCGCGTTCCCCTTCGGCTCTAGCATTTCATTCATGTGCCAGACAGGACAAAACGTAGCAGCCAAGATGGCACAAGGCGCTACGGTGATTCGTCGCCGTCAATAGTCAGTGTGATGCGGCTCGTTATTCTGCACTAGGCGGTTGCGCTGTGAGATCATCCAGTTTCGCTTGCGCGTTGGCGACATTGTCCGTAATCGTATCAATTGAGCGGTGTGCACCCCCAATTTTCACCAGCGCCCTGATGAGCACCAGGCCGCCAATGAACAAACCGGCGGCAGCAACGACAGCAAGAAACTGGCTGCCCATCACAAAGAACCCAATGAGGGCCAGCAAGCCAATCAGCAGTACAACGCCGCCAACAATGCGATTGCGGGTTGCGCCATTGAGAGCCCATTTGGCCGTGCCCAGATCCTGCTCTAGCCGCCTCAGTTTACCCCTGGCCTGGCTTGTTTGATGAGTAAGGGTTTTGTTGTCCATCGCTTTTCCTCCTGGATCTTTTGGATAAGCTGCCCCCAACTTACGCCGGCGCTCCGGGCAGCGTAGCGCGCCGGCGTTCAATCCGCTCCCCTGCCTTGAGACCAACCCCGGCCGGGGATCAGCCAGACTCGCCCAATTGCTCAAACCGTGACCATCAATCGCTGTGACCGCGAGTGATGGTGTGTGTCGTACGCTCGGTGCCTGTGCCCGGCGTCTGCTCCCGCACCGAGCGCGTGACCGTGCGAGCGCTGGGACGATCCGCAACGATTTGGATCACGCGAACGACACCCCAAAAGAACAGCGCATAGATCGCCATGGCAATGAGTGCCGTCACTTCGAGGATCGTTCCACCGGACGTGGGCGTTCCGATCAATCCCTTGAACGGCGCCATGAACGGCCCCGTGATTCCATACATGAAAACGGCAAAGCCGCTGTTCGGATTGGCCGCAATCAATTTCAACATGAAGCGGAGCCCCAGCAAAATCTCCAGTAGGCCCAGAAGGCTCCAAACGATCCGTGTGACCTGGAACAACACCAGCCGCCGCTCCGCCGCAACATCGCGTGTCACCTGCTCGGTCGCCGCGTAGCCAGGCTGTTCAGTGACCACCGTTTCCTCGCGGCGATCCACAGCGACTTGATTAGTCGGTTGATTCACAGACATGGTACTCCTTGTGTCTCCTAGAGCGATTTCCGTGTGGGTGTACGGGATGACGCCTGGCTAGACCTTCGAGGTGTTCGCAAGACCTCGAAGGTCTAGCCCCCTTGCACGCAACGGGAAATCGCTCTAGACATCCACGATCAGAACCGATGTAGAGTCAGACCGTCAGCGCGCCCACCGCCTCCCGCGGAAGAGGTTGACGACCGCCAGCAGAATGACGGAACCCAGCAGCGTGACTATCATGGTTGGAACGGTGATCGCATTGTTGATGGTCCCCACCTTAAAGAAGGGGCTGAGGAAGTAACCGGCCAGGAATGCGCCTACGACGGCCACGACGATATTGAGCAGCAGGTTCGAGCGGTCATGCATGAGTTCAGTCGCCACCCAGCCGATCACTGCTGCAACGATAAGGTAGATCAGAAGGTTCATCATTTGTATCTCCTGTATGAGTGTTTGAGATCGCGGGTTACCCGTGTTTCAAACGACTCGCGAGGTTCCTTTCCCACTCGCCGTGTAAACCTGATCGGGCTTGCAGGAGCGGGACTGACGAATTACTTGGCCGGGACGGCGACCTTTTTCTGTTGGGCTTGATGCTCCGCCGTCCGCCGGTTGATTTCCTCTTCGGCGCGCTCGCGGGTGTGTAGCCAGACAGTGTAGCGCACCGGCGTTCAATCTGCTTGAGACAACCCTTCTAGGGAATCATTCATTTCATACGCCCTCCTCCAGGTTCGAGCATCCCGTCGGCGAGGTGGTAGAAATACGGCGGTTTCCTTTCAGCGCACTCCCATCATCTCATGCTCGATCAGGTTGCCCCAAGCCAACTGCCGCTCGCCCTCGACCACGTTGCGCAGATCAACCGCCGCCACGACCTCAAACGCGCCGGTCAGGATTGCCCAGGCCGCGATGCGATAGACCAGCGCCTGCGCCGTGACGCTCGGCCACAGGAAGGTGAGCACGCCGATGGCGATGCCCGCCAGTCCCTTGAGCAGCAACACCCACCCGTGATCAAATTCGTGAC